>Ga0335085_10003357_pt1 | contig 27868 bp, 22 predicted proteins | sample Lox_Sample_45_FD_206712 | JGI IMG/M metagenome (GOLD analysis project Ga0335085, IMG submission 206712) | Soil microbial communities from Loxahatchee National Wildlife Refuge, Florida, United States - Lox_Sample_4.5 | ecosystem: Environmental > Terrestrial > Soil > Wetlands | place: USA...
AACGGGATCCTGTTCAACCACGAGTCGCCGCGGAGGGGGCCGACGTTCGTCACCCGGAAGGTGACGCGGGCGATCGGCGCCATCCTGCGCGGCGAGCAGGACGAGCTGCGGCTCGGCAACCTCGACGCGAAGCGCGACTGGGGCTACGCCCGCGATTACATGGAGGGGGCGTGGCGCATGCTGCAGGCGGACGCGCCGGACGACTACGTCCTCGCGACGGGCGAGACGCACTCGGTGCGGGAGCTCCTCGACGAGGCGTTCGGCTATGCCGGCCTCGACTGGAGCGAGTACGTCACGGTCGACGAGCGCTACTTCCGTCCCGCCGAGGTGGATGTGCTGCTCGGCGATGCCTCGAAGGCGGGGGAAAGGCTCGGCTGGGAGCCGACCGTCCGCTTCGACGAGCTCGTGCGGATGATGGTCGACCACGACCGCGAGCGCCGCCACACCGAAGAGCACTACGTGTGAGCCGGCTCCACGGCTGACATGCGCGTCGTCGTCCACGACTACGCGGGCCATGCCTTCCCGGCCCAGCTGGCGCGGGCGCTCGCAGGTCGTGGACACGAGGTCCTCCACCTCCAGCTCGCCTCCTTCGTGTCGGGCAAGGGCCGAGTGGCGCGTGAGCCGGGCGATCCGCCGTGCCTCGAGTTCGACCGCGTCGATCTCGGCGGCGAGTTCGCGAAGTACGACGTCCGGCGGCGGATCGCTCATGAACGCCGCATCGGCAGCGAGCTTGCGGCTCGGATCGCGAGGTTCCGGCCCGACGTTGTCCTGTCGAATGCGCCGCTGCTCGTCCAGATGAGAGTGCAGAGTGCGACCCGCTCGCTCGCGGCAGGCTTCGTCTTCTGGCAGCAGGACGTGATCAGCGCCGCCGCCCGGCGTGTCCTCGGCCACCGCTCGCGACTCCTCGGCGTAGCGGCCGAGCATGCGGTCGCACCTCTCGAGCGGCGGCTTCTGCGGCGAAGCGACGGGATCGTGATCATCGCGGAGGACTTCTTGCCGCTGCTGCGGCGCTGGGGAGTCGACGAACGGCGGGTCACGGTGATCGAGAACTGGGCGCCGATCGACGAGCTTCCCCTGCTCCCGCGCGACAACGACTGGTCACGCGAGCAGGGGCTCGACGACAGCTTCGTCCTGCTCTACTCGGGGACCCTCGGCTTCAAGCACGACCCCAGTCTGCTGCTGGAGCTTGCGCGCTGGGCCGGCGGCGTCCAGGCGGTCGTGGTCGTGGTCTCGACCGGTGCGGGTGCGGACTGGCTCACCCGTGAGGGCGCGGGCGAGCCGGCACTCCGGCTGCTGCCGTATCAGCCGTACGAGCGGCTTCCCGAGGTGCTCGCATCCGCGGATGTCCTGGTCGCGCTGCTCGAACCCGAAGCGGCCGCCTTCTCCGTTCCCTCGAAGGTGCTGACCTATCTCTGCGCCGAGCGACCGCTGCTCGTCTCGGTACCTCGGGACAACCTCGCCGCGCGCGTGGTCGAGCAGAGCGGCGGCGGGGTCGTCGTTCCCCCGCAGGACCCTGAGGCTCTCGTCGCGGCGGCCGTCGCTCTGCGCGCCGATGCCGGGCTACGACGTGAGTTGGGTCGCCGGGCCCGTGCGTATGCAGAAACGGTCTTCGACGTAGCGGAGATCGCCGGGCGTTTCGAGCAGGTGCTCGAACGCGCGGCTCGCTAGCGGCGGCGCTGCCGCAACCCGCGCAGCCCGCTCGTGGCGAACACGAGGACCGCGGTGCCGGCGAGCACGATGAGGAGAGCTGTCGGGCCGGAGCCCAGATCGAACGCCGATCCGATGGCGGTCGGCTCGGCTGCGGTTGCCGATCCATTCGACTGCAGGAGGCGCGCCGTGCCGGTGACCTTGATCAGCCTGGACAGAGCCTTCCGATCGTGGCCGGAGTGCTTGATCGCCGTTGCCGCCTTCTTCGAGATCGGCGGCGGAGTGGAGCTCTGCCCGCCGCCCGTAGGCTGTGCTCCGTTGGTGGGCTTCGCTCCGTTGGTGGGCTTCGCTCCGCTCGTGGGCTTCCCGCTGCTCTTGTGCTTCGGCTTCGGCTTTCCGCCGCCGCCGGTGGGCAGGCATTCCTTGTAGACGTTGACCGCCGAGACCCCGCCGTCGCAGGCAATCGCTGCCGGCGGCATCGCGAGCACCGCGAGCACGGCACCCCCCACGAGGGCGCCTGCGAGTGTCCGGTTCAGCCCCCCGAGCACGCCCGATACTGTAGCTGGCCGTGGCGCGGACCAGCGTAAATCGGGAGCAAATTGTGCTCCTGCGCGAAGCTGCCGTGGGAATCGGCGTCGCAGCCGCGGTTTTTGCTCTCTCGTATGCGAACGGCGGTTTCGATCCCACGACGCGGTCGTACGCGGGCATCGCGGGCTGGTGGTTGCTGGGAGTTGGCGCGGCATTCGGTCTTGCGTCCGCCCGCGCGGGCGTCAATCGGCTGGCCCTCGTTGCCGTCGGCCTGCTCGGAGCGTTCGCCGTCTGGATCCTGATCTCGATCAGCTGGGCTCCCGACGCCGAGCGCGCTTTCGCCCAGTTCAATCAGGTCTCGCTGTACGTCGCGGTGCTTGCGATCGCCATCGTCCTCGCGCGGCTGGTGCCGGCGTCCTGGGTCGTCGGCGGGGTGGCGCTGGCCCTCTCGGCGATCGCCACGGTCGCCCTCGTCAGTCGCTTCTTCCCGAGCACGTTCGGCCTGCAACCCGGCCTGTTGATCCTGTCGCCCCTCAAGAACCGGCTCAGCTTCCCGCTCGGCTACTGGAACGGACTGGGAATCGAGGTCGGGCTCGCCTACCCGTTGCTGCTCGCGATCATGACGTCGAGACGCTCGCGAGTCGCGAGCACGCTGGCCGCACTGCCGTTGCCGATCATCGCAGCCGTCATGTACCTGACCTCATCGCGCGGCGCATTCGTTGCCGCAGCGGTGGCGGTGGCGGCGTACGTCCTGCTCACCCCGAGGCGCTGGGGAGCGCTGGCGGCTCTCGTCGTCGCGGCCGGCGCGGGTGCGGCCGCCGTGGCCGTGCTCGTGCCGAAGAAGGCTCTGGTCAACGGCGACGTCGACACCGCGCTCGGCGTACATCAGGGCCATCAGGCCGCGCTCGGGATCGGAATCGCCTGCATCGTGACGGCGCTCGCCTGGCTCGGGCTTGCCGAGCTCGGGAGGCGTCTGTCCACGCCGCCCCGAGTGGTCGGCGTGGCGCTCGTGATCGCGATCGTCGGTCTCGCTGTCGTCGCGATCGTCGCCAGCCATCCGGTGGCGAAGTTCCATCAGTTCGAGAGCAACACCACGGTCGCCGGATCGCATGGGACGGGAACGACCAACCACCTTCTCAACAGCTCCGGCAGCGGCCGCTGGCAGTTCTGGAGTGCCGCGATCTCGGAGTTCCGGGCCCATCCGCTCAACGGCGGCGGCGCAGGTTCCTGGGGGGCCTGGTGGCTGCAGCACGGGTCGCTGGCCTTCTTCACCGAGTTTGCGCACTCGCTCTATCTCGAGGCGCTCGCCGAGCTGGGGATCATGGGCCTCCTGCTGCTCGGCGGCGCCGTCGTTGTAGGGGCGGTGGGCGCAGTCCGGTCCGCGCTTGTCCTGCGCAGCGCTGAGATCGCCGCGGCGGCTGCGTGCGGCATCGCATTCTTCGTCGCCGCCGCCTACGACTGGATCTGGCAGCTGGCGGGCATAGCGGTCGTCGGTGTCGGAATGCTCGGCTTCGCCCTCGGAGCCCTCCAGGCTCAGCGTGCAGCCGCCTGGGGACGTTCCGGTGTCCTGCGACCGGTGCTCGCGCTCGTCGCCGTAGCGGCGATCGTCCCGCAGTTCGTCGTGCTCGCCTCGGGCACCCATCTGCGCAACAGCCAGACTGCCTTCGACGCCGGGAACGCGGCGAGGGCGCGGTCGGAGGCTCTCGCAGCCAAGGCGCTCGAGCCGTGGGCGGCCACCCCGTATCTTCAGCTCGGTCTCGTCTCGGAGGCCGAGGGCAACTACGCCGTAGCCTCCTACTGGCTCGACGAGGCGATCAAGCGCTCGAGCCGGGACTACAGCCTGTGGGCCACAGCTGCCCGGATCGAGACCAAGCGCGGCAACGTTGGCTTGGCGAAGCGCGATCTTGCCCAGGCGCGTCGTCTCAACCCGCATTCGCTGCTCTTCGCACGAACAGGGTGAGTAGCGGTTTTCCGACCCCAGAGGTACGGTGTCCCACTAAGCGAGGGGATGCCGTGACGGAGGAGGCCACGGATTGAGCGAGCTCGAAGTCGTCGCCGGAGCTCCCGATGGCACGTCTCAGGACATGGCCGTCGCCGGTCGAATCTCTGCACGCGACGGCTCGGAGCCGCTGCTGCGGCGGATGCTGGCGGCGGGCGACCTGCTCGCGGTCGCCGCGGCCGCCGCCATGGTCTGGTTGTGGGGGAGCGGCCCGGCAGCAGCATTCCTGCTCGTCCTCTCCGCACCGATCTGGATCGTGACGGCGAAGCTTGCCGGCCTCTACGACCGTGACCACCGCGCGTTGCGCCATCTGACGGTCGACGAGCTGCCGTGGCTCGTCGTCTGGACGTTGAGCAGCACCGCGGTCCTGACGCTGCTGCTCGCCCCCTTCCCTGCGCTCGATCCGAGCTCGACGGACCGCTTGCTCGTCTGGGGATCGGTGCTGGCGCTCGCATTTCTGTTCCGGGCGAGCGCCCGCGGTCTCTGGCGCAGGATCACGCCACCGGAACGGGTGCTCATGGTGGGCGAAGGCCCGCTTGCCCAGGCAGTGATTCGGAAGCTCGAGCTGTTCCCCGACATCCACGCGAAGATCGAAAGCCGGATTCCGAGCTGCGCCGATCTGCACACAAAGCTCGGCGAGGCCATCGACAACGTCGATCGTGTCGTCATCGCCTGCAGCGAGCTCAGCGAGACGCTGCTTGAGGAGCTCCTTCCCGTCTGCCGGGCGAGCCGCGTGAAGCTCACGATCGTTCCGCCGACGCGAGGGATGTTCGGGACGGCGACTCACCTGACGCACATCGCCGACCTGCCGCTGCTCGACTACAACACGTGGGACATCTCGCGGACGACGGTGGCGCTCAAGCGGGTCTTCGACGTCGTCGTCGGGACAGTCGCCCTGATCGTCGCGCTGCCGATCTTCGGTTTGGTGGCGGTCGCGATCCTCTTTGACGACGGACGGCCTGTTCTCTTCCGCCAGCTACGCGCCGGGCAAGGCGGGAGCACGTTCCGAATCCTCAAGTTCCGCACGATGGTGCGCGACGCGGAGGCGAAATTCCGCGAGCTCGCCGCACTCGAGGAGCTTACCGACCCGTTGTTCAAGCTCAGGGCCGATCCCCGGGTCACGCGCGTCGGGCGCTTTCTGAGGAAGACGAGCCTCGACGAGTTGCCGCAGCTCGTCAACGTCCTCAAGGGAGAGATGTCGATCGTGGGGCCTCGCCCGGAGCTGCTCGACATCGTGGAGCGCTACGCGCCGGAGCACGAGTTCCGCCTGCGCGTGAAGCCCGGCATCACCGGCCCCTGGCAGGTCTTCGGCCGTAGCGATCTGACCTTCGACGAGGTACTCGCCGTCGAGCGGGAGTACGTCGAGAACCTCTCACTCGCCCGGGACGTCCGCATCGTCCTCATGACGCTTCCCGCCGTGCTCGGGAAGCGCGGCGCCTACTAGGCTCTTCACCAGAAGCGTGCTCGCGCAGCGCACTAAGGAGCTCGCCCGCCGACTCGGCGTCGAGATCTCTCACTACCGACCCTTCGCGGCGCGCGTGGTGGCGCGCCTGGCCGACGGGGAGGTGCCTCTGGTGATCGACGTTGGGGCGAGCTGCGGACAGTATGCGAGCGAGCTCCGGAAGCACGGCTACCGCGGCGAAATCGTGTCCTTCGAGCCGGTGGAGGAAGCTTTCGAGCAATTGGCCACTGCGGCCGCCGGCGACACCGGCTGGACGTGCCATCGAATGGCGCTCGGAGCGGTCGCGGAAGAAGCTCCGATTCATGTCACCTCCAACCTCGCGAGCTCGTCGCTGCTCGAGATGGGGGAAGGTCTTCGATCGGGAGCACCATGGGTCTCGGTCACTGGTGTCGAAACAGTGCGGGTCGTGCGCCTCGACGACGTACTTGCCAACAAAGGGCCCTGCATGCTGAAGCTCGATGTACAGGGCTACGAAGACCGCGTACTCGACGGGGCACCCTCGACCCTCGCGCGAGCCTCGCTGCTCCAGTGCGAACTCCCAATCGCGGAGCTGTACGCAGGCCAAGCGCAGTTCCGGGCGTTGATCGACCGACTCGACGACGCTGGCTTCGAGTTCGTTGATCTCGATCCGTTCTTCCGCGATCGCGCGGGCGGCGTGCTCCAAGTCGACGCTCTGTTAGCGCGACGACCCCCGCGCGGCGAAGGTGCCTGATGGTCGAGTTGATTCGTTGACCAGGTTCACGAGGCGCCGCGATCCAGTGGCGGTATTCAACAGCTGGCACTACCACAGGCACACGCAGCGCCGGCAAGAGCACCTGACATCCCTGGGCCTCGACCTCGCCGACCGCTCTGTCCTCGAGGTGGGCGCCGGGATTGGCGACCACACGAGCTTCTTCCTCGATTGCGCCTGTTCCGTGCTTGTCACCGAGGCGCGGCCCGAAAACCAGAAAGTGGTGCGAGAGCGCTACCCCGACCTCGCCGTCCGCAGGCTCGATCTCGACGACCCACCGTCCGAGTTCGTGCCGACGATCGAGGTCGTCTACTGCTACGGCGATCTCTTGCTGCTCGAGACCTGTGTCTCACTGGGCGACGCGCTCGAGCGGAACCCGGTGCGCGAGAAGAAGAGCGATTTCAGCCAGGCATTGGAAGGGACCGGCTGCCGTCCCACACGGCCATGGGTCTGGGCGGAGCTCGAAAAGCACTTCCCGTTCGTGTACGTCACCGTCACGCAACCGTGGCACGAGGAGTTCCCGCTTGATTGGCGTGCGCCGGTGGGCGACGACGGGCTGACACGTTCCGTCTTCGTCGCGGCAAAACGGGAACTCGCGTTGTCCACGCTCTCACCGAGGCTGCTCTACCAGCAGACGCGGCACTGAGGGTCGACCGTGCCCCCCGCCGAGCCGACCGAACTGCTCCATCTGCTGCGATCTGCAGAGCGCAGGCGTGCTGAGCCCCGGACTCTGCGGGTCGCCCGACACCCCGTCCGCCGGCTGCTGCCGTGGTTCGCCGAGCACCGAGGCCTGACGATTTTGGAGGAGGTCGACACCTTTTTCGGGGCCAGGATGCTAGTTCCGATACCGGATCCCGTTGCTGTCTCGATCTATCGCTACGGAGCCTACGACGCGAGCACCACGGCGTTCTTGCTGCATCTTCTGAAGCCCGGGGATCATGTGGCCGATGTCGGTGCCCACGTGGGCTACTTCACGGTGCTGGCGAGCCTCCTCACGGGGAGCGACGGCAGGGTCGTGGCCTTTGAGCCCAACGAGTTCGCTCTTGCTCTGCTCCGGCGAAATGTTCGCGATCTCGGGAACGTCGCGGTCGTGGGGGGCGCAGTTGGGACGTCCGTCGGACGTACAGAGCTGCGCGTCCCGAGCTTCGCCGACTCGGCGTTCGCGACACTTTCAGCCAGCGAGCGGACCGGGTCCGCGGATGGCGGAGCGTGGCTCAAGCAGCCGGTTGAGCGAACGACGCTCGATGTCTACGCAGCCGAGACCGGCCTCTCGCCTACTCTGGTCAAGCTCGATGTCGAGAACGAGGAGGAGTCCGCGCTCGACGGAATGCGCGAAATCGTGGCGCGGAATCGACCGGCGATCATCCTTGAGCTCGGGGACATCGGAGTTGCGACTGGCCGCAGTCGAAGACTTCTCGAGCGTTTGCTCGCTGATGGCTACGAGGCACTCGAGATATCGCCGGAACTGACCCTTCGGGAGCATAGACTCCAAGAGCACTATGGCTATGTCAACGTGCTTTTGGTTCCCGCGGGAAACCTCAGCTAAAGCCGCTCTTTCGTCTCGCCGGTAAGGACCGAGTCAAGGCCGACTGTGCGCGAAACCAGGCGTGCCGTCAGGCGAGCCCTCAACTCGACGTGAGAGATCGACCGCGGCCCTACGAGCGACAGATTCGCGGACTCGGAGCTACCATCACGCGTCATGACCTTGGCGCCCCGTGTGCAACGCGGATGGCTACCGCCGAGGGTTCTCTTCGATCCTCTGACCGTCGTTCAAGCACCGGCGCGGTGAGCGGCAGTTGTCGCGAGCTGAGGAGACGACGACGACTCGGACGAGCCCCGCGGCACCGTCGCGGCCTCTGCTCGATCGCAAGCTTTCGGCTGGGATCGCCGCCTGCCTCGTTGGCGTTGTCGCCGCAATCGCCGCCGGGAAACCCAACTATGCGGTGGTCGCCGCTGCTCCGCTCGTCGCCTGGCTCGTTTGGCGTCACGCAGCGGCGAGGCTCGCGTTTGTGGTTGCCGGTGGCCTGCTCGTCTTCCACGGCGGCACCGATCACCTGACGCCCGCGAAGGTCGGCTATTTCGCCGCCGTAGCCCTCGCGGTCGTGTCGATCCTCCGGCAGCGTGAGCTGTACGCGGATCTACGGAAGCCATCGACGACGATCCGCACGCTCGGGCCGATGGTGCTTGCGCTCGGAGTGCTCGTGGTGCTCTCCCTTGCTGTCGCCCACGTCGAGCACACGGGGCTCTCGCCGTGGTTGCGCGACAGTACCGCCTACGGATTGGCGGCGGTTGTACCGCTGTTTCTTTGGGACTTCGAACGGAACGCAAGCCGGCGGCTGGGCCAGCTGGCGCAGGCGTTGTTGGTCGTGGGAGGGGTGCTTGCGGCACTGTCGCTCATCATCCAGTGGCTCGGGCAGCGAGGCATCGTGTCGACGACCGTCATCCTCCACATCCTGCCCGGCCTGTTCTTGCCGGGGGCGCTGGCGCTCTTCCTCGCTGCTCGCACAGGCAGCATTTCCCGTCACCGTGTGTGGTACGCACTAGCGGCACTCGCGCTCCCACTGGCGCTCTTTCTCACGGGGACGCGCTCGGCTCTGCCCTTGTTGCTCGTCGTCGTCGTCGTATTGTTCATGCGTTTGGAGGAGAAGCGCCGCTTCCTCGTTGGGATCGGAGCGGCGGTCGTGGTGGTGACGATCGTCGTCGGTGCGCTGGTCGCTCTCGGCCAAAGGGGTCATCCTGGGCTCGCGAAGCTGTCACACCGCATCACTTCGATCCCGCAGACCGTTGCTCATCCGAACAGCGACGCAAGTTACCGGGCGCGCGCTAGCGAGTGGCACGCGGCCTGGCAAACCTTCAAGGCGCATCCGGTCCTTGGCGTCGGCCCCGGCTACGCGTTCACCTGGAACTGCTCGGACTCCGGTTGCACCACGGGAACGGCCTCCGGCTACAACATCGACAGCCCGCTCGCATTCCCCGCGAAGTTCGGTCTGCTCGGCCTCGTCGCGCTCGCGGTCGTCGTCTACAGCCTCGTCCACTTTCTTCGCGTGTGCCGGAAGACGGCCGAGTACGGCGCTTGGCTCGCACTCACGTGGTACCTCGTGTTGGCCGCCGCCGAACTTCCCTTTGGCTGGCCCTTCCAGGCGAAGGACTTCACGCTCGGACTTCTTCTGCTCGGCACCCTCGTCGTGCAACGCACTTATGCTCGGGGTGCCGACAGCCGGTAGCGGCCGGCACGTCTCCCGCATCAACTACACGGCCGTTGTCCTGAAGACCTCTCGGAACCAGCGGCGTTCGTCTGCTGTAAAGGGCAGGGGTCCTTCGCTACCCGAGCGCCGGCGAGGCGACGAATGGGTCAGGCCGGTAGGTGCCAGTACGGTGTACGAGCGTCGGCCAGAGGAACGAACGCAGGCGCACCGTGATCGACATGCGAATCCTCCTCTTCGACTGGTACTCAGGCGGTCACCACGAGGGATACCTCGCCGCCTTCACGCGGGCGCTCGTCGAACAGCACACTGTCATCGCTGCCGCACCGCCGGACGGAGCAACCGCGGCGATGGAGGCCGGCGCGGAGCCGCTACCGCTCGAGTCATCTTTTCCGCCGATCGATGCGAAGAGGCGCTTCAGTCGCGAACGCAGGGCTGCGCTCCGCGCTGAGGTCGATTTGCTTCTACGTGCCACGAGCACTGCGCAACCCGACCATACGGTGCATCTATTCGCCGACGCCGCGCTTCGGGCGCTCGTCCGGCGACCGATAGGCGCTCCGCTCAGCGTGCTCCTCTTCCGTCCCCGCGGCCACATTCCCGCGTTTGGCACGGCTGACTCCCGTCGGGAAGCCATGCTGGGACTGGCGTACGACGCGATCTTGCAGGCGTGGCGGCGGCGGCCGGATGCCCATGCTGTCCTTACCCTGGATCCGCTCGCAGCCGGAGCGTGGTCGAGGCGTCGGGGGGCGCCCGTCTACGCAATTCCTGAGCCCGCGCCCGCAGTCCCTCTCCCAGAGCCTCGACGGCGCCAGGGGATCGTTCTGTTCGGCGCTCTCTCTGCACGTAAGGGCCTCCACTATCTTGCCGATGCTCTCGAGCATGATGGCCAAGGCGTCAAGCTGGTGCTCGCCGGAGCCGTGGCTCCATCATTCGCGTCCTCCCTGGATTCTGTCGGGGCGCGGCTCCGCGCGGCGGGCGTCGATGTGGAGTCGCGTGTCTGGTACCACGACGAGGCAGAATTCTTGGAGGTGCTCGCCGGTGGCCGAGCCGCCGTCCTCCCCTATGTGGGCCATGTTGGCATGTCACGAGTTCTCGTCGAGGCAGCCTCGGTGGGGACCCCGGTCGTTGCTCACGCCGAAGGCTTGCTGGGCTACTTAGTCAAGACGCGAGGTCTCGGCATCGCAGTCGACTGCCGCAATGCTGCTGCGCTCGCCGCGGCTGTACGCGAGATTTCCGACCCACACGCCACTGGACGCTACGCTGACGCGCTCCGTCGCTTCGCGGCCGAGCACTCCGCCGAACACTTCGCAGCTGCAGTCCGTGAACCGTTCGACGCGACCTGAGACCCGAGACCGTACTTGACCGGCTCGACCGTCAAGACTTGGCCATGGCGAGCACGGTGGCCGCCCACCGTTCCGGGGTAACCCGTTCGGCGAGTGATCGACTGACGCGCGAGACCGTCGCAAGCTGCTCCGGCGAGAGCGAATGCGCCCACCTCATGGCGTCTGCCAGCCCCCCGACGTCGAGTGGTTCGACGATGCGGCCGTTCTCCCCGTCGCGGACGAACGCGTCCGCGGCGCCCACACTTGTTGTGCAGATGCAGCCGAGACCTGCCGCAGCCGCCTCGTGAACGACGACGCCCCAAGGTTCGAACGTGCTCGGCAAGATGAGGAACGATGCGCGGCCCATCTCGCCTGCCAGATCTGCCGCGCCGACGAACCCTCGCAGCTCGATCCCGGATCGGCCGCGGAGTAGCGCCTCGAGAGCCCCCTGGCCGACGACGATCAGCGGCCACGGGTCGGCGACGGTGTCGCGGTACGACGCATAAGCCTCGACGAGTATGCGGATCCCCTTGGGCTCGATGAGTCTTCCGACGAACAGGAACGCTCGTCGGGCGTCGGCGCCTTGCGAGTCGAGCGGCGGCACCCACCCGAACGCCGCGACGTCTGCGGCATAGAAGCCCTCGAAGATCTGGTCTCTCGGAAATCCGAGCCGGAGGGCGTAGTCCCGCTGTCTCGGCCCCGGAAGAAATGCGGCATCGAAGTACGGCCGGAGGTAGATGCGCGAGCAAGCGATGCCGAGGAGCTGTTTCGGCGTCCGCAGCCACTGGTTGTCCATGCAGACCACTCGGACCGACGACCCGCGCAACGCCCGGGCGCAGCGCCTGTAGGCCTGTCGTTCCCAGCCGATGATCAGCGTTACGTCCGGGTTGAAATCCCTGAGCGCGCTGATCAGGCCGTCGTCTTGCCGCAGGGAGGCGAGCGGATAGGTCCTATCGATCCAGTCTGCCGGCTCGATCTCGTGCGGGGAGTCTTCGAGTGTCGGAGGCATCGTCACAAACAGCTCGGCCCGGCCCGTCGCCGCCAGCGCTCGGAGGCACGCGTTCGCATGGCCGCTGGGAGACTTCTGGAGATACGCGAAGCGGATTCTTTCCATCGACTCTCCGCACCATGGTACGAAGGCTGTCCGCCAGAGGCCTGATGTGATTCAGCGGTCCTCGCAGGAGCGAGCGTGCGTTGACTGCAGGCGGTGTCTGGAGAGGGGCACGAGCTGATCAGTGGCTCTCACACCCGCGCGAGGACGCACATCTCCGAGCGCGTGACACGACGCACCGTCCGCGCCGCTCGTTGAAGAAACGGTCGGCTCGGAGCGCCGAGGATCGGCAGCGAAGGAAATGCGAGATTGAACGTAGGCGGAAAAGCGACTTGCGAGAAACCACAGTTCAACAAGAGCCGCTCCATCGTCTCCCGGGTGAAGTACGAGACGTGGATCGGCGGACGGATGTAACCCCAGCGGTGCCGTCGCAGACGTGCGCGGGTGCTACCGATGTCGCCGGTGGTGAGGAGCAAGGCGCCGCCCTTGCGTATCAGCGCGCGCGCGGCGGTCAGCGTCGGCCGTGGATCGGGAATGTGCTCGATGACCTCGATCATCGTCGCGGCGTCCACTGAAGTGGGAAACAGCTCTGGGGACAACCCGCCCACCACGACCGGATGACCGTGAGCCCGCGCTTCGGCTGCGGCAACGGACGAAATCTCTTGTCCGATCCCGTTCCATCCTTGGCCCTTGGCGACGTCGAGTAGCGCCCCTGCTCCGCATCCGATGTCGAGCAGACGGCTCGGCCCGCCGACTTCGGAAGCAAGCAGGGACAGCCAATACCGTCGCCGAGCGGTGAAGGCGGGATTTGGATGACGGGCTTCTGGAATCAGCGCCGTGCCGTCGGGACCCCGTCCGTAGTTGTAGTCGTCACCGTAGAGCGAGCCGATATCGAACGAGGAGCTGATGTCGGCGCGCACAAAGCCACATGCCGCACAACGCCACAATGACGGACCCGCCCCGGGCCATTGTTCGCGCCAGTCGCCGCTGCCACAGACGACGCATTCGACTTGAGTCGGCTCTTGGACCTTTTCGTCGTGCACCTCCTCCAGGATTGCAGACCGGAGTCCGCGACAAGGACGCAGCCTCGTCTCAACTGGACCACCCGGGCACCCACGGTCTCACGTCAAGCCTCTAGCGGCTCTCGCGCCGGACCGCCTGGAGCGTCATCTTGTTGCCATAGGCGCCGCCCGCTACGTTGACCAGGCGCAGCCCGCTGCGGGCGACGCCGAACAGCCCCGGCGCTGAGAGGACGCGCGAGATCTTTCCCGGCTCGTGCCGGTAGAGCATGGCGTAGCGCTCGCTTCTGACGATCGCGAACCCGGCTTTCCGCACGATCGCCTCGAGCTCGGCCGGGTCGATACGGGCGATGAAGTTCCCGGCCTCCTCGTAGTGCTCGGCCAGGCCGACCCGGGCGGCCAGCAGCGTCACCTGCGCGCGTGCGGGCTCGTTGACGGAGACCGCGCTGCCTGCTGTCCGCAGCATCTCCTGCAGGCCGTTCAGCGGCGCTTCGAGGTGGTGCAGGCCGTCGTGGACGTAGACGAGCTCCACCGACCGGTCGCGGAACGGCAGCGCCTCGACGTCGGCCACGATCGGCACGATCGGCAGCGAGTGGCGCTTTGCGCGCTCGCGCGTCCTGCGCGCGGCCTCGAGCGAGATGTCCGAGGCCATGACGCGAAAGCCGGACCGGGCGAGATACTCGGCGTCGAGCCCAGAGCCTCCGCAGACCGTGAGCACGAGCGTCCCGGGAGAGGCTGCGCCGAACCCGGCGAGACTCCGCCGAAACTTCTCGCCGAGCAGCCAGCTGTAGAGGCTGCCGGTTCCGTGCGGCCGCGCGATCTCGTACTCCTCGTCGGCGTGGTCGAAGAAGGAGGCTTGCTTCTCCTTCCAGGCGTCTCCGTCGCTCGGCGGCACGAGCACCGGAATTCCGTCGACGACGGCATACCGCGTGCCACACGCTGTGCAGGTCACCGAGTCCGACGCCCATCGGAGCTCTTGGCGGCAATCCGGGCAGGCGAGCACCGAGTGGAGATCGGTGAGGGAGAGCGCCTCGACGGAGCGCCTGTCGCCAAGAGACGTCGCTCGTCGGACCGCCGCGCGTGCCGTCGCGGTCGCGAATGCCTCGAGGTGGGAGTTGGCCGAAGCCTCGACCGAAAACTCTTCCGCGCTCTGTATTGCGGCAGTGCTGAAGCGGGCACGCAGAGCGTCGTCGCTCAACAGACGTTCGGTTGCGGCAACGAACGCCTCCACGTCCCGGGCAGGGACCACGAATCCGTTGTTGCCGTCGATCACCGCGTCGGTGACCGCTCCCACGTCAGCGGCCACCACCGGCTTGCCGAGAGCCATGGCCTCTCCGATCACGGTCGGCATACCCTCCGAACGAGGCTCCGAGGTGAGCAGGAACACGTCGAAAACCTGCGCGAGCTCGGAGAGTCGAGCGGCGGGATCGCGAACGATCAGGGTCTCGCCGAGGCGTAGCCCGAGCCGCTCGGCCTCGTCCCAGAGGGACTGCGAGTACTCGGTCCGGTAGCTGTAGTCGGCTCCGAGGATCAGAAACCGGAGATCCGGTCGCTCCTCGCGAAGTCGTGCCGCGACGCGAAGAAACGTACGGTGCCCTTTCATCGGGTTCAGGTTCCCGGCCGTGCCTACGACCTTGGCGTCCTCGGGGATTCCGAGCTCACGGCGCGCCGCGGCGCACATTGCGGGATCCGGTTTGAAGAGCGACTGATCGACCGGAGGGAAGAAGGAGACCACGCGGCCGTCGAGGGATGGGACGCCTGGATGGACAGCCGCAACCCGGGAACCCGTCACCATGACGGCGTCCGCATAGTGTGCGAGCAGCGGAAAGTAGGCGGCCCGAACCGCGAGCGGCAGGCGGGTGTCCAGCAGCTGCCAGACGACTGCACTCCCCTCGGCTCGACCCGCGATCGCCGCTTGCGGGTTGGCAAGCCCTCCCAGCAGTACGAGCTCGGCCTCCTGCTCGCGCACGACCCGGCCGATCGTCTGGACGTCCGTCCGGACGTTGACGGCCATCCGGGCGTGCCGGCGGATGTCGGCCGTGGCGCGGATCCGGCTCAGCGGTGCCGCGACCACCTCGATCCCGGCCTCACGGAGCCGATCGGCGGAGTTACCCGGCTCATCCGGAAGCAGGACGATTGTCTCCCATCCCGCCGCCGCAAGAGGTTGTGCGAGGCGAAGCGCCTGGTTGTGCGGCCCGCCGAAGACGGGGTAGTGGACGACGAAGAGAAAGCGCCGGGGCGTGGTCACGGCTGGGGAGCCGATCTAGGTTTGCGCAGGCTCGGCCAACGCATGCACCACATGTGCTTCGCTGGCGATCGGCGTCAGAACTCGCGGCATGAAGCGCTGCTCGATCCGACGCGCGGTGCGATAGACCGGGGGGACGCTGATGGTCCGCTTCACGACCTTGCGGATCGGACGCATGAGCTTCGACTCGTTCCCCGTGCCTGCAACGTGCGTGACCTCCGGGTCGTAGCCCGCCCGGCCGAGGAGAGTCTCGAGCGACGCCTTGTTCCACCGCGTGAGCGTCCGCGGCGGCATCGACGCGAGGGGATCGCGGTTGGACGGCCCGTACTGCGCCAGCGACAGCGGTGTTGCGGGGAAGCGGCGGTGGAGTGTCTGGGCGAATGCCAGCGGATCCTGGACGTGGTGGAGCATGAAGAACGCGACGATCGCGTCCGGCTCCACCCAGCCGTCCGGCACGGTATCGACCGTCCCGTGCCAGACGCGGAACCCGTCGGCGCGATTGAGCTCGACCGGATCTTCGGCGACGTCCAGCCCGACGGCCTCGAACCCGCGCGCCCGCAGGGTGTGGAGCACCCAGCCGAGGCCGCAGCCGACCTCGAAGACGGTGGCTCCCTTGCCGACTCGCTGTTCGAGCCAGTCGAAGGTGCGCTCGAAGGCCGGCGTCCAGAACCACAGCGTCGGATCCTTGTGGAGGATCGCTCGCCGGGCCGCGAGGCGATCGTTGAACTCCTGCATCCGGTTCTCGCCCCGCTTGCCTTTGTAGGCGTCGCTGTAGAGCTCGACAGGTGTCTCGTCGAGCTGGAACGGGTGCACAAACTCGAGCGTGCAGTCGTCGCAGAGACGCCACTCTCCCCAGTTCGGTGCGACTTCGAGCGCCGTCGACGAGGCTCCGCACACCGGGCAGCCCGGCGTCGCGTGATCGGGGCCCAATTGGTCAACGTTCGCCTGGGAGATGCTCATCGAGCTCCTAGCTTCGGGTTCCTGCAGATCCGAGAACGCCACCGGATGCGGTTCGGGGCAACAAACTTGTCGAGTGTAGCTCCGCCTCCCGCCCGCCTACGTAGGTCCGCGTTCGTCCCGGGTGTCTTCGGCTATCTGGTGACGCCGGTCGCTGCTCGGTAGTAGGCGCTCCGTACCCTCAGCGAGTCGAACGGCTCGAAGGCGTCGAGTCGCCCGTCGACGATCACCATCACTCGGTCGCAGATGTCGAGCGTCGACATTCGGTGCGCGATGATGAAGAGCGTCAGGTTTCCCTTCAGCGCCGTCAGGGACTCCTGAACGCGGCGCTCGGAGGTAGGGTCGAGGGCGCTCGTCGGCTCGTCGAGCAGCAGAAGCTCCGGCTTGCCGGCGAGAGCACGCGCGACGCAGATCCGCTGCCCCTGGCCGACGGAGACGGCCGCGGCGCGGGGGCCGACGATCGTGTCATACCCCGCGCTCCAGCTCGTGATCTCGTCGTGGATCCTCGCGAGCCGGGCGGCCCGCTCGACCGCCTCGTCGTCGAGCTCCCGGAAGAAGCGGATGTTGTCCGCGACCGACGCGTAGAAGAGCTGCGGCGTCTGCGGCACGTGGGCGACTCGCGATGTCCAGTCTGAGCGGAGCAGCTCCGCGGCCGGCTCGCCGTTGACCAGGTACGAGCCGTCGCTCGGGTCGCGCAGTCGAAGAAGGATCTGGGCCAGCGTCGACTTCCCGGCCCCGGATGGGCCGATGATCCCGATCGTCTCGCCACGCTCGACCTCGAACGTCATCTGCGCGAGCACGTCCTTACCCGCCGGATATGCGAACGAGACGTCACGGAAGGAGAGCCGCTCGAGGTTCCCGAACGTTCTCGAGCCGCCCGGCATGGCCGCGTCTGCGTAGCGCTCCTCGGCCGCTTGTACTCGAGCAACGAACGGAAGTGACTGGCGGACGGCCTGGTAAGCGCTCTGGGCCGAGTTGCCGTATGTTCCGGCGCGGACGAGCAGGAGGACGACGGCGCCCAGGGCTGCGAGGCCGTTCCTGTCGACGGCGTAGATCACTCCGAGTCCGCCGACGAGCAACAGATACACGGCGCCCTGGTAGGAGCTCGGCACGAACCTGAGCGCGAGTTGCGTCCTGAAGAGCAGCGAGTTGTTGCTGTCGATCAGTGCTGCGATCCGCTTCCGCTGGGCCTCCGCAACGCCGAAGACCTGCGTCTCCTCGGCAAGGCGCGTCGCCTCGCTCACGCCTCCGGCCTGAGCGAGCTGGGCGGCTGACAATTCGCGCGCGCTTCGGCTACCGGCTCGGGTGAGCGGGCGGAGCAACGCGAGGAGAACCGCCGACGCGACGACCACGATCGTCGCCGCCAGGGGACTGATGACGAGCGCCGCGGCGACGAGCGCCAGGAAGGCGAACAGGTTCGTCAGGAGGTTCATCGCCCAGGCCGAGCCTTGAACCGCTTGAGTCACCTGGTTCGTCATCAATTCCTGGAGGTGTCCCTCGAGGTCGGTCGCCTTCACCGACCAGCTCGCGCGGGTGAACCTGTCGAAGAGGCCGCGAAGCATCCTCCCCTGGACGTCCGCCGTGATCCGCGCGCCGAGGACCGAGGTGGGCACCGCCAGAACGAGCCGGAGAAAGGCGAGTGCGGCGGCGGCAAGCAGGAAGCGCGGGAGCGAGGCGTGGACGTGGAACGGGCCGAGGCTCGCCTCGACTCTGCGGCTCCCGTTGGCGAGCGCCGTGGCGGCACGAGCGACGAACGCCAACACGCCCGCCTCCGCCAGCCCCATCGCGGTCGACGAAAGGACGAGCAGCGCGCCCCGGGTCGGGCTTTGTCCCAGCAGGCTCCTGAAAGCCTTCACTTTCCCGCTCTCCGCAGGTGGTTGGGGCATCGCGGCACGATAGCCCTCGGGGTCCAGGGGCAGCACCACGACGCTCCATCTGGGTCACGGCTGTGCGCCGAGGAGGCTGCTACCTTGGGCGTCGTGCTCCGCGTCGCCGCCGTAGTAGTCGTCGCGCTCGCACTGAGCGCCACGGCGGCCGAAGGCTCCGCGCGTTCGCTGCGAGTGCACCCGACGAAGCCGACCCTGCCGCTCCGGACGGCGTTCCTCGACCCTGCTGCGGCTCAACAGCCGGACGGCTACTCGATGATGTACGGGGCCGGCGCGCGGTACGTCCGGACCTTGGTCTACTGGGCCGCGGTCGCACCTGCGACACCTCCCGACGGCTTCGATGCTTCGGACCCAACCTCGCCGGGCTACAACTGGGCAAATCTCGACTCGACGGTGGAAGGCGCCGACAGCGCCGGACTGACGCCGATCCTCGACATCGTGGGAGCGCCGGCCTGGGCGTACACGACGCTGCCGGGCGCGGTCAACCGCGGCGGTACGCCCAGAGCTTCCGACCTCGGAGCGTTCGCAACGGCGCTCGCGACCCACTACGACGGGCTCACCACGGGAGTTCCCGCCGAGCATGTCTTCCAGGTCTGGAACGAGCCGAATCTCAGCCTCGACCTCAACCCCGTCAGCGGGGTCGCATACCGGGGCATGGTCAACGCCGTCTCGGACGCGGTGCACGACGTCGACCCGACCAACCTCGTCGTGGCGGGAGACCTCGACCCGTTCGGCCATCCGAAGAGCAAGAAGCAGAAGTGGTACTCGGTCGCTCCGCTCGCGTTCATGCGCTCGATGCTCTGTCTCTCGAAGGGTGCGCATCCTCACGCGACGTGTAAGACCCCCGCGCGCTTCGATGTGTGGTCGCACCACCCGTACACCTTCGGCGGCCCGTTCGGCAAGGCGAAGCTCCCCGATGACGTCGAGCTCGGAGACCTGCCACGGATGCGGGCGCTGCTGAAGGCCGGCGTGCGGCTGCACCAGGTGGTCTCGGCGCACCCGGTGCAGTTCTGGGTCACGGAGTTCGGGTGGGACACGAACCCGCCGCGCAAGCACGCCGCGTCGCTCAGTCTCGCCGCTCGCTGGACGGCCGAGTCGCTGCACCAGATGTGGCTCTCGGGAGTCTCGCTGGTCACGAACTTCCTGCTCGAGGACTACCCGAGCCCGAGCCCGTATCAGAGCGGCTTCTATTTCCACGCCTCTTCGCTCGACAATGCGCGGGCCAAGCCGGGCCTGACCGCGTTCCGCTTCCCCTTCGTCGCCTACCTCGGCAAGAAGAACACGGTCAGCGTGTGGGGCCGGGACGCGACGAGCGACAAGGAGACCGTCACGATTCAGCAGCGGCACGGGACCAGCGGTAGCTGGCGGACCGTCGCGCTGATCTCGTCGAACGCGAATGGAATCTTCCAGGCGACGCTGAAGCTGACGGCGTCGAAGAAGGACTGGCTCCGCGCGAGTGCCGCGGGCTCCGGGAAGTCGCTCGCCTTCTCGCTCACGCGCCCCAAGGATCCGAACATCGGCCCCTGGGGCAACTAGCTCCGCGCGCCCTTCTGCTCAGTCGTAAAGCTTCGGCAAAGATCGCGGCGGGTTCCAGGATCGGCTTGTACGGTGCGCGCGGTGAAGGGCCCTTTGCGGTATGTCGTATTCGCCGGCGCGACGCTCTGTCTTGCGGCAACCGCAGCAACGGCGGGCCACGCCGCGGGCACGAGTTACCGGACCTACACGACTCGTGGGACGCTGCCGCTGCGCACAGCTCTGGTCGATCCGTTCCAGAGCTGGAGCCCGACCGCGTTCGCGATGACGCGGAAAGCCGGTGCGCAGTACGTCCGGCTGCTCGTCTACTGGAGCTCGATCGCCCCGGCAGACCCGGCAGTGGATTTCGACGCAGCCGACCCCACTTCCCCCGGCTACTCGTGGGGCTCGCTCGACGCCACCGTCGAAGCCGCCGAAACGGCGGGGCTGACGCCCTTCCTCGACATCGTCTCGACTCCGAGCTGGGCGTACGCGAAGCGGCCTCACGGTGTCAATGCGGGTACGCCGAAGACCGCTGCCCTCGGGCAGTTTGCCCAGGCACTCGCCACGCATTACGACGGCGGGGACGGCCTGCCGACGGTCAACGACTTCGAGGTCTGGAACGAACCGAACCTCAGCACCGACCTCGGCCCCGTCAAGGCCTCTTCCTATCGGGCGATGGTCAATGCGGTTGCGGCTTCTGTGCATACCGTCGATCCGGAGAATCTCGTCATCGCGGGTGGGCTCGACCCGTTCGGGCATAAGAAGAACAAGCACCAGTCGTGGAACTCGGTCGCGCCGCTCGTCTTCATGCGCTCGCTGCTCTGCCTCTCGAAGGGAGCGCATCCGCACGCGACCTGCCACGACACGATCCACTTCGACGTCTGGTCGCACCATCCGTACACGTTCGGCGGCGCGTTCGGGACGGCCGAGCTTCCCGACGACGTCGAGCTCGGGAACCTGGCGCAGATGCGTAGCCTGTTGCGGGCCGGCGTGAACGACCACCACGTCGTCTCGACCGGATCGGTCCCGTTCTGGGTGACGGAGTTCAGCTGGGACACCAAGCCGCCGAGGCGGGGTGCCGCTCCGATGGCGCTCGCCGCCCGCTGGACCGCCGAGTCGCTCTGGCAGGCATGGCGCTCGGGCGTCTCGCTCTTCACGTGGTTCGGCCTTGAGGATCAACCGGGCTCGAGCCCGTACAAGAGCGGCCTGTACTTCCACGCTTCGTCGCTCGACCAGGCGCAGCCGAAGCCGGTGCTCACGGCCTTCCGCTTCCCGTTCGTCGCCTATCTCGGCCGATCGTCCGTCACCGTCTGGGGCCGCGACGCGACGAGCGACGAGGAGACCGCCACGATTCAGCTCCGTCACGGCAAGAGCGGGAGCTGGCGGACGGTGGGGTACATCGTCGCCAACGCGAACGGCATCTTCCAGGCGAAGCTGAAGATGAAGGCGAAGAAGACCGACTGGCTGCGGGCCGTCGCTCCCGGTTCCGGGAAGTCGCTCGCCTTCTCGCTCACTAGGCCGCACAACCCGCACATCGGGCCGTTCACCTGATCGGCCGTCCGCAGCGCTAGCGTTGCGACCGTGACCGCGGCCGTCGTCCTCTTCTGGGGCTCGCTTGCCGCGCTCGCCTGGACGCACGCGCTCTACCCCGTCACCGTTGCGCTCGGCGGGCGCCTGCGCACGCGGCGCATCGCGCTGGACGATGCCTACCTCCCGTCGGTCGCGGTGATCGTCACCGCCTACAACGAGGAGGACGTGATCGAGCGGCGGCTCGAGAACCTCCGGGCGCTCGACTATCCGCCGGAGCTGCTCGAGCTCGTCGTCACCTCCGACGCCTCCACCGACCGGACGGAGCAGCTCGCGGAGGCGGCCGGGGCCACGGTGATCCGGAACCCGCGCGGGGGCAAGGTCGCGGCGCAGGACGCCGCGGTTCGGGCGACCGAAGCGGACGTCGTCGCCTTCTCCGACGCGAATGCGACCTGGGCGCCCGACGCCTTGCGCAAGCTCGTTCGCAACATCGCCGACCCGAGAGTCGCGTATGTCTGCGGCCGCCTGCGCCTCGAGGCGCCGGACGGCTCGAACAAGGAAGGCGTCTACTGGCGCTACGAGCTCGTGACACGGGAGGGCGAGTCGCGGCTCGGCTCGATCACGGCGGGGAACGGCGCCGTCTATGCGCTCCGCCGGTCGGACTACGCGGAGGTCGATCCCCGCTTCGGGCACGACCTGTCTCTTCCGTACCTCATGGTGCAGCGTGGCCGTCGCGCGGTCTACGAGCCGGAGGCGCTCGCCTTCGAGCGGCCGACGCCGACCAACGAGAGCGAGTACCGGCGCAAGGTGCGGATGTTCGAGCACGCGTGGCTGATCGTGCTGCGCGGGCGCATGCTGCGGGGCCAGCGTCCCGGCTACTTCGTCGCGCTCGTCTCGCACCGGCACCTCCGCTACGCGAGCGGGTTGCTGCACCTGGTCCTGCTCGCGAGCTCGGTCGTGTTGCTCGGCCACGGTGTGGTCTACGCCGTCTTCCTCGGTCTTCAGCTCGGCGTTCTCCTGGCGGCGCTCTTCGGCGTCGGGCTCCCGCGCTATTACGTCCTCATCACCTGGGCGACGGTCGTCGCGCTCTGGAACTACGTCCGGCGCGGTGCGCCGGCGACGTGGACGCCGCAGCGCGAGGAGCTCGCGTGAACCGAGCCGCCGACCTCGCGCTCGCCGGCGGCGCGCTGGTCGTCGCCTCCCCCTTCCTCGCGATCGCCGCGCTCTGCGTCAAGCTCGAGGACGGAGGACCCGTGCTCTATCGGCAGACGCGCGTCGGCAGGGACGGTGTCGACTTCGAGCTGTTCAAGCTGCGAACGATGGTCGTCGGAGCCGAGACGATGGGTGCCGGGCTCTCGGTCGACGCAGGAGATGCGCGGATCACGCGCTCCGGCCGCTTGCTCCGCAAGCTCTCCCTCGACGAGCTGCCGCAGCTCTGGAACGTCGTTCGCGGGGAGATGAGCGTGATCGGCCCGCGGCCGACGCTTCGCTACCAGGTGGAGCAGTACGACGAGCGGCAGCGGCACCGGCTCGACGTGAAACCGGGCATCACCGGCTGGGCGCAGGTCAACGGTCGCGCCTCGCTGCCGTGGGCCGACAGGATCGAGCTCGATGTCTGGTACGTCGAGCACCGCTCGCCGCGCCTCGACGCGCAGATCCTCGCCCGCACGCCGCTCGCCCTCTTCCGGGGCACATACAAGGGAGAAACGGGAGGTTGGAAGTCGGCTCCGTAAGCAGCTCGGGCTACCCTGGGAGCCTGTGGCGCCGCTCAACCTCCTCGTCACGGGCGCATGTGGCGTCACGCCGAGGGCCATCGCCCGCTCCCTGCGGACGAGCTCGAAGTTCTCCGACGCGACCCTCGTCGGAGCAGATCGCGGGGGCAACTGGTACGGCTTCTACGAGGGCCTCTACGACCGCGTCTACCGCGTCTCCGAGCCGAGCGATCCCGGCTACCCGGAGCTGCTCGCGCGCATCTGTCGCGAGGAGGCGATCGACGCCGCCGTCGTCGCACCGGAGGCGGAGGTTCGCTTCTGGAGCGGACGCGAATTCCCCGTGCCGATCTTGCTCCCTCCGCCCGGTCTCGTCGAGATCGCAATCAGCAAGTTGAAGTTGTACGACGCGCTGCGCGAGAGCGGGTTCGTCCCGCACTACCGGATCGTCGGCCGCGACGCCCTGCTCGCCCGGAACGGCCTCGAGCTCGACGGCACGCCCGTCTGGCTACGCGACTACTCCGAAGCCTCGTCGAGCGCCAAAGGCTCGATCGCCGTCACCGAGCCCGAGGAGGCGTACGCCTGGGCCTACCTCAATCCGGAGATCCAGAGCTACATGGTCGCCGAGCACCTGCCGGGCCGGAACGTCGCCTGCACGCTTCTCTTCGTCGAGAACGAGCTCCTCAAGGCCGGTTGCTACGAGCGGCTCGAGTACCTCATGGGGCATCTCGCGGCGTCGGGCATCAGCGGCAACATCAACAGGGGCCGGCTCGTGAACGACGAACGCGCGCGAATGGTCGGCGAACAGGTCGTGCGGCTCGTCGCCGATCTCGCGGGCGAGCACGCCCACGGCCTCCTCACCGTCGACCTGCGCGAGGACCGCATGGGTGCCCTGAAGGTCACGGAGATCAACGTCCGCCACGTCGCGGCCACCTCGGCCCTCGCGGCGGGCGGCGCGAACATGGCCGAGGCGCAGGTACTCGCGACGCTCGGCCGGCTGGAGGAGATCGGAGAGCCCGTTCCGCATTTCCCCGACGACAACGTCATCCTGCGCGACGTCGACGGCGAGCCGCTCTGGATCACCGGCTACCGCGAGCTCGCGGTCGGGGAGCACGCATGAGAGCGCGCATCCTGATCGCGGCGCTTCTCGTCGCCCTGCTCGCCGGGTGCGGCGGCAGTGGGCAGACGACAACAACGACACCGCCGGCGACAACACAGCCGAAGCCGCAGCCCAAGCCGAAGCCTCCGGCCGACGGCCCGGCGGCGAAGCTCCGCGTCACGATCCTCGACGGCGACCGTCGCGTGCGGGTGCGCGGCGCCCGTGTGAGCGTCTTGGGAACGAGCAAGCGCACGAACTGGCACGGCGTCGTCAAGGTCGAGGCGCCTGCTCGCCGTCTGCTCGTGTCGGTCTCGGCGCGCGGCTACTCGACGGCCGAGTTTCGCGTCGACTTCCGCCGCCGTCCGAAGCAGACGCTCCGCATCTATCAGCCCGACCTGCAGTGGCCGCTCTACGGCGCAACCGAGGCGCGTACCCAGGCGCCGCCGGAGATCCGGCTGCGGCCGCCGTTCCGGCTGGTCTGGAGCCGCGGCCTCGGCCGCCTGATCGAGTTCCCGGCGGTCGTGGTCGACGGCATCGCATACATCGGCAACGCCGGTGCCGAGATCCACGCGATCTCGATGCGCTCCGGCGCGTTCGTCTGGGTGCACCGGACTTCCGGCAACCCGCGCATGGCGTCGTCACCGGCCGTCTACGGGAACGAGGTCGTCTACCACACGATGAGCGGCTGGGTGTACGTCCTCGATCGCAGCGACGGCCGCCTCGAGTGGAGCTGGTACGCCGGCTCGGCGATCGAGCCGTCGCCGATCATCGTGAACGGGGTCGACTACTTCGGCGATGCGGGCGGCGAGATGTACGCGCTCGACCTCCGCACGCACCGGCTGCGGTGGCGTCACTACCTCGGCGCGAAGATCACGTCGAGCGCGGCGATCGAGGGCGGCCGCCTCTTCGTCGGCGACTACGACGGACGGCTCTGGGCGCTCTCACCGGTGGACGGGGCCACCCGCTGGATCGGCCGGGTGAACGGGAAGATCTACGGGACGCCTGCGGTTGCGAACGGGCGCGTCTTCGTTCCCTCGTCGACCGGCGATTCCCTGACCGCCTTCACCACGAGCGGCCGCTACCTCTGGCGCGACACGGCGGGCTACTACGTCTACTCCTCTCCGGCCGTCGCGCACGGCGTCGTCTGCTGGGGCTCGTACACCGGCTCGTTCTACGGAAGCTCCGCCGCGACCGGGCGGATCCTCTGGCGGATCGAAACGGGCGGCCCGATCTCGGGAGCCGCTGTGATCGTGGACGGGGTCGCCTACGTCGGCAGCTTCTCGCACCGCATCATCGGGGTGAACCTTCACACGGGGCGCAGGCTCGTGACCTTCCCGCACGGCCAGTACGTCCCGGTCTCGGGGAACGGGATGCGTCTTCTTTTCAACGGCTTCTCGCGTATCTACGCCGTCGAGCCGCGGGTCCCCAAGCGCCGGCAACTCGCCCGCTGAAGCCGTTTCCTAAGAGCACACTCATGGCCGTCGGCTATCGTCGCCCCTCGTGACTGCGCCTGCTCCCCCTTCGCCCGGCTTCGATCCGGAGGCCGAGCAGGAAGTCGATTTCGCGCGCTACGTTCGCCTCCTGGGCTCCCGCTGGTGGCTGCTCGCGGCCGGACTGGTCGTCGGGGCGGTCATCGGCTATCTCGTCTCGCTCGGCGGGAACCAGGTGTACCAGGCGACTGCGACGGTCTATCTCGGCCAGCCGTACTCGCCGACCGGCGGCTCGCCGGTCAACACCCCGGCGACGAACCCGGCCTCCGTGGCGGCGGTCGTGCAGTCGCGGTCGGTGCAGAACACCGTCGCCAACCAGTGCAAGACGACGGCCGCTGTGTTCAGAAAGGGAATCTCGACGGCCGCGGCTGCCGGCAGCTCCAGCTCCTCGGCGAAGACCGGAGCGGCGATCAACCCGCTCGTGAAGGTCAGCGTGCAGTCGAAGAAGGGGAAGGTCGCCGCCTGCGCGGCGAACGGCCTCGCCCGCGAGGTCGTGGCCAAGATCGGGACGTATCCGGCACAAACGATCAAGACGCTCGAGGCGCACATCGCCTTCGACAACGAGGACATCAAGACGATTCAGGCGGCGATCGCGGACCCGAGCATCTCGCCCACGGACAAGCTCATCCTCCAGCAGAACCTGCGCACCGACCAGCTCGACAAGACCACGAATTCACAGCTGCTTCTGCTCGCGAAGAGCGTCGAGTCGCCGAGCGTCCTCACGTCCGCCGCCGCGCAGAAGATCACGGCGCGCAGCCGGCGCAACACCGTCGTCATCGGTGCCTTGATCGGTCTCATCATCGGCGCCATCGCGGCGCTCCTGTGGGACTCCGTCGTGCCGCGGATCACTCCGCACAACGGCGAGTAGTTAGCCTCCTCGTAGTGCCCCATCCGGCCACAGTCCCGGCGTCCCCGACGGCTGCAAACCTTCGCGACTCCTCGCTCCGCTCGTCGGCCGGCTTCGGCAAGCCTTCGCCGGCTGCGGCGTCCTCAGTCGCCCCGATAGCTTTGGCTATCGAGGCTCCCTGCGTCCTTGCCTCGCTCGCTTTTCGGTCGCCGGGAACGCGAGACCATGGCCGGACGGGACACTGATGTTCGAGGGCAAGCGCGTCGGGGTCGTCGTGCCCGCCTACGACGAGGAGGCCCTGATCGGAGCGACGCTCGGAGGCATTCCCTCGCTCGTCGACCGGATCATCGTCGTCGACGACGGCTCCTCCGACCGCACGTCCGAGTGCGCGCGCGAGCTCGGCGACCCTCGCGTGGAGGTCATCTCGCACGAGCGCCGCAGCGGCGTCGGCGCGGCGACCCTCACGGGCTACCGCCGCGCGCTCGCCGAAGGGCTCGACGTCGTCGTGGTGATGAACGGCGACAACCAGATGGATCCGGAGGACCTCCCGACACTCGTCGGGCCGGTCGCGCGCGGCGAGCTCGACTACTCGAAGGCGAACCGACTCTCCACCGGGCAGGCCTGGCAGCTCATCCCCAAGACGCGCTTCCTGGGCAACGCGGTCCTCTCGATGCTGACGAAGATCGCGTCCGGCTACTGGCACGTCGCCGACTCGCAGTCGGGCTACACCGTCCTCTCCCGGCAGATGCTCGAGCAGCTCGACCTCGATCACATCTACACGAACTACGGCTTTCCGAACGACATGCTCGTGCACCTCAACGTCTGGAACGCGCGGGTGCGGGACTTTCCGTCGCGGCCGATCTACGGAGTCGGGGAGCAGTCGAACATGCGCTACCGGCACGTCGTGCCGCGGATCGCGTGGCTGCTCGTGCGCGGCTTCTTCTGGCGGCTCTGGGAGAAGTACGTGAAGCGCGACTTCCATCCGCTCGTGTTCTTCTACGTGATGGGGATCATCGCGACGGTGGTGGGCGTGCTGCTCGGGCTCGTCGTCGTCGGCTACCGCATTGCGGGCTACTCGATCCCGATCGCAACGGTCGTTCTCGTCGCGCTGCTCGTCATCTCGGGCCTCCAGTTCACCCTGTTTGCCATGTGGTTCGACATGGAGTCGAACAAGGACCTCCGGTAGCGAGCGAGTCACGGACCTCTCGGGTCGCTCAGCTAGCATCGCCCCGTGCCCACAGCGCTCGTGACCGGCGGCGCCGGCTTCCTCGGCTCGCACCTCTGCGACTACCTGCTCGAGCGCGGCCACCGCGTCATCTGCGTCGACAACCTCGTCACCGGCTCACTCGGAAACATCGAGCACATCCGCGACGGCGGCTTCCGGTTTGTCCCGCACGACGTCTCCGAGCCGCTCTTCATCGAGGAGCCGGTCGACTTCGTCTACCACTTCGCCGCCCTCGCGAGCCCCGAGGACTACCTCCGGATGCCGCTCGCCTCGCTCAAGGTCGGCTCGTACGGCACACACCACATGCTCGGCCTCGCGAAGTTCAAGCGCGCCCGCTTCGTCACCGCATCGACGAGCGAGGTCTACGGCGACCCCCAGATCCATCCGCAGCCGGAGACGTACTGGGG
>Ga0335085_10003358_pt1 | contig 27867 bp, 26 predicted proteins | sample Lox_Sample_45_FD_206712 | JGI IMG/M metagenome (GOLD analysis project Ga0335085, IMG submission 206712) | Soil microbial communities from Loxahatchee National Wildlife Refuge, Florida, United States - Lox_Sample_4.5 | ecosystem: Environmental > Terrestrial > Soil > Wetlands | place: USA...
ATGAACGCCGGATGCCGCAGCGGGCTGTGCTTGACCGAGGTCAATACGGCGGCGCCCTCAGGCTTCATAGTGCCCGAATGCAGTATCCGGCTTCCGACCTGGTCATCGATCCGGTCCTCATCCGCAAGTACGACGTCAGCGGCCCCCGCTACACGTCGTATCCTACCGCGGACCGTTTCGTCGAGGCCTTCGGCGAGGAAGCGCTGCGCGCCTGGTTCGCCCGGCGCAACATCGGCGGCATCAGCCAGCCGCTCTCGGCCTACGTCCACCTGCCGTTCTGCTCGACCGCCTGCTGGTATTGCGGCTGCAACAAGATCGCGACGCGCGACCGGACAAAGTCGACCGCCTACATCGGGTATCTGGCGAAGGAGATGGCGCTGGTGAGGCCGCTGCTCGGCGCCGAGCGCCGCATCTGCCAGCTGCACTGGGGCGGCGGCACGCCCACCTTCCTCTCGCGGGACGACATGCAGCGCCTGATGCAGGAGCTGCGCGGCGCGCTGGAGCTCGAGCCCGACATCGAATGCTCGATCGAGGTCGACCCCAGGGGCCTCGCGCCCGGCACGATGGCGTTCCTCGGCGGCCTGGGATTCAACCGCGTCTCGATCGGCGTGCAGGACTTCGACCCCGCGGTGCAGAAGGCGGTCAACCGCGTGCAGTCCGAGGCCGAGACGGGAAGCGCCGTCGCCGAAGCGCGCGCCGCCGGCTTCCGCTCGGTGAACCTCGACCTGATCTACGGCCTGCCGAAGCAGACCCTCGCCAGCTTCGGCGCCACGCTCGAGCGCACGATCGCGCTCGAGCCGGACCGCGTCGCGCTCTACAGCTACGCGCACCTGCCGGCGCTGTTCAAGCCGCAGCGGCGCATCGCCGAGGCCGACCTGCCGTCGGCCGAGGAGAAGCTGCAGATCCTGACGCTGGCGATCGGCCGCCTGACGCGCGCCGACTACCTCTACATCGGCATGGACCACTTCGCCAAGCCCGGGGACGAGCTCGCGGTGGCGCAGCGCCAGGGCCGGCTGCAGCGCAACTTCCAGGGCTACTCGACGCGCCCCGAGGCCGACCTGCTCGGGCTCGGCGTCTCCGCGATCGGCCGCATCGGCCCGACCTACTACCAGAACGCGAAGCGCCTCGAGGACTGGCAGGCGGCGCTCGACGAAGGCCGCCTGCCGGTGCTGCGCGGCATCGAGCTCACCGCCGACGACCTCACGCGCCGCGCCGTGATCCACGGCCTGATGTGCAACTTCCGCGTCTCGATCGAGGCGATCGAGCGCGACCACCTGGTGGACTTCGCGCGCTACTTCGTGCCCGAGCTCGCGGAGCTGCGCGCGCTCGCCGCCGACGGCCTGGTCGAGGTGTCGCCGGAGTGGATCGTGGTGACCGCGCGAGGCCGGCTGCTGGTGCGCGCGGTGGCGCAGGTCTTCGACCGCTACCTGCGCGAGCGGCGCGAGCGCGCCGCGTACTCCAAGGTGATCTGAGCGTGGACGCGCTGCCGCTCGCCCTGTTCGCCGCGGGCCTCGCCTCCGGCGTGCACTGCGTCGGGATGTGCGGCGGAATTGTTTCGGCGTTTGATTTCCATAAGGCAATACCGATCAGGACGGAAAGCGAAAGACATCAAAACCCCGTTGTACGGAGGTTGCTCTTCAACGCGGGGCGCATCACGAGCTACGCCGCGGCGGGCGCCGCGGCGGGCGCGATCGGCGGCGCGGCGTACGCGGCGGGGGCGCTTGAGCTGCAGAGCGCGCTCGCCGTCGCGGTCAACGCGACGCTGGTGCTGGTCGGGCTCTACCTGGCGGGCGCCGACCGGCTGCTCGGCGCGCTGGAGGCGCTCGGCGCGCCGCTCTGGCGGCGCGTGCAGCCGCTCGCGGCCCGGCTCATGCCCGCGCGCACGCCGCTGCAATCCTACGCCGCCGGCCTGGCCTGGGGCTGGCTGCCCTGCGGCATGGTGTACGCGGCGCTCGGCGCCGCGGCCTTCGCCGGCAGCCCGGCGCGCGGCGCGCTCGCGATGGCGGCCTTCGGCGCCGGCACGCTGCCGTTCCTGCTCGCCGCGGGCTGGCTGGCGCGACGCCTCGCCGGCTGGCGCGCGCTCGCCGGCAGCCTGATGCTAGGCTTCGGCGTGTTCGGCCTGGCGCGCGCCGCCGGCCTCGCCGAATCGATCCGCCGCGGACTGCTCTGCTTCCAGTAGGAGGGGCCCGATGCACAAGACCATCCAGATCCTGCACGACGAGCACCGCTCGATCTCGGCGGTGCTGCAGGGGCTGCTGCAGCTGGCGCGCGCCGCGCAGGACCCGGCGGTGCAGCCCGAGTTCGCGGCGTTCCACGCCATGATCCACTACATCGACGCCTTTCCCGAACGGCTGCACCATCCCAAGGAGGACGCCTACCTGTTCGCGCGGCTGGCCGAGCGCGCGCCGGAGGCGCGGCCGCTGGTCGAGGCGCTGCGCGCCGAGCACGTCAAGGGCGCCCGCCTGATCCGCGAGCTGGAGAGCGCGCTGCTCGCCTTCGAGGTCAACGGCGCGCGCGACGCGCCGGCGTTCCTCGCCGCGGTCGAGGCGTACGCGCGGTTCCACTGGGACCACATGCGCAAGGAGGAGAAGGAGCTGCTGCCGCTCGCCGAGCGCCACCTCAGCGTGCCAGACTGGAAGGCGATCGACGAGGCCTTCGCGGGCAACGCGGATCCGATCGCCGAGGTGCGCGACAGGGACTTCGCGCAGCTGTTCCAGAAGATCGTCGCGCTCGCGCCCGAGCCGGTGGGGCTCGGCGAGCGCTGGAAGCGCGCTACCTAGGGGCTAGTGCCGCGCCGAGAGCAGGGTACCGCGCTCGTGGCGCTCCTGGCAGTCGTGGCAGCGGGTGGCGATCGGGTTGGCCTGCAGCCGCGCGAACGGGATGTCGCGCCCGCAGTCGCGGCAGACGCCGAACTCGGGGCCGTGGATGCGCTCCAGCGCGTCCTCGAAGTACTCCAGCTCGCGGGTCTCGCGCGCGCGCTCGGCGAGGTCCCCGGGCGTCGTCGGCTGCGAGGCGGCGAAGCGCTGGCGCAGCTCGGCGGCGCGCTGCTCCATCTGCCGGCGCAGCGCCTCGCGCTGCTCCAGCGTGAAGTAGTGCATGTGCCCGGCGCTCATCGGCACACCAGCACCGGGATGCGGGAATGCGTCAGCACCTTGGTGGTCTCGCTGCCGAGCACCAGCCCGGCGAGGCCGCGCCGGCCGTGCGAGGCCATCACGATCAGGTCGCACCGCTTCGACTTGGCGGCGCGGATGATGCCTTCCCAGGCGTTGCCCGCGGTGGGCGAGGCGCCGCTGTAGGCCACGCCTGCGGTCTCGGCTTCCACTTCCACCGCGGCGAGCGCTTTCTTCGCCTGGCGCTGCATCATCTGCTTGTAGCGCAGGGGCGAGACCGCGGGCACGTACATCACGGCCTCGCCGTACATCGGCGGCGTGTAGGGCGGGATCACGTATACTCCCGTCAGCTTCGCGCCGGACAGCTTGGCGACGCGCGCTGCCATCCGAACCGCCTTCTGCGACAGCTTCGAGCCGTCGGTCGAGACCAGAACGTGTCTGAACATCGAAATGCCTCCTTTGTGCTCAGGCTAGCGTGCGGCGGCGAAGTTCCATTGATCCTCGTCAAATCCGCGCCGCGGCGCCGGAGCATGATGGCGCATCGCTCCGGGAGGCCGCATGTACAAGCACATTCTCATTCCCACCGATGGCTCCGAACTGTCCGAGAAGGCGATCGACGCCGGGGTGCGCTTCGCGCACCACATCGGCGCCAGCGTCACCGGGTTCATCGCGGTGCCGGAATACCAGGTGCCGAGCGAGGCCGACCTGATGCACCGGCGCGCGCTCTCGCCGGACGCGTACGCCAAGGAGGCGAAGGCGCAGGCCGAGGAGGCGCTGCAGAAGATCGCGCTCCAGGCGCGCGCCGAGGGCGTCGCGTTCGACACCGACTTCGTGCAGAGCGACGTGCCGCACGAGGCGATCGTCCGGGCCGCCGAGAAGCACGGCTGCGACCTGATCTTCATGGCCTCGCACGGCCGGCGCGGCATCTCGGCGCTGGTGCACGGCAGCGAGACGCAGGGCGTGCTGACGCACTCGACCATCCCGACGCTGGTCTATCGTTGAGCGGCGCCTCGCGACCCGCGTCCTGCGGGGCCCGCCGGTGATCCGGGCCGCGCAGCTGGTGCAGGTGCTGAAGCAGGCGCTGCGCGAGAAGGGCGTCACCTACGCGCGGATCGCGCGCGCGCTCGAGCTCTCGGAGTCCTCGGTGAAGCGCATCCTGGCGCAAGGCGACCTCAGCCTGGCGCGGCTGGAGAAGATCTGCGCCCTGCTCGAGATCGACGTCGAGGGCCTGCTCGAGCGCCTGCACGCCGCACAGTCGCGCGTGACGCAGCTCGGCGAGACGCAGGAGCGCGCGCTGGTGAGCGATCCCAGGCTGCTGCTCGTCGGCATCCTCGCGATCAGCTACTGGACCTACGCCGACATGCTCGAGGCCTACCGCTTCACCGCGGCCGAGCTGACCGGGATGCTGGCGCGGCTCGATCGCCTCGGCGTCATCGAGCTGCACCCGGAGAACCGCTTCAGGGTCAGGCTGGCGCGCAACTTCGCCTGGCGCAAGGACGGTCCCATCCAGCGCTTCTTCGAGGAGCGCGTGCAGCGGGAGCTGTTCGAGACCCGCTTTCTCGGGCCGGGCGAGCTGCGCCTGATGCTGCACGGGAGCATCAGCGCGCGCTCGAACCGCGCCCTGCAGGCCCAGCTGCGCCGCCTGGCTGAGGAATTCGACGCCCTGGTCGAGCAGGACCGCCGCCTCGGCCGCGCCGAGCGCGAGGGAACGACGCTCGTGATGGCGCTGCGGCCCTGGGAGCTGGGCCTGTTCACCAGCCTGCGGCGCAACCGTTGAGCGCCGCGGCGTCCGCATCGCCCGGTTCGGCGGCGCGGCGCCGCACTCGGCTGGCGCTCGCCGCGGCGGCGCTGCTCCTCTCAGCCTGCGCGAGCACGTACCAGCCATGGATCAACCAGCCCGCGGCCGTCGCGCCGGCCGCGGCCGCGCGGCCGTCGTACGGGTCGGCGCCGGGCGGCGACCGCAACAGCGACGGCATCTACTTCGTGGTCGCGCTCTCCGGCGGCGGCACGCGCGCCGCGGCGCTCGCCTACGGCGTGCTGGAGACGCTGCGCGGCGTGCGATTCGCGTGGGACGGGCGCGAGACCTCGCTGCTCGACCAGGTCGACGTGCTGTCGGCGGTCTCCGGCGGCAGCGTCACCGCGGCGTACTACGCCGCCTTCGGGCGCGAGAAGCTCGGCGACTTCAAGACCCGCTTCCTGCTGCACGACTTCGACGCCGACCTGGTGCACAGCGCGGTCTCGCCGTCGACCTCGTACCGCCTCAGCTCGCCGTGGTTCGGCCGCGGCAACGTGCTCGCCGACCAGCTCGACCAGCAGCTTTTCAAGGGCGCGACCTTCGGCGGCCTGCCGCGCGGCTCTTCCGGCCCGCTCCTGCTCATCACCGCCACCGACCTGTCGCTCGGCTCCAGCTTCGAGTTCACCAGCGACCAGCTGCGCCTGATGTGCGCCGATCTCGACGACGTTCCGTTGGCGGTCGCGGTCGCCGCCTCGAGCGCGGTGCCGGTGCTGTTCAGCCCGATCACGCTCAGGAACTATGCGGGCGCGTGCAGCAGCGCGCTGCCGCCGCCGGGCGCGGCGAGCCGGACCGTACGGCGCTACCTGGAGGAGCAGGCGACCTACCGCGACCGCGCGGTGCGGCCGTACGTCCACCTCGTGGACGGCGGGCTCGCGGACAACCTGGGGCTGCGGCGCGTCGCGCAAGACATCGACATGGCGGGGGGCCTCGGGCCGGCGCTCGCGCACGCCGGCGCCGCGCGCGTGCGCCGGATCGTGTTCCTCAGCATCAACGCCGAGCGCGAGAACGACTTCTTCGCCGACCGCCTGGGCGAGGTGCCCTCGCTCGTCACCATGTTCCAGGCGATCGAGTTCGGCTTCCTGTCGCGCCATACCGAGGAGACCTACGACCTGTTCCGCGGCAACGTGGCGCGGTGGCGCGCCGAGATCGGCGCCGCCCTCGCCCGCGGCGGCGGGCCGTTCGCGCCGGACGCGCAGATCTACGACATCGAGGTCGGCTTGCGCTCGCTGCCGGACCTCGCGACGCGCCAGGCGCTGCTCGCCATCCCGACGACCTATTCGCTGCCGCCGCGGCAGGTGGAGCAGCTGATCGCGGCGGCGCCGGCGATGCTGCGCGCCGATCCGGAGTACGGCCGGCTGCTGCGCGACCTCGGCGCCGACGCGCGCTGAGGCGTCTGGGTAGAATCCGGGCTGAAGGGGTGCTGCGATGAAGATCCTGCTGGCGGTCGACGGCTCGAAGAACTCGCTCGACGCGGTGAAGTGCGTCATCGAGCACGGCGACTGGTACCAGGGCACGCCCGAGGTCGAGCTGCTCTACGTCCACCTGCCGCTGCCGAAGCTTCCCAGCATGGGCAAGGTGGTGAGCCACGCGCAGATCGACCGCTACTACCGCGAGGAGGGCGAGGCGGCGCTGGCGCAAGCCGAGAAGCTGCTCGAGCGCGCCGGGGTCAGGCACCGCACGGCGCTGCTCGTCGGCAAGCCCGCCGAGACGATCGTGAAGCACGCGCGGGCGGCGCGCGCCGACCTCATCGTGGTCGGCAACCAGGGGCGCGGCGCGGTGGGCAACCTGCTGATCGGCTCGGTGGCGAGCAGGGTGCTGCAGCTCGCCGACCTGCCGGTGATGCTGGTGAAGTGAGCGCATGAAGGCCTCGCTCGCGCCCGGACTCGCCTTCGAGCGCCGCCTGGTGGTGGACGAGGCGCGCTGCATCGGCTTCATGGGGAGCGACAACCGCGTCTACGCCACGCCGCAGATGGTGAACGACGTCGAGTACGCGTGCCGCGACTTCCTGCTGCAGCAGCTCGACGCCGGCGAGGACTCGGTCGGCGCGCAGGTCTCGATCGACCACCTCGGGCCGACGCCGCCCGGCTTCGAGGTGCGGATCCAGGTGAAGATCGCCGGGATCGACGGCCGCAGGGTGACTTTCGAGTTCTCGGTGCGCGACGCCGCGGAGGAGGTCGGGCGGGGCACGCACGTGCGCTTCGTGGTCGACACTGCGAGAACGCGCGAGCGCGTCGCCGCCAAGCGCGCTAGGCTCGCCGGCGCGCGCGGCTGATGGCAAGCGGGCTGCTCGCGGGCGACGCGGCGCTCGTCACCGGCGCGGCGCAGGGCATCGGCCGCGCCATCGCGGACGCGATCAGGGAGGAAGGCGGGAGGGTTCTCGGGGTTGACCGGGAATTCGATTTGTCCGTCCCGGGAAGCACGAAGCAGCTGCTTGAACATGCAATACAGACTCTGAAGACCGTCTCCATCTTCGTTCATGCGGCCTCGCCGGCGCGGAAGGAAGACCAGACGGCGCTCGCGGTCACCGAGGCGCAGTGGCGCGAGATGCTCGAGGTGCAGCTCAATTCCGGCTTCCTGCTCGCGCAGGCGCTCGGCGAGCACATGCGCGACAAGGGCGTGCGCGGGCGGATGCTGTTCGTCACGTCGCTGCACGCCGAGGCGCCGCGCAACCTGCCGCACTACAGCGCCTCGAAGGCCGGCCAGACGATGGTGATGAAGGAACTGGCGCGCGCGCTCGGGCCCGCCGGCATCCGCGTCAACGCGATCGTGCCGGGCGCGGTGCCGGGCGGAGGGTTCCAGGGCGGGCCGGGGCTGGTGGCGAAGATCCCGCTCGGGCGCGTGGCCGGGCCCAAGGACATCGCGCCGATGGCGGTCGCAATCCTCTCCGAAAAATACGGCGCCTACATGACTGGCGCCTCGGTGGTGGTGGACGGCGGCCTGGCCCTGTACAACTGGATCGACGCCCGGCCCTGAAGTACCGGGTGAAGCAGGAGGACGTCAGCCCCTATGCTCCGGCGAATCATTCGTTGCGCGAACCGATCATGAAGACTTCGGGGTCGGGTACGGAAAGTCGGGCTTGGGAGCGGTCGGCTCCACGTCGTGGAAGCGGCGAAGATCCAGCAAAATATTGCCGTCCGGGGTCTCGCTCAGGACATCTGCAAGCCGCGCCCCCCAGAGGATGTCCTTGGCGAAATAGCGGTGGCCGACATGGACCGTCTGCATGGTGACATCGTCGAGGCCGACCACCATGACCTGCAGCTCGACCTCCTTCGCCGCCAGCGTAGCCGGCGTCTCGCCGTGAAGCGGGCTCGTTTCGTCGATCGGGTGGAGCGCGTTCCAGGACCGGAATAGCGACAACGCCTGGTCGCGCACCAGGCGCAGGTCGAGCGGGCGGTAGTACGTCTTGCCGTCGCTCGTGCGCTCGGTACGGAAGAGCACCACCCGGATCTTCGCGTCAACGATCTGGTTGCCGCGCTCATTGCCGATACGGAACATCAGCGTCGGCATCCCATCGAACGGCGAGATCACCGCGTGGCGCGTGAACACGCAGCGCGCCGTCGGCCGCGACAGCTTGGCGAACACGATGCCAGTCGACATCGCAGTCAGGAGCAGGCTGAAGATCGATTCGACGACCACCACCGCGTTGGCCGCGGTCGACGCGGGGTACATCGCGCCGTAGCCGATGGTCCCCATGGTCTGTACGCTGAAGAAGAAGGCGTCCGCGAAGGACGCGGGCGCGGCGTGCTGCACCCCGCCTACGAGCAGATAGGCCATGGCGAACACGGCGTTGGCAACGAGGAACGCCGCGCTGATCGCGCTGATCGTCGCCCACCAGGGGAGCCGCAGCAGCGCGTGGTAGAAATCGCGCAGCGGCGTGGGCCGCTGGCCGACGACGCGGATCTCGTAGTCGGCGCCGCGTTCGCGCAGGATGGTCATACCGCCTCTAAGCAGCGAGTTTCTCCATCTTCTGCACGTACGCAGCAAATTCGGCAAACGGCATAGGCTTGGCAAAGAACCAGCCCTGCGCGTATTGCACGCCGCGCTGCTGCAGGAAATTCAATTGCTCTTCCGTTTCGACGCCCTCGGCAATCATTTCTAGCTTGAGCGACTTCGCCATTTCGATGATATGCGGCGCAACCTGACTGGTAGCCGTATCGCCGCCCATCGTGTCCACGAATGACTTGTCTATCTTGAGGTAGTCGAGCTTGAACTTCTCCAAATAGGATAAGCTGGAATATCCAGTTCCAAAGTCGTCGATTGCGATCCTTAGCCCGATGGCGCGAATGTCGTCCATCGTCTTCCGCGCAATGTCCGCTCGCATGAACCCACGTTCAGTCGCCTCCACGAGAATGTTGTGCGGCTTAACCCCCATTTTCCGTACCAGCTCTCGAATGAGATGCGGCGTGTCCGATTTCTCCAGATCCTTGGCCGAAAGATTGATCCCGATATGGAGGCCCGGACGCTCCCGCAGAATGCCAGCTGCGTCCGTGGCTACGATCTCCATCACGCGCTCGGTAATTGCGTGTATCAGCCCCGTATCTTCTGCAACCGGAATAAAGAGATCTGGCCGAACCATTTCGCCGTTCGGACGCCTCCATCTGATGAGCGCTTCCGCGCCGACGCACCGCCCGTCGCGAAGTTCCACGATCGGCTGATAGACGACGAAGAATTCGTTGCGCTTCAGGGCGACCTTGAGCACCGCCGGCAGCGCGAGCTGCTGACGCGCAACGTACAGCACTGCCAACGCAAGTATTATCCCGGCCAAGACGCCGAAGGGCACAAGTGTCAATGCAGTACGGCGCAGACCCAGCTCAATGCGGGTCGCGGGAACGGCAGCAAACGCCGCGAACGTGTACTTGCTGGATCGCCGCACAGCGACGAGATTCCGATCTCCCGAGAGTTCAGCGGCCGCTGCATTGCCTAGGCGATCCATCCATTGCGGCTGGAATGCTCCGCGATGGATGATCAGCCTTTTGCCGGAAAACGAGTAAACACCCACAGACACATCTGGTTCACCGACAAAAACGTCCAGCGGGATATTCGGATGTATGGCGGCGCTATAGCCTGTCTCTGCATCAGTGCTCAAAATGAATTTCTTTCCCGGTAGCACCGGAAACTCAACTTCTACCCGAATGTAGGTCCCGTAGGGGGTCTTGTAGGTCGGGGATCCCACAGGCGTGTTGTGGTGACCGTAGGACGAGCACAAGAGGCGGTCATTCTGAACGTACCCGACCGCCTGCACTTGTTCCGACCCAAGGTCCAGTTTTCCCATGAGGCGGATGTTTGCGTCCGAGCAGGGATCATTCTTTGTACCGGCTTCCTTTAGCGTCCTAAAGATGGCCAGTGTCTGAGCGGTCGATTCTTCACTTCGGCGCAAGACATCGTCGGCAATAGATCCGACGAACGATAACTGCTGATCGAGGCTTTGCCTCCAAGCCCAATAAACGGACAAAGCGATTGGCGCCGAGACGGCGATCAGGCCGACTGCGATGGCAATTACGACAGCCGCACGCTTGTTCACAGCAGCCCTCCCGCGAGCAATTATGCGCCTTCTGAATCAATACCCGGCTTTGCGGTCCACTACCTCCCTCAGGGGCATGCGGTTCAGGAATCGGCCGAGGTTCTCCACGAACAGGCGCGCGACGAACTTGTCGCGCTGCGGGTGCGGGCCGCCGATGTGCGGCAGCACGAGGATGCCCTCGGTCGTCCAGAAAGGGTGCTCCGCGGGCAGCGGCTCCTGGCGATAGACGTCGAGCACCGCGCCGGCGATCTTCTTCGCCTTTACCGCGGCGATCAGGTCGTCGTCCTTGATGAGGTGGCCGCGGCCGAAGTTGAGCAGCCACGCGGTGGGCTTCATCATCGCGAGGCGCCCGGCATCGATGAAGTTGTCGGTCTCGCGGGTCGCGGGGAGCAGCAGCAGCAGGAAATCGGATTCGGCCAGCACCTCGGGCGTGCGCTCGGGCGGCAGGACCTTCTCGACGCCCGCCATCGGCGCGGGCCTGCGGCGCGTTCCGACGACGCGCAGGCCGAGCGCCGCGGCCAGCTGCGCCACGCGCTGGCCGATGACGCCGAGCCCGAGGATGCCGAGCGTCTTGCCGGCGAGCGGCTGCGCCACCGTGTGGACCCATTTGCCGCGCTTCTGGTTTTCCGCCGCCGCGGCATAGGGCTTCGCCACGTAGAGCAGCCCGGCGAGGATGTTCTCGGGCATCGACTCCTCGTGCGTGCCGCGCGCGCAGGTGAGCGTGACCGCGGCCGGGAGATCGGGCAGCGCGAGCCAGCCCTCCACGCCCGCGGTCATCGCCTGGATCCAGCGCAGCTTCGGCATCGCGGGCAGCACGCCCGCGGGCACCGCGTAGGCCATCAGCGCCTCGGTGCGCGCGAGCTGGCCCGCCGAGGGCTTTTCCTTGCGCGGCAAGGCGGCAACCTCGACCCGGCCGGCGAGGCCGGCGGCCTCGATGGCGTCGAGGTATGCGGCTGCAGAGTCGGTCCAGAGCAGGACAGGTATGCGGTGGCTCACGCGAGGCTCCCGAAGAGAGGCGGCGAGGAAGTCTACCTGCGCGGCGGCGCCTGCCGCAGCCGGGCGGCCTCACGGCGCTCGATTTCGCGCACCATGCCCCGGAACTGCTCTGCCGCGGCGGCCGCGAGGCCCGCCAGCAGCCGGAGCCGGAGCGGCGTCATGCGGCGCGTCACTGCGCCGGCGCGGCGCCGTTCAGCGTCCAGTCGTAGTCGAGGAACTCGAGCGGCGCCTGCCCGGAGGCGACGCGGGCGCGGCCGGCGGGATCCTCCGCGAGCAGCGCGGCGTAGCGCGCCAGCCAGGCGCGGCGCGATTCGACCGGCGCGCCGCGGCCGTCGAAGTTGCGGCTGCCGCGCCGCCAGTCCTCCTTGAACCAGTCGAAGATCTTCGAGACCTCGAGCCGTCCGGCGCCGGCGTCGTAGCGGTTGCGGCCGCGGTCGGAGAGGAAGCGGCGCGTTTGGTCCTCGAGCTGCGCGTCGAGCCGGTCGGCGACGTAGGCCTCGGGCCGCAGCATCGGGCAGCCGACCGAGGCGCAGTTCACGGCGAAGTGCACGCGCACGTCGTCGAAAGCCCCCGGCTTGCGCAGCATGCCGTGTTCGATTTCATCGAGCGACATCTGCTGCCCCAGCAGCGTGAAGAAGCGGTCCTTGAAGGGATTGCCGAAGAGGCGGCCGAAGTCCCAGACCGAGTGCAGGTCGGGATAGCGGGTGAGCACCTTGTCGACCATGAAGGCGTTGTAGGCGTTGATCAGGAAGGCCATGCGCTGAGCCCTGTTCCAGGCGGCGAACTCGTCCGCGCCGACGCGCGAGAGCGACGCAAGGTAGGCCTGCAGGGCGGGGCGGTGCGCCGCGAGCTGGGCGTAGCGCACGCGGGAGGCATGGCCGCCGTCGAGCACCACCACGCTGTCGCGCAGCAGCGCGGTCCACGCGGCGTGCGTCTGGTCGAAGGGCGCCGCGGGCGCCTGCGCCTGTACAGCGCCCAGCCACAGCGCCGCGAGGGCCGCGAGCCACCTCATGGCGACGGCCGCGTGACGACGCACGTCTGGTACAACCCGCCGTCGCTAGCGCCTCAGACGCGCTCGATGATGATCGCCGGTGCCATGCCGCCGGCGGCGCACATCGTCGCGAGGCCCGTCTGCAGGTCGCGGCGCTCGAGCTCGTCGAGCAGCGTGCCGATCAGGATCGAGCCGGTGGCGCCGATCGGGTGGCCGAGGGCGATCGCGCCGCCGTTGACGTTGACCTTGTCGCGGTCGGCGCCGAGGTCGCGCATGAACTTCTCGGCCACCACCGCGAAGGCCTCGTTGATCTCGATCAGGTCGATGTCCTTCAGCTCCATGCCGGCCTTGGCGAGCACCTTCTTCGTCGCGGGCACGGGCGCATTCAGCATCAGCGTCGGGCTGTCGCCCATGTTGGCGATCGCCACCACGCGCGCGCGCGGCTTGAGGCCGTGCGCCTTCGCGTACCCGGGCGAGGCGAGCAGCAGCGCGGCGGCGCCGTCGACCACGCCCGAGGAATTTCCGGCGTGGTGCGCGAAGCGGATGTCGAGGTCGGGATATTTCTGCAGGATCAGCGAGCGGAAGGTGGTGCCCTTGTCGTCGATCGGCGCATCCGCCAGCGCCTGGAACGCGGGCTTGAGCTGGGCGAGCGCCTCGCGCGTGGTCTGCGGGCGCGGGTATTCCTCCTTGTCGAGCGCGAGCGAGCCGTCCTCGTGGTGCACGGCGACGAGGCTCCTGGCGAAGTGGCCGTTCCTGATCGCGCTCGCGGCGCGCTGCTGGCTGAGGTAGCCGAGCTCGTCGAGCGCCTCGCGCGGGATGTCCTCCAGCGTCGCGATGGCGTCGGCGCACACGCCCTGGTGCGTCTGCGGGTGGTAGGCGCGCAGGCGCAGGTTGCCGTTGTCCATCACCGGCGGCAGGTCGCTCGCGCCGCGGCGGCCGGGCATCGACATCATCTCGGTGCCGCCGGCGACGACGAGGTCTTCCATGCCCGCCATGATGGTCGAGGCGGCCATGTTGACCGTGGTGATGCCGGAGCCGCAGAAGCGGTCGAGCGTCACGCCCGAGGACTTGATGCTGTAGCCGGCGTCCAGCGCCGCCATGCGGCCGAGGTCGCCGCCCTGCATGCCGACCTGCGCGCTGGTGCCCCAGATGATGTCGTCCACCTCGGCGGTGTCGATGCCGGTGCGCTCGGCGAGCGCCTTCAGCACGCAGGCGCCCAGCTGCTGCGGGTGCACCTTGTGCAGCGCGCCCTTGCCGTACTTGCCGATGCCGCGCGGGGTGCGGCAGGCGTCGATGATCCAGGCTTCGGCCATGTCGGTTCTCCTCGTCCGTTCAGCGCGGCGCCATGCGGATCGCGCCGTCCAGCCGCACGTGCTCGCCGTTGAAATATCCGTTGGTGATCATGGCGTGCGCGAGGTGCGCGAACTCCTCGGGCCGGCCGAGGCGCTTCGGGAACGGCACCTGCTCGGCAAGGCTCGCCTTGATCTTCTCGGGCGCGCGCGCCAGCAGCGGCGTGTCGAAGATGCCCGGCAGGATGGTGTTGACGCGGATGCGCTCGCTGGCCAGGTCGCGCGCCACCACCAGCGTCAGGCCCACGACCCCGGCCTTGGAGGCGGCGTACGCCGCCTGGCCGACCTGCCCGTCCTCGGCCGCGACCGAGGCGGTGTTGATGATCACGCCGCGGTCGCCGTCGGGCAGCGGCTCGAGCGCCAGCATGCCGGCCGCCGACTTGGTGATGCAGCGGAAGGTGCCGATCAGGTTGATGCCGACGATGCGCTCGAAGTTCGCGAGCGGGTACTCCTTGATCGCTTTGGTGTCGCGGTCGCGCGACACGGTCTTGACCGAGCCGCCGACGCCCGCGCAGTTGACCAGGATGCGCTCCTGGCCGAGCGAGGCGCGCGATTTCGCCAGCGCCGCGTCGACTTCCGCGCTCGAGGTGACGTCGACCTTGCAGAAGATGCCGCCGAGCGACTTCGCCAGCGGCTCGCCGAGCTCGGCGTTGAGGTCGAGCAGCGCCACCCGCACGCCGTGCGAGGCGAGCAGCCGCGCCGTCGCCGCGCCGAGGCCGGAGGCGCCGCCGGTGATGACCGCCGTGATCGAGCTGTCGAGCTTCATGCCGCTCCGTGTGGATGGCCCTGTGGAAGATGCGTATCCTAGCGGCTTCCAGCGCGATCGCACGCCCGAATGGACTTCGGTTTCACCGATGAGCAGGAGCGGATCCGCGAGGCGATCGCGAAGGTCTGCGGCCGCTTCGACGACGCCTACTGGCTGAAGAAGGACCGGGAGGGCGGCTTCCCGGACGAGCTGCACCAGGCGCTCGCCCGCGACGGCTGGCTCGGCATCGCCATGCCGGAGGCGTACGGCGGCTCCGGCCTCGGCATCGCCGAGGCCGCGGTGATGATGCAGGCGATCGCGCAGTCGGGCGCGGGCTTCTCGGGCGCCTCGGCCGTGCACATGAATATTTTCGGCTTGAATCCTGTAGTGGTTTTTGGAAATGAAGGTCAAAAACGAAGGATGCTCCCGCCATTGATCGCGGGAAGGGAGCGCGCCTGCTTCGCGGTCACCGAGCCGAACACCGGCCTCGACACGCGCCACCTCAAGACGCAGGCGGTGAAGAAGGGCGACCGCTACCTCGTCACCGGGCAGAAGGTCTGGATCACCACGGCGCAGGTCGCCGACAAGGTGCTGCTGCTGACGCGCGCGGCGGGCGGGCTGACGCTCTTCTATACGGACTTCGACCGCAAGTACATCGAGGTGCGCGAGATCGAGAAGATGGGCCGCAAGGCGATCGACTCGAACCAGGTGTTCTTCGACGGGCTGCCGGTGCCGGAGGAGGACCGGATCGGCGAGGAGGGCAAGGGGTTCGAGTGCATCCTGCACGGCATGAACCCGGAGCGCATCCTGATCGCGGCCGAATCGGTCGGGCTCGGCCGCTGCGCGCTCGCGCGCGCCGCCGGGTACGCGAAGGAGCGCATCGTCTTCGACCGGCCGATCGGCCGGAACCAGGCGATCCAGCACCCGCTCGCCGCCAACTGGATGGCGCTCGAGGCGGCGAACCTGATGGCGTTCAAGGCCGCCTGGCTCTACGACTCGGGCAAGCCCTGCGCGGCGGAGGCGAACGCGGCCAAGTACCTCGCCGGCGAGGCCTCGTTCGACGCCTGCCAGCAGGCGGTGATGACGCACGGCGGCTTCGGCTACGCCAAGGAGTACCACGTGGAGCGCTACCTGCGCGAATCGCTCATCGGCCGCATCGCGCCGGTGAGCCCGCAGCTGATCCTGTGCTTCATCGCCGAGCGCGTGCTCGGCCTGCCGAAGTCCTACTGAGTTGGAATACCTCTTCATCCTCGCGGTCGGCCTGGTCGCGGGCACGATCGGCGGCATCGTCGGCTTCGGCTCGTCGCTGCTGCTGATGCCGGTGCTGGTGATCGTGTTCGGGCCGCGCCAGGCGGTGCCGATCATGGCGATCGCCGCGATCATGGCGAACTTCTCGCGCGTCGCGGTGTGGTGGCGCGAGGTGGACTGGCGCACCTGCGCCGCGTACACGGCAACCGCGGTGCCGTGCGCCGCGCTTGGCGCGCGCACGCTGCTGGTGCTGCCGCCGAAGCTGGTCGAGGTCGGGCTGGGGCTGTTCTTCGTCTCGATGATCGGGATCCGGCGCTGGATGGCCGCGCGCCGGCGCCACGTCGGGCGCGGCGCGCTCGCCGCGCTCGGCGCGCCGGTCGGCTTCCTCACCGGCGTGGTTGCCTCCACCGGGCCGGTGACGGCGCCGATCTTCCTCGCCACCGGCCTCGTCAAGGGCGCCTTCCTGTCCACCGAGGCGGCGGCCTCGCTCGCGGTGTACTTCGCCAAGGCGGCGGTGTTCCGCAGCTTCGGCGCGCTGCCGCTCTCGATCGTCGTCGAAGGCCTGATCGTCGGCTCGACGCTCACCGCCGGCGCGCTCATCGCCAAGCGCTTCGTGCTGCACATGGACGCGGCGCGCTTCCACCTGCTGATGGACGCGCTGCTCGGCTTCTCCGGCCTGACGCTGCTCTGGGCGGCGGTGTTCTAGGACAAACGCGCCGATGACGGGTACAGTCGCGCGATGAGCGAGGCGCTGCCGACGGTCGGGCGCGGGTTCTGCTACGAGGACCTGAAGGTCGGCTTCCGCTTCCGCACCCACCGCCGCACCCTCGCCGAGGCCGACCTCGCCGCCTTCGTCAACCTCAGCTGGCTGACCGAGGAGCTGTTCACGGTCGCCGACGACTCGGGCCGCGCGATCAAGGGGAGGGCGGTGCCGGCCGCGTTCGTCTACGCCTGCGCCGAGGGGCTGCTGCTGCCGACGATGCAGGACACCGGGCTCGCGTTCCTCAACGCCACGCTCGAGGTCAAGGCGCCGACCGCGGTCGGCGACACGATCCACGTCGAGGCCGAGGTGGTCGAGGCGCGCCTCGCCTCGAAGGGCGACCGCGGCCTGGTGCGCTTCGCCAACAAGGTGGTAAACCAGCGCGGCGAGACGGTGCTCACCTACAACCCGCTGCGCATGCTGAAAAGAAAATAGGGTCAGACCCCGTTTTCCCCATGATCGACCATATCGACCACGTCGTCCTCACCACCCGCGACCTCGGCGGCTGCCTGAAGTTCTATTCCGAAATCCTGGGGATGCGGATAGAGAAATTTCAGACGCCGACCGAAACCCGCGTGGCGCTGAAGTTCGGCAGCCAGAAGATCAATATCCACGAGTGGGGCAGGGAGTTCACCCCGCGCGCCCACGTCGCGGCGCCGGGGACTTTGGATCTTTGCTTCATTGCGGCAGTTTCTCTGGGAAAAGTGATCGAGAAACTGAAGCAGAACCACGTCCAGATCCTCGAAGGGCCCGTCATGAAGACCGGCGCCACCGGCCCGATCCGGTCGGTGTACGTGCGCGACCCGGACCTGAACCTGGTCGAGATCTCCGAGCCGGCCTAGGCCCGCGCCTTCGCCTTCACGTCCTCCTCGCTGTCGGCGAAGCGCTCGGCGATGGCGTGGAACTCGGCCTCGATCTCGAGGAAGGCGTCGACCATGTCGGGGTCGAAGTGCTTGCCGCGCCCCTCGCGGATGATGCCGACCGCCTTGTCGCGCGGGAACGGCGGCTTGTAGACGCGCCGCGAGATCAGCGCGTCGTAGACGTCGGCGACCGCCATCAGCCGCGCCGACAGCGGGATCGCCTCGCCGGCGAGGCCCTCCGGGTAGCCCGAGCCGTCCCACTTCTCCTGGTGGAAGTGAGCGATCTCGCGCGCAAGGCGCAGGAAGGTGCTGGGCGCGTCGATCAGGTTCTCCGCCGCCACGATCGCGTCGCGCCCGAGCGTGGTGTGCGTCTTCATGATCTCGAACTCCTCCGGCGTCAGCTTGCCGGGCTTGAGCAGGATCGCGTCCGGGATGCCGACCTTGCCGATGTCGTGCAGCGGCGCCGACTTGTAGAGCATCTCGACGGTGTCGCTGCCCAGCTCGGCGCCGAAGCGCGGGTGCGATTGCAGCTTCGCGGCGAGCGCGCGCACGTAGTTCTGCGTGCGTCGGATGTGGTTGCCCGTTTCGTTGTCGCGCGTCTCGGCGAGCGAGGCCATCGCCATGATGGTGACGTCCTGGATCACCTGCACCTCGTGCGTGCGGCGGGCCACCTCCCCCTCGAGGTAGGCGTTCTTGTCCTTCAGGAAGTCGGCCGCGGCCTTCAGCGCGAGCTGCGTCTTCACCCGCGCCATGACGATGGGCGGCGAGATCGGCTTGGTGATGTAGTCCACCGCGCCGGCGTCGAAGCCCCTCTGCTCGTCCTCCACCTCGGTCTTGGCGGTGAGGAAGATCACCGGCACGTGCGCGGTGCGCGGATCCGCCTTCAGCCGCCGGCACACCTCGTAGCCGTCCATGTCCGGCATCATGATGTCGAGCAGCACCAGGTCGGGCACCGGATCGAGCGCGGCGGTGGCGAGCGCGCGCTTGCCGCCGTTGGCGATCTTGGTGCGGTACTCCTCCTTGAGGAGCCCGTTCATGAGGGTCAGGTTCTCCGGCGTATCGTCGACGATGAGCACCACCGGCTTGCGGGTGAAATCGAGGGTCGAGCTCATGGGCCTGCCTCCTCCAGAGTGATGCTCCGGGCGGCCGCCGCGCTGCGCAGCAGCGCCAGCGCCGCCTCGAAGTCGAACTCGCTCACCGCGCGCTCGAATGCCGCGAAGCCGCCGTCGGCGAACAGCGCGCGCAGCGCCGCGCCGTGCGCCTGCAGGTAGTCTACCGACTCGCCGTCGCTCGCCGCGAGCAGCGATGCGATGCGCGCCGCGTGCGCGGCGCCTTCCCCGTCCGCGGGCGCGGCCGCGGCGGCCGCGGCGGCCGGCGCCCGCGGCGCCTCGGCGAGCGCCGCGCAGGCCCGCGCCAGCCCCGCCTCGAAAGCGCCCAGCGCCGGCTTGACGCCCTTTTTCGCGCGGATCGCCTTCTCCAGCGCCGCGGCGTCCTCGGCGACGCCGGCGAGGCCGATGTTGCCCGCGACGCCCTTCACCGTGTGCGCGATGCGCTCGGCCGCGGCGCGGTCCTTCGCCGCGAGCGCCGCCGCGGCGCGGCCCCCGGCGTCGGCCTGCTTGGCGGCGAACTGCGCGAGCAGGCTGAGGTAGAGGGCGCGGTTGCCGGCGACGCGCTTCAGGCCGGCCGCGGCATCGAGGCCCTCGACTTGCGGCAGCGCCTCCGCCGCGGCGGCGGCGGCGGGCGCGGCGGCGCTGCCGCGCACCCAGCGCGCCAGCGTGCGGAACATCGCCTGCGGGTCGATCGGCTTGGAGATGTGGTCCACCATGCCGGCGGAGAGGCAGCGCTCGCGCTCCTCGACCAGCGCGTGCGCGGTCATGGCGATGATCGGCAGCTTGGCGAAGCGTGCGTCGGCGCGGATGCGGCGCGTCGCCTCGATGCCGTCCACCTCGGGCATCTGCAGGTCCATCAGCACCGCGTCGTAGGACCGCGCGCCGGGCGCGGCCAGCAGCTTCACGGCCTCGGCGCCGTTGTTCGCCACCGTGACCCGCGCGCCCGCCGACTCGAGCAGCTCCACGGCGATCTGCTGGTTGATCTCGTTGTCCTCGGCGAGCAGCAGCTGCACGCCGCCCAGCCGCGCCCCGGTGCCCTCGGCGGCGGCGGCGCGCGCCGCCTCGCCCGCCTGCGGCGCGAATATGCCGACCAGCGCATCGACCAGCGCCGACTGGCTCACCGGCTTGACGAGGAACGCCTCGATGCCCGCCAGCCCGGCGTCGTCGCGCACCTCGCCGCGCCCGTAAGCCGTCACCATCACCAGGCGCGGCGCGTCCCGTGCCTCGAGCAGCTGGCGCGCGGTCGCGAGGCCGTCGAGGCCCGGCATCTTCCAGTCGAGGAACACGACGCCGAAGCGGCGGCGGCCGGCCGCGGCCACCGCGTCGAGCGCCTCGCGCCCGGAGGCCACCGCGGCGACCTCGAAGCCGAGCTCGCGCAGCTGCTCGGCGAGGATCTCGCGCGCCGCCGCGTTGTCGTCGGCCACCAGCACGCGCATGCCGTTCAGCTCCGCCGGCAGCAGGCGGCCGCGGCCGGCGGCCGGGTCGCCCAGCCCGAGGCGCACGGTGAACGTGAAGCGGCTGCCTTCGCCCGGCGCCGACTCGACGCCGATGTCGCCGCCCATCAGCTCGACCAGCCGCCTGGAGATGGCGAGCCCCAGGCCGGTGCCGCCGTACTTGCGCGTCGTCGAGCCGTCGGCCTGGGTGAAGGCCTGGAACAGGCGGCCGGCCTGCTCGGGCGTCATGCCGATGCCGCTGTCGCGCACCTCGACCCGCAGCAGCGCCTTGCCGCCGCCGCGCTCGGGGCAGCGCACCGTCACCGCGACCTGGCCGCGCTCGGTGAACTTGATGGCGTTGTTGACGAGGTTCACCAGCACCTGCCCCAGGCGCAGGGCGTCGCCGCGCAGCGCCTGCGGCACGTCCGGCGCGGTGTCGAACAGCAGCTCGAGGCCCTTGTCGTAGGCCTTCTGCGCCACCAGCGAGGAAACGTTGTCGAGCACGTCGTCGAGCCGGAAGTCGTGCTCCTCGACGTCCAGCTTGCCGGCCTCGACCTTGGAGAAGTCGAGGATGTCGTTGATGATGCCGAGCAGCGACGTGCCGGCGTTGTGGATCTTGGAGACGTAGTCGCGCTGGCGCTGCGTCAGCTCGGTCTTCAGCGCCAGGTGCGACATGCCGATGATCGCGTTCATCGGCGTGCGGATCTCGTGGCTCATGTTGGCGAGGAACATCGACTTCGCCTGCGTCGCCTCCTCGGCGATGCGCTTCGCCTCGCGCAGCGCCTCGGCCGCGGCGCGCTCCTCGGTGACGTCGTCGAGGATCCACACCGAGCCCTTCGCCGGGTCCTCGGGGTCCACCGCGCGCCCCGACAGGCGGCACCAGAAGGTGCCGCCGTCCCTGCGCGCGAGCAGCTGCTCGCGGCGGTGCGTCTTGCCCTTCGCCAGGCGCGCGTAGACCTCGCCGCCGCCGCCGGCGTACTCCTCCTCGGAGGTGTACCAGACGCGCGTCGGCCGGCCGACGAACTCGCCCCGGTCGTAGCCGAACATCTCCTCGAGCCGGCGGTTGCAGCGCTGGATGACGCGGTCGCGGATCAGCGCGATGCCCGAGGTCGCGGAGCGGAAGATCGCGTCCTGCTCCTCGTTGGCCGCGCGCAGCGCCTCTTCCGCCTCCTTGCGCGGCGTGATGTCCTCGTACAGGGCGACGATGCCGCGCACCGCCTCGCGCCCGGCGAGCGCCGCCGCCGAGACGCGGCACCAGAACATCGAGCCGTCCTTGCGCCGCAGGTGCATCTCGTAGGAATGCGCCTCGCCCTTGCCGACCGCGCCGTAGACCTCGCGCCCGACGCGCTCGAAGTCCTCGTCCGAGGCGAACAGCACGCGCACGCTCTGGCCGAGGATCTCGCCCGGCGCGTAGCCGAAGGCCCGCTCGAAGCTCGGGCTGGCGATGGCGAAGCGGCGCTCCTCGAAGACGCAGATGCCGTAGGGCGAGGCGCTGAAGATCGCCTGCTGGCGCTCGAGCGCCGACTTCAGCTCCGCCTCGGCCTGCTTCAGCGGCTCGATGTCGACGATGACGCCGACCACGCCGCCCGCCGAGCCGTCGGCGCGGCGGAACGCGCTCAGCGAGTAGAGCGTGTGGTGGTCCCTGCCGTCGGCGAAGCGGTAGGTCGCCTCGCGCGCGAGCGACGAGCCGTCGGCGAGGACCCTCTCGTTCTCCGCCTGCGCCGCCGCGCGCGCCTCGGGCGGCAGGAAATCCAGCTCCCGCACCGTGCGCCCGATGATGCGGTCGCGCGCCACGCCGAAGGCCTTCTCGTAGGCGAGGTTGCAGCCGAGGAAGCGCGTGCCGGCGTCCTTGTAGAAGATGATGTTCGGGATGCGGTCGATCATCGCCTGCAGGAACGCCGAGGCGTCGGCGGCCTCGCGCTCGGCGCGCTTGCGCTCGGTGATGTCGGTGGCGACGCCGGCGATGGCGTAGGGCTGCCCCTCGGCGTCGCGCAGCAGGAATTTCTCGGTGAGGAAGTCGCGCGGGTTGCCCTGCCGGTCGGGGACGCGCTCCTCGATGCGCTGCGTGACGCCCGTCTCGATCACCTTGCGGTCGTGGGCCTCGGTGACCGCCGCCGACTCCGCCGAGGTGATCTGGCGGTTGGTCAGGCCGAGGATGCGCTCGATCGGCAGGCCGAAATAGTCGGCGAACGGGCGGTTGACGCGCAGGTAGCGCCCGCCGAGGTCCTTCATGAAGATGCGCGACGGCGTGCCGTCGATGATCGCCTGCAGCTGGGCGCGCGCCGCGGCGACCTGGCGCTCGGCGGCGCGCCGCTCGGTGACGTCCTCGATGATCCAGATGGCGGCGAAGCGGTGGCCCGGCGCCGGGATCGGGCGCGCGATGGTGCGGCCGAGGAAGCTCGAGCCGTCGCGGCGCCGGCCGCGCCACTCGATGTCGAGCACCTTGCCGGCGCCGAGCACCGGCGCCGCGGCCTCGGCGAAGCGCTTGAATTCGGCCTCGTCCGGGAACAGCTCGCGCGTGTCGGCGCCGACGGCGTCCCGCGGCGCGGCGTAGCCGAACAGCTCCGCGAAGCGCGGGTTGCAGCGCAGGATCTTGCCGTCTCCGGTGAACAGGATCCCGACCTGCACGTTCTCCAGCAGCAGGCTCTGCTCCTCGGCCAGCGCGCGCACGCGCTCGCTCGCCTCGCGCGCCTCGGAGATGTCGTGGGTCCAGCTGACGATCATCTTCTCGCCGGCGACCTCGAGCACCGTCGAGTTGATCAGCACCCACAGCGGCGCGCCGTCCTTGCGCCGGAAGCGCGTCTCGAAGTTGCGCACCCGGCCCTCGGCGCGGATCTGCTCGAGGAAGCGGGCGCGGTCGACCGGGTCGAGATACAGGCCGCCGGCGCGCTGCGCGCGCAGCTCGGCCTCGCTCAGGCCAAGCATCTCGCAGATGCGGGCGTTGCAAAGCCGCACCTCGCCGTCGAAGGTGTTGAGCACCATGCCCGAGGGGCTCGAGCCGAGCAGGGTGGCGAGCAGGCCCTCGCGGTCGGCGAGCTCGCGCGTGCGCTCTGCGACCGTCTGCTCGAGCCCCTGCGTGGCGTCGCGCAGCATGACGCGCATCTGCTCCTGCGCCGCGACCAGCTCGCCGATCTCGCGCATGCCGGTGGCGATGCGCACCGGGGCGTCGAGGCGCAGCGCGCCGAGGCGCCGGCTCTCGGCGACCAGCGCGCCGATGGTGCCGCCGAAGCGCTCGGCGACGCGGCGCGCGATCAGGTAGCCGAGCAGCAGCACGCCGGCGAGCAGGGCGCCGATCTCGGCGGCGTCGCGGGCGCTGCCGAGCGCGAAGTCGCGCCGCGGCGCGATCGCCATCACGGTCAGGCCGATGCTGCCGGTGGCGAGCGCGCGCGTGCGCGCGATCCATTCGCGGCCCTCCGCCTCGAGCAGCTGCGTCGAGGCCGCGTGCCCGTCCGCCCGCCACAGCGACAGCGCGCGCGCCACCGCGGGGAAGCCCGCCTCGCGCGGCGTCTTCAGCAGGCGCGCGTCGCTTGCGAGCGGCGGCCGCGCGCCCGGCTCGTGGGGCAGGCCGAGCAGCTTGCCGTCGCCGGTCAGCAGCACGACGCCGCCGCTCCTGCCGACGCGGTGCTGCGACGTCAGCAGCGAGACGGCGCGCAGCGTGAAGTCGACGCCGACCACCCAGCGCTCGCCGTCGTCCGGGTTGCGCCACGCCGCCGACGCGGTGAGGCCCGGCTCCTGCGTCTCGAAGAAGATGTAGGGATCGGTCCAGTAGAGCGCGCCGGCCGTCGCGGCGAGCGCGCCCTTGAACCACGGCCGCAGGCGCGCGTCGTAGTCGCGCCGCACCGTCTCGCCGCCTTGCGGCCGGCCGTCGCCGTCCAGGTGCGTCCAGTGCTGCACGCCGGGCGCCCGTTGCGGATCCATCTCGCGCACCAGGAAGCCGCCGGCCTCGCGGCCGACGAAGACCGAGCGGCCGTCGGTCCGCGAGAACAGGATGTTGAGCGCGAACGGCCGGTTGCGCAGCTGCGCCACCGCCAGGCGCACCAGCGGCGCGGGCTTCGCGGGATCGACGCCGTCGCGCGCCGCCCAGTCGCGCAGGATGCGCACGAACTGCTCGCTCTGGCCGATCGCGGCGCGCATCTCGCTCTCGACCCGGTCGGCGGCGAGGTCCATGGTGACGCGCGCCAGCTCGTCCTGCGCCGGCCGCACGATGATGAAGTACGCCGCCGCCGTGAACACGGCGAACGAGAACAGCAGGATGCCGACGACCCGGACCTGCAGGTAGCGCCGGATCGGCGTCCCGGACGGCGAGGCGCTCGCGTCGGCCATGGCCGGGCGAGTCTACTCCAGCAGCTTCGCCGCCGCGCCGCGCGCGCGCAGCGCCGCGACCAGCGCCGCCGTGTGCTCGCGGTCGCGGGTCTCGATCACGAACTCGACCTCGGGCGAGCGCACCGACGCGGTGCCGAAGACCCGCTGGTGCTGCACCTCGACGATGTTGCCGCCGGCCTCGCCGATCATCGCCGCCACCTTGGCGAGGCTGCCGGCGACGTCGGGCAGCGTGACGCGGATGCGCGCCAGGCGGCCGTCGCGCACCAGGCCCCGCATCAGCACCGCCGAGAGCAGCCGCGCGTCGATGTTGCCGCCGGTGACCACGATGCCGGTGCGCCGCCCGGCGAAGCGCGCCGGCTGCTCGAGCAGCGCCGCGAGCCCGGACGCGCCCGCGCCCTCGGCCACGGTCTTCTCGATCTCGATCAGCGCGACGACCGCCCGCTCCACGGTTTCCTCCTCCGCCAGCAGGATCTCGATGGAGAGCGACCTAAGGATCGAAAACGGCAGCTCGCCGACGTCGCGCACCGCCATGCCCTCGGCGATCGTGTCGCCGCCGACCGCGACCGGAATGCCGGCGAGGCGCTGGTGCATCGCGCCCCAGTTGCGCGACTCGACGCCGTAGACGGCGATCTCCGGCCGCAGCGCCTTCGCCGCCACCGCCATCCCCGCGAGCAGCCCGCCGCCGCCGACGGGCACGACGAGCGCGTCGAGCTCCGGCGCCTGCTCGAGCATCTCGAGCGCGACGGTGCCCTGGCCCGCGACCACCCTCGGGTCGTCGTAGGGATGGATGAACGTCAGGCCGTCGCGCTTCTCCAGCTCGCGGGCGTGACTTGCCGCATCGGCGAGCGTGCCGCCCTCGAGCACCACCTCCGCGCCGTGCACCCGCGTGCTCGTCACCTTGGTGTTGGGCGTGCCGCGCGGCATCACGATCACCGCGCGCACCCCGAGCCGCGAGGCGTGGTACGCGACGCCCTGCGCGTGGTTGCCGGCGCTCATCGCGATCACGCCGCGCTTGCGCTCCGCTTCGGGCATCGTCAGCAGCTTGTTGAGCGCCCCGCGCTCCTTGAACGACGCGGTGAACTGCAGGTTCTCGAACTTCAGCCACACCTCGGCGCCCGTGAGCCGCGACAGCGTGCGCGAGTGCAGGCACGGCGTGCGCTCCACCGCCCCCGCGATGCGCGCCGCCGCGGCGCGGACATCCTCGACGGAGAGCATGGCCATGCTCGATTCTCTCCCACGCGCACGATTTAGCCGCGCATCGCGCACCCAATCGAGATCAACGGCTTGCCGCGATTCCTGCCGGTTATCCGCGAAACGGAACGTTGCGCGTGGTCTCCTAACCCCTTGATTCGTACCGCGTTGGTCCAGGTTGAACCGGAAGAAGAGGTCTAAGATAGATGGCGAAACTTCTTATGATTGAACGTCAACCATGGACGGGCTGCTCAGCGACATCATAGGCGTACTGGCATACAACGTCGCCGCAGCATTGGCGCACGTGCACCTACCGTTCTCGTGGTTGGCTGGCTTGGGGGATCATTGATCGTGATTGCTTTGCAAGTGCTCTTCGCAAATTTGCGACGAGCGTAGAATCGCCGCAATTGTCGAGGTAACTATGCATTTCACCATCGAGCACGAGAGAGAAGAAGACGGCCGCTGGCTGGCGGAAGTACCTGAACTACCGGGTGTTCTGGCGTACGGTGTAACCGCCGAGGAGGCGATGGCCAAAGCCCAAGTGCTGGCCCTTCGGGTGCTTGCCGAGCGCCTCGAGCACAACGAAACAGGACCTCAGGCGATCTCCATAGCGGTGGCATGAGTTCTTGGCCTTCGTCTAAGGCCAATCGTGTACTTGCGGCTCTCTACCATATCGGCTGGACGCTCAAGCATCAGTCCGGATCACACAAGACCCTTTCACGCCCCGGCTGGCCTGATGTCGTCTTCGCGCTTCACGACCGCGAAGAGATCGGGTCCCGGATGCTCGCTCGGCTTTTCCAAACGTACGAGTCTGACGCCCGAAGACTTGTGATTTCCGGACTTTGCCACCCAATCGTGCCGCCGAAACCGACGCGGAACCTCATTCGATAAAGTGGGCACCTCGACCTAACGATTGGGGAGGTGTCATCGCAGCACCCGTCGGCTGGAGCTCAAGACGGGATCGGCAAACGGGAAATCAGGGGCAAGCGCTACTTGGACTGAATTTGGATGCCTCTGCGCAAGTACCGCAGAATGCCGTCATGACTGCCGCCGAAGCTTTCCTGCGGCTGCTCGCCGTGCGCGGCGTCGAATACCTCTTCGCCAACGGCGGCACGGACTTCTCGCCGGTGGCGGAGGCGTACGCCAAGGGCCGGGCCGAGGGCGCGCGCATGCCCGAGGTGATCCTCGTGCCGCACGAGAATCTCGGCGTCGCGATGATGCACGGCTACGCGATGGTGAGCGGGCGCCCGCAGGCGATGATGGTGCACGTCGGCATGGGCACCGCGAACGCACTGAACGGGTTCATCAACGCCTCGCGCCAGAACGTGCCGATGATGCTGTGCGCGGGGCGCTCGCCGCTCACCGAGGGCCCCGGGCTGCCCGGCGCGCGCAACAACTACATCCACTGGGCGCAGGAGCACTTCGACCAGGGCGCGATGCTGCGCGAGTTCGCGCGCTGGGACTACGAGTTGAAGCACGCCTCGCAGGTGCAGGCGGCGGTGGACCGCGGGCTCGCCATCGCGCGGTCGGAGCCGCAGGGACCGGTGTATCTCACGCTGCCGCGGGAGATTCTCGCCTCGCCCGTGGGCACGCCGCTGCGCGAGGCGCCGCTGCAGGTCCCGGCGAGCCCGCCCGCGCCCGACCCGGAGGCGCTCGAGGCGATCGCGAAGCTCGTCGCGCGCGCCGCGCGGCCGCTCCTCATTACCGCGAACGGCGGGCGCACGCGCGAGTGCTCGGCCGCGATCGCGCGCCTCGCCAACGAGTTCGCCCTCGGCGTGGTGCAGTACCGCCCGCGCTACATGGCGATCTCCACCGAGGACCCGATGCACCTCGGCTGGGATCCGCACGCGCTTCTGAAGGAGGCGGACGTGGTGCTGGTGGTCGACTGCGACGTGCCGTGGCTGCCGCGTCAGGGCGGCCCGAGGGACGACGCGACGATCGCGCACATCGGGCCCGACCCGCTCTTCGCGCGCTACCCGATGCGCGGCTTTCGCACCGACATCGCGCTCACGGGGCGCGTCGCGCCCGTCCTCGAGCAGCTGTGCGAGCGCATCGCCAGGCGCGCGCCGGCGCAAAAGGCGCTCGAGGCGAGGCGCGAAGCGATCGCCGCCCAGGGCGCAGCCCTGCGCGCGCGCGGGCGCTCGGGCGGCGCGCCGCTCTCCTCGCAGGCCGTTTCCGCGGCGCTCAACGCCCTGCTGCCCGAGGACGCGCTGCTGGTGAACGAGTACCCGCTGGTGCTCGAGGAAATGACGATTCGCGAGCCGGGGCGCTACTTTGGCACGCCGCCTTCCGGCGGGCTGGGCTGGGGCATGGGCGCCGCGCTCGGGGCCCAGCTCGCCGCCCCGGAGCGGACCGTGGTCTGCGCGCTCGGCGACGGTTCGTACATGTTCGGCAATCCCACCCCGGGGCACTTCGTCTCGGAAGCGCGCGGATTGC
>Ga0335085_10003359_pt1 | contig 27863 bp, 19 predicted proteins | sample Lox_Sample_45_FD_206712 | JGI IMG/M metagenome (GOLD analysis project Ga0335085, IMG submission 206712) | Soil microbial communities from Loxahatchee National Wildlife Refuge, Florida, United States - Lox_Sample_4.5 | ecosystem: Environmental > Terrestrial > Soil > Wetlands | place: USA...
CCGCTTCACTCCCCGGCTGGGCCTTGCTGGAAGTAATTTAGCTGTTACCGTATGATGAAGGCGGCGCGCGTCTTGGCCGTTCCGGCCGGCGTGGCGGCCTCGATAACGCCCGTGCTGGCGCCCGCCGGCACCGTCGCCCAGATGTAGTGCGATCCGGCTTGCGATACATTCGCGGCCGGTATTCCGCGAAAACGGATTGATGCGCCCAGTAACTGATCGCCCCAAATGAGCACTTTAGTTCCTGGCGCACCCGACTGCGGTTCGAAATGTTTCAGCACGGGCGCAGGTTTCGCGAGTCCCGCCTCCAGTTTGAAGATCGCGCCGCCCCCGAATTTCCCGCCCACGCGCGCCGTTCCGTAGATCGCCCCGTCACTCGCCTGGGTGAGCTGGCACTGGCATCCGCCATCGCTGGGCAGATCGCGCATCGCGTAAAGCAGCGTGAACTGGCCGGTCTTGGTGATCCGGAAAATCTGGCTGTGGCCGCCCGCGTTGTAGACGCCCAGGGTGGCGCCATAGAGATTACCGTCGGTCGCCTCGATCAGCGCTGTCGGCATGGAGCTATGGTTGTCGGGAAACGTGCGCAGCACCGTGCTGCGGCCGCCGGGAGTCAACTTATAAATCGTTCCGGTGCCGTGCTCGCCGCCGGTAGGAGTGACGCCATAGAAGTTACCGTCACTCGCCTGTAATAGCGGCGCCATATAGTCGCCCACGAACTTGCCGAAGGTCCGAGCTGGAAAACTGAGTAACTTGGTGATCTCGCCCGAGGGAGTCACACGATACACATATCCCGCGTAATCGGGCAAGACCGCCACACCGTAGTAACTGCCGTCCGCCGCGTAAATTGCGGTATTTGCCAAGCGTTCCCCGGGCGGAAACCGGTGGAGCGGCGTCAGATTACCGTCCAAGCCGGACTTGATCAGTTGCCAAATGTCGCCCTTCACCGCGATTCCCAGAAACGCGCCGTCCGGCAGGCTTTGCGTCAGAATCGGAACCTCTTCGAGCGGCGCGTATAGCTTCTTACTATCCGCGGCGGATGTGACCGAAAAGAGGCGCGCCGGTCCGTTGCGAGGTTCGACTGTGGAATAGAAGCGGCCGTTCGCGCCGCCGATCAACAGCGATTGGATATGATCGCCGTTCGCGAAGCTCGCCAGGCTGGTAATTACGCCCTGCGGGGTCACCGAGAAAGCCGTATGCGGAGGATTCACCGAAATCGAATAGAAGACCTGCGGGTCGCCCTCCGTCACCCCGGCCGGTTGGCCGAGCTGATTCATGTATACGATCACCTGGTATGCGGGAGAGGCAGCGATAGCCACGCTGACAGTAAGGGACAGCGCCAGCAGTCCGCTCGCGCTGCGGCCTGGAATACGCATGCTAATGCCTTCCTGCCTTCAGCTACTGCGCGGCGCAGGCAGCCGATCCGGTGCCGCAGAACACCTGAATGCCGGACCGGCCCGAAGCCGTGAAGTTATAGGCCGGAATGTAGATACTCCCATTGACGACAGTCGGCAGGCCGAATGTGGCAGCGGCCGCGGCGCAAGCCGGCGCTGGCGCCGGAACCGCAATGTTGAAGCAGCCTCCTTCACAACCTGTTTGTGAATTCCAGCTCGACCACAGCTCGTTCAGGGTTGGCGCATCGTAGGCGTTGAGCATGGCGGTAAACGTAGGACACTCTTGCGTAGGCGGATCAGCCGGCTGCGTCTGGAGAGTAGTCAGAGCCCACAGAACGCCTCCGCTGCCGTTATTCGACGTGATCGCCAGCGCGCCACCCGGGTAAGACGCATTCGTCGGACCGGAGGATACCGCCGGATGGATGGGATTCACCAGGTAACCTTTGTAACTGAATGTCGCCGGGGATGTCACATTGACATCCGGAGATATGGCCAGCAAGGTGTCCGATCCGACATTGAGCACCGTAACCGTGGTAGGCGGTGTGGTGTTGATAGTAAGCTGATCGCCGGCCACTAACCACTTCGTGAACTGAGTGCTATGCCCGTAGAGCGTCGTTCCCTTGACGGTTACCGTGCCCGGCGGATTGACGGCGGTATTGTTCGATACCTGGACGCCGGTGAGCTGTTCTGAAAAGGGCCAGTAATATAAATAGTAAGGTGTACCAACCGCGTCGGCATCCTGATACAGCGCCATGCTGGTCACCCGATGACAATTATCGTAAGCCGCCACCGGCAGCGTCCAGCATAGCGACGAAGCGGCGCCAAACTGCCAGCTATTCGGATCGTTCTGTTGATAGCCGCCCAGGCTGAACTGCGGAAGCATGTAACCGATGCCGGTCTTGTCGATGGTCACGAGCCACTGGTTCTGGCTATTGTCGCTGAATAACAGAATTCCGCTGGTCGACATATCCCAGTCATTCTGGTTCAACGACTCAAACGTGTAGGGGCACGGGGCCGGCGCCGCGGCTGTGCCGCAGTTCGTCTTGCCGAGCAGCGACGCCGTGAAGACTACTTTGGAACCGCCCTTGGGAGTGAAGTAGTTACTGGAAGGCGTTCCGGTGGGCTTGCCACCTGCCGGTAACTGAAAATCCAGGACGCTGGAGCCAAAGTTCGCCACCGCGGTCTGCGTCGAATTCAGTTGGAACGCGCCATTGCCCGATCCAAAGAAGGCGTGCGAATTCCCGTTCGCGTCTAAACTGGCGGCGCCGCCGCGGCTGGACATCCATATGCCGCCGCCGTGCCCGCACCAGTTCGGCGCATTGGAGTAGCCCGTAATCACGCAACTGGGCGTACATCCTCCGGTACAGGTGCAGCCGGCCGTGCAAGCAGGCACGCCCGTGTTGCCCGGGCCGGGAGCGAAAGGTGTGTCGTTGAACGCGGCCATCGGTTTGGGATTCAGCGCCCCGGCTTTTGTCGTCGTATAACTGAACACCCACCCATGGTAGGGATTGGCCGACTCACTCACCGCCGCTCCGAAGGCAATATAGATCAGTTGCGAAGGCGTGGCGGTACTTACTTTCACCTGTAACAGGCCGGACCGCTGGATGGCCTGCGCGCCCTGAAACTGCACCGGTGTCGATTCCGGGAGCGCTTCGCCCGTCTGGTTGCTGTTAGGACTCGCGATCTCGACAGACGGGCTATTATCCTGCCCAGTCTGAAGATTTAATTGATGCAAAAACCATTCTGTCGCCGGAGCCGTACCGCCCGTAGAACACGCGCTGACCACGTACATCAACGGCGCCGTGCCCGTTACATCAATTACCGGCGTCGAAACAATACCCGCGAATGGCACGCTGCCGATCGGCGAGACAATGCTGGCCGTTTGGCCGCAGTCTTCGTACCAGAGATAGTTCAAAACGCCGCCCTGTACTTTGCCGGTTCGATTCCAAATCACCGCCCCCGTGTCCGCGTTCCAGGCCCACACACTACCGTAGAGAGTAACTGCCAGCAGCATGTTACAAGCGGGATTGCCGTTTACCAGCAGGTTATTGCAGTTCTGCGCCAGGTTACTCGCGACCGAGATGCCCGCGACATACAGCGGCTGCGCGTAAACCGGATTGATGGGTTTACTGGCTCCGCCGGGCCCCGGTTCCACCAGCAGCGGAGAGAAGACCGCCGGACTGAGACTCGTGCCGTTCTGTAAGTTCGGCGACGTGAGCAGCGTTTCGTAACGATTGTGTGACTGACGCTGATTGTCGTAGGGCGGATTGCCGTATTGCGAACTCAAGATGCACGGCGCCATGCCTGCCGCGGGCGCCTCCGGACATAAGGTCTGCGCATCCATGGTCGGCGCCAAGGATATCAGTCCCAGCACGGCCGCTAGCAAGGCCAAACGCTCGGAATTGAATCGGATCATAGGGGCAACAGAATTCCTATACCTTAGCACTGGAATTCACCCCCGGCAAACTGGCCAACTCGAACGGGTACTGGGTACTATCCCTGCGGGAACTACTGCTTCGCCGGGTGGTAAGCGATGCAGTCGATTTCTACCTTGAGTCCCGGCATGGCGAACTGGCAGGCCACCGTGGTGCGGGCGGGCTTGTCGTTGCCGAAGAACTCCGTGTAGACTTCGTTCATCGCGCCGAAATCTTTGCCATCGGCCAGGAACACCGAGCACTTCACGACCTCGGCCATGGAAGCGCCGGAGCCTTCCAGAATGCGCTTGATGTTGCTGAGCACCATGCGCGTCTCATGCTGGATGTCACCCAGCATGACCTGGTTCGTCGCCGGATCCACGGGCACCTGGCCGGAAACAAATATGAAATCCCCCGCCCGCACAGCCGGTGAATAAGGTCCCCGCGGCGCGGGCACGCCCGGCGGACTCAATCGCTCGATCATCAATGTCCCTCCGCTTCCAAATACCGCTCGGTTTCCATGGCCGCCATGCAACCGGCGGCGGACGCCGTGATGGCCTGCCGGTACACGCGATCCTGCACATCCCCGGCATGAAACACGCCTGGAATATTGGTCTTCGCGCCGCCCTTCGAGAGAATGTAGCCGTCCGCGTCGGTCTCGATCTGGCCTCTGAACACCGCCGTGTTCGGGACGTGCCCGATGGCTACGAAGAATCCGTCTACGTCCTGTTCCCAAACCGCGCCAGTGGCGGTGTTTTTTAAGCGGACGCCCGTGACCACATGCTGGCTCGGATCCAGAACATCCTCCACCACCGTATTCGTCAGCAGCTTCACCTTGGGATTGTGACGCACGCGGTCGAGCATGATCTTCGAAGCGCGGAACTGGTCGCGCCGGTGGACCAGCGCCACTTCCGAGCCGAATCGCGTCAGGAAGTTCGCCTCTTCCATCGCCGAATCGCCGCCGCCCACCACCATAATCTTCTTGCCGCGATAGAAAAATCCGTCGCACGTGGCGCAGCAACTAACCCCGTGGCCGATGAGTTGCTGTTCGGAGGCGAGGCCCAGCCACCGTGCCGAAGCGCCGGACGCCACGATCAACGTGCGCGTCTCGATCCATTCGCCTTCCACGTTGATGCGGAAAGGATGGCTGCCCAGTTCGGCATCGATGACATCTCCGTGCATGTACTCGGCGCCGAAATTCTGCGCCTGTTTCTTGATGTTCTCGACCAGGTCGGGCCCGTTGATGCCCTCCGGGAAACCCGGGAAATTCTCCACCAGGGTGGTCATCGACAACTGCCCGCCGGCGTGCTTTCCCGAGATCACCAGCGGTTTCAGATTGGCCCGCGCCGTGTACACCGCCGCCGTGTTGCCCGCGCAGCCGGACCCTATGATGATTACGTTTCGCATCTGGGGATTAGACTCTACAATGTATCACGCCGATGCGGGCCGCGCTCCGGTGTTTTACGATAAGGACATACGCACTCAAGAGGCCCTACATGTTCCTACCCGCGGAGAAATCCGATGAAGTCGATTTGAAGAAGACCTACGACGCGGTCATCGTAGGTTCCGGCGCGGCCGGCGGCATGGCCGCCCATGTACTCACCTCCCACGGCATGCAAGTGCTGTTGCTCGAGGCCGGCAAGAAGCTCAACATCAATAAAGAGCTGCGCTCGATGGAATGGCCTTACGACCATCCCCGCCGCGGCGACATGCCGCCGGATTGCCATGCGCTTTCCGGCCGCGAATACGCCATCCGCAACCCACCTTACGCGAAGGGCTCGCCGTACAAGCACGTCTACTCCTACGTCGAGGACGGCAACGGATCCGATTACGCCAAGGACATCGTGGTCGACGAGAAAGACCATCCCTTCACCGGCACGCGCTACGCCTGGGTGCGCGCGCGCTGCCTGGGCGGCAAGACCAACATCTGGGGACGCCTCGCGCTGCGCCTCTCCGATTACGATTTCAAGGCCGCCTCCCGCGACGGCTTCGGCGAAAACTGGCCCATTTCCTACGCCGACATCGAGCCCTACTACGACAAGGTCGATCTGTACTTGGGCATCGCCGGCCACAAGGAGAATCTCGACTACCTGCCAGACAGCATTTTCCAGCGCTCCACGCGGCTGAATCCCGCCGAAGTGAAACTGCGCGAAAGTCTGGCCAAGAGCGGGCGCGTGCTCACGCCTTATCGCGCGGGAGTGACTACCGACGGGCTCAAGCACAACAAGTATCGCAGCCGCTGCTACGGGCGCGGCGCCTGCGACCGGCGCGTGGGTGGGTGCGATATCCACGCGGCCTTCGATTCCCCTACCGGCCTGATCTATCCCGCGCTCGACACGGGCAACCTGACCATCCGCACCAACGCCACGGTCAACGAAGTCACCGTCGACAAGAACACCGGCAAAGCCAGCGGCGTTTCTTTCATCGATACCGACACGGGAAAGACCTATACGGCGAAGGGGCGCACGGTGCTGCTGGCCGCGTCGACGCTCGAATCCGCGCGCCTGATGCTGCTTTCGAAATCCAGCCTCTATCCGAACGGCATCGGCAACTCCAGCGGCAACGTCGGCCATTATTTCTGCGAACACCTCATGGGGCCAGGCGTTTACGGCCTCGACAAAACTCTGGTCGGCAAACCGCGCACGCTCGACGATGGCCGCCCCGGCGGATTCTACCTGGCGCGTTTCCGCAACCTGAAAGACCGCAATCCGAACTTTCTGCGCGGCTACGGATTCGAGGGTAGCAGCGGAACCGGCATGTTCCCGGACAACGCCTACAGCACGCCGGGCTTCGGCTCTGCATATAAGAAGACGGTCCGCGACTATGCCGGCGCGTTCGTCGGCATGGGTGGCTTCGGCGAAGTGCTGGCCCGCTACGAAAACTACGTCGAACTCGACCCCGTGGTGAAAGATCGCTGGGGCGTCCCCGTGCTGCGCTTCCACATCCAATTCGGCGACAACGAAAAGAAGATGGCGGCGGACATGGCAGACACCGCGCGCGAGATGTTCGAAGCGGCCGGCATCGAAGTGCTCAATGTCAGCCGCGAGATCCTCACCGAGGGCTATTCGATCCACGAATTGGGCACCTCGCGCATGGGCACGGACCCGAAGAAATCAGTGGTCAACCAGTTCCAGCAATCGCACGACGTGAAGAACCTGCTGGTGGTAGATGGCAGTACGCACGTCAGCGCCTCGTGCCAGAATCCGACCTGGACGATCATGGCGCTGTGCTGGCGCTCCTGCGATCACCTGGCCGGCGAAATGAAGAAGGGGAATGTCTGATGTCGTATCAAATCAATCGCCGCGACCTCATCAAGATTGGCGCGGGCGCCGCGCTCACGGCCCCCGCCGCCTTCGCCATAACCAGCGAGCCGAAGTTTTTCACGCCCGCCGAATTCGCCCTGCTCGATGAACTGACCGAAATCATCATCCCGGCCGACGGCCACTCACCGGGCGCGCGCGCCGCGAATGTGGCTGCCTACATCGACGCGCACACCGCCGAAGCCTTCGAAGCCAAGGAGCGCGACGACTGGCGCGCGGGGCTGAAGCTGGTCGACGCGCTTTCCACGGAACTGCACGGCCATGCCTTTATGCAGGCCACCCACGATCAGCGCGTCGCGGTCCTCACCCACATGGCGAAAAACGAAATGCATCCGAAAACGCCCGCGGAACATTTCTTCCAGCAACTGAAGTTCGCCACCGCGCATGCCTACTACACCTCCAACATCGGTATCCACCAGGAGATGGAGTATAAGGGCAACGTGATGTTGCCCGAGTTCGTCGGTTACCAGTTGAAGTAACTAATTACCCACCGCCGTGTACAGCGTTTGCGTGCCCGCCACGCCGCCGAGCTTGAATGTCAACGGCACCTGGTTGCCCGCCGCCACGGTGGGCACCACGAGGTTGAACTGATACAGCCCCATGAAGCCGGGCGCCAGGCCATCGTACGACGCCGTCGCGGCCGTGCCGCCGAACGCGATACTGAATGACTCACTCAGAGTATTCAGTCCCTCGACCAGTTCACCGGCCGGAGTCGCCGGCGTCACCGGGCCGAATCCGACGCCGTACAGCGTGACCGTTTCGCCCGGCTTGGCGGGACGCGAGTTCAGCCCCGGTATCGCGCCCGTGGGCAGCACAAACGTCCCATCCGGCAGCAACGCCACCACGTACTGAGTCCCGTTGATTTTGAATGAAGAAGGCGCGTCGAAGCCGGGCTCAACGCCGGTTACCGTAATGTTGTAAGCGCTGCTTTGCCCGGCCTGCGTCGTCAATATCATGGGCTGTGAACCGGTGGGCACGTTCGAGGGCACCTGCACGTTTACCTGGCTCGAACTGACAAACTCTACAAAAGCGGCCTGCCCGCCGATGGTCACTGACGTGCCATCGAGTGACGTGGGCGCATTGACGCCCGAGAAGTCGCTCCCTTGCCATTCCCGCGTGCCCGATGCCAGGTTCGATCCGTAAATCTCGATCCACGATCCCGGCGCCACGGAAGTGAACTCTCCGAACGAGCTCGCGCTCACCACGCCTCCCTGGCTGATGGTTGGAGGAGCCAGTGCCGCCGGAGTCAGCACGCGTACGCGGTTATTGCCGAAATCGCCGATATATATTTTGCCGGACGAAGCCACGGCCACGCTGCGCGGCGCGCTGAGTTCCGCACTGAGGGCCGCCCCGCCATCGCCGCCATAACCGTCCGACCCGTCTCCGGCGATCGACCAGATAGTTCCGCTCGCCAGCACGACGCGAATCCGGTAGTTATTCACATCCGGCACATACAAGTTGCCGCTGCTGTCGAGTGCGATGCTGGCTGGATATCCAAATTCGGCTTTAGTCGCCGCCCCGCCATCGCCGGCAAAGCTAAAAACGCCGTTGCCGGCATACGTACTGATCACGCCCGCGGTGGTAACTTTGCGGATCACGTTGTTACCTTGATCGGAGATATACAAATTACCCACGTCATCCAGCTTCACGCTCACCGGCCCATTCAGTAGGGCCTGCGTGGCTGGCCCGCCATCCCCCCGGTAGCCTGTATATCCCATGCCGGCCACCGTGCTGATGATGCCCAGCGCGTTGACCTGCCGGATCACATCGTTGCTCAGATCGGCGATATACATGTTGCCGGCGTGATCGAAAGCCGTGTCCTCCGGGTAGTCGAGCGTCGCGCTGGTGGCCGGTCCACCGTCACCGGAATAGCCGGCGTTGCCGTTGCCTGCGACCGTGGTGATGATGCCGTTAGTATCCACCTTGCGGATGCAATTATTGGACGAGTCCGCGATATAGATATTCCCGAAGGCATCAAGAGTCACGCGATAGGGTCCGTCGAGCTCGGCGCTGGTGGCGGGTCCGCCGTCCCCGCTATAGCCTTCAGTGCCGTTACCCGCCACCGTGGTGATCGTGCCATCGGTTGCAATCCTGCGGACGCGCTGCCCGTAATACTCCGTCACATAGACGTTTCCGGCGGGGTCGACCGTCACGCCCCGCGGACCGTTCAATGAAGCGCTGCTGGCCGGCCCGCCATCACCGGAAGACGAAGCTTGCCCGTCTCCCGCCAGTGTGGCGATTGTATATTGCGGCGCCTGGCACCACGCCGACGCCACCGCGACTATAAAGCCTGTAATCAGTAATCTCATCGCAAGGTACCCTCTTCCGGATAGAAAGGCGCGGAATGCCGGGCAACACCCTCAACGGCTCTTCCATTGCCGCCGGAGTCGGAGTGAAACGTTTTACAATTTTCGTACACTACTGACTGAGGCTTGGGCACGTGCCGCTCGAAGTCACTCCAAAGACAATTTCCCTGCGATCCCGCGAGACCCAGGTCTTCCAGGCCACTGGAAACACCGGAACGGTCACTTGGTCGATCCAGCCGCGGACTGGCCGCATCGATCCAAACGGCGTCTACACGGCGCCGCTGCTCATCCCACGCAACGTGACCATTACGGTACAGGCGAGCGATGGAACCCAATTCGGTACCGCCTGCGTCTGCCTCGATCCCGGCTGGTTCTGGGTTCATTTCTTAGGCGCCTACTGGCTGGCCTGGACCGCGCTGCTGCTTTTCTTTCTGCTGGGGCGATGGGAGTTGCTCTGTCCCAGCTGCCGGCCCGCGGAATTGTTGATCAGCCCGCCGCTGGCCACCGTCACCGCCGCCCAGCCGGTACGATTCACCGCCACTGCTCCCGTCACCTGGCAGGATAATGTGAACTCCAGCGGGCTCTACATTACCCCGTCCACGCCGCCTCCCAATCCCAGCGTCAACATCACCGCCGCATCCGTGGCCGATCCCAAGAAAACCGCCAGCGCCGGGCTGATCTGGTCGGCGGACATCGGGCTGATGTTGGAACCCCAGCACCTGCTCATCTTCGATGACGGCAAGAACGATGTCAGCGTCACCATCAACCCGATTCTGACGGTCGCGCCCGAACAGCAGGGCAAAATCGATTTGTCGACGCTGCTCTGGCAATGGTCGCAGCCTGCCATCGGCAAGATGACCGCCGGCGTCTATACGGTCAAAGCCGGTTCGATCAAGCGCGCCAGCACAATCATGCTGATGGCCAGCGTGCGCCTGCCGGGAGGTCCCCCGAAAACCGCCGGTACCTACGTCACATTACTGCCGAAGACACCGGCCGGCGCCTGCCAGGAGGATGGCACGCCGAACACCGTCAGCCTGATTGCGCTGATCGCCCTGGCCGGCGCCTTGGGTGGATTGATTCATGGCTCGTCGTCGTTCGCTATCTTCGCCGGTAATCGCGAATTCAAAGCGAGCTGGACATGGTGGTACGTGCTCAAGCCGGTGCTCGGCGCGGCCGTCGCGCTGGTGGTCTACCTGGTGGTGCGCAGCGGATTGGGTACCGGCGATATGGCGCTCTCCGGCGCCGATTGCCTGAAGACTGCCGGTTTCGCCGGCCTGATCGGTATGTTCGCCGAACCCGCCACGCTCAAGCTGAAAGACATCTTCAACACCATCTTCACGCCCCGCTCGGATCCCCGCAGGGATGTGCTCACATCGCAAAAGACCCCGCCGCACATCAACTCCATCAGTCCACAAGCGCTGGCGCAGAGCGAGCTTCCGGCTTCGCTGAAGATCGCCGGGGCCAACTTCGTGGCCGGGTGCGTGGTCAAGATTGGCACGATCGTCCGTTCGCCGCGCGCCTGTATGCCGGCGCTGCTCGAAGTCGACCTGCAGCCGGCCGATGTGCCCAACCCGGGCGACGTCCCCATCCGCGTCTGTAACACCCCGGCCGAAGCCGATTGCTCGAACACCGTAACGCTGAAAGTCACCTGAGGGTGGCCGCCCCAGTACCGGCCACCCGGCGAAATCTTGCGGGCCGCACCCGGCTGCGACAGAATATGTGAAGTGCAGGGCGAACCCACGGACATCACCAGCCTTCTCCGGCAATGGCAAGCGGGTGACGCGCGGGCCTACGACCTGGTCATGAGCTGGGCCTATCAGCGCATGCTGGCTATTGCCACCGGATTCGTGGCGCGCGAGCGGATCGCCACCGAACCGGCCGCGCTGGTGAATGAGGCCTACCTCCGGCTGCGCAAGCTGCGCCACATGGAGTGGCAGGATCGCAATCACTTCTTCGCCGTGGTGGCGGGCGAACTGCGCCGCATTCTGATCGACCAGGCCCGCCAGCGCGTGGCACAAAAGCGCGAAGGCAGCCAACAGCGCGTGCCGCTCTCGGAAGATCTGGGCTGGATCGACGCGCGCGGGCAGGACATGCTGGATCTGGACCGCGCCTTGAACGAGCTCGAGCAGATGGATGCCGATAAGGTCCGGCTGGTCGAACTGCGCTACGTCATGGGTTGCACTGTTCCCGAAATCTGCGCTCTGCAGGGCCTTTCGGACGCCACCGTAGAACGGCATTTGCGTTTCGCGCGCACCTGGCTGTACGATAGGCTGCACTCTGCGTCTGTATGAGCGACTTCTGGCGAAATCTGGAAGAGATCTTTGATGCCGTATGTGTCCTCGATGCGGACCAGCGCGCCTCCGCCTTGGACGCCCGATGTGACGGCGACCCTGGTCTGCGTGCCCAGGCCGAGCGCCTGGTGCGAGCTTACGATGAAGAGCGCGCGGCTAACGCGCAGGCCCGCGGCGGCGAGGCTGGACGGCGTTTCGGCGCATGGCAGACGGTGCGCCTGCTGGGGCGCGGTGGCATGGGCGAAGTCTGGCTGGCGGAGCGCGCGGACGGCCAGCACGAGCAACACGCCGCCCTCAAACTGCTCTCGCCCTATCTGGCCGCCGCCGATTCGCTGCGGCGCTTCCGCCGCGAGCGCCAGTTGCTGGCGCGCCTGGAGCATCCCAATATCTCACGCCTGCTCGATGGCGGCATGGGTCCGCTGGGCGAGCCCTACCTGGTGATGGAATACGTGGAGGGCACGCCGCTCCACAGCTACTGCCGCGAGCAAAACCTGCCCGTGCGCGCGCGCCTCGAGCTGATGATCAAGGTCTGCGCGGCGGTGCATTTCGCGCATCAATACCTGGTCGTGCATCGCGATCTGAAGCCCGGCAACATCCTGGTCACGAGAGAAGGCGAGCCCAAGCTCCTCGACTTCGGCATCGCCAAAGTGCTCGATCCCGAATCGGCGTTGGAACGCACAGCCACGGCCAACATGTACCTGACACCGATGTACGCCGCTCCCGAGATTCTGCGCGGTTCGCCGGGGACCATCGCCAGTGACGTCTATTCGCTGGGCGTGGTGCTTTACGAACTGCTCGCCGGACGCCGGCCGTTCGAAGCTTCAGAAAGCGGACCGGCCGGCCTGGTACACGCGGTCACGGAAACCGACGCGCCGGCGCCTGGAGCGGGCCGCGATCTGGATGCCATCGCGCTACAGGCCCTGGCGCGCCATCCGGAGGAGCGCTACGCCTCGGCCGCCCAGTTTGCCGAAGATATCCGCCGCTATCTGGATGGGCTGCCCGTCTCCGCGGTGGCGCGCAGCCCCTGGTATGTGGCGAAGAAGTTCGTGCGCCGCAATCGCCTGGCGGTGGGCGCGGCCGCGATCCTGAGCGTCTCGCTCGCTGCTGGACTGGCCGGAACGCTGTGGGAAGCTCGCGCCGCCGAAAAGCGTTTCAACGATGCCCGCCGCCTCGCCAATTATCTGCTGTTTGATTTATACGACGCGGTGGACAAGCTGCCCGGCGCCATGCCGGTGCAGGCCGATATGGCGCGGCGCGCTCTCGAATACCTGGATCGCATGGCGGCCGGCAGGAGTAACGATCCGTCTTTGCGGCTCGAAGTGGCGCAGGGCTACCTGAAGCTCGGCGAGGTTTGGGGCCATCGCTTGGGAGTCGGGGAAACCTTGGGCAACACAGCTAAGGCCATCGACAGCGACCGCAAGGCCATCGCCATTCTCGAACCACTGGTGCGGCAGCATCCCGAAATGGCCAAAGCCAGGCATGCGCTGGCTACCGGGCAGGAAATGCTGGGCGCCGCATTGAACGTCGCTGAGCGATGCCAGGAAGCCGCGCAATGGCTGCGCCAGGCGGCGGACACATTCGAGCGGGAGGCCATTGCCCATCCGCGGGATGTGCGCAGCCTGCAGGACGCCGGCACCGCCTGGTACACCTTCGGCAAGCAACTCAGCGAGAAGGGCGCCTACATCGTCTTTGACGCCGGTGTCCCCCTGAGCTACCTGCACAAAGCCGTTGCTGAGCTCGATGCCGCCCTGCGGATTGCGCCGGCGAGCCAGGCCATCATCAAGATGCTGGTGATGACGTGGGAATCGATCGGCCGCATCGATTCGACACCCAATCCCGCTCTCGGAATCACGGATTTTGTCAACGCCTTGGGCCTGCTGGCCAAGCTGCCGGCGGCCGTACAACAGCAGCCCGAGGCGCGCGAGATGCGCGCTATGATGCTGCTGCACATCGGCTGGGACAAAGGCCAATTGCACGATTTCAAGAGCGCGCTCGCGGATCTGGAGGAAGCCCGCCCCGCACTCGACAGCCTGGCCGCCGCCGATCCACAAAATGTGGGTGCCGCCTACCGGCGCATGGACCTCTATCGTTCACTCGGCGTGATTCACGGCTACGCAGGTCACCAGCTTGAATCGCTGGCCAACTTCCGCAAAGCGGTCCGGATCATGGATTGGCTCGTGCCGCAGGATCCGGCCAACAAGAACTACCCGCTGCTCCGCGCCGAACTTCAGCATCACATCGCCAACCTGCTCGTAGAAACGCACCGCAGTGCCGAGGCGTTACCGTACGCCCAGGCCAGCATCGGGTATTTCCGGAAAATCGGCGATAGCCCGAATGCCACGCCAGCCCAATTGATGGAGGGCGTCCGATGCTTGGCCGAGACTGAGGTCCAGCCGCTGCGCGATTATCGCACCGCATTGCAGTATGCGCTGCGCGCCGATCAGCTCGCCAAAGGCAAAAACCCAGCGGTGCTCGGCTACCTCGCGGAAACTTATTCGTTGCTGGGCGACCGCGCGAACGCCCTGGCCTCCGCGCGGCGCGGTTTGGCGATCCTGCCGCCCGTCAAGGCAGGCGAGGCCCGCTCGCAGTTGCGGCAGTGGCTCGAGAGCGAGGCACGCTAGCCCTTGAGCGCGCGATAACGGCGGATCAGGGTGTTGGTAGAACTGTCGTGGCCCAGCTTCGGCTCTTCCCTGCCCTCCAACTCCGGCACGATCCGCTGCGCCAGCACCTTGCCCAGTTCCACGCCCCACTGATCGAACGAGTCGATGTTCCAGATGGCGCCCTGCGTGAACACGCTGTGCTCGTACAGCGCGATCAGCTTGCCGAGGGTTTCCGGCGTCAACTGTTCGCAAAGTATCGTATTCGACGGCCGGTTGCCTTCGAACACGCGATGCGGCACCAGCCAATCCGGCGTGCCCTCGGCTTTCACCTGATCGGCGGTCTTTCCAAACGCGAGCGCCTCGGCCTGCGCGAACACGTTGGCCAGCAGCAGATCGTGATGCCGGCCAAGTGGATTGAGCGGCTGTGCGAAGGCGATGAAGTCGCAAGGGATCAGCAACGTTCCCTGGTGGATCAACTGATAAAAGGAATGCTGCCCGTTGGTGCCCGGCTCGCCCCAATAGATCGGGCCTGTGCTACATTCGACGGCCGCGCCATCGAGCGTCACATGCTTGCCGTTGCTCTCCATGGTCAACTGCTGTAGATAGGCCGGGAAGCGCTTGAGATACTGCTCATATGGCAGAACCGCGGCCGTTTCGGTGCCGAAGAAATCCGTGTACCAGACGGTTAGCAGACCCAGCAGTACGGGCAGATTGCGCACAAACGGAGTGGTGCGGAAGTGCTCATCCATCTGGTGGAATCCGTCCAGCATGGCACGGAAATTCTCCGGCCCAATCGCGATCATGGTGGACAGCCCGATGGCCGAATCCATCGAATAACGGCCGCCCACCCAGTCCCAGAACTCGAACATGTTGGCCGTATCGATGCCGAAACTGGCGACCGCCTTCGCGTTGGTCGAAACCGCCACGAAATGCGCAGCGACGGACTTTTCGTCGCCGCCGAAACCCGCCAGCGACCAATCGCGCGCCGTGTGCGCATTGGTCATGGTTTCGAGCGTGGTGAAAGTCTTCGACGAGACGATGAACAACGTCTCGGCCGGATCGAGATCATGCACCGCTTCGGCGAAATCGGTGCCGTCCACATTCGAGACAAATCGAAAGGTCAGGTCGCGCTGGCTGTAGTGCCGCAGCGCCTCGTAGGCCATCACCGGCCCGAGGTCAGAGCCGCCGATGCCGATATTGATCACGTTGCGGATGCGTTTGCCGGTGTGGCCTTTCCAGGCGCCGCTGCGCAACCTGTCGGCCAGGCCGGCCATTTTGTCGAGCACCGCGTGCACCTGCGGCACCACGTTCACGCTATCGGCGAAGATGGCCGCGTTCCGGGGCGCGCGCAGGGCCACGTGCAGCACCGAACGCTTCTCGGTAACGTTGATTTTATCGCCGCGGAACATCGCGTCGATTTTCCCTTGCAGGCCGGACTCCTCCGCCAGTTGCAGAAGAAGTTGCAGCGTATCCGGCGTGATGCGGTTCTTCGCATAATCCAGATAAATGCCCAGCGCTTCGACGTGCAGGCGGTCGCCGCGCTGCGGGTCGGCGGCAAACAGGTCGCGCAGATGCGTGCGGCTGATGGTCCGGTAATGCGCCTCGAGTGCTTTCCAGGCCGCGCGTTCGATCACCGGCTTCACTTCCATGGCTTGGCGTGTCTGCATGGGTGATCCTCAGGCGCTTAGCGACGCCACCAGCGCGTGGCTCTTGGAATCGATCACCGCCATCAGGTCGTTCCAGGAATTGACGAAGGACTTCGCGCCCTGGTCCTGCAGTTCCGCGGCTAACGCATCCACGTTGATGCCGGCGGCGGCGAATCGGGCCAGCATCTCCGAACCATCATCGCTGGCCGACAATGCGCCCACCTCGGTCTTGGCAGCGAGCGCTTGCAGGGTGCCGTCAGGCATCGTATTCACGGTGAACGGCGTGGCCAGCGCGTCAACGTAAAGCGTGGCCGAGGCCTTGGGATCCTTCGTGCCGGTGCTGGCCCACAGCACGCGCTGGGGACGCGCGCCGAAGTTGTAGGCGCGGCGCCAGTTTTCGGAAGCCAGCAGCTCGGTGGAAGCCCTATAAGCGCGCTTGGCGACCGCGATGCCCAGTTGATTGCGCAGCGGCTCCGGCACCTTCGAGGCCACCGCCGCATCCCAACGGCTGATGAACAGCGACGCCACCGAAGAGACCTGCGGATTGAGTCCGGCCGCGATGCGCCGCTCGATGCCGCGCATGTAGGCCTGCGCGGCGGCCACGTAATGCTCGCTCGAGAACAGCAGCGTCACATTCACGGGAACACCGGCTGCGATACTCTGCTCGATGGCGGGCAGACCCTCCGGAGTGCCGGGAATCTTGATGAAGAGGTTGGGCCGGTTCGCGCGCGCGAACAACTCCCGGGCCGCGCGGATCGTCTTGTCGGTGTCGTATGCCAGCAGCGGCGAGACTTCCAGCGATACAAACCCGTCGACTCCGCCTGTCCGGTCATAAATAGGGCGGAACAGATCGGCGGCGCGGGTGAGATCGTCCAGCGCCAGGTTGAAGAATAATTCTTCGGTGGATAAACCCTGTTTGACCAGCCTGGAGATGGCCGCATCATAAGATTGGCTATTCTTGATGGCATGATCGAAAATTGTGGGGTTGGAAGTCAGGCCGGTGACCGACAGCTCGTTGATATATCGCGCCAACGTGCCGGAATCCAGCAGATCGCGCGTGATGTTGTCGAGCCACAGGCTTTGGCCCCGATCGTGAAGCAATTGCGTCGCTTTAGGCATGGTTCATCCTTTCGAGTGTTAACAGTTCCAAGCGTACCAAAGGCGGGCGGAGCGGTTTTTGTGCGCTCCATCCCGCCCGTCTAAGGAGAGAATATCCATATATGAGTCTGGATGCGGATCAACTGAAAATGGCTGCAGCCCAATCGGCCGTCGCGCAAGTAAAAGGCGGGATGGTGGTGGGTCTCGGGTCGGGATCTACGGCCAAACTGGCGGTGGACGCCATCGGGCGGCTGGTGCGCGATGGGCTGCGCATTGTGGGAATTCCCACATCTGAAAACACCACGGCCCAGGCGAAGGCCCTGGGAATTCCTTTAGCCACGCTGGCTGACGAGCCTTCGATCGACCTGACCATCGACGGCGCGGATGAAGTCCAGGAACGCAGTTTGGATTTAATTAAGGGGCGCGGCGGCGCCTTGCTGCGCGAAAAGATCGTGGCCAGCGCCAGCCGGCGGCTGGTGATCATGGTCCACGACACCAAAATCGTCAGCCGCCTGGCGGAACACGATCCGATCCCGGTGGAAATCGTGCCATTCGGCTGGCAGGCCACCGTGCGCACGCTGGTAGAACTGGGGGCCAAGCCGGAACTGCGGAAGAATCCTGGCGGCGAGCCGTTCGTAAGCGATGGCGGCCACTATATATTCGATTGCAGTTTCGCCCCTGTAAGCGCGGCCGGCGAGCTGGCGAGCCAACTCGATCACGTCGTTGGCGTGGTCGAGCATGGCCTGTTTATCGGCATGGCGTCCGAAGTGCACGTTGCCGGACCCGGCGGCGTGCGCATCTTGAAGGCCGAACGCGAATGAATTTGGAGTTTAGCCTTACCTAAGGGGCCGGTAGGCGACGATCTTGGAGTAACCCGAAGTCCCGCCCACGGTCTTCGCTTCGAGCAGAACCTCGATCACGGGCGGCAGCGATTGCCCCGGCCGGGATCCCAGCAGCCGGGTGACGGTCAAGCCAAAATCGGGACCGGCCACCATCTCGCCTGCCGCTTCCGTGGCCGCCATATCGATGCCGTTCAAAACCATTACGTATCCCGTGGCGTCCAAATTCGGCAGCAGCGCGATGTCGGCATAGGTCTCGGGACTGGACGCGCCCTCCTTGGAAGCCTCGTAGAATTCCTTCTCGCCGCGGGCCGGAACCAGGTTGTGCAGCCGATATTTGTGCGTCTGCTTATCCTCTTCCATGTAGAAATTCAAGCGCGGCTCGAAAAGCTGCACCCATGGCATCCCCCTCCGGCTGCCGATCAGGATGAAGTTGCCGGTCTTGAATTCGCGGATGCCGATATGGCGGGCATAGCGTACATTGGTGTGCGCCGTGTACCGGCGGCTCACTTCCAGGAGCCGGGCCGCCACGGCGGCGTCTCCCAGGCTGGTGTACTGCCGCGTGGCTATCAGGCGCAATGCCGTACTCAGCTTGGGGTCCGCAGCCGTCGCTGCGAGCTTTTCGGGGTATCCGCCCTTTAGATATTCGCCCAGCGGCACATCCACGTCCAGAATGTCCTGCAGCATCACCAGGCAGGTATCCGCCATCACGATGTTTGTGTCGCGGCCCGCCGTGAAGATCTTCGACAACAACGGATCTGCCCGCAGGATGATCGCTTCCGGAGCCGCCGGCGCATGTGCCGCCACCGGCCTCTGTTTCCAGAGCACCGCCGCGACAATCGCCAGCACTGCGATGACTCCCGAAGTGATCCAGGGCAACTGCCGCCACAGCCTGCTCTCCGCTGGAATCGGCGGTGGGAACTCGGCCGCACGCGTCTCAAAGTGCGGGAGGTACCCGCCCTTCGGGATGCTGAGCACCAACCGCTCCCCAGCGCCCTCGCTATTGAAATAATCCTGCAGCTTCTGCCGCAGGTGGCGAACTTGCGCCCGGACGATATTGTCTTCGTTGGGGTTGAATCCGTCCCGGCGCCCCAGAACCTTGCAGCCGATCTCCTGCTCACTGATCGAACTGACGTTCTCGTCGAGCGTCCGCCGGCAGATGTACAGCAGAATCTCACGAAGCTGGGATGCCTTTCCCAATTGCCGGCTGGACGCAATGCGTTGGACCAAAGCCCAACGCTCGTCTCCCGCAGCGCTGGCAACACGCTCCGAACGGTGAAGCAGATCGTGCAAAACGGGAACCCCTCAAGAAGCTAAAGACCGTAACGTATGAAACTCATGATACTACCAACCGTTCACGGAATCCACAGGGTCGACAATTCCACAATCCAAGCACTTGATTTCAGAGCGTCGTTCACGTGAATTCACGTACATTCCAAGGGAAAACACATGAATTTCGCTTGCATGGCCGGGAGGGTATCATTACGATACCGCTAGAAAAGGATTTAAGGACTTGGGCTGCCGGCTCGCGGCTTGCACGTGAGTCTGTGGTCCGCGGGTGCGGTGATGGGGTGCCGCACGGCATCGGTCCTCGGAGTCAGGGGGTGAGTTCGATTGACCTGCCCTTAAATCTTGCTATTTAGAGGTTTGCCTATTCGCAATTTGGCGGGTTCGCAGGCAGCACTTGCGAATCCAAGGGGAAATGTCTCGCACTCAGCAACCCGGTTCCTCGTGGAACCCGGAGGGATCATTGTATGATTCGACGCTCTTCTCCCAAGTGGGAGATAGCTATCGTCCTATTTCTCTTGTGCGCCACGTCAGGCTGGGCGCAAGAATACCGCGGCCGTATCGAAGGCATCGTAACCGACCAAAGCCAGGCCGCCATTCCCGGCGCAACCGTCACTATGCTCAACCTGAACACGGGAATCCGCGTGGTTCGGCAGACCAGCGACACAGGCCTATATGTGTTTGACCTGGTCGACCCGGGCACCTATACGGTGACTATCGAAGCCGCCGGCTTCAGCAAGTTCATCCAGGAAAACATCGTGATGGAAATGCGGGGTGACATCACGGTAAACGCGGTCTTGAAACCCGGGGCGGTCCAGGAAACCATCACCGTCGCCGAATCTCCGGTGGACGTCCAGTTCAATTCCACAAACCAGGATTTGACCCTCGATTCCACCATGACGCAGGAAACGCCCCGCTTCGACCGCAATCCGTTCAAGCTGACATTGCTGGCTCCGGAAGCCATCAACACCCGCGGTGAAGTATTGCCCTTCCTGTCCTGGTCCGCCAACAGCGTGGACTTGGGCGGCGGCACCAACCTGAAGAACGATCTGGAGGTCGACGGAAGCCCGGTCGGCCTTGGGCACAAGTACAGCTTGCCGCCAAACATGGATGCGGTGCAGGAAGTGACCGTGTCGCAAAACAGCGTGGACGCCGAACAGGGCCACAGCGCCGGCGGCGTCATCTCCATGACCAGCAAGGCGGGCACCAACGATTGGCACGGCGACGCTTTCTATCTGGGGCGCTATCCCTGGCTGGACGCGGAGGCCGACCGCACCACCTTCAGCTCCAACGCACAGCGCCAGCACACCATGGGCGGCACGCTGGGCAATCCCATCAAGAAGAACAAGATTTTTAACTTCGCGTCCTTCGAATACTGGATTGTGGGCAACCCCGATAGCTATGTCGTCACGGTGCCCACCGCCCTTGAGGCGACCGGCAACTTCTCGCAGTCTTACGGCCTGCAAGCTAACGGATCGCCCGTCATTCGCACGGTTTACGACCCGTGGACTACGGTGACGGCTCCCAATGGCAACATCACCGCCACGCCTTTCCCGGGCAATGTCATTCCGGCCAGTCGCATCGATCCCGTGGCACAAGCGTTCATGAAGCAGTTCTGGCCAGCCAACAATCCCGGTCTGAACATCACCGGCGTGAACAACTTCGACAAAGGCTACACCGACCAGTGGAACTACTACAACTGGGCCGACCGCCTGGATTACAACATCAGCGACAAACTCAAGGTGTTCGTCCACGCCGGACACTATCACACCACCGACATCACGTCCAACCCCACGCCCAACGACTCTCCGCTATTTCAGCCGACCGGCACCGTGCGCAACGCCACGCAGATGAACGCGGATGTCGTCTACACGCTTTCGCCCACCACAGTGCTCGATCTGCACGCGGATTACGACAGCGTGGTGGACGCCTACAATTCCACACCGCTGCCCTCTTCCGGATGGGGCGCGTTCTGGGGCAGCAACCAGTGGTACCAACCTTACTTCGTGAACTCGCCGGGAACGCCGGTCTATTATCCCGATCTGACTATCGGCGGCACCAACTTCGGCGGGCGCGGCTTCTACTGGAACCAAAACCCCAGAGGTGAATCTTACTCTATCAAGGCTTCGCACCAGCACGGCTCGCACTATCTTAAAGCCGGCTTTGAATACCGCCAGACCTGGGGTCCGGAGTACGTGTCCGATACCTCGTACTTCAACTTCGACACCTCCGTTACCGCCGGTAACTACGTGAATCCGAACACTGCCATCAACGGCGATCAATGGGCCACGTTCCTGCTCGGCGCGCTGCAAAGCGATTCGTTGATGGTCGGCGGACCGGTGCCCATCGACATCACCAACTTCTTCGGCATGTACATCCAGGACGACTGGAAGGTGAACAGCCGCCTGACGCTGAACCTGGGGTTACGCAACGAGTACGAGGAAGCCTGGCACGATGCGGATCACTTCCTTTCGCAAGCTATGAACCTGACCACGCCGATTACTGCGATCCAGAACAGTCCACCCAATATCCCGTCGCTCGCCACCAACCTGGTGGGCAGCAACTACTATTCATGGACCGGCGCGTGGCAGTTCACCAGCGCCAGCCATCCGGGGATGTGGGATCCGCCGACCCTGGCGTTGGCGCCTCGCATCGGCGCGGCCATCAAGCTCAGCGACAAGATGGTTCTGCGTATCGGTTATGCCCGTTACGTGATCCCGACCGAGTACAACTTCACGGCCGCCCCGGTCTCCGGCTTCGAGGACGTGAACTTTCTGGAGCCGCCCTTCTTCGGCATGACCGGTTACCAGTACACGCTGGGGCTGGCCAACGGCATTCCGCAGGAGACCATCTCCAATCCGTATCCCTCTAACAACCCGCTACTGCCGAACTTCGGCCCGATCAACGGCAAAGCCCTGGGCTCCTACATCGGCATCGGCGGTGAGAATCTGCTTTGGTATCCGCAGAACTTCAAGAAGGCTTACAACGACCGCTTCAACTTCAACCTGCAGCGGCAGCTACCAGATGGAATCGTGGCTTCGGGTACGTTCTTCCTGAACGTCGGCCATCAGCACTACACCGAAGAGTTGAACGCGATGAACCCGGCCATCAATCTGGAGTACGCCAACAACGCGGCCTATTTGACCCAGCAGGTGCCGAATCCGTTCTATCACTACCTGAACACGACCGTGAATAACGGACCGCTGTATTACCAGCCAACCGTGGAATTGAGCCAGTTGTTAGTGCAGCGGCCGCAATACGGACCGTTGTATGAAATCGGCGTGTGCTGCGCGGGCGAACGTTATTACAACATGCAGTTGAAGGCGCAGAAGGCTTTCAGTCACGGCTTGAATCTACTGGCCAACTACGTATACATCTACGAGAAATCGCAGATTAATAGCTTCAACGACATGACTTACTACAACAACACCTTCCAGTGGCAGGATAGCAACCAACCGCGCCACCGGATGAACATCGTGGCGACTTACGAACTGCCGTTCGGCAAAGGCCGCCCACTGATGAACAATGCGCCCCGCGTGGTGGACGCGCTGGTGGGCGGCTGGAAGATCACGCCCGTGTTGCAGTACATCTCGGGCGACTTCCCGCAGTTCGGCAACCTGATCGTCACCGGCAATCCGTGCGTCTCGAATCCGACCCCGGACCATTGGTTCAACACGTCGGTATTCCAGCCGATTCCGTCCGGCGATTACGTGCTGCGCTCCAATCCGCTGCAATACGGCTGTCTGACCGGTCCGTCGTTCTGGGATCTGGATGCCAGCCTGGCCAAGGACTTCCACCTCACCGAGAGGTTCCGTGCCCAGCTCAAAATGACCGCGTATAACGCGACCAACAAGCTGAATCGCGGCGACCCGGATACCAACGTTTACGATTCCACTTTCGGGCAGGCGCTCTATCAAGGCTCTCCGGGCGGCACGTTCGGAGCGCAAGCCGCCACTTCGGCGTTCAATAGCGGACGCCAGGTGGAGTTAGGCTTCAAAATACTCTGGTGATCTGACAGGGTCATTCTGTTTCACTTTCGCGGCGGGGTCACACCCGCCGCTTTTTTTTGCCCGGCGGCGAGGGAACTCTTTGGCGTGCTTTTTCGTTCCTGCCATGGAGGACATCGTGCAACTGGTCATCGATCGCGCCGGCAAACTCTATCGCGGCCAACTCTGGGCGCTGCGGAACTTCAGCCTGGAACTCGGGCCAGGAGTGCTGGGCCTGCTGGGACCCAACGGCGCGGGCAAGACCACCCTGATGAACATCGTTGCCACCATAACGCGCGCCACCGAAGGCGCCATCACCTGGAACGGCATCGATATTGCCCGCCAACCCGACGCCGTGCGCGCCGTGCTCGGCTACCTGCCCCAGGATTTTGGCGTCTATCCCAACTTGAACGCGGTCGAGTTTCTCGAATACTTCGCCGCGGTCAAAGCGCTCGATCCCGCCACCAGCCGCCGCCGCATCGATGAACTGCTCGACCTGGTGAATCTCTCCGGCGTCCGCAAGCGGCCGCTGGGCGGCTACTCGGGAGGCATGCGGCAGCGCGTCGGCATTGCCCAGGCCCTGCTCAACGATCCGCAACTGCTCATCGTCGACGAGCCGACCGCCGGCCTCGATCCCGAGGAGCGCGTGCGCTTCCGCAATCTGCTCGCCGACCTTTCCGGCGACCGCATCGTGATCCTCTCCACGCACATCGTCTCCGACGTGGAAGCCACCGCCACGGATATCGCCTTGATCTCCGCCGGCACATTGGTGGCGCACGCGACGCCGGAAGAGTTGCTGCGCGAGGCCACCGGCAGGGTCTGGGAGTGGGTCATCCCCAGCAGCGATCTGGCGGCCATCCGGCAGCGTTACTTGATCAGCGGCACGGTGCGCCGCGGCGATGGCGTCCACGTGCGCTTGCTGACGGATTATCCGCCGTCCGGCGCCACGCCCCTCGCCGCCACGCTCGAAGATGCATACCTACACGCGCTCTCGGCTCACCGTGCGATGCACACCGAGGCTTCCGTGCGATGACCACACTCCGCGTGCTCTATCACCTGGCGCACGCCGATTTCCTCGAGCGTGTGCGGCGCTACAGCTTTCTACTCATCCTTGCGTTCGCCGTGGCGCTCGCCTACGGCGCGTTCACCGGCATGATCACCCTGCAATTGGACCAGTATCGCGGAGTCTACAACTCCGCCTGGGTGGGCAGCATGATGACCTTGGTGGGCACCGCGTTCATCACCCTCGCCGGTTTCTACATGATCAAGAATACGGTCGAGCGCGATCAGCAGACGCGTGTGGGACTGGTGCTCGCCACGACGCCCATGCGCAAGAGCGTCTACACGCTGGGCAAAGCGTTGAGCAACTTCGCGGTGCTGGCCTCCATGGTTGCGGTGCTCGCGGCCGCTGCGCTGATCCTGCAACTGGCGCGCGCCGAGGGCCGCATCGAGCCTGCCGCGCTGCTGGCGCCATTCGTCTGGGTGGCATTGCCCGCCATGGCCATGACTGCGTCTATCGCGGTGTTGTTCGAGACCCTGCCGCTGCTGCGCGGCGGTGTGGGCAACGTCGTGTATCTCTTCGCCTGGGCCATCTACCTGGGCGTGAGCGGCACAACCGGCGCGAACGACTATATGGGCTTTGGCCTGTTCATGCGCGACATGACCGGCTCCCTGAAGCACCTCGACGCTTCGTACAACGGCGGCTTCGCCCTGCAGGCCGGACCCACCGCGCACGCCACCAAAACATTCCTGTGGAGTGGTGTCGCCTGGACTGCGCCCGTGATCCTGGCGCGCATGCAATGGATCGCGATCGCGCTGGCCCTGGCTTGGATCGCATCGTTGTTCTTTCATCGCTTCGATCCCGCGCGCCTACGCTGGCGCCGCCGGGCCACGCTCACCCAACGCGAAGAGATTTCGGGTATCGTAGCCGCGCCCCCGCCCGTAAGCGCAGGCGTCTCCTTAACGCCGATACACCCCGGCGCGCGTAGCGGCGGATTCTGGCGCATGGTCGCGGGTGAACTGCGGCTGATGATCAAGGGCTATCATTGGTGGTGGTACGCCGTCGCGGCCGGCTTTTGCGCCGCCTGCCTCGCAGTCCCCGATCGGCAGGCCCGCCTCATCCTCGCAGGATTCGCATGGATCTGGCCGTTGCTGATCTGGTCGCAAATGGGCGCGCGTGAGGCTCGCCACAGCACCGGCCCGCTGCTCTATGCCTGTCCCCACTCGCTCGATCGCCAAATGCCCGCGGTCTGGTGCGCGGGCGTCATCGTGGCCATCGCCACCGGCGGCGGATTCGGCCTCCGCCTGCTGATCTCTTCAGATTGGCCCGGTCTGGCCGCTTGGCTAGCCGGCGCGCTCTTCATCCCCAGCTTCGCGCTGGCGGCGGGCGTCTGGAGCGGATCGAGCAAACTCTTCGAAGCCGTCTACGCGATGTGGTGGTACGCGGGACCCATGAGTCACGCGCCCGGAATGGACTTCATCAACTCCGCGCCGGCATTCTATCTGCTCGCCGCGTTAATGCTCGCGACGGCTGCTTACTTCGGACGGCGGCGGCAGTTGGGCTACGCGTGACCTACGCCGCCGCCAGCCCCAATGCGCTTCACTTAAGCATGGCAGATGCCTCACTCTTTACTGACGGGTGCACGTCGGTTGATGGGTGCACGTCGGGCAGACCGAGGTGTTTCCGAGTGGCCGACGACCCACCAGCATCGCCAAAATAACGTCACTGTATAAACTCTCCTCTTAGCGTTTGTTGCTATCGGTTGATGCAAAGATTTTGTCCAGTTGGTCCAGATCGTCTATCCACCTCGGCGTATTCCCGGTGCCAGAAACTGCTTCTGACAACGATCTGAGAAAGACGCGCAGGTGTCCGAATTCATCCTGGAAGAGAGATCGGACAAGTGAGCGATCTAGCATCTTGAGATCGATTAGGATTCGAGTTCGAGTCCAGAACCGGAGCATTGCAGTGAGGGCCTGATGCTCGGTTAGCGATGGCAGTCCCTTCGGCGTCTGAAAGTGATAGAGCATACACTCTTCTTGCGAATTTGGCGGGAGTGGAACGTAGATGTTCAATTTGTTTTCGCCCACATCGGTTGTCCAACCCTGGACGACTGCATCACGATACGGCCCCCGGAGATCCTCTTTGAGATGCATCCAAGTGAGACCAACTTGAAAGACTGGCGCTCTGACCTTGGAATAGAAATCGGGACTCAAAAAATACTCGTGCAGTGCTATGGCACGATCATGTCTTGCGCGCTCCTCTAATGCCTCCCTCGCAGTTTGTTCCGCCCTGGCCGTTTCCTGTTCACGTTGGGAATCAATCCGTTGGAGTTCATAGGCGATGAAAACGACGACCAACATGTTCACGGCTGCAAGAGCCGGGTTCAATACTCCGCCGAAGAACTCCCCATACGCCGCCCAGTCGCTGCCGTTGGACGAGAACTGCCGTCCGATAAAATGCCAGGCATAGAGAAAAAGCGCCGCTGCGGCGCTGAGGAAAGAGACGGAGGCGACACAAAGTAGGGCTGCAAATGCGTGCTTCCACCTTTTGTCCATGATGACGACCACTTTATCGCAATCATGGCCCCTTGTGCAGTTTCCCATAGAGGCTCAAGACGAACACAAGACAGCCTGCGTAAATGTGAATATTGAGCGCGACCCCCAACGGGCGGATTACGAGCTCATATCCCAGGTCTTACCGAAGAGGTTCGCTCCGGTCGGATCACGCGCCACTCGTACGAACCTAACGAGGCGTGCCTTAAACGCTGGCCAGGCTCCTCACGAGCGCAGTCGCCAGAACCGCCGATTTGGCCGGCCATGGTATGATCCTGGTATGACCAGTGCGAAGATTGCGATCAGCCTGCCGAAGCATCAACTCGCCAGAGTCCGCCGGGAAGTCCGCGCCGGGAGAGCGGATTCGGTTTCCGGCTATATTGCCAGCGTCCTGGCGGAAAAGGAAAAGCGCGACTCGCTCCGGACGCTTCTTCGCGATCTGATCAAACAACATGGCGAGCCAGCGCCGGAGGACATGAAATGGGCAAAAAGCATGCTCCAGCGGCGCGGGCGGGGATAACACTCGACACCGGCGCTTTGATCGCCTTGGATCGTGGCGACAAGCGGCTGATCGCCCTGTTCGATCGGGCTTTGGCACAGCGCCTCAAATTTCGAGTCCCCTCCGGTGTGGTGGGGCAAGCTTGGCGAGATGGCCGCGTCCAGGTCACTCTGGCGCGCTTTTTGCGGAGCGCGGAAGTCGAGATTATCCCTCTCGATGAACCACTCGCCCGCGCCTGCGGAGAACTCTGCGGCGCCACCGATACCGCCGACATAATCGATGCTTCAGTTGTAATTTTGGCCAGGGCGCGCGGAGACTACATCGTCACAAGCGATCCGCGCGGCCTCAGGCGCCTGGATGCGACTTGCCTGGTCATCCCTGTCTGAACTGACGCGCGGTGTGTGGCAGACCGCAATGGCAAGGTCGTGAACGCCTCGCGCCTGCTTCGTCCGGAAGACACGCTAATCATCTGCCCATTCGATGCGTTCAGTGAACCGTATTCGACCTAAGCCCAATACTGTTCACTTAAAAACATTTCATGCTATTCTGTTTTGGGGCCCATGCCTCCAGAAGGAGGTTGTGCCATGCGCTTTGCCGCCGTGGAATCAACCACGCTTGTGACGGTTTCCTACGACGA
>Ga0335085_10003360_pt1 | contig 27862 bp, 30 predicted proteins | sample Lox_Sample_45_FD_206712 | JGI IMG/M metagenome (GOLD analysis project Ga0335085, IMG submission 206712) | Soil microbial communities from Loxahatchee National Wildlife Refuge, Florida, United States - Lox_Sample_4.5 | ecosystem: Environmental > Terrestrial > Soil > Wetlands | place: USA...
CATGCTCCATTGCGTCCTTGAGCGGCCGCGCGCGTCCCGGCGGCAGCATGATGCGCCGCGGCCGATGCGGGTCGGTGAAATTGTTGACGTAGCACCAATCCGCCGGCGTCGGCTCCGTCGCCGCCTGGCGCTCCAGGAGCTCGCGGACGAGCGTGTGCTTGCCCGTGCCGCTAGGGCCGAGCGCGAAGAGGTTGAACCCCTTGCGGCGGATCCCGATCGAGAACTGCACGGCCTCGACGGCACGGTCCTGGCCAACGAGACCCGGCGGGTCGGGCAGCTCCTCCACGCTCTCGAAGGCGAGCCCGTCGAGATCGCAGCGCCGCAGGAGCTGCGGTGCCGGGAGCGGCGCGCCCGAGACCCAGGTCACCGGGGATTGGCCCGCCCCTCCCGCCGAACTCCGGGCGCTATCCATCAGAACGTCCTTGGAACTGCCGCTCATCGCTCGTCTCGCCTTCCGCTCCGACGGTACTCCCGCTCGCTCATTTCGCGAGCGACGAGAACACCGTGATCACGATCTCCACCACGATCAGGAGCACGATATACCATTCGACGCGAATGCTGCTGCGCTGCTGCACCAGGCCGAGCAGGGTCTCGACCGTGCGCGAGATCACCTCGAGCTTGCGATCGAGCGCGCGGTCGCGCTCGCGAAGCTCGTACTCCTCGGACAGCCGGGCATAGAGCCGCTCGAGCTCCGGATGGTCCCAGAGCAGGTCCGGCTTCTCGGCGGTGCCGACGCGCCCGACCATCTTGTGCTGCACGCCGAGGACGCTGCCGATCTGGCGCAGCAGCAGCTTCCCTTCGCTTCCGGCGCGGCCGCTCTGTCCCAGCATCTGCGCCAAAGGCTCGATGCGGTCGAAGGCGCCGGCGACGCGCGTCTCGTAGAACCCCAGCATCACGCTCTTAGCGAGCGCATCCGCGATGAGCTGGAGGCGCTCGACGCTGAGCTCCCTGAGCGAGAGAACGCCCGCGAGATCGATCTGCTCCTCTGCGTCCGGCCGCACCGTAACGCGCAGCTCCTCGCTCTCGATGGTCTCGAGCGCATCGGCCACGAGCGGACGCAGGCGTCCGATCAGCGCTCTTTCCGCCGCGGGCGTCACGTTGAAGAGCACGAGGGCGCCGTAGCGGAATAGCACGGCGATGCCACCCTCGTTGACGCGCGCGACCAGCGGCGCGCGCCCGAGCGTCTCCTGATGCTCGATGCCGCGGGTGTCGAGACGCTCGCCCAGCAGCAGCGCACGCGCTACTACCGGCGGCTCGATGCCCAGCGCGGGCTTTGCGCCGGCAACAGGGTCTCCCGGCATGTTCATCGCAACGCTCTCCGCCCGCCGGAGGCCGCGCGAACGGACCGGCGGCTCTCGCGAGCATACCCGAAGCACGCCCGGACGCGCCAACTCCCGTGCGGCCGGCCCGGGGCAGCGCCGTGGCTCACGCTCTCGCCCGTGCGGGCCGCATGCGCGCGATGAAGGCGTCGATGACGGCGCCGAGCGTGGGCTCGCCGGTTTCCGCGAACTCGTAGCGGGCGCGCACCAAGCGCTTCGACACGTGCACGAGACGGCCGAGATCGATCGGTGTCGCCACCACCACCACCTCCGCCGCCGAGGCATCGATGGTCGCCGCGAGCGCGGCGAGCTGCTCGTCGCTGTAGCCCACGGCCGGCAGCACGGGACCGATGTGCGGGTACCTGCGATAGACTTCGCGGATCGCGGGCGTCGCCGCGGCGCGGGGGTCGACGATCTCGGCGGCGCCGGCCTCGGTTGCGGCAGCGTAGCCCGCGCCATGCGGCATTCCCCCATGGGTGATCGTCGGCCCATCCTCGACGACGAGGACGCGCCGCCCCCGCACCGTTGCGGGATCATCGAGCCTGACGGGCGAGGCCGCGCGCAGGATAGCCGCGCGCGGATTGATCCGCCGTAGCTCCTCCATCGCGCGCAGGACATCGGCCGCCGGCGCGGCGTTCACTTTGTTCACGACGGCCACATCCGCCATCCGCGCGACGGTCTCGCCGGGATGATGGGTCGCGATCTGATCGGGCCTCAGCGCATCCGCAACCACGATGTGGAGGTCCGGCCGGATCAGCGGGAAGTCGTTGTTGCCGCCGTCCCAGACCACGACCTCGGCCTCGCTCTCGGCGGCCCCGAGGATCGCCGCGTAGTCGACGCCCGCGAAGACGACATTCCCCGCGGCGATGTGCGGCTCGTATTCCTCGCGCTCCTCGGCGGTGCAGCGTCCGGCATCGAGATCGGCGAGCGAGGCGAAGCGCTGTACCCGCTCCTGCGCGAGGTCGCCGTAGGGCATGGGATGACGCAGCACCGCCACGCGGATGCCGCGCTCGCCCAGGCGGCGCGAGAGCCAGCGCGCGATCTGCGACTTGCCGCAGCCCGTGCGCACCGCCGTCACCGCGATCACCGGCAGCGCTGCCGGCAGCATCGTGCGCTCCGGTCCGAGCAGGGAGAAGTCCGCGCCGCAGGCTAGCGCCCGCGAGGCCAAATGCATCACGTGTGCGTGCGGCACGTCGCTATAGGCGAAGACGACTTCCTCGACCGCGTGCTCGCGGCAGAGCGCTTCGAGGCGCTCCTCGTCCTCGATCGGGATGCCCCGGGGATAGCGCGACCCCGCGAGCGCCGCCGGATAGCGCCGGCCCGCGATCCCCGGGATCTGCGCCGCGGTGAAGGCGACGACAACGCTCCGGGGATCGTCGCGAAAGACGACGTTGAAATCGTGAAAGTCGCGGCCCGCCGCGCCGAGGATGAGCACGCGCCGGGCCGACCCAGGCTCGCTCACGGCCGGCCGATGACGATCTGGTTTTCGACCCCGGTCACGCCCGGCGCCGCCCAGGCCGCGCGCTCCGCGAGCTCGCGCTCGATCCAGGCGCTCACCTTCCCGCCGAGGACGACCTTGCCGCTCTCGACGGAGACGGTGATGTGGTCGGCCTCGAGCTCGGCGCTGCGCTCGAAGGCGCGGCGGATCTGCGCCTGTACGTCGGCGGCGGCGACGCCGGGCTTCACCTTGATCGAGTTGATCACGCCCTTGACGCCGTTGAGGCGGCGGAGGTCGTCCTCCGCCTCCTCGCGCTGATAGCCCCACTCGACCTCGCCGGCGAGCGTGACGAGACCGTGATCGACCTTGACCGTGATGCGCTCGTGCGGGACCGCCACGTCCCATTCGAGCATGCGCAGCGCGCGCGCCGCGATTTCCTCATCGGAGCTCTTGCGGTCGGACGGGAGCCGCACCTCGATCTCCTGCGCGACCGCCCGCACCCCCGCGACGCGCCAGGCCGCACGCTCCGCGGCGAGCTTCTCCGCGAAGCTCGCGACGTGGCCGCTGAGCGTGACGACGCCCTCGCGGGCGGCAACGCCGATATGCGCGGCATCCAGGCTCGGCTCCCATTCGAGCTCGTCGAGCACGTTCTGTCGGAGCTTCGTGTCCTCGCTGCGTCCGGTCATCGCGATCTCCTCTCGAAGCGGGGATCAGAGGCGTCCCGTCTCGAATTCCTCGCAGGAGTGGCCGAGCTGGCTGAATCCCTCCTCGATGAAGTCCGCGAGGTTGGGAATGCCCATGAGGTAATCCGCGGAATGCCGGCGATGCCGCTCGCGCGAGAGAGCGCGCGCCTCCTTCCACTCCTCTTTCCGGAAGTCGCCGCGCCCGACCCAGATCATCGCGATGAGGTCGACGATCTCGTCGTCATTGAGATCGTCGATCGCCTCCTTGAGCTCGGCCGCCGTCGCATCGTCGGCGAAGTCCTCGAGCACCTCGCGCTCGGCGTCGTCTGCTGGGTTCGAGCCGGGATCGGTCTCGACGGGATCGACCTTGACGTCGTATTCCCGCGCCTTGGCGATGATGTAGCAGACCTTCTCGCCGCTGATCTCGAGCTCGACCGGTGCAGGCGCTTCGTCCCTGATCCTCGACATATAACCTCCTGAGGCAATCGCTCCAAAGCTAGAGAGCGCGGCGCCGATGCGCCTTGACGCAGATCAAGGCTCCCATCTCCTAGGGTTTCGTCCAGGTCTCGTCGGGATCGAAGCTCGTCATTCGCTTCGCGATCTCGGCCGTCCCCGGGCCGAGATTCTTCTGATAGACGACGCCGTCCTGATTGACGATGAAGGTCATGATCCCGGAATCGTCCCAGGTTGCAGGATATGCCACCAGCGCGAAGCCGCCGATCATCCGGCCGTTGGCGAGGTAGCTGTATGCGCCGCCCGGCGCATGCTCCCCCTGCCCCTTGAGGATCCTGAAGTAGTAGCCGTGATAGGGCTGGCGCTGATAACCCTCGGCATGGGCGCGCGCGACGAGGGGACCCATCGGGCTCTCGAGCTCGCCCGGAGTGGTCGCCCAATAGAGACCGTCCTCTTTGCCTTTGCTGCTGATGAACTTCTGGGCGTATTCGAGGATGCCGTCGTTGTTCCGGTCCTTGGCCGCATATTCACGCTGGGCGTCGACGTAGGCCCGGCAGACCTCGATCGTGCTGAGCTCGTTGCGACCGATGCGGCGGCGCAGGATCTCCCGCTCGCCCGCCGCGGTGTCGAAGCGCCAGACGGCGCCGTCGCGGACGATCGGAATCGGGAAGGGCCATTCCTCGCTGCCGACGACAAGCGTGGCCTTTCCGTCGTCGGATTTCTCTATCGAGTGTCTCTCCGCGAAGACCGCGGCGAATTTCTGGCGGCCGAGCTTGTCGGCGACGGCGTCCCCGGAATTGACGAGCTTCCGGCTCGCCGGCCCGAGTATCTTCATGAGCTCCGCGGTACGGTCGGCGCGCGCCGCCGCGGCCAGCGCATCGACGGCAGCCTCGGGCGAGGCGAACGTCCGCTGCGCAGGCGGCGCGGCGAGGGCGGGCTGCGCCATCGCCGCCAAACCGATGATGGCGGCCGCGATGAGCCGCCAGAGCCAGCGCGGCCGCTCGGTCCTGTCCGACTGCATCATGGTGCCCTCACGGGATGGCGATGGATTGGCCGGCGCCGCTGGCCTGCATTTCCCGCTCATCGATGCCCCCCAATGCCACCATGACTGCCGCCGCCACTACCTCCGCCGCTGCTCCCATGTCCGCCGCCGCCAACGCTGCCGCCGCTCGAGGAGCGGCCGCCGCCGCTGGGAGCGCTCTGGGAGCGCGGCGCGCTCATGGAGGGGGCCGTCGTCCGCGGCGGGATCGACTGCTGGCTGGAGCGCCCGCGCTCGGACTGTGCGCGCGTGCTTGCCCCGCTGCCGTATCCGCCGAACGGCGGTCGCGAGGAGGGCGCCCCAGTAGTGCGGGGCGCGGTCCCGCCGCGCTGAATCTGGGTTTGGCCCGGGCCTTGGCCTCCCGCTGCGCCCTGCGGCGTCTTCCCACCCCGGAAAACCTCGGGTTGGCGCGACCCTTGTCCGCCCGTCCGCCCCTGGCCCGTGGTCCCCGGCGCCGGCTGAAAGCCGCGGTAGGATCGGCGCGCGTCGGGGGAGCCGAAGGTGCGGCCGTATCTCGCCGCCGTGGTGGGGTCGCGGTAAGTGACCCCGCGGCGGTGATAGGGGTCGTGCTGCCAGTTGTTGCCGCTCATGGGATAGGGGTGCGGGCCGCGGATACGATCGTAGCGGCCGTGGTCGACATAGATCGAGTGATTGTGCCAGTTGCAATTGGCCCAGCCCCAATAATTGCCGTAATAGCCCACGGCGATCGGCGGCCACCACCACCACCAGCCCGGCCAATAGCCGGGCCCATAGACGAAATCCGGCGGCCACCAGTAATAGGGCGGATATGCAGGATAGGGCCAAGCGCCGTAGACGACCGTAGGATCGTAGACGGGCACGTAGACGCTGTCGGGGTTCGCAGGCGCGATGACGATTTCCTGCTCCTGGGTCGTCACGGTCTGCTGCGGCGAGGATTTGAGCGTGCCCGCTTTCTCTGCCGCGCGGCGCAGGCGCTGGACCGAATCCATGACGTCGGCGGGCTGCGCGAGGAAGGCGTCCCCGAGCTGCTGCATCCAATCGAGCCGGTCGTTCATCATGCGCAGGACCTGCGGGAACGGGATCAGGGATTTGACGCTGGGATCCCAGTCCTTGTCCTGGAGCGCGGCATCGAGCTGATCGCCCTTGAGGCCGGCGTGGCCGCTCTCCTGCTGCCAGCGATAGGCCTCGATCACCTCGAGCGGATATGTCGAGGCCGCGAGGATCTGCGCCACCAGGGCATCGGGATAGAGCGCGATCGGCGCCAGGATCTGATCGAGCCGCGCTGCGCTATAGACCGGCGCGGCCTGTGCCTGCGGCGCGGGAGCGGGCGCAGGCGCCGTTTCCGGCGGGGGGGCGGGCGTCTGCGCCTGAAGCGCGGCGGGCGCCGCTGCCGCGAGGGCAAGGGCGCAAAGGAAGGCACGGAAGAGGCTCACGGTCATTTCCTGCTCCCTTGGCGCCGCGCAGACGGGCGCCAGTAGACCTAGGAAGCTTCTGGGTCGAGACAAGCTCGATGCGCTCCAATTGCACCCTCGGGGGGTGTGTGACATTGACCTGGATCAGTCCCGTCAGCGGGCGAGGATTGCTGATGCGTGCCCGCGGTTTCGTGTTAGGCTGCGCGCGCCCTTGGGGGGCCGAAGCGGGCGGATGAAACCGCGCTCGCGGCGAATTGAGGGAGGCAGGTCCGTGCTACGGCCGGTGCCACAGGTGGCCAGGGAGCCTGTGCGTGGATTTCTCGCTTGATCTCCTGCTGAACGCGCTCGCCGCGGGGCTTCTCCTGGGCGGCTTCTATGCGATCGTGACGGTGGGCATCTCGATCGCCTTCGGGATGCTCGACGTCGTCAACATCGCGCATCCCGCCTTCGTCATGCTGGGCTCCTACGTCGCCTACTACGTCAACGACACGCTCGGCCTCGACCCGATCCTCACGAGCTTTCTCGCGATGCCCGCCTTTTTCGTCCTGGGGGCCGTCATCTATCAGGTCTACTACATCGCCTTCGAGCGGCGCGGGCAGGAATCGCTGCGCAGCCTCGCCTTCTTCTTCGGCATTCTCTTCATCACGGAGGTGAGCCTCATCCTGGTCTTTGGGGTCGATTACCGCTCGGTGCAGGCAAGCTGGGTCGGAGGGAGCTGGCATCTCGGGGTGGTCGACTTTCCGCTGCGCCTCCTGGTGCCTTGCGCGGTCTCGCTGGCGCTCTTCGGGGCGCTCCACCTCTATCTCTCGCGGAGCTTCATCGGCCGCGCCATCGCCGCGGTCTCGCAAGATCCGATGGCGCTCCGGCTCATGGCGGCCAATCCCGTCCGCATCAAGCGCATCGCCTTCGCGATCGCGATCTCGACCGCCTCGGTCGCGGGCGCCATGCTCATCGTGATCCAGCAGGCGGTCGAGCCCTCGATGGGCCGCGACTACATCGGCCGCGTCTTCGCGATCTGCGTCCTCGGCGGCATGGGGAGCTTCCCCGGCACGCTCGTGGCGGCGCTGCTGCTGGGCGTCGTCGAGAGCTTCACGCAGACGTTCTACGGTCCCTCCTGGGCTCCAGCGGTCTCCTTCGGCTTCTTGCTGCTGACGCTCGCCTTCCGCCCCGCGGGCATTCTCGGACGATAGCATCGTGCGCAACGACCTCTTCCTCCTCGCGGCGCTCGCGGTCGGCGCCTTGATCTTCTTCCTCGCGCGCTCCGTCGGGAACGAATACGTCTTCGTCGCGGGCTACGTCGTGGTGCAGTACCTCGTGCTCGCGACCGCCTGGAACATCCTCGGCGGCTATACCGGCTACGTGAATTTCGGCACGCCCGCCTTCTTCGCGCTCGGCGCCTATTGCACCGCCGCGCTCACCAAGATCGCGGCCCTGCCGCTGCCGGCGCTCATGGCGGCGGGCGGCGTCGTCTCCGGCGTGATCGGGCTCGGCATGGGATATCTGACGCTACGGCTCCGCGGCGTTTTCTTCTCGATTGCGACCCTGGCGCTCGCGGTCGTGCTCAAGACCTTCATCACGAACTGGAGCTACGTCGGCGGGTCCAAGGGGACGTACATCGTCCGCCCCATGACGATGCCGCTCCTCGGCTCCTACAGCCAATACCTCTTCCTGCTGATGCTGCTCTTGGCGGTCGTCACGGTGACGATCGCGCGCTCGATCGAGCGCTCGCGGCTCGGCTACGGCTTCGCCGCGATCCGCGACGACGAGACCGCGGCCGAGGCCTCGGGGGTGCCCACGCTCAAGCTGAAGCTGATCGCGACCACCTTGAGCGGCGCACTCATGGGCATGGCGGGCGCGCCCTATCTCTACTACGGGGCGTATCTCAATCCGGATTCGGCCTTCACCCTCGACTACGCCGTCAACAGCATCGCAATGCCGCTGATCGGCGGCACCACGACCTGGGTCGGCCCGGTGATCGGGACCGCGCTCCTAAGCAGCGTCCAGCAATGGGCGAGCGTGAGCCGGATCTTCGAAGGCTATCCGCAGGTAAACGTGCTCCTCGTGGGCTTGGTGCTCGTGCTCTTCGTGGTGGCGGCGCCCAACGGCATCGTCGGTCTCGTCCAGGCCTGGCGGCGGAAACGCCCGGCATGAGCGCCCCGCTGCTTGCGGTCGAGGACGTGGGCAAGCGCTTCGGCGGCTTCGTGGCGCTCGACGCGATCAGCCTCGAGGTCGCGCGCGGCGAGCGCGTCGGCCTCATCGGGCCCAACGGCTCCGGCAAGAGCACGCTCGTCAACTGCCTCTGCGGCACGCTCCGCAACGAGAGCGGGAGCGTGCGCTTCGACGGCGCCCAAATGAACGGGCTTCCCGCGCACGAGCGCACGCGGCTCGGAATGGCCCGGAGCTTCCAGCTTCCCCGTCCCTTCCGGAGCCTCACTGTCGCGGAGAACGTCCGCATTCCCCTCCTTTACACCGTCAATGCGCGGGAGGGACGCCATTTGACGCCAGCGGAGATCGTTGCGCGCAGTCTCGAGCTTCTGGGCCTCGTGGGTCTTGCCGAGAAGGCCCGGGCGGAGCCTCGCGACCTCAGCCAGGTCGAGATGCGGAAGCTCGAGCTCGCGCGTGCCATGGCCGCCGATCCCAAGCTTCTGATCGCGGACGAGGCGATGGCGGGGCTCTCGCACTCCGAGGTCGACGACATCCTCGCCCTGCTGCGCCGCCTCAACGAGCGCGGCATCACCATCATCCTCATCGAGCACATCATGCGCGCGGTGATGAGCTTCTCCGAGCGCCTCGTCGTGCTGGTGGCCGGGCGCAAGATCGCCGACGGGCTTCCCGACGAGGTCATCCGCAACCCCGAAGTCGAGCGAGCCTATCTTGGCGAGTAGCCTCGCATTGAGCGGCGTCCACGCCGCCTACGGCTCGGTCCGCGTGCTCGAGGACGTCTCGCTCGCGGTCGCCGCGGGCGAGACCGTGGCCCTCCTCGGCACCAACGGCAACGGCAAGAGCACGCTCATGAAGTGCATCATGGGCATCCTCGAGCCCAGCGCCGGGAGCATCGTCGCGGAGATCGAAGGCGAGCGGCACGAGCTCGTGGGCCGCAGCACCGAGGAGATCGTCGATCTCGGGATCGCCCTCGTACCGGAAGGCCGCCGGCTCTTCCCAAAGCTCACGGTCGAGGAGAATCTCCTTCTCGGCGCCTTCCGCCCGACGGCGCGCGCGCGGATCAAGGGCAATCTCGACTTCTGCTACGAGACCTTCCCGCGGCTCCGCGAGCGCCGGGGACAGCTCGCGGGCAGCATGAGCGGCGGCGAGCAGCAGATGCTCGCGCTCGCCCGCGCCCTCATGCTGGCGCCGAAAATTCTGCTCATAGACGAGCCCTCCGTGGGGCTGGCGCCGGTGCTGGTTCAGCGCACCATCGCCACCATCAAGACGCTCAAGGAGTCCTATCAGCTCACGGTGCTGATGGCGGAGCAGAACTTCACCCAAGCCATCAAGATCGCCGACCGCGGCTACGTCATCGTCCACGGCAAGATCGCCTTCGAGGGCCGCTCGGCGGACGAGCTCAACAACAACGAGCTCATTCGGAAGTTTTATCTGGGGCTGTGAGACAAAATTCCTCTGCTCTTCGCTTCGTCTTGTCGTCATGGCCGAACTTGTCCCGGCCACGACGTTTCCTTGGCATGAGGGTGCAGGCGCTACGCGTCCGCAAGCGCTGAACCGGACGCTGCCCGCACAAGCGCGGCCATGATGGCGAGAGAGCGCAGAATAGCCTCGAACGACGGCTAATTTCGCGTCCCGAGTGTAGCTTCTCCTCAGCAGAACGCTGTCGTTGACAGTGACGCCTCGCGCGGTTGTCATGCACGCGCATGAAAACATCCTCCACGATCGCCGACTATCGAGCCCGCGCGGAGAAGCTCGTCCCTCTCCTGCGCGAGCGCGCGCAGAAGACGGAGACGCTGCGGCGCCTCCCGGACGAGACCATCGCCGAGCTGCACCGGGCGGGCCTCTTTCGCATCCATCAGCCCGCGAGGGTCGGCGGCGGGGAGCTGCCGTTCCGGGCGATCGTCGAGCTCGTGGCGATCGTTGCGCGCGGGTGCGGCTCCACGGCCTGGGTGCTCGCGAACCTCATGAGCCATCACTGGATGCTCGGCTACTTCGATGCCAAGGCGCAGGACGAGGTCTGGAGCGCCGATCCCGACGCGCTCATCGGATCCGCCGTCATCTTCAACTGCGGCAAGGCCAAGCGCGTTCCCGGCGGATACCGCGTGAGCGGGCGCTGGCCGTTCTCGAGCGGCGTCCATCCCTCCTCCTGGATCATCATGGGCGCGATGGTCGAGCGCGAGGCGGATTCCGCGCGCATGTTCCTCGTGCGGCAGAGCGACATCCGCATCCTCGACACCTGGCACGTGATGGGCCTCGCCGGCACCGGAAGCGAGGACGTGACGATGGAGGACGTCTTCGTCCCCGAGCATCTCTCGCTCGCGGTCGCCGCGGGACGCGGCGGCCCGAGCCCCGGGAGCGCGGTCAATCCCGGCGCGCTCTACCGGCTGCCGCTCACGGCGCTCTTCGCCTATGTCGTGGGGCCGGTGGCACTCGGCATCGCCCAGGGCGCGCTCGAGCAGTTCACGAGCGCCATGCGCACGCGCGTCGGCACCTATAGCGGCAAGGCGCTCTCGGAGCTGCCGACGCTGCAACTCCGCATCGCCGAGGCGGGCGCGCTCGCGGAGGCCGCGGAGGCGCTGATGCTCAGGGGCTGCGACGAGGCAACGACGATCGCGGAGCGCGGCGAGGTCCCCGGCATCGAGGCCAAGGCGCGCTGGCGCCGCGACGGAGCCTATGCCGCGGGGATGTGCGTGCGCGCGGTCGACATTCTCTTCGCGGGCGCGGGCGGCGGCGCAATCTATGAGCGCAATCCGCTACAACGCGCCTTCCGTGACGTGCACGCCGCGATCGGGCATCAAGCGATCACCTGGGATGCGCAGGGCACGCTTTACGGTCGCGTCGCGCTCGGCCTGCCGCCCGACGTGCCAAATCTCTGAGCGATGGCGCGCGATCCGGACGCGGTTCCCGTGCTCGCGACGCATCGGCTCAGGCTGCGTCCTTTCGAGCTCGCGGATGCGCCGGGGCTGCACGAGGCCTACGGCGATCCCGAGGCGATGCGGTATTGGGACTTCCCGGCCCATGCGAGCCTCGCGGAGACCGAGCGCGCCGTGCGCTGGGCGATGAAGCACAGCCCGTACGCCTACGGCGTCTGGGCCGTCGCGTCGAAGGACGGCGACCGCTGCATCGGCCTCGTCAATTATCACCACCGCGAGCAGCGCAATCGGCGGCTCGAGGTCGGCTACATCCTCGCGCGGACGTATTGGCGGCGCGGCCTCATGACGGAGGCGATGACGGCGCTCCTCGACTATTGCTTCGAGAAGCTGCGAGCGCACCGCGTCGAGGCGCTGATCCATCCCGAGAACGTCGCCTCGATGCGCCTCGCCGAGGGGCTCGGCTTTCGCCGCGAGAGCGGCCCGCTGCGCGACCGGCTTCTCGTCGGCGACACTTTCCAGGATCAGGTCATGTACGCGCTGATCGGGCAGGAGTCCCTGATCCGGCGGTGAGATCGATGAGAAAACGCAAAACGTGACCCGCCAAGACGCCAAGTTCTCTTCGCGGCGAGGCCGCATCGGGCTCAGCACAGAGACAATGAGGCAGCGAGAAGAATGATTGCGGCCCTCATCCCGAGCGTAGTCGAGGGACGCCGCGGGCACCGACTCTCATTGCCTCACCGTCTCTGCGGTGAGCCATTGTTGGTGCCAGTGCAGATCGACCCTATTGCCCGCAATTGGGCGCCAAGGTCATCGCCAAATCCAGCAGCGCCTCGTCGCCGCCTTCCCACGCAATGAACGACAATCCAACCGGACAGCCATCGACCGTACCGGCGGGCAGGGTGACCTGCGGCAGGCCGCTCAGGCCCGCGATGCAGGTGAGCGCCATCACGCGGGCGCGGAAGCGGTCGAGCGCTTCTTGGCTGACGTCGACCGGCGGGGCAATCGAGGGAGCGGTGGGCAAGACCAGGACCGTGCCGGGCTCGACGAGGCCGCGCACTCGCGCGCGCGCTTCCGCGTGGATCAGCCGGGCGGCCGCCGCGTCCTCCGCGGTTACCGTTGCGGCGTAGGCGATGCGCTCGCGCACACCGGGACCGAGCCCCGGGCGGTTCTCCCGGATCCAGGCGCCGTAGATCTCCCAGATCTCGCGCCCCTGAATGACGCGGAAGCATTGGCGCCAGGCATCGAAGCCCGCGGGCGAGACCGTGACGCGCTCGGGCGCGGGCAGCGCCTCCGCGGCGCGCCGCAGCAGGCGCTCGCCCACCGCCGCGATCGCGGGATCGGCCTGCGCGAACGAGTCCGAGGCGACGAGAAGACGGTTGATCCGCACCCGCTCCGCCGCCCCTACGAGGAGCACGCCGCCGACCCTGCGCATGAGACCTGGGCCGCAGGCGAACCAGCCGCCGGTGTCGAGGCTCGGCGCCATCGCCATCGCGCCCTTGAGATCGACGCGGCCGAGGGTGGGACGAAGCCCATAGAGTCCGCAGAGTGCCGCGGGGATGCGCACGGAGCCGCCGGTGTCGCTCCCGAGCGCGAAGTCGCAGGCGCCCGCGGCGGTCGCGGAGGCGGAGCCGCTGGAGGAGCCGCCCGGCAGCCGGCCTGGCGCGCGGGGATTGGCGGGCGTTCCATAATGCGCGTTGGCGCCGGTCACGCTGAAGAAGAACTCATCGCAGACGGTCTTGCCGATGACGGCTGCGCCGGCATCAAGGAGCCTTTGCACGGAAGGCGCGGTCGTCCTTTCCGGCGGATGGCCCGCGAGCCATTCGGGATTGCCGGCGCCCGTGCGCTCGCCCGCGATCGCGTACATGTCCTTGATGCCGCAGGTGAGGCCTGCGAGCGGCCCTTGAGCGGCACCCGGGATGGGCGCCGCCAAGTCGTGCGGAACGAAGGCGCTGCCGCGCGCGGTCACTTACGGGCGTCGGTGAAGGGGTAGATCACCTTGCCCGAGGCGTAGGCCGCCGGCGCCACCACCGTCTGCGTATCCATGGTGCGGAACTGCTCGAGGCTGTTGTCCTTGATGTCGTGGAACTGCACCTGCACCACCCGCGGCTCCGCCCATTCGCCGTTGCTGCCGAATTTGACGTCGCCGAGCACGGTCTTGAAGGTGTTGGCGTGGATGTAGTCCGCAATCTTGCCGTCATCGAGGCTGTTGGTGGCCGTGATCGCCTCGCCCAGCACCTGAAGCTGCGCATAGGCCCAGGGCACCATGTAGTAGCCGAGGACGTCGACGCCCTGCACGGGCGCTTTCTCCTGGTAGCGCTTGATCAGCTCGAGGACGCCCGGGAACTGCATCTTCGGCACAGGAATCCAGAAGTCGTAGTTGACGATCCCATTGAGCGCGGGGCCGAGCTGCGTCTTGATCGCGGTCGCCTGCAAGCCCACCATGCCGCCGCCGAAGAGCTTGGTCTTGAGGCCGACCTCCGCCGCCGCGCGCACCATGCCGATCGAATCCGGAGGATAGGAGCCTACGAAGACCACGTCGGGGTTCGTCGCCTGGATCGCCCGCACGATCGGCGTGTAGTCCGTCGTGCTCGGCGGATAGGTCTTGTCGTAGACGATCTTGAGGCCGATCTTCTTGGCGTTCTCGCGCGCGCCGTCGGCGGCGTTGCGCGAGAACTCCGCGTCGGCGGCGACGATGGCGAGGGTCTGAGGCTTTGGGTTCTGCGCCGCCGCCACCTCGAAGAAGCCCTGCGAGATCGAGGATTTCGGGTCCATGCCGCCGGTCGGCGCCATCACGAAGTAGCGGGGATACTTGAACTCCGTGTTGACCGCGAGGCCGAGCAGCCCGATGAAGACCTTGCCGCGCTGCATCACCACGGGCATCGCCGGTGCCAGCATGTTGGTGGCGTAGCCGCCGATGACGAGGTCGACCTTGTCGACGTCCAGGAGCTTCGTGTAGATGCCGGGGACGTTCGAGGGGTTGCTCTGATCGTCGTAGTAGACGAGCTGCACGGGCCGGCCGAGAAGGCCACCCTTGGCGTTGATGTCGGCCTCCCAGATCCTCTGGGCGTCGAGCGCGGACTTACCGTTTGCGGCGAGGCCGCCCGTGAGCGCCATGCCATAGCCGATGCGGATCGGCGTCTTGTCCTGAGCGAGCGCCGGCACCGCCGCCAGCGCGCAAACTGCCGCGACGAGGCCGCAAACCCCCTGAATGAACCGCTTAGCCATTTCTCGTTTCCTCCCGGTGATGATTGTTTTCTTTATCCTATGCTCAATACGATCCCCCGCGCAAACCGGTCCCTCTCCCATCGAAGATGGGAGAGGGAACTCTAGACGCCCTCCACGATTACGGTCTCGACCTCGCCCGCGCCCGCACGACGGTAGGCGGCCGCGGCGTCGTACTCGGGAGAGGTGAAACAGGCGACGCCCTGCTCGAGGGTCGGGAACTCGATCACGATGAAGCGATGGAACTTCTCCGGCCCCTCCACGATCCGGAAGCGGCCGCCGCGGGCCAGCACCTTGCCGCCGTATTTGGCGATGATGCCGGGTACCAGGTCCGTATACTTCTTGTATTCGACGGGATCGATGACGCGGGAGCGGGCGACCCAATAGGCGGGCATGCGAAGCCTCCGGTGCGCTGGGGGCGGCCTTTACGCGAGCGGGCCCGGCACCGATAATATCGCGATCGAACGGAGAGCGCCCCATGCCCTTGAGCCATCTCGAGCATTACCTGATCCAGGCCGAGGACCTCGAGGCGACCAAGGACTGGTACGTGCGCGTCCTCGGCATGCGCGAGGGCCCGCACCCCGATTTCGGCTTTCCCGTCTACTGGCTCTATCTGGGCGAGCGCGACGTCCTGCACATGACCCAGGGCGGGGCCAAGGTCTCGCAAGCGCGCAAGCGCTATCTCGGGCAGGAATCCCAGGCGACGCGCGGCTCGGGGGTCATCGACCACGTGGCGTTCCGCGCAACCGGCCTTCCCGACATGATCGATCATCTGCGCCGTCTCGGCATCGAGTTCAAGGAGCGCCAGGTGGACGACCAGGGGCTTTATCAGCTATTCCTTCTCGATCCCAACGGGGTCAAGGTCGAGCTCAATTTCGCCGCAGCCGAGGCCAAGGGCCGGCGCGCCGAAGTGATGGCGTCGGACCTGCGCTGACATCGCTTTCATCTCACGAGGAAGAGGCATCATGAAATTCGTGACGTTCCGCCAGGGCAACCGCACCGCCGCGGGCCTTCTCATCGACGGCGATCGCGTGCTCGATCTCTCAGAGGGCGTGCCCGGCCTTGCCGGCGCCAAATCCGCCCTCGACGTCGTGCTCGCCGGCGAGGCGGGCCTCGCGGCCGCGCGCGAGGCCGGGAAGCGGGCCAATGCCGGCAACACTCTCGCGCTCTCCGCGGTGAAGCTCGTGGCGCCGATCCCCCATCCCCGCAAGAACGTCTTCTGCGTCGGACGCAACTACCTCGAGCACGTGGCCGAAGGCCACCGCGCCCGCGGCACCGAGCTCAAGCTGCCGGAATTCCCGCAGTTCTTCACGAAGCCGCAGACCGCGATCATCGGCCCCGGCGACGACATCCCCTACGACCCGCAGGTGACGCAGAAGCTCGACTACGAGGTCGAGCTCGGCGTCATCATCGGAAAGCGCGGCAAGAACATCCCGAAGGACAAGGCGCTCGCCCACGTCTTCGGCTACACCATCATCAACGACGTGACGGGCCGCGACCTGCAGCGCCGGCACGAGCAGTGGTTCAAGGGCAAGGCGCTCGACGGCTCCTGCCCGATGGGCCCGCACATTGTGCATACGAGCGCGATCAAGGATCCGCAGGCGCTCGACATCAAGCTCCGCGTCAACGGCGAGCAGCGGCAGAGCTCCAACACGAAGCTCATGATCTTCGACTTGAAGACCATCATCGAGCAGCTCTCGCTGGGCATGACGCTCGAGCCCGGCGACGTGATCGCCACGGGCACGCCGAGCGGCGTGGGCTTCGCGATGAACCCGCCCGGCCTCCTCAAGGGCGGCGACGTGATCGAGGCCGAGGTCGAGGGAATCGGCATCCTCAAGAACGCCGTGCGCGAGATCCCGCACCGCGTCGAATCAGAGTGAGGCAGAGATGCGCGACGTCGACCCGAGCAACATCACCGAGGCCGTCCTCGAGACTCTCGCTAAGACGCCGGACCCGCGGCTCAAGCACCTGATCACGCGGCTCGTCCATCACCTCCACGACTACGCCCGCGAGGTGAAGCTCACGCCGACGGAGTGGCTCGCGGCGATCAAATTCCTGACCGCGACGGGCCAGGCGAGCACGCCCGAGCGGCAGGAGATGATCCTGCTCTCGGACATCATGGGCCTCAGCATGCTCGTGACGGTGATGCAGCGCCGACCGGTCGCTGGCACCACGACGACGAGCGTGATCGGCCCCTTCTACCGCGACGACGCGCCGCACCTTCCCTTCGACGGCAACATCGCCGAGGGCGAGCCCGGCGAGACCATTCATTGCTCGGGACGCATCCTCGACACGGCGGGGAAGCCCATTGCGAACGCCGTGCTCGACGTCTGGCAGGCCGCGGCCGACGGCATCTACGACAGCCAGCGCGCCGACCCGTCGCCCGATCTCCGCGCGCAGTTCCGCACGGATCTCGAGGGCCGCTACAGCTTCCGCACGGTGCTGACGATCGGGTATTCCGTACCGGTCGACGGTCCCGTGGGCGATCTCCTGCGCACGCTCAACCGCCACGCCTTCCGGCCCGCGCACATCCATTTCATGCTGCACGCGGATGGCTACGACGAGCTCATCAGCGCGCTCTACATCGACGGCGACCCCTACATCGATTCCGACACGGTCTTCGGCGTCTCGAAGTCGCTGGTGGTGAAGGTCGAGCCTGCCTCCGGCACGGGCCGCTGGCCGAAGCTCCGGCGCGTCCGTTACGACTTCGTGCTCGCGAGCGCCTCGACCGAGAGCCTTGTCGAGACGCGCAAGGTCACCGCCAAGGCGACGCTGCCGGGGGAGTGACCCGAGCTACTTCTTCGGCTTGTTGCTGCCGCGCGCGAGCTCGACCTGGCGCGCGATCCAGGCGTAGGTCCTGGCGAGACCGCTCTTGAGCGAGGCGCTGGGCTTCCAGCCGAGCTTCTCCTCGATCAGGCGATTGTCGGAGTTGCGGCCGCGCACGCCCAGGGGGCCCGGGATGTGGCGGATCGCGACCTTCTTGCCCGCGACCTCCATGATGCCCTCTGCGAGACCGTCGATCGTCACCATCTCCTCGGAGCCGATGTTGACGGGACCCGTCCAGCTCGAGCGCATGAGACGGGTCGTGCCCTCGAGGCATTCGTCGATATAGAGGAAGGAGCGCGTCTGCTTGCCGTCGCCCCAGATCTCGATCTCGCCGCCCGCCTTCGCCTCCGCGATCTTGCGGCAGAGCGCCGCCGGCGCCTTCTCCTTGCCGTTGTTCCAGGAGCCCAGGGGCCCGAAGATGTTGTGGTAGCGCGCGACGCGCACCTCCATGCCCTTGTTGCGTCCGTAGGCGAGGTAGAGGCGCTCGCTGAAGAGCTTCTCCCAGCCGTACTCGCTATCGGGCGCCGCGGGATAAGCGCTTTCCTCCGCGGTCTTGGGATTGCCGGGGTCGCGCTGATTGTATTCGGGATACATGCAGGCGGAGGAGGAATAGAAGATCCGTCGCGTGTCGCGCCTGAGGCAGGCCTCCAGCATGTTGAGATTGATCTGCGCGGAGTTGTGCATGATGTCCGCGTCGTTCTCGCCGGTGAAGATGTAGCCGGCGCCGCCCATATCGGCCGCGAGCTGATAGACCTCGTCGAAGCGGCGGTCGACCACACGGCAGCAGAGCGCGAAATCCCGGAGATCGCCGATGACGAAATCGTCGGCCTCCGTCGGCGCGAATTCCGGAAACTTGAGGTCGACCCCGCGCACGAAAAAGCCCTCGCGCTTCAGGCGGGCGACGAGATGGTTTCCGATGAAGCCCCCGGCGCCGCAGACGAGTGCGGATTTCACTGTGCGATCGCCTCGCTCGCGAGGAGTGCCCGCCCGCGCTCCGTGAGCGTCACCGCGGAGCGGTCGCCCAAGCGCTCGCCGCCGTTCTGGAACTCGATCAGGCCGCTCTCGACGGCGTCCTCCCAAATGGTGAGGCGCGGGCAGGTGCTGCGCCAGGCGTCCTTGACCTCGCCGTAGCAACGCGGACGGCTCGCGAGCCAGGAGAGGAATTGCAGCGTTAGAAGTACGGCCGGGTCTTTCATCGGAGTCTCCACTCTAATAAGGATAGCACGCGCCGAACCTCCGGACAAAACTCCCGGGCGGATGGCTCGGCCGAGGCCGGCAACCGATCGGAGGCGATTTTCGCCACCGACTCGCCCTGCTCGATCTCTTCGTATCTGGAATTGCCGCTCCGGCCGTGCTCAACTGAATCGATGGAAACACGCTGCGCCTGGGGTCGATGAGCGCATCCAATCTCAAATCCACCGGTTTCGGCGATGCCGGCGAGCCCTGGGCGCCGGGGGAATGGCCGCTGCTGTTGCGCCGCTGGCTTCGGAACCCGATCGCGGTGGCGGAGCTCGCGCCGACCTCGCGCTGGGTGGCGGAGGCGGTGTCGGCGAAGCTCGAGCTCGACCGTCCCGGCGCCGTGATCGAGCTCGGCGCGGGCACGGGCAGCCTTACCCGCGGCCTCCTTGCAGCGGGATGTCCGCCGCAACGCCTGGTCGCGATCGAGCTCGACCCCGAGTTCGCGGCGCTTCTGCGGCGGCGCTTCCCGCGGATCTCCGTGATCGCCGGCGATGCGGGAAAACTGGCGGAGCTCCTCGCGCCGATCGGGGTCGCGCGGGCCGCGACCGTGGTCTCGAGCCTCCCCATCCGCTGGTTCCCGCACGAGGTCCAGACCGCGATCCTGCGGGGGAGCCTCGACCTCCTCGGACCCGGCGGCTCCTTCTACCAGCTCACGAACATGCGGGGCTCGCCGCTGCACTGGCTCGATCCGGGGGTGAAGGCGGAGCCGGTCTGCTGGGTCCTGCGGAATTTCCTGCCGATCAAGATCTGGCGCTACCGGCGGAGCACGTCCTCTCCTTAAGCGGGAGCCGATGCGGACGCTCGCCGCCGAGTCCGCCTAGCTCCCGGCGCGATCGCCGGCCTCGGCGATCCCGCCGAGATAGATCTCCCAGACCCGAAGATTGACGTCGCAGGCTTTGACCGCGGCGTCCTCCATGCCGTATTGGCTCGCGAACCTCGCGACCGCCTGCCAGCCCATGTTGGAATGCTCGATGTCCGCCTGCTCGTGCAGCTCGAAAAAGTCGAGATCGGCGTCGGCAAGCCCGAAGAGCTTGCCCCAGCGCTCGCGCTCGAAGCCGAACCAACCGCGCTCGCGCATGGCGCCCTCGCCGTAGCCGGGCACGTTGATGCGCTCGGCGCAGGTGTTGGCGACGATACCCTCGATCCAATGCCGGTTGCTCATGAGCCCTTCCCAGGCGGCCCAGCAGACCTGCGTCGAGGGCAGCGGTTGGGCATCGCGGATCTCCTGGAGCGGCATGCCGATGCGCACGCCCAGCTCCTCCAGGATCTGCCAATGCGCCTTCCCGTGGCCGTGCTCGTGATCCGCGATCACCTCCTGTGCGCAGGCACGGATGATGTTGAGCCGCGTCTCCCAGTCCGTGCAGTTGGTGGCGACGCGGAGCTTCAGCACGGAGTTGCGCTGGCGCGTATTGAGGCGGTGCTGGCGCACGAACATCCGCGCTCGCCCCGGCGTCATCGCGTCGCGGAAATAGCGGGTGCGCAGGCAGAATTCGTTGACGACCTCGTCGAGCCGCTGCAGCACCGTCTTGCCGGTCATGTTCCATCCTCTTGCGATTCCGTCGGGTGGCGCATGGTGCAGGATGAGGATTGCGGGAACAAGCGGAGTTCGAGGCGGCCATCCGAATTCGGCCATGGTTCGAGCGGCATCGAATCATCGCTCCGGCAATTCCTCGAGAATGGGGCCCGCAGCAAGGACGGCACGGCCATGGAAGTCACGGTCCTGATCCGCTATCGCCTCGACCCCTTCAAGCTCGCGGAATTCGAGATCTACGCCCGGCGCTGGCTCGAAATCATTCCGAAGAACGGCGCCAAGCTCGTGGGGTATTGGATGCCGCACGAGGGCACGAACGATGTCGCCTACGGCCTGATCTCGTTCGAGAGCCTCGCCGACTACGAGTCCTACCGAGCACGCCTCAAGACGGACGCCGCTGGCGCCGGAAATTTTCGCTTCGCCCAGGAGGAGCGCCTCATCCTGGCGGAGGAGCGCACGTTTCTGCGCCGGGTCGAGTAGCGCTCAGCCGCGGGGCCGCGCGCAGCTCCAGACCTTGACGTCGCAATCTCCGCCGCCGCCGTTGCGCTTGCACGCCGCGAGCGCAAGCGACTCCGCCTGCTCGCGCTCGCCGGCGTGACCGGTGCCGTAGCGCTTGTTGCTGGCGGCCGCCAGCGCGGCGCAGCTGTTCTCGAAGCTGACGACGACTTTGCAGTCGTTGCCGCGCGGCGCGCAACCGGACAAGGCGCGGCGGCTGGCGGAGGCGCTGTCGGGCATGTCGAAGGAATAGCCCCAGGCGGTGCTTTCCTCGCCGTAGGCGATCGCGCCGTAGACCACCCTGGGCCGGTTGCATTCGAGCTGGTAGCACTGCTGCAGCTTCGAGGCGCACTCGCCGGAGGCGTGCATCTGAGAGTCGCAGTAGGTTGAGGCCTGACAATCGTCGACGCAGTCGGCGCGCGCGGGGAAACCCATTACGAGGCCGAGGACGAGTCCCAATGCCGCGCAGCGGATCGGTTCGAGGCTCATGTGCTGATCTCCTAAGGTCGAATTCACGATCAATGGGCCATGAGCCCGCGCAGACTCGCGGCCATGCGCTCGCGCCGCTGTGCGACCGCGGCGCTCACGCCGGCGCCGACGCCGAGATAGCGCTCGGCGACCTGCGGATTGTCCAGCAATGCAGCGCCGGTGCCTTGGAGCGTCACCGAGCCCTTCTCGATGACGCAGCCGCGATCGGCAATGGCGAGACTGAGCTTGGCGTTCTGCTCGGAGAGGAGAATGGCCAGGCCCTCCGCGCTCAAGCGGCGTATCAGTCGGAAAATCTCCGCCACCAGCACCGGCGACAATCCCAGCGAGGGCTCGTCGAGGAGCAGCACTTTCGGCTCGGACATGAGTCCGCGCGCGATCGCTAGCATCTGCTGCTGTCCGCCGGAGAGGTTGCCCGCGGGCTCGTCGAGGCGCTCGAGCAGGGCAGGCATCGGCGCCAACACCTGGGCAATGCGCGCGCGCAGCTTGTCTTGAGAGAGCTCGCGCAGGCGCGTGTAGGCGCCCATGCGGAGGTTGTCGGCGACGGTGAGGCCCGCGAAGACCTGCCTTCCCTCGGGCACGTGCGCGATACCGCCGAGGACGCGCCCGCGCGGCGAGAGCCGGTCCATGCGCCTTCCGTCGAGATGGATCTTTCCGGCATGGATCGGCAGGACGCCGGAGATCGCCTTGACCAGCGTCGATTTGCCCGCGCCGTTCGCACCCACGAGCGCCACGATCTCGCCAGGCGCGAGGGCGAGGCTCACCTCGTGCACCACCGTCTGGCGGCCATAGCCCGTGCTCACGGATTTGAGCTCGAGCATCAGGCGCTCTCCTCGGCTTGGCCGATATAGGCCTCGATGACCCGGGGATCGCGCTGCACTTCCGCCGGGGTGCCACGCGCGATCACGCTGCCGGCGTCGAGCACGATCACTTCCTCGGCGACGCCCATCACCAGCGACATGTTGTGCTCGACGACGAGGAGCGTGACGCCGCTGTCGCGCACGGCCTGCAGCAGCAAGGCGAGCTCCGCGGTCTCGCCGTCGTTGAGGCCGGCGGCGGGCTCGTCGAGCAGCAAGAGGCGCGGCCGGCTCATCAGGGCTCGAACCACTTCCAGGAGCTTCTGCGCCCCCATCGGCAGATCGGTGGCTGCGATGTCGCGGAAGGGACCGAGACCCACGAGGTCGAGGAGCGCCTCGGCCTGCTCCGCGAGCGCCCACTCCTCGCGCCGCGCCGCGCCGAGCCAGAGCATCTGGCTGAAGGCGCCGCTCCGCACGTGCAGATGAGCGCCGGAGAGGACATTCTCGAAGGCGGTCATCCCCGGAAAGGCGCGCGCGGTCTGGAACGTCCGGACGACGCCCAGCGCGGCGATGCGCCAATCCGGAAGCCCCAGGGCGGACTCGCCGAACAGCCGCACCTCGCCGCTGTCGAAGGGGTAGAGGTTGGTCACGAGATTGAAGAGCGTGGTCTTGCCGGAGCCGTTCGGACCGATGAGGGCACTGAGGCTTCCCTGCGGCACCTCGAAGCTCACGCCGTCGACCGCGCGCAAGCCGCCGAATGCCTTGACGAGGGTTTTGACTTCGAGGGCCGGCGCGGTCATGGCGCGCTCTCCGCCGAGGCGAGACGCGGCGCCGGCGGCCGAGCAAAGAGCTTCGCGAGGCCGCCGAACATGCCCTCCGGCAGGAAGCTGAAGGCGAGCACCAGCAGCAGTCCCTCCGCCAGGATCTTGTAGAGCGCCAGCGACTGGACCAGCGTCGGCAGCAGCGTCAGGAGCGCGACGCCCAGAAGCGAGCCCACCAGCGTCCCCTCCCCGCCGATCACGAGCATGGTGATCATCTCGAAGGAGCGCTGCGTCCCCACCATTTCCGGCGAGAGATAGTGGAAGTAGAAGGCGTAGAGGCTGCCCGCGAGCGAGGCCAGCACTGCCGCGATTGCGAAGGCCGCCATCTTGACGCGCGCGACGTTGATGCCGAGGGCACCCGCGGCGAGGCGGTCGGCGCGGATCGCCATCAGCGAGCGGCCGAAGGAGCCGCGCATGGCGCCCAGGAGCGCCAGCACCAGCACGACCGCGATCCCCACCACGAGGTAATAAAAACGGCGATCGCTGTCGAAGGCGAAGCCGGCGATCGAGAGCGCCGGCACGCCCACGAGGCCGGAGGGACCGCCCGTCGTCTCCATCATGCCGACGTCGAGAGAGTCCACCACGAGGCCGAAGGCAAGGGTCGCGAGGGCGAGATAATGCCCGCGGAGCCGCGTGGTCGCGACGGAGAGCAGCAAGGCGCAGAGCAGCGAGGCGGCGCAGCCGAGCGCGATCCCCAGGAGCGGCGGCCAGTGGTAGGTCGTGGCGAGGATCGCCGCGACGTAGCCGCCGATCGCCATGAAACCACCCTGCCCCAGGCTCACCTGTCCCGCAAAGCCCATGAGCACGTCGAGGCCGATGACCCCGATGAAGAGGATGCCCGTGATGACCAGCGAGCTCATGAGGCCGGGATCGCTGACGAGGAGCGGTACCGCGAGGATCGCCGCGAGCGCCGCCGCGCCCGCGAGCGCGGCACCCCGGCCGCGCAGGCGCACGATCGCTGGATAAACGTGCTGCGCCTCGCGCACGTCGGTGCGCCGCGGCCGGCCGATCGCGAAGAGGCCGCTCGGCCGCAGCAGCAGCGTTGCCAGCAGCAGACCCAGCGCGAGCGCGTTGCTGAAGAGGGCGGAGATGTAGCCTGCGGCGAGCTGCTCGGCGACACCGAGGACGAGGCCGCCGATGACGGCGCCGACGAAGGAGCCCATGCCGCCGATCGCGACGGAGATGAAGCCGTTGATCGTGAAGAGCTGGCTCGTGTCGAACTGCACCGCGAGGATCGGCGCGACCAGGATGCCGCCGAGCGCGCCGATGAAGGCCGCGAGCGCGAAGCTCATCAGCGCCATGCCCTCGACGTCGATGCCCATGAGCCGCGCCGCCGTCGGATTCTCGGCGCAGGCCTGCAGTGCCTTCCCCACGGTCGTGCGCGCGAAGAGGTACCAGAAGGCGACGATGACGAGGATCGTCATCCCCGCGATCCAGATTCCCTGGGTCGGGATGCGCATGCCCAGCACGATCGCCGGCGCCTCGCCGGAGAAGGGCCGGAGCGTATAGGGATCGCCGCCCCAGCGCACGAGCATGAGGCCCTGGATGAAGGTCAGGAGCCCCGCCGTCAGCATGAGCATGCTGCTGTTGGGGAGCCGCGCGAGGGCCGGAACGAAGACCGCGAAGCCCAAGGCAAGCCCCAAGGCGGTCGCGGCCAGCGCCGCCGTCGGCACCGCGACGAGCGGCGGCAGGCCGAGACTCTCCTCGAGCGTGACCGCGGTCAGCGCGCCCAACACGCAGAAGGCGCCCTGCGCGAGATTGATGACGCCGGTCATGCGGAAGACCAGCGAGAAGCCCAGGGCAACCACCGCGAAGAGGCTGCCCTGGAGCAATCCCCCGATGACGATCTGAACGAAGGCGTCCAATCCCGCGCCTTTCGCCGTCCGAGGCGGAGCTTACTTGCCGATCGGCATGCCTCCGGGCTGGCTCAGCACCACCCAGGTGCCCTTGCCGGGATCCCAGCGGGTGACGACGGCGTTGCCGTCATCGAGCCCGCGCTGCGGGATCTTCGTGAAGTCGAAAGTCCCGTCGATCCCCGGAAGGCCCTTGATCTTCGAGATGAACTCCCGGACCTCTGCCGCCGTCGCCTTGGTGCCGAGCTTCCGCAGCGCCTCCGTCACGATCATCGCGGGCATCCAGGCGAGCGAGGCCGCGATGTCCGGCTTAACGCCCGCGGCCTTGAACTCCGCGTAGAACTCCTCCTGCGCCTTCGCGACCGCGGGGTCGAGCTTGACCGGCGCGCCGTAGGCCGACCATTCGCCGGCGGGGATATAGAGCTGCTTCGGCAGGAACTCCGCGTAGCGCTCCATCTGCGCATAGGTCATGTTGCCGTCGGTGGTGGCGGTGGGCACGTCGAGGCCCGCCTGCACGATCCCCTTGAAGACCGTCGCGATCGGCGTCCCCGTGCTCCAGGCCACGAAGGCGTCGGGCTTCGCGGCCTTCACTTTCTCGATCTGCGCGGCGACGCTCACGTCGGTCGTGTTGAAGTGTACGCGCTCGACGATCGTCATGCCCGCGCTCTTGTATTCGGCGATGTTGATGGTCTCGTCGATGCCCCGCTCGGCGTCCTGGCCGGTTGCGTCGCTCGAGGTCATGATCGCGATCCGCTTCCAGCCCTGCTCGCGGAAATACCGGAACAGCGCCTTTTGCAGATCGTGCGTGGAGACGCTGGCGCTGAAGGAATAGGCGCCGGCCTCGGGATGGACGCCCGGCGAGAAGCAGTATTGCACGGGGCCGCTGCTCACCAGCGGCGCCATGGCATTGCAGATCGCGACCAGCGAGGAGCCCAGGATCACCGCGGGCTTCTCGGCCGTCACCTGCTTCAGGAGCTGCACGCCCGTCTGCGGGCTCGAGGTGTCGTCGAAAAAGACGAACTGCACCTGCTGCCCCTGGATGCCGCCGTTCTTGTTGATGAATTTCTCGGCGATCTGCAGCGTCACCTGCTCCTCCTTGCCGAGAAACGACGCCTGTCCCGTGAGCGGCAGGATGACGTTGATCTTGTAGGGCTCGTCGGCGCGCGCTGGCGCCCCAAGCACTGTAGCCGCCAAAGCAAGCGCGAGCGCACCCAGAGCCAGTGTCTTGCGGATCACGAGGTACCTCCCTTCGAGTGTTAGCCCCGGCGGCCGTTCTGCGGGCCGCCATTGCAGGCGCGGCATACTAGCAAGCGATAAACAGAGGCGCCAAACCAAACCGCTCAATGCATGATCTTGCCGCCATCGACCACCAGGGTCTGCCCCGTGACGAAGGCGCTGGCATCCGAAAGCAGGAACATGAGCGCGCCGACGAGGTCGTCCGGAACCTGCGCCCGGGCGAGGGCGCGGAGCGCGTCGCTGCCGTCGTTGAGGTAGGCGGGGTCGCTTCCTGCGATCTGGGTCTCGCTCAAGGTGCGGCCGGGAGCGATGCAATTGACGGTGATGCCGTCGCCACCGACCTCGCGTGCGAGCGCCCGCGTGAATCCTACCGCCCCCGCCTTCGAGGTCGTGTAATGGAGCCGGTTGGGCGTGCCCTCGAAGACGCGGGTCGAGGCGATGTTGACGATGCGGCCGCCGCCCAGCCGCCGCATCGCGGGCACCACGGCGCGGCAGCAGAGAAAGAGCCCGCGCAGATTGACCGCCATCACCAGATCCCATTCCTCGATCGAGATTTCGAGCCAGGACCGCCGCGACAGCGCGCTCATGAGCGAGGCATTGTTGACGAGCCCGTCGATCCGCCCGAAGCGCAAGAGCGTAGCCTCCGCCATCCGCGCGACCGCAGCGGGATCGGAGACGTCGGTCGGCACCGAGAGTGCGTTCGCGCCGAGGCGCCCGGCCAGCGCCGCGCCCTCTTCGGCCGCCACGTCGGCGATCGCCACTCGCACCCCCGCCTCGACGAGGCGCTCGGCGTACACCTTGCCGATCCCGACCGCCCCACCGGTGACGATGACGACGCGATCGCGGAGATCGAAGAGAGAGGATTTCATAAGATGGAGTGTAATTCCCTCTCCCACGCAGTGGGAGAGGGTTGGGGCCCGCGCGCAGCGCGGGAGGGTGAGGGCCGATGAGCGTCCCTGGCAACCACCCTCACCCTCCCATTGCTTCGCAATGGGCCCCACCCTCTCCCGTCTTCGACGGGAGAGGGATCAAAAGCCGTAGAGCTCGGCAGGGTTGTCGACGAGGATGCGCTGGCGGACGGCGGGGTCCGGCGCCCAGTCGAGGAGCATGTCGAGCAAGACGGCATCGTCGGGCTTCCGCTCCACGGAGGGGTGCGGCCAGTTGCTGGCCCAGAGCATCCGCTCCGGCGCCGCCCTCACTAGCTCCTTCGCAAGCCGGCCCACGTCGTCGAAGAAGGGCGGGCCCAGCTTCGAGGTCTCGTAGGGCGCCGCGAGCTTCACCCAAACGCGACCGCTTTCGACCAACCGAAGCAGGGAGCGAAAGGCCGGGTGATCGACCTGCACGGGCTCCAGGAATTTTCCTTGATGGTCGATAACGATGCGTCCGGGCCAACGCCGTATCTGCGCCTCGCGCTCCGGCAGCAGGCGGCCGTCGAGCTGGAGCTGCACGTGCCAGCCGACGCTCTGGACGCGTGCGGCAAGCGCATCGAACTTCTCCCAGGGAAGCGCGCCGCCCGGCAGCGCGAAGAAGCGGATGCCGCGCATGCCGCCCTCGGTGAGACGCTTCAGCTCGGCATCGCTCACGTCGGTGTCGACGACGGCGATGCCGCGCGCCTTGTCGAGGCCGAGAGCGGCAATGCCGTCGAGGGTGCAGGTGTTGTCCATGCCATAGGTCGTGGGCTGCACCACCACCGTGCGCTCGATCCCGAGCCGGCGCGTCATCGCGCGATAGACCTCGACCGTCGCCGGCGGCGGCTTCACCAGCGCGGTCGGCGCGACCTTATAGCCCGGCCCATAGAAATGGATGTGCGTGTCGCAGGTGCCCCTGGGCGCCTTGAGGCGCGGAACGCTCTCCGTCATCGCAGTTCTCCCCTCACGCTTTCTGCAGGCGCCCGAGCCGGGTCGCGTGCGCCGTGTTGACGGCGTGCGGCGGCACCTTCCCCGCCACCAGCGCCGCCGCCTGCTCGACGGTATCGAAGGCCTGATGCTCGATCGCGC
>Ga0335085_10003362_pt1 | contig 27844 bp, 27 predicted proteins | sample Lox_Sample_45_FD_206712 | JGI IMG/M metagenome (GOLD analysis project Ga0335085, IMG submission 206712) | Soil microbial communities from Loxahatchee National Wildlife Refuge, Florida, United States - Lox_Sample_4.5 | ecosystem: Environmental > Terrestrial > Soil > Wetlands | place: USA...
ACCGCGAAAGCTCCGCCATGAGCACGTCGGCGCGGAACAGGAAGTTGCCTGAGTTCCACAGGTAGCCCTCGCGCAGGTACTGGGCCGCGGTCGCTGCATCCGGCTTCTCGACAAAGCGCTTGACCGCCTTAACGCCGGTCTTGCCGATCGGCTCGCCCGGCAGGATGTAGCCGTAGCTGGTCTTCGGCTCATCGGGCTTGATGCCGAAGGTGACGATCGATCCTGCCTCGGCCGCCTCGCGCCCGGCGACACAGGTGGCGCGAAACTGCGGCACGTCGAGGATGACGTGGTCGGCGGCAAGCGCCAGCACCACCGCCTGCGGATCGCGCTGACGCGCCACCGCCGTTGCCGCGGCAATGGCGGCCGCCGAATCGCGCCGCAGCGGCTCGATCACGACCGTCGCCTCGACGCCGACCTCTTCGGCCTGGCGGCGGGCGAAAAAGTGGAAATTCGGCCCGGTGATGACGATCGGCGGGGCGAACATCGCATCATCCTGCACCCGCAGCAGCGTCTCCTGGTAGGTCGAGCGCTCGCCGACCAAGGGCAGGAACTGCTTGGGCAGGGCGTCGCGCGACACCGGCCACAGCCGCGTCCCGGCGCCGCCGGCAAGCAGAACGGGGATGATCAGCGAGGGCATGGTCTTACGCGTCGGTTCCGTTCAAATTAAAGCCACATCATTCGTAACATTTTGCCGGCGCATGATCTTTTACGAAATCGGGCTTTCGCGTGTTGAATCCATGCGCTGACAGGACCGCTCGGGGCTCTATGTTTGGGGCGGGAATCGTCTTAAGCCAGTTCCGCGTTGCTGACTATCGCAATCGTTGCGTATCGGAAAAGCTCACCACAGTTCCTGGCTTTTGACCAAGCGAAGCCTCATGGGCGGCCGGCTGAACGCGTAGCGATCCCTGCATAGCCGATACCCGCGACAATCAAAAGGCGCATTGAAGCCGAGGGTCTGCCCGTTCCCAGTATTCAGGACCGAGAGGCACCAATGATTGGTGCCGAGATTCGCCACAGCAAGACCATGTTTGCCTTGGATTCTTTGCAACCCGCAGAGCCAGGAAAACAAACATCGCAATCGCTGCGACGGTTTCTTAGCTGATTGCGAGCCGTCCGAACTGTAGATCCGATTCAAAGGAGGCTAGCGCTGCGGCGTTGGAACGAACGCAGGGATCTCTCGTTTGTTGCAATACAACCTAATCGAGGAGCTTCCTATGGCCAAAAAACAGCCCAAGCAACTTGACGAACTATTCCACGAGGGATTGAAGGACATCTACTTCGCCGAGAAAAAAATCCTCACAGCGCTGCCGAAGATGGCAAGGGCTGCGGAAGCCAGGGAGGCGAAAGCGGCATTCGAGAAACACCAGCGTGAAACCGAGGAGCACGTGAATCGGCTCGAAAGGGTGTTCGAGATCATCGAAGAAAAGCCTCAAGGGAAAAACTGTCCGGCCATCGTCGGTATCATCGAGGAAGGAAAGGAGATCATCGAGGACTATGAGGACTCCCCGGCACTTGACGCCGGACTGATTGCCGCGGCCCAAGCGGTCGAACACTACGAGATAGCGCGGTATGGCACGCTCAAGACATGGGCGGAAGAGCTCGGCTTAGAGGAGGCTGTGAAGCTTCTCGAGCGCACACTGGGAGAAGAAAAGAAGACCGACCAGACATTAAGCGAACTGGCGGAAAATGCCGCCAACCAAAAGGCCGAAGCTGTGTGACCAAACCCGCGACAGAAGCGCATGTCAAAGGCGAAACCAACAGATAGCAAATGCGGCGTGGGTGCGAGAACACCTGATAGGAAAGCCGCGGGCGACCGGCGGCTTCCCGCACCCTTTGGGCGCGCGACAGCGCAAGTGGAAAACGCCGAACGGCAAGGCGAATTTCACAGTGCCAGAGAGGGGGGCGCATATGGCTGCACACGTATTGATTTCGCCTAAGGACCCACAGCGGACGTATGACAGTTCGGACCGTTCCAAAGCGTTCGCTTAAGCCGGTATGATCACAGCCTGGCCAGCCGTTGTCCTCGATAAGCACGTCAGTTCTGCAGGGCACTTTAAGCCAACTGAAGTCTCGCGGGCGCGTGACGCCTTCTTACACCTTTTGCCTGGAACATTTTCACGAGCCTGCGCATTTGGGAAACAGTGATCGGCGACGGTCCATCCGCGACCGCACGTGGGTTCATGCCCGTCGTCGTCATTACGCTTAATACAGCAATTATCGAAGGGAGTTTACGGCATGAAAGCGCAAACTATGCTCGCGGCAGCAATCGTTCTGTCGTTCGCGGCGCCCGCAGTCGCCGACGAGTACTACGTCGTCCGCGGGCCTGACCACCACTGCACCGTGACGACCACTAGGCCGGTAAAGGAGACCACAATCACACAAATTGGACCTATCGCTTTCGAATCCCGCGCGAAAGCTGAAGAGCGCATCAAGACGACCAAGGTCTGCTCCGACACCACTACCGGCACGTCAGTGCACATTGACAAAGACTAAGCTATCTCGGCAAACAAAAGCCGGGGCGCCCACGGCGCCTCGGCCTTTGCCACGATGTCGATAAAAAAGGCCCTGCCCGGATTGGCCTTTAGCCATGCAAGTTGTTAGTCTTACTTGCTGTAGTCGAAGTTTGGCATGGACTTTAGCTGATCCTTGGTGGCGTCGAGTACCGCGTGATCAGGATAGGTTTTCTTCCCGGTGCTCGATGACTGGCTTGACCCAGTTGTCGCGGCAACATCGGACCATTTAAGCCGATCAAAATTCACTGCGACGTCGTGCTCTCCCATGCCCAGGAAGCCGCCCACGCCAATCACGACGTTTGCGATCTTGCCGCTTTTGTCGAGCATCAGCTCCTTGATGTCGCCGATCTTTTGGTTCTGCCCGTTGTAGACGTCCATGTGGATGAGCTTGGACGCCTGCCACTCGCCGTTTGCGGACGCAGTTTGTGTCGAACTAGAGCTCTGAGCAACGGCCGCGGTAGTCGCGAGCGCGCAGATCGCGCCAACCGCAATCAATTTCAGATACATATTGGCATCTCCTCGGTGTTACCCCTCGGTGCCACTAACGCGCACCGGCGTCATTCAGTTTCAACCGTAAACGGGCGATCTGTTTTGCAGTGCAGCAGCGATTAGAAAGCGCAGGAAGCATGCGACGGGAACATTCGATTAAATGAAAACTTGGTGCGCGATTAAATGAAAACTTGGTGCGGCAAAGCGAGGTGTTCCCATGACCGCCAAGGAAAACAGTACGGCCAATCTTGTCTGCTCGTCGTATGAGATTGCTTGGCAGGAATATTCGACCCTTCCTGGACTGACACCAGACGAACATATGTTTGGGCCGGACAAGCTGCGCTCATTTATCCAAGTTATGGCTGACGTTGGCGAGCGTGACCCAATTAAGATCGCAAGGTCTGCTTTGGGAATGATGCGAGAATACGAGCAAAAAGTCCGCTCGAAAGCGCGCGTGCCGCTGCGGCAGCAGAAATCTGAGTAGCCAGCCTAACTGGCAAGTTTACGGTGCAATACGAAAAAGCCCAGCCCAAAGGCCGGGCAGTCTCGTTGGAAGTTCGTCAGACCTATTTTTGGTTTTGCTGGCCCGGTCGATCAGACTGACCGCCTTGCTGACCACCTTGACCGCCACCCTGCTGTTGCTGACCGGGCTTCTGATTTTGGCCACCCTGCTGTTGGCCGCCACCCTGCTGTTGCTGGCCGCTCTGGCCACTTTGATTGGGATTGTTCATGTGATGTTTTCCTATGTGGTTTCAACACCGGTTCAACCACGCGCGCTAGCATTGAGTTCCCTCTCTGCGCATTCCGCAGCTGTGTTTTATTTTTAATTGACAATCGACATACGCCGACGTGCGTCACATCCTGATCGACTAAAGGCACCAGATCTCGCGAAGCCAATTCCAAAACCTGTCGCGAGTGGCGCCACACGAATCCCAAAGCTCGCTAAACCACGACAAAGTAAGCAGCTTTGGCTTCACGATTTTGAAGAGCCTCTCTAGGCGAGAATACTCAAGGCATATCCGCAGAGAATTACGACTAAACCAGTTATCCAGTGACCGGTGTCAAGGAAAATACAGATGCCAGCTTGATGGGTTCGACTATTGCGATTGGTACAGCAAGAATGAGTAGAGATTGGTACGGGCCGATTTTTGGATGTTCTGTCGAACGAAAATCAACACCGCATAATCACAGACCGGACAGCGCTTCGCATCACGACGAAGCGTCGCAACGTGCCAATTTCAGAGACGTCGCGAGGAACGATTGCCTGCTGCCGCGCTTATCTAGTCAAGGGCGCGGGAATACGCACCAAAATGCTGTTGCATCGACGAGAGTTGCTGGCAACGGCCGCGTGGATCATTGCCGGCACGGCCGTTGCGCGGGCTTCGGTGATCACCGGTCGCTTGCCTTGGCACCCCACGGCCGGAGACCCACCCACGCCAGTGCGGCCGGGACCTTGGCAATTCTTCACGGCAGATGAAGCCGCGGCCATCGAGGCGCTCGCCGACCGCATTATTCCACCCGATCCCAAGACGCCGGGCGGCAAGGACGCGGGCTGCGCCGTCTATCTCGACCGGCAACTGGCCGGACCGTACGGCCGCCGCGACGGCGACTACAATCGCGGTCCCTTCATGCCGGCGGCGAAGAATTTCGGACCGCAAGCGCAGAATGGCCCTGCGGCAGATTATCGCAAGCAGCTGGCGGCATTTGATCGTTACTGCCGTGCGCAGCACGGTGGCAAGCCGTTCGCGCAACTGACCGACGCCGAGAAGGACAAGGTGATCGCCGACGTTGAAGGCGGTGAAGCCAAGCTCGAGGGCACCGACGGCCGCGTCTTCATCGATCAACTGATCAAAGACATCCAGGAGGGATTCTTCGCCGACCCGATCTACGGCGGCAACCGCGACATGGTGGCGTGGAAAATGATCGGCTTCCCAGGCGCGCGCTACAACTATCTGGACTGGATCGACCGCCACAATGAACGCTTCCCGCTGCCGCCGGTGAGCATCATGGGACGGGGCGAATGGACGCCGAAGGCAAGTTGAGGGCAGTCATGGCGCGCAAGCTTCCCAGTAAAGACGTCGTGATCGTCGGCCTCGGCTGGACCGGCTCGATTCTGGCCAACGAGCTGACCGACGAGGGGCTCGACGTGGTCGCGATCGAACGCGGTCCCTGGCGGGATACGCCGACCGAATTTCCGCCGACTTACGCTCAGGACGAACTGCGGTACCGCATCCGGCACGAATTGTTCCTGCGGCCGGACCAAACCACCTTCACCTTCCGCAACAAGACGAACCAGACGGCGTTGCCGATCCGCAGCTGGGGTGCGTTCATGCCGCCCAATGGCGTCGGCGGCGGCGGCGTGCACTGGAATGCGGAAACATGGCGCTTTCTGCCCTCCGATTTCGTGCTCAAGACCCATTTGACGCAACGCTACGGCGCCGCATTCCTGCCCGAAGACATCACCATTCAGGATTGGGGCGTGACCTTCGAAGAGCTCGAGCCGCATTACGACGCGTTCGAACGTCTGTGCGGCACGTCCGGTACAGCCGGCAATCTGCGCGGGCAAATTCAGGACGGCGGCAATCCGTTCGAGGGCCCCCGCTCACGGCCCTATCCGAATCCGGCGCAGAAGCAGGGCTTCGGCCATACTCTATGGGCCAAAGCCGCGCGCGACCTCGGCTACAAGCCCTTCCCCCAACCGTCCGGCAACATGTCGAAGGCCTATGTCAACCCGCTCGGCGTCCGGCTCGGTCCCTGCACCTATTGCGGCTTCTGTGAATGGTTCGGCTGCGGCAACTACTCGAAGGCGAGTCCACAAACGACCATCCTGCCGGTCCTCATCCGCAAATCGAATTTCAGCGCGCGCGATCAAAGCGAAGTCACGCAGATCAACCTCGACTCCTCCCGCAAGCGCGCCACCGGAGTCAGCTTTGTCGATTCGAGCGGCGTTGAATGGGAACAGCCCGCCGACCTCGTAATTCTGTCGGCCTACTCGATGTTCAACGTGCAGCTTCTGCTGCTGTCGAAGATCGGCAAGCCGTACGATCCTGTAGCCAATACAGGTGTGATCGGCCGAAATTTCACGCATCAATGCATGTCGAGCGTGGATGGGTTCTTCGACAAAACCAAGTTCAACTTCAATCCGTTCATCGCGTCGGGCGCCATCGGCATGTGTATCGACGAGTTCAACGGCGACAATTTCGATCACGGGCCGCACGGCTTCGTCGGCGGCGGCTATCTCGGCCAAGTGCAGACCAACGGGCGACCGATCGAGACGACACCGACGCCGCCGGGGACGCCGAAATGGGGCAGCAAGTGGAAGCAGGCCGTGCGGGACTACTATCTCAGCAACCTCAAGGGCGGCAGCATCCACGGCAGCATGTACAGCTACCGCGACGTCTATCTCGATCTCGATCCGACCTACAAGGACCGCTTCGGACGGCCGCTGATGCGCATGACCATTGACTTTCATGACAACGAGCTCAAGGCGGCCGCTTTCATGACCGACAAATACGCCGAGATCGTCAAGGCGATGGGCGCCACGCACGTCGTTAAACATGCGCGCAAAGGGCCCTACGACGTCACCAAGTACCAGACCACGCACCTCAACGGCGGCGCCGTCATGGGCAGCGACCCGAACACCAGCGCACTCAACCGCTATCTGCAGAGTTGGGACGTGCCGAACCTGTTCGTCATGGGCGCCAGCGCGTTTCCGCAAAACGCAGGATACAACCCGACCGGCACGGTGGCGGCTTTGGCGTTCTGGTCGGCGAAGGCCATTCGCGAACAGTATCTGAAGAACCCTGGGGCGCTCGTCCATGCTTGATCGCGCCACCGCCATCCTCCTGTCATTCGCCGCGGCCTCGCTCGCGGTGAGCGGCGCACAGGTCGTCGCCGCAGCGCCCGATCAACAGAAGTTTTCACAGATTGAACGCGGCCGCTATCTGACGACTCTGGCGGATTGCGTCGCCTGCCACACCAATCCGGGAACGGGCAAGCGTTTCGCCGGCGGGCGGCCGATCGAGACCCCGTTCGGCATCGTCGTTTCGGCGAACATCACGCCCGATACCAAAACCGGAATCGGCGGATGGTCCGACGAGCAATTCGACAATGCGGTACGGCACGGCGTGCGTGCCGATGGCAAGCGGCTCTATCCTGCGATGCCCTATCCGTCCTACGCCAAGATGTCTCATGAGGACGTATTGGCGATCCGCGCCTATCTTGCCACCATCCCGCCGGTGCACAACGAGGTCGTTTCCGACCAATTGCCGTTTCCGCTCAATATCCGCGCCGGCATGCGCCTGTGGAACGCGCTCTATTTCAATGACGCGGAATTCCAGACCAATCCCGACAAGCCGCCGCAGTGGAATCGTGGCGCCTATCTGGTGAACGGCCCGGGTCATTGCGGTGCCTGTCACACGCCGAAAACGATGCTCGGCGGTGACAAGCTCTCGCAGGCGCTGCGCGGCGGGCAGGTTCAGGGCTGGCTTGCGCCCAATATTACCAACGACAAGGCCAAAGGCCTCGGTAGTTGGTCGAAGGATGACATCGTCGACTTCCTCAAGAGCGGCCATAGCCGCGTGGCCACGGTCACCGGCCCAATGGCGGAAGAGATCGAGCACTCCAGTTCGCGTTGGACGCAAGCCGATCTGCAAGCGATCGCGACCTATCTGAAGGACTTGCCCGGCATCCAGGCGAAGGGCAGCCCGGTCGCCGCCAATGACCCGGCCATGAAGGCGGGCCAAGCCATCTACCGCGACGTTTGCTCGGCCTGTCACCAGCTCGACGGCAAGGGCGTCCCGCACCTATTCCCGTCGCTGCCAGATTCGGCCGCCGTGCGCGCAGACGACGCCACCACCGCTATCCGCGTCGTGCTTCGCGGCGCACGCAGCGTCGCTACGTCGCCCGAGCCGACCGCACCCGGTATGCCGTCGTTCGCCTGGCAGCTCAAAGACGATCAGGTGGCGGCAGTGCTGACTTACATCCGCAACAGCTGGGGCGTGGCGGCTCCGGCGGTTTCCGCCGACACCGTCGCGACGGAACGTTCGAACCTCGCTGCCCGCACCGACTAGGCGATAACCGAAAGCCATGCGGTTAGCACATCTCTCCCTCCTCGCCGCGATGCTTGCCGTCTATCCCGCTGCGGCGCGCGTTCTGCCGATCGACTATCAGGATGCCGGCGTCGCGCCTCCGGCCGATGCATCGCTGCCGCTGCCCGTCAGCGTGACCGATTCCAGCGGCCGCCACATTTCACTCGGAGATTTGATTTCGCACCCCACGGTGCTGGTTTTTGCCGATTATACCTGCCGCACGCTGTGCGGGCCTACCATTGCCTTCGTTGCATCAGCGCTGGAGAAATCCGGCTTGCGCCCCAGCGATCAATTCCAGTTGCTTGTGATCGGGCTCGATCCGAAGGATTCGATGGCAGATGCGGCCACGATGCGGCATGCGCATATCGGAGCCGGGACGCCGCTCGACCGTGCCACCGAATTTGTCACCGCGAGCCCAGCCGCCGTGCAAAAACTGACGACTGCACTCGGCTATCGATACCACTACGATGCCGATAGCGACGTCTATATCCATCCAGCGGCCGCATACGTGTTGCGCAGTGATGGGCATGTCAGCCGAGTCCTCACCGGCATCGGCTTGTCGGGCGCTGACATGCGTCTTGCCATCGTCGAAGCGAGCGCGGGCAAGGTCGGTACGCTGCGCGATCAGGTTCGGCTGCTTTGCTCGGCTTTCGATCCCGCCCATGGAACCTATGACCTGCGGATTTCGCGCATCCTTGAATTTGCGGCGTTTGTCACCGTGGCCCTCTTAGCCGGCGGCATCGGCCTGCTGCTGTTCGCGGACCGCAGGCGCGCGGCTTGAGAAGATCTGCCTTCGAAGCTCCCCAACCCACTGCCATGCCAGCAGCCAGATCGAGCCGGTCGTGAGGATCGCGGCCGGCAGAGCGAGCCACAGGGCCAGCCCGACCGGATGAAGCGGCGGCAGAACAAGAACGGCCGCCTCGAGGTAGCGCAATGCCAGGGTCGCACCCGCCAACCAGAGCAACACCCGCGTGCTGCTGCGCGCCCTTTCGGAGAGCAGCACGAAAAATGGAACGATGAATTGGAAGACGAACAGCGCCCACAGCGCGACGCCCCAGCCGCCGTCTAGTCGTTCGAGATACCAGATGACCTCGTCGGGGAGGTTTCCAGCCCAGATGATGATGTATTGCATGGCGTGCAAATAGGCCCACAGTAAAAGGACAGACAAAAGCGTGCCGGAATAGGCCGCGTTGCTCATCTGTCGCCCGCGTCCACTGAGAAGCAAAGCCGCAACGGCGAAGCCGAACCCCGCCAGCAAGTCGAAGCCGATCGCTAGCAGCCCGTAAATCGACGAATGGAAATCCGGTTCCAGCGACTCGAGCCAATCGATGCCCGCCCAGGACGACACCAGCGCCCAGACGATGAGCCCGACGGACGCCGCGCGTTTCATCGCGGTTGCGTCGGCGTAGGCCCGGCTGCCCCACACGGCAAGCGCCGTATAGATCGTGAAATAGACGATCGTCCGCAAAATGAAAAACCACGGCGTCAGGTAGGCGGCCTTGAACGCCGGCAGATGGCCGGGATCAGCGGCCCACGGATAGAGATAGGCCATACCCGCCCCGATAGGGATGAAAAGCAGCGCGACAACCGGCATCGTCAATGCCGCGCTCGACAGCAGAAATCGCAGATCCGGCGTCCAGCCGGCGCGCACCAGGTAGGTCGTGAACAGAACGGCCAAGGCGCCGATCGGAACGGCACTCATCGCCGTCCAGGCGACGAGATAGCTGGCAAACGCGGTTTTCGGATCGAACAGCAGCCCCGCCAACAGCCCGGCCAACCCGGCTGCAAGGCCGACCAACGTTATTTTACGCGTCTGTGTCACGGCGATTTCTCCGCCTTCAGACGTGCCTGCAGGTCCGCAGGCAGTTCGGCAACGTTGGCGTGCTGGCCCAGTTGCAGGGCCCGAACGTAGGCGACAATCGCCCAGCGGTCGCGCGGCCGAATACGGTCGGCATGGGCGTACATCGCGCCGAAGCCATGCGAAATAACGTCGTAGAAGTGCTGATCGTCTGCGCCGAGCAACCGTTGCTCGACCAAATCGGGCGGCGGCGGCATGCCGCGCAACACCACCATGCCGCGACCGGTGCCGGCGCGATCGTGACAAGGCGAACAGAATACGTCGAACTGCTCGCGACCGCGCGCCAGCAATTGCATCGTTACCGGCGGCTTGTTCTTCGCTTCCTCGGCGCGGGCAAGGTCGCCGCGCGCGACCGTGCCAGGCACCGGCGCCTGCAGAACCCGCCCGTCACGGAACAGTCCGCCCGGCGCGTACTCATGATACTTGGGCTGCGAATCCATGTTCGAACGCGTGCACGCCGTGGCCAGCAGGCAAAGTCCAATGCAAACCGGCAACCGCATCACGGCCCCACGAGCTCGACCGAATTGGGCTTGAGGCTGTCGAGAAACCGGTGCGTACTCTGCGCATCGAATTTCGCGTCGGTCGCCAGAACACACAGAAAGAAGCGGTCGCGCGAAGCGCGATAGAACGCGGGTGCCGCGAATACCGGGTGATTGAGCCGCGGCAAGCCGTTGAGCGCCAGCATGCCGATCGCCGGCGCCAGCGCCGCGAACAGCACCGTGAGCTCGAAGCACACCACCATGAACGCCGACAGAGCATAAAGCGGCCTTCCGCCGACGTTGATCGGATAGTCGAAATTGGTGAAAAGCTGCATCCCGAGCGCCAGCGTAAAGCCAAACAGACCGCCGAAGAGCCCCAACCAAAGGATCCGCCGGTCGCGCAGACCGAGGATGCCGTTGAGCTCGTAGACCGGAAACGGCGTGAAAGCATCAAGTTCCCGGTAGCCCGCTTCGCGTGTGCGCTCGGCGGCGGAAACAAGAGCCTCCGGCGTTTCAAACTCGGCCAGCAGGCCGTAACAGGCCGGTTCAGGCATGCGCGGCCTCCTCACGCTCTTCGTGCAGCACTTCCTTGGTCTCGAAGATCGAGATCACCGGCAATAGCCGGATGATGAGCAGGAACGGCACCAGAAACATTCCGATGGTGCCGAGATAAATCGCCCAATCCCAGAATGTGGCGTGATAAACGCCCCAGGACGAAACCAGAAAATCCCGATAAAGGCTGGTCACCAGGATCATGTAGCGCTCGAGCCACATGCCAACGGCAACGCTGGTTGAAATTCCAAACAGCATCCACGGCGTGCGGCGCACGGTGCGTAGCCACAGCGGCTGCAAGACGACAAAATTGAAGAACACGGCGCCCCAATAGCTCCACCGGTATTCGCCAAAGAAACGGTCGCTGAGCGTCTGCAGTTCGTGCGCGTTGCCGGAATAGAGCGCGTCGAAGGCTTCAAATACGTAGCCGTAGGCCGTCATCAGGCCGGTGGCCAGCAGCACCTTGCCGAGAATGTCGAGATGCTGGTCGGTGACGAGATTCTGCAGGTTGAACAGCGCGCGGAGGGCGATGGCGATCATCGCCACCACGGCAAAGCCCGAGAACGCAGCACCGAGCACGAAATACGGCGGGAAAATCGTCGAATGCCAGCCGGGGATTGTTCCGGCAGCGAACAACAGCGAGACCTCGCTGTGCACCGAGACGACGAGGGGGACGGCAAGCGCCGCCAGCAGCCGGTAGGCCTGATGCCAGCGCATCCAGTGCAGCGCCGAGCCGCGCCAGCCGAGCGACAGCACTCCGAAGAAGACCTGCCAGCGCCGGCGGCGGGCACGATCGCGCGCCGCGGCAAGATCGGGGACAAGACCGATGTACCAGAACACGATCGATACGGTCAGATAAGTCAGCACTGCCCAGATGTCCCATTCGAGCGGGCTGCGAAACTGCGGCCACACTTCCATGGTCGCCGGATACGGGAACATCCAATAGAAGAACCAAGGCCGGCCGAGATGCAGGATCGGATAGATGCCAGCACAGGCGACGGCGAACAGCGTCATCGTCTCGGCAAAGCGGTTGAGCGAATTGCGCCAGTCGCGGCCGAGCAACAATAGCAGCGCCGAAATCAGCGTGCCGGCGTGGCCGATGCCGAGCCACCACACGTAATTATGGATGGCAAAGGCCCAATTGACCGGAATGTTGAGTCCCCAAATGCCGACGCCGGTCGTGAACAGCACGGTCGCCGCGACAAACAGCAGACCCAACAGCACCGAGGACAAGAGCAACGCGATCAGCCAGCGCCGTCGCGAAGGAAAGTGCAGCGGAATGCTGGCCAATTGATCGGTGACATCGGCGTATGTCTGCTGCGGCGGCAGAATCGGCTGCGTTGCGGCCTTGGCAATCATGCGTCCTCCCCATCCGGCGAGTCATTCCAGCGCGCCAAGTAAGTCGTGCGCGGACGCGTGCCGAGCTCCTCCAAGAGCGCGTAGTGCCGGCCGCTGCGCCGGCGTTGCGCGACGGCGGAGCCCGTGTCTTTCAAATCGCCGAATACAATGGCCTTGGTCGGACAGGCCTGCTGGCAGGCGGTCACGACTTCGTCACGCTGCAAGGCGCGCCCTTCCTTGTCGGCCTGGACCTGCGCGGCCTCGATACGCTGCGTGCAATAGCTGCATTTTTCCATGACGCCGCGCGAGCGCACGGTGACATCGGGGTTTTTCGCCGCCTGCTCGGCGTCGGCGAAGTGCCGGTAGTCGTACCAATTGAATCGCCGGACCTTGTAGGGGCAATAGCTCGAGCAGGTTCGCGTGCCGATGCAGCGATTGTAGACCATCTCATTGACGCCCGCGGGCGAATGGACCGTGGCGTGAACGGGACAGCCCATTTCACACGGTGCCTTCTCGCAATGCATGCAGGGCACCGGCTGGAAGAAGCCGCGCGGATTTTCCGGATCGCCGGTGAAATAGCGGTCGACGCGCAGCCACAACATTTCGCGTCCACGCGCAACCTGGTCCTTGCCCACCACCAGCACGTTGTTTTCGACATTGCATGCCGACACGCAGGCATTGCAGCCAATGCAAAGATCGAGATCGATCACCATGCCCCAGGCGTGGTCGGCGACACTGCCGTTCGCCTGCTTCTCGTTCCAGTCCGGATAAAACGTCGCCGGGTCCTTCGATGGCGGAATACGTGGATGTGTCGCGGTAACCTCGCGCACCAGATCGAAACCGTCCATGCGGTGATGCGCTTGCGTGGTCGCAATCGCATAGTTACCGGGAACGCGCGCGATGCTGCCGCGCGCCAGCCAGCCTGTTTCGTTCGGCCATATCGCAAAAGCGTCATAGCCGGCGCCAACAGCAATATCGCCGCCGGCGCGCCGGCCATACCCAAAATAGAGCGCGACGGTGCTCGCCGCCTGCCCCGGGACAACCCAAACTGCGCCACGAACGCTGCGGCCGCCGACCGCCACCTCCGCGATATCGCCGTTCGACAACGTCTGCCGATGCGCAATCATGGGGCTGATCGCAATCACATTGTCCCAGGTGATCTTGGTGAGCGGCTTGGGAAGCTCCTGCAGCCAGGCGATATTCGCAAATCGCCCATCCCAGACGCATGGATCGGGAAGAAAGACGATCTCGAATTGGTTGTCGCCATTTCCGCTATCTTGAAAAGACGCCGGGATATTTGGCGTGGCCGTGGCCGGTTGAGCCTGGCTATCGGCCACAAACCCATTGTGCAATGCGTGGGTCCAACGATGCTCGAAGTCGGCACCGAAGGTCGCGCGCCAGGTGTCGCGCACCGCGGCACCGGCTGCCGGCTGATCCACGCCAAGCAAGAGATCGAGCACGTCGTGGACCGTGCGCGAGTCATAAAGCGCCCTGAGCACCGGCTGAATGATCGTCGCGGTGCCATCCACCGCGCGGCCGTCGCTCCAGCTTTCCAGCGCATGCGACAAAGGCAGATGCCATCGGCATAACCGCGCGGTTTCGTCGGCGTAGAAACCGGCATGAATGCGATTAGGGACCCGCCGCAATTGATCGGCGAGATTCAACGCGCCAGGGCTGGCATAGGCCGGATTGCACCCGATTACGATCAAGGTCTCGACCGCGCCTGCGGAAATGTCTGCGGTCAGGCTGGCCAACGGCTGCGCCTCGACTGGGGTCAGATGAATCGGGTTGCTGTACCAGACCGTCACGTTTGTGTTCTTCAGGCGGTCGTTGATGATCGGTGCGAGGGCCTGGACCTGCGGGTCAAATTGCGCTCCGATCGCCAGCAGCGAATGGCCGCTGTGAGCGCGCAAATCAGAAACGGCACGGTCCAGCCATTTCTTTTCCGTTGGCTGAAGTTCGGGCCGCGCAAAACCAGGAATCGCAAACTTGGCGCCGAGGGCTTGCGCAAGCACCGCAATGCGACGCGGCTCGCTCGCAAGCCGTGCCGATGCGACTGTCCCGCTGAGATTCGGCACGCTTTCCGCTACATGGAGGCGGCTGCGTCCATTCCCCGGTGCCATGTCGCCGCGGCCCTCCGACCAGGCGCCAGCATGCGCCACCTGGTTTGCTCCCGGCCCGAGCAGATCATGATCGAGGCTGACGATGACGTGGCAGCGATCGAGTCGGAAATGCGGCACGAGAGGCTTGCCGAATGCAGCCGTCATCGCCTCGTGCTGCCGGGCGGCACTCATTGGCGGCAGCTGCGACCAGCGCATTTTTGGAAATTGCTTGCTTAGCTCGGCGAGCTGTCGCTGTAGCGTTGGGGAGGTCGAGGCGCCGATGAGAATGCGCAACCCCTCGCCGCCCCGATCGAGCCAGCGTGCGCGCATTCCTGCAAGCTCGCCGCCGAACACATTCCAGGTCGAAGTCGAACCGCCGCGCAGCGGCAGTTTCGAGCGCTCTGGATCATAGAGCTCGAAAACAGCCGACTGCATGAATGCATCGCTCTTGCCGCGCGTCGCCGGGTGATCGGGATTGCCATCGAGCTTCGTCGGCCGGCCGGCGTAGGTGGTCGCGATGACCGGCTGAACGTAGCCGTCGAACAGCACGCCGGTCGCATAATAGCGGGCAATCCCGGGAGTTATGTTGTCAGGCTGATAGACATAAGGCAGCGCATGATCCGACTTGTTCTCACCACAAGCGGCAAGCCCGGTCAGCAGCAGCGAGGCGCCCATTAGCTTGAGAAACTGCCGGCGGCCGGGATCGTCGAACATCGAGGACGCTTCGGGGAATTCCGCTCGCAACGCCGCGCGAAAACCTTCTTCGTCCAGCAATTCCTCGAGGCTTGACCAGAAGCGCCGGCTGCCGGCCGTCGCCACTTCGCGGGCACGCGCAAGATCAAATTGGGGCACGGGCGTTTTCATCGGTGGCACACAAAGCAGTAGGTGAGTTGGCCGACCCGAATGCCGTATTGCGCCAGCAGCTTGTGGCCCAGCGCGTCCCGATCGCCGGATGGCCGCCAGGTCATATTGGTGATTTGGTCGCGCGGCCTCAGATGAGGCGCGGGATCGCGATGGCAATCCAGGCAGAATTGCATCGTGAGCGGCTTGGCGCGGTAGGTCAGCGCCATGGTGTCGACGCGCCCATGGCACTCGACACAGCCAACACCTTTTGCGATGTGAATGTCGTGGCGGAAGTAGACGTATTCCGGCAGCACCGCGACCCGATTCCAGTTCAGCGAGGCGTTCTCCGCCAGGCTCGCGCGCACCGGCGCAAGCATGGGCGCGCCCGTCCAGATCTGTGAATGGCACGTCATGCAGGTGTGCGTCGGCGGCAGGCCGGCGCGCGGGCTATTGGCAACAGACGTGTGGCAATACCGACAATCGATGCCGAGCTGACCGGCGTGATGGCGGTGGCTGAACGGCACCGGCTGCGCCATGGGATGGATGTGCGCGCCGGTCACCCAATCGGACCGGGCAAGGCCGATCGGCACGATAATCGCGGCGGTCGCCAGCGCTACCGCGCCAACCAGAACAATGCGCAGCCAGGTATCGGCGGCGGGAGAAAAAAGCTGGCCCATTTTGCAGCGCGGGACCGTTGCGGAAACCCCTATCCCCAACGAAGTCTAATGAGCGCGGTTCCCGATTGCGGCAAAGAGACCGTTGCCGCGCAGAGGATGGAACTTCTGCCCCGCCGGCCGGTTGAGGACGCGGGGTGATTTCACGTTCGCGCCGGGCCGGCACGATGCCAGACGTATCGCGGCCGCATGACTTCGAAAGATCGGACGCCGATCCGCGTTTGATCAGCGCGCTCGCGTTGGGGGTGGGAGCCTTCCTGCTTGCAACGCCATTCCTGCTGAACGCCCTCTATCCGGACGCCGACCATCTCGGCCGGATCCCGGACGGGCTGCCGCAACCGCCGCTGCCGCGCCTGCGACTCACTCCCCAAGCTGATCTCGATCGCTTGCACGCGCGCGAAGAGCGGCAGTTGAATCGGCTTGATTGGGTCGACAACGGCCGGCAGATCGCCCGCATTCCAATTGATGAGGCGATGAAGCTTATCGCGGAGCGCGGCCTCGCCGGCTGGCCAACCTCTTCCACGTCTTCGGCTCGTCAAGCTCCACCTTGAGCGGCGCATGAACAACTGGATTGAGCATGCGAATCCGCTCGTGCCATCCGGCGAAACCGCCCACGCGGGATCTGTCGACCTGCTCTTCGACGGGCTGCTGGCATCGGCCCTATTGGTTCTGCTTCTGCTGTTTTTCCTACTGCTGCGCTTCGCGATTCACTATCGCGTCGGCAACACCAACGCGGACCGCGATCATCGCATCCAGAAAAGTTGGAGACTGGAGACGGCCTGGACCGCGGCGACGCTTGTCGCCTTTCTCGCGCTGTTCGTATGGGGCGCCCGCCTCTATCTCAATCTTTATGACGCGCCGGCGGGCGCCGAGACGATTTACGTCATCGGCAAGCAGTGGATGTGGCAGGTCCAGCATCTAGGCGGCCAGCGCGAGATCAACGAGCTTCACGTCGCAGCGGATCATACGGTGCGGCTAATTATGTCATCGCAGGACGTTATCCACTCGTTCTTCGTTCCCGCATTTCGCGTCAAACGCGACGTGTTGCCCGGCACATCCGAAGAGATCTGGTTCAGGCCGCGCAAGCCCGGCGTCTTTCACCTGTTTTGCGCCGAATACTGCGGCACCGATCACTCACGAATGACCGGCCGGATCGTGGTGATGCCGCAGCCGGACTTTGCGCAATGGCTGGTGCGCCAGGACGTCGACGGGACGCTCGCTGCGCAAGGCGCGAGTCTTTTCCGCCAGTTTGGCTGTGGCGGCTGCCACGGCAGCGGAGCCACGGTGCGATCGCCTCCGCTCGAGGGCCTTTACGGCAAGCGCGTGCCGCTCGCCGACGGAACCACCCAGATCGCCGATGAGCGCTATCTGCGCGATTCCATTTTGCGGCCGCGCGCGCAAATCGTCGCAGGCTATGAGCCGCTGATGCCGTCGTTCGAAGGCAAGATCTCCGAGGAGGAGATCATCAAAATTGTCGCTTACCTGAAATCGCTCGGCGGCGAAGGGGCGAAGCCATGAGCGAAGCCCGCAACTACCTGACCGAAGACAACAGCATCCGCTCGTGGCTTTTAACCACCGATCACAAACGCGTTGCCATCCTCTATTTCATCGCCATCACGGTCTTTTTCTTCATCGGCGGCGCCGCCGCGGCCCTGATCCGCCTGGAACTGCTCACGCCGCAGGGCGACCTCGTGACCTCCGATACCTACAACCGACTGTTCAGCATGCATGGGATTATCATGGTGTGGTTCTTCCTGATCCCGTCGATTCCGTCGACGTTGGGTAACTTCATCGTGCCGCTGATGATCGGCGCGCGCGACCTCGCCTTCCCGCGTCTCAACCTGACAAGCTGGTACCTGTTCATCGCCGGTGGGCTGACGACGCTCTACGCAATCTTTGTCGGCGGCGTCGATACCGGTTGGACCTTCTACACGCCGTTCTCGACCATCTATTCGAACAGCCACGTCGTGCTGGCGGTGACGGGCGTGTTCATTGCCGGCTTCTCCTCGATCCTCACCGGCCTCAACTTTATCGTCACGATTCACCGCTTACGCGCGCCCGGCCTCACCTGGTACCGACTGCCGTTATTCCTGTGGTCGCTTTATGCGACCTCGGTCATCCTCGTGCTCGCCACACCGGTGCTGGCCATAACCTTGCTGCTGGTAGCGCTTGATCGGGCTTTCGGGATCGGCATTTTCGATCCGTCGCGCGGCGGCGATCCGCTCTTGTTCCAGCACCTGTTTTGGTTCTATTCGCATCCGGCCGTCTACATCATGATCCTGCCGGGCATGGGCGTCGTGAGCGAACTGATCGCCTGTTATTCGCGCAAGGCGATCTTCGGTTACAAATTCGTCGCTTGGTCCGCGATCGCCATTGCCGGCGTCGGCTTCTTTGTTTGGGGCCACCACATGTTCGTGAGCGGACAATCTGCATTCGCTGGACTTGTCTTCTCGTTCATGAGCTTCATCGTCGCCGTACCGTCCGCGATCAAAGTGTTCAATTGGACAGCGACGATGCACAAAGGCTGGATCAGCTATGACGCGCCGATGCTCTATGCGCTCGGGTTCATCGGGCTGTTCACGGTCGGCGGCCTGAGCGGCCTGTTTCTTGCCTGCCTCGCTTACGATGTCTACGTGACCGACACCTACTTCGTGGTCGCGCATTTCCATTACATCATGGTCGGCGGCATGGTGACCGCCTATTTCGGCGGCCTGCATTATTGGTGGCCGAAGATCACCGGCCGGCTGTACCCCGAATATTGGGCACGCGCGGCGGCGATCCTGATCTTCTTCGGCTTCAACATGACGTTTTTTCCGCAGTTCATTCTCGGCGTGCTTGGCATGCCGCGGCGCTATCACACTTATCCGCCGGAGTTTCAGATCTGGCACGTGATGTCGTCGACCGGCGCCTCCATCCTCGCGGTCGCTTACGCGTTGCCGCTGTTTTATCTCGGCTGGTCGCTGTTCTTCGGACAGCGCGCTTCTGCCAACCCTTGGCAAACGACAGGCCTCGAATGGCAGACACCGTCGCCGCCGCCCACGCACAATTTCGAGACGCCGCCGGAGGTGAAACGCAAGCCTTACGACTTCACCACAAAAGGAAAGGCGCGCGCGCAAAATGCCTGAAGCCCGGCCGGCGCGTCAATTTGTCGACCTGCGCCAGCAGCATGACGTGGCGCGGCTCGGCATGTGGGTGTTCATAGCGACCGAAGTGCTGTTCTTCGGTGGTCTCATTCTTGCCTATTGCGTTTATCGCAGCGGATATCCGGCCGAGTTCGCCGAGGCCGCGCGGCACACCAAAATCGTCATCGGTACCGCGAACACGGCCATCCTCCTCACCAGCAGCTTTCTGGTGGCTTGGGCTGTCGAGGCGGCGCGTTTGCGTGAATCCCGCTTCGCCGCCCTGCTGCTTTGGACAGCCGCACTGCTCGGCGTGGTTTTTCTCAGCCTCAAGGGCGCGGAATACGCGATGGAATACCACGAACGGCTGCTTCCGGGCCTCGATTTCAGTTTTGCCAGCCCGCAAGCCCACGCCGTGCACTTGTTTTTCTCGTTCTACATTGTCGCGACCGGCCTGCATGCCGTTCACGTCGCGGTCGGCATTGCCGTGCTTGTCGCAGTCGGCATTCGCGCTCATCAGCGCGCATATTTGGAGGCGTATCATTCGCCGATTACTGTGGCCGGCCTCTATTGGCACTTCGTCGATCTGGTGTGGATCTTTCTGTTTGCCCTCATTTACCTGCCCGGGAGAAGCGGATGACCGGGACGCGGCGCCCGCCCCGAAGACTGGTGCTGTCATGGATCGCCCTCCTGGCGCTGCTCGGCGCGACCGTCTTTATCGCCTATTTGCCGCTCGGAACTGCCAATACGGTCATTGCAATGACCATCGCGGCCCTCAAAGGGACAATCGTCGCGGCTGTTTTCATGGAGTTGCGAGAGCGCAATCCGTTGACTTTGACCTTCGCCGGCGCAGGCTTCTTTTGGCTCGGCATCATGCTGTGGCTGGTATTGACCGACTACATGACGCGGCCGAACTTCCCTCCGCACCTGCATTGGGGCTCGTGACAAGGACGCCGAGGCGTCAACCGCCTGAATAGCCGCCGATGATCGGCAGAATCTCGCCGGTGATGTAACTCGAACAGCTCGGCGCCGCCAGGAACACGAAGGCCGGGGCGATCTCTTCCGGCTGCGCCGGTCGACGCATCGGCGTGTCGCTGCCGAATTTCTCGACCGCCTTCTTTGGCTTGTCGGCTGGATTGAGCGGCGTCCAGACCGGCCCCGGCGCCACCACGTTCACCCGGATGCCCCGCGGCACGAGGTGTGTCGCCAGCGAACGCGCGAAGGCGTGAATGCCGCCTTTGGTCAACGAATAGTCGAGCAAGCTGCCGTTGCCGAGCAGCCCCGTGACCGAGCCGGTCATCACGATCGAGGAGGCGTTCTTGAGATGCGGGATCGCGGCCTTCACCATGTTGAAATAGCCGTAGAGGTTGGTCTTGATGGTGCGGTCGAAATGCTCGTCCGACAGGTCCTCGATCTTGTTGACGTGCTCCTGGAATGCCGCGTTGTTGACCAGGATATCGAGTTTACCGAACGTCTCGACGGTGCGTTCTACCGCCTCGCGACAGAACGCCGCATCGGCGACGTCGCCGGGCAGCACAATGCAGCGGCGCCCTTCCTTCTCGACCGCATGCTTAGTCTCCTTGGCGTCCTCGTGCTCGTCGAGATAGACGATGGCGACGTCGGCGCCTTCGCGCGCGTAGAGGACTGCCACGGCGCGGCCGATGCCGGAGTCGCCGCCGGTGATCAGCGCCGTCATGCCCTTGAGCTTGTCCGAGCCTTTGTAATGCGGCGCGTCGTACATCGGCGGCAGCCGCAGCTCCGCTTCGAGACCGGGTTTGTCGAGGTGCTGGGCCTGCAGCGGCGGCGATGGATAGACACGCGCGCCGGCCTGCATGGGTCTTGGCTGCTGGCTGCCGTCCTTTTTCTCATCGGTGCGGTCGATGGTGCGTTGGATGGCTCGCTCCTGCGCACCGGTTTGTTCCGCTTCACGCCGGAACGCGCTCGCTTTGCTGGTCATGGACGGATTCCCACTGATCGGTTCACTGCGATAACTCGGTCTATGCGGCGCCGTTCCAACGGCGGTGGCAAGGAGCTGCGCGCGCAGCACTTCGTTGCTTCATACGAAGGGCTCCAAATTTCGAGCGAGGTTCCAATGGCCGACACTGGCACCGATATTCTAGTCGAGACCCTTTTGGCCTGGGAGGTCGACACAGTGTTCGGGCTACCGGGCGACGGCATCAACGGGGTGATCGAGGCGCTGCGTACGCGCCAGGACAAGATCAAATTCATCCAGGTGCGGCATGACATATGAACTATTTGCCGTTCAGCAGTCGGTCATAGTGCGCTTTGACCATGGCGTAACACTCGCAAGCCGCATCGTTGAGACCCTTCAAATCGATGATTTTGATGCGCCCGCGACTGTAGGTAATTAAAGCGGCCTGCTGCAGCGTCTGGGCGACCTGGGACACGCTGGTCCGCTGAACCCCGAGCATCTGCCCAAGGAACTCCTGAGTGAGTTCCAGGGTATCACCGCCAGACAGGTCGCGACAGCGAAGTAGCCAGCGCGCCAAACGGGCCTCGACGGTGTGACTCGCGTTGCAGGCGGCAGATTGCTGGGCTTGAGCGAACAGCACCTGCTCATGTCGAATGAGAGTGGTGCGGAAGGCAACGCTGGCCTCCGCGACTTCGCGAAGTCGTTGAACGTCAAGGATTGATGCAGCGCCTGGGATTTGGACGATCCCCGTGTTCAACGCGATCTTGCCGTCCAATGCGGATGAGGCGCCGACGATACTGTCGCGTCCAATCATGGCAGCTTCGATAATTTCCCCACCGGCCAAAACGACGACCAGAGAAATGACGCCGCTGTGAGGAAAGTACACGCTGTTGACCGGATCACCAGCTTGAAACAAGACCGCTTCGTGGATCAATTCGATGGTCTTGAGATGCGGGCGAAGCAGTTCAAAGTCTGCCGATGGCAATGATGCCAGCAAACGATTGGAGGACTGGGCTGATGGTGTGTCCATCGCGCGCTCCTGCCGTTGAGGCGGGAGCGCGGGCGCGTCTCTCAGCCACTGACGCCTATTGTTGTTAGTTCTATGTCAGTGATGGTGCATATATAGGCGTATTCGCCCGAAATAGCGAGTGCCTCACGCTGCAGTGCAATACCGAAATATTTCCGGCAATGTCGGGTCCTTGGCAGACAGCTTTTCTCACTCAGATTTCAGTTTAAGCCTTGTGGGAGTGGAGTCATGAGGAAGGCTGATGGTGGGTCATTTGATCCTGAGACCATAGAAATTATGAGAACGGCATTGGATGAGGCATGGGTGTCGCTTCCTCCCGATGCGCGAGCGGGTCTCCACAAAACGGTCCTGGCGGAGGGCATTCTTCGGGCGGCTGCCCAGGGCGAGCGCGATTTAGCCCACTTGCGTTCGTACGCCCTTGCAAGGATTATCATCCCGACAAAAGCTGTTCTTTAAGCAACGCTACGTGGAGCGTCACTCATGGCTATTTATCGGTTGATCGCCAATGGTTCGTTCGGGCCAGAGGAGATCGAAGCAATGACGGCCGCCTATGAGGGCGCATTGATTGATCTGAACTTGGTTGATCGGAACGATCCCCTTACCGAACTTATCGCCAAGGCAATCGTCAATATTACGGCAACCGGCGAGCGCGATCCTAACCTGATCACGGAACGCGCGATGAACGCTCTCGGGGTGCGAAAGACCGCCGCATAAGACGCCACAGTGGCGGCCGCATGATCTTAGAGAACGCCATGTCGCCTTTTGGCACTTAGCGACCAATCGGCCTCAAGCCTGATATGGTCGCTTTCGGACCAGTGCGGACAAGCGAGGATTTTGGCCTTCGCTAAATAGGGCGCGATTGACCTACAGCTGACATCGCCGATACTCGCGTCGCCCTTCGGCAGCCTGCCGCGTTCAGCAAATTCTAGGCGATTGCTGCGAATGAGTGTGTGGCCCGGCATCATTCGGAACAAAGATGGCACATTTTTATAAAAACGACATATTTTGTGGAACGGGAATCCGACCAGCCCATTGTAGTGCGTGGGGAAATCGGAATGGCCGTTGTACTGGTTATTGAGGATGAGGCACCCCTGATGGTGCTCGCCGAATCCGTCCTCCAACATGCCGGTTACGAAACGCTGTCCGCCGCTAGTCTCGCGCAGGCACAAGCCATCATCCAGTCCGAAGCGAAATTCGATCTCGTCTTCACCGACATCGCCTTGGGCGACCAAAAGGAGGGCGGCCTCCAGGTCGGCCAAATCGTCCGCCAAGCTAGAAGCGGCGTTCCGATCCTCTATACGAGCGGGATGACGTTGACGGACGGCATGCAGTCGCTGTTTGTGCCGCCATGTGAGTATTTGCCGAAGCCTTATCGCGACGATGACCTTCTGAGCGCAACTACGCGCCTGCTCGCAGAAACCCAAAGTTACAAATAGCCTCCGTCGGCGCCCTCTTTCATCTCAATCCAACGATGTCGCGATTGGCACAAAGCGGACATTCATTGAGCGTCGCCGCATGTCCGCTAAGCGCCAGAAAGCGACATTTTATGGCGTTTTATTTTGTCGGTTGTGGGTCAGGCACGACGCTCTCGGCGACGGAGTTGTGGCCACCAACTTCCGCTCTGCCCGGACGATTGCTGACTATCGCCTCTTTTTCACTTCTTCGGGCGGTCGAGAACAACGCGCACTCGGTGGGCAAGCTCTGCTTGGGAGATCGGTTTTTGAAGCAGATCAACGCCCTCATCTAATCTGCCTTGGTGCACGACTGCGTTCCGGGAGTATCCGGTCATGTAGAGAACTTTGAGGTCGGGATTTTGAAGCTGAGCCTGTTCTGCCAATTGTCGACCGTTGGTGCCGGGCATGACAATGTCGGTCAGCAACAAATCGATAGAGCGTTCTTTCTTTGCGAGAACCTCTAGTGCATCTATTGCGTTCGCTGAGGCTATAACGCGGTAATCCAAGCCACGCAGAATTTCTCCAATGTATGACCGTAAATCCGGATCGTCCTCCACCAGCAGAATAGTTTCAGCTTGGCCGCCGGCGAGATCAAGTTCTTGTGCTTCGTCGTCTAGTGCATGTTTTCCATGATGCCGCGGAAAATACAGCTTAACTGTTGTCCCATGACCGAGCTCGCTATAGAGCTTTACGTTGCCCCCTGACTGCTTTACGAATCCATATACTTGGCTCAGCCCCAGTCCCGTGCCGCGGCCCATCTCTTTTGTCGTAAAGAACGGCTCGAATGCCTGAGCAAGCGTGTCAGGCGCCATCCCCGTCCCCGTGTCTGTGACACTGATCGTAACGTACTGCCCGGGCATGATCTCGGGGTTCCTTTGGTGGTAGGCGTCATCTACAAATTGGTTTGACGCCTCGATCGTCAGCTTTCCGCCTTGAGGCATTGCGTCACGCGCATTAATGGCGAGGTTGACGACGGCAGACTCAAGTTGGCTCAGGTCCACTTCTATTTGCCACAAACCAGCCGACCCAACCGTTTGAATCTCAATCTGCTCGCCCAAGGTTCGGTAGAGGAATTCAACAACGTTATTGAGAAAATTATTGACATCGATGGGCTTCGGATCAAGCGCTTGCCGACGTGAGAATGCGAGAAGTCTATTCGTGAGCGCCGAAGCGCGCTGCGCGCCGCGCATCGCGTTGTTTACGGCGCGCACTAAGTTTGGATTGCTGTCGCCTTGGCGGACATAACGCTGTACTGTTTCCAAGTTTCCGAGCACGATCATCAGCAGGTTGTTAAAGTCGTGCGCGATGCCGCCACTTAGCTGGCCGACGGCTTCTAATTTTTGCGATGCCGCAAGCCGCTCTTGCGTTTCTTTGAGCTTAGTTGCCGCCTGCACGCGCTCCGTTACATCGCGGGTAACTTTCGCAAATCCTACAAGCGTTCCAGCGTCGTCGCGTATCGGGTCGATAATGACAGATGCATAAAACGTCGAACCATCCTTGCGAACGCGAAGTCCCTCCGCTTCAAAGCGCCCCGTCTCAGCGGCCTGACGAAGAGCCTTTGCCGGAATGCCAGCAGCCTTATCCTCATCGGTATAGAAGCGGCTGAAGTGTTGACCGATGATCTCATTAGCGCAGTAGCCCTTGATCCGTTCGGCGCCGGGGTTCCATGACGTGACATTGCCTTCCGCATCAAGCTGGAAGATCGCATAATCAACAACGGCGTTTACGAGCTGCCGATACCTCGATTCGGAAAGGGAGTCCTCCGCTCTCCGCTCAATCCCTCGCTGCTTTTTCTGTGCGGCCACTGCGTTTCCTAGTCAAACTCAACGCAGTTCGTATGGTTGGGTTCCGCCTAACTGCCCGATGAGTTTCTGTAGTAGAAGGCCGTTGGACATTGCGGCGCGAATACGTTCGGCTTTGGGTCAAAAGCGTCCGAGCCATCCAGGGCCTGTCCCGGATAATGTCTGTTATTGCCCCATAGCGACCGAATTTTGTGGCGTGGCGATGCCTCAACTGGTCGCGGCCAGGCGCTCGTCGCTGCATTAGCGCTAATGATTATCGTGAATATTAGATCTGCCACTCAGTAGTCGGCCACTATTGATATGAAGGGCGACCCAGAAAGGGTCTTTATGCATAAAACGCCGTATCATATTGTGCGCTCCTTACGGGCGCTCCGGACGGCTCACAGATTGGGATTGTTACGCTGTGTTCGCGTTATCCCCGGACGCAATTCGTGCGACGCAGCGCGAGCACAGGTTGACGTTGAATATCCGGGCAATCAGATCCCTAACTTACCCTTCGCTCAATGCAGCCACCGCGATTGCGAATGCAAGTTTGCGCCGATCGGCAGCGATAAAATTCGTCGTTTAATGGCTAGCGACGAATAGGCACCCGTGACAGATTGTCATAAAGGGCAAATGGAAATACCGCTGCCAATCCCCGGTAGGAAGGCAGCAAAAGAGGAAGCCGAAAAGACAGTACGTTCGACCGGCGGCGCAAATATGTTCTCCATTCTCCAGGAGCTCCGCAACAGCCGCCCTTCCGCCTACGCCTTGCAACACGGCTTTAGCGCAGTTTGCGATTGGCCGTTCGCTTCTATTTCCACTGTCAGGCTTAGCACCTCACGAAGAGCCGGCCGCCCACGTTCAGCGCGACACGCACGTCCGCACTCGCTCGATGTGTTTAAAACCGCCAGCTTTGACGTGATTGCCGCCGATGACCTTTTTTACCTGTCCGGCAGGACAGCTGCCGTCATCTACATAGACGATTTGGCCCTCTCTTAGGGCCCCCATCGGAGGCTCTTTTTTCAAGATAGCTGCGTGCAAAGGAACGCAGCAAATAATGAGTGCAAATACTGCCAGTGCGAACGTGAGTCTTCTCACGGTAAGCCCCTTTGCTGCGGCCGACATAATCGAAAATGAGCACGAACTATACAAGAGTTCTGCACCCCACGAGTCCGACATTGGTACTTAGTGTAGTTCACCGCGACACACTATTTTGGTCGCTAGCGGAGCGAAGCGGACATTGGCCAGCCCGGCCGGGGAAAACGTCGTTAGCGAATGACCCAAAACGGACATGCGAATGCTCGGGCGGAACGACTAAATTAATGCCCCATACATCGCTTCCCCCGATATCTGCCTGCCGGACGAGTCAAATTTCATTGCTTCGCAGGCGCGGCTGCAAACCCCGTTGAGATTCGCCTCATAGAAAATTATCAGATCGTTGGAATCGGAATCCCAGACAATATGGTCGAGTTTGAACTCGATCTTTTCGATCTTCTTTGCAGCAAGATGCCAGTAATCCGATAGCGCCCTCTTTCCCTCTATCACTGGATTGCCGACAAAGGTTTCGGCTTTGGGACTGACGAATTTTGCGTCTTCAACATAGTGCTCCAGTACTGCATCGATATCCTTTTTGTTCCAGGCTCTGATCCAGTTCGTCGCGAATGCGTTCGCTTCAGCTCGATTCATGCAAAGCTCCATGAGCATAACCTATGCCGCGCCCGAAAGCCTTTTGCAGCCGGTCTTGAAGCTTAGACAAATGAATTGTTTGCGAAAATAGGATGAATGTTATTGATAGATACAATTGGGGTTCGCAATGACCCCGCACGTCTAGTCGGCTGAACCAGCCATCGCTAGTATGATCTCATTCAATGTCCGCTATGGCGCATCGCGCCCCTTTCGGACTTGTGCCCTGAAAGGTCGCTAACGGACCAAAGCGGATAATGGCCCGCGTCGGCGCGAGTCATTTATGAAGCGATTGACCCGAACGGACAGACGCTCCGGCCAGCGGCCACATATCTAGTGCTCGGTCAACGCAGTCGGGCGATGCGGCACCACGGCGATCGGCGTCACGGTGTAGATGGCATCGCCGTGCTGATTAAATGCCGTCCATTTTATGCGGACTATTCCCTGCCGTTTCGTTTTCGATGGTGTGAGATCGACTACTTCGCCCTCGATGTGGATCACATCGCCAGGGCGTACCGGGGTGAGCCACCGCAATTCATCGACGCCGAGCAAGACCTCAAAGGCGGCGCTGAAGTCGCCGGCGCGACGCCCTCCAATCCCGAACCCGTCTTAAGCGTGAGGACACGGTAATGGCCTTCTCAGCAAAACAGGTAAAGGCGCTCAACCGTAACCCGGATCACCGCTTCATTCGGACCCGGGAAGCCAATGGCCGAGAACTGACCTACCTCGAGGGCTGGTACGCCGTCTCGGAGGCCAACCGCATCTTCGGCTTTGACGGCTGGAGCCGGGAGACCACCGAATCCAAGTGCGTGCTCGCCCGGGAGAACAAAGGCACTTATCTCGCGGTCTATATCGCCAGGGTTCGGTTGACCATCCAGGCCCATGGCACAGTCGTGATCCGGGAGG
>Ga0335085_10003364_pt1 | contig 27827 bp, 18 predicted proteins | sample Lox_Sample_45_FD_206712 | JGI IMG/M metagenome (GOLD analysis project Ga0335085, IMG submission 206712) | Soil microbial communities from Loxahatchee National Wildlife Refuge, Florida, United States - Lox_Sample_4.5 | ecosystem: Environmental > Terrestrial > Soil > Wetlands | place: USA...
CGCAGCGTGCGGACCGCTTTGTAGCCCGCATCAAGCGCGAACGCATGCCCGCCGCGGAGTGAGCTTCAACCCGCCGCCCGCGCATAAAGGATTCCCAGCGCCCGCCGAAGAATTCAGCAGAGCGGTGTCCCGCGCGCTCGAAGTATTTGTGCGCGGGTGCGGCCGCGAATCCACACATGCATCCCGAGAGCGCCATCGAAACCGGCATGGAGGAGATGCGCCGCATCCGGCGTTCCCTCGATCGCCTGGAGCGGCACGACTGGTGGCTGTGGTCCGCGGCCGTGGTGGTGATGCTGCTGCTGACCGTGGCTGTGGTCAGTATGTCGCTGCCCACCCTGATGGCCGATCCGTTTTCCGCGTTCCAGTTTGAATTGGAGCAGGCCGTGCGCGGACTGGTGGGCCTGGTGCTCATTTTCAATCTCTACACCATCTACCAGCAGATCCTGATCAAGCGGCTGCGCGCACAATTGGCCGAACAGATCGAGATGATGGCCGGCCTGCGGCTGCGGGCCAATGAATACCACCAATTGGCCATGGTGGATGCGCTCACCGGCCTGTATAACCGCCGCTTTGCCGAGCAGCGCTTGCTGGCGGAAACAGACCGCTCAAAACGCTACGGGCACCCGCTCACCGTGCTGCTGATTGATCTCAACGATTTCAAGCGAATCAACGACAGGCACGGCCACCTCGCCGGCGACCTGGTGCTCAAGGAGTTCGCAAAGCGCTTGAGCCGTTCCGTGCGTGTCTCCGACATCCCGGTGCGCATGGGCGGAGATGAATTCTTGGTCGTTCTGCCGGAGTGCCCGGAGGACCAGATACCCGGGCTGATCAAACGGCTCACCGGCCTGGAAGTGGAGTACCGCGGCGCTTCGATTTCCGTGCGCTTTTCCGCCGGGGCGGCGGGATTTGATCCCCGCGAAACCCCCGAACAGATGCTGGAGCGCGCCGACCAGGCGCTCTATGCGCAGAAGGCGGGAGAGAAGCAGGCCAGCGGAGCGGTGGCCCCGCACTAGCTCGAGAATCGAAATCCAACGCTCGCAGATCAGTCACCGGGCCGGTGATCGATTTTCGAACTTCGGATTTCGGCTTCAGGCCGGCGGAGCAATGAGCAGGCGGATCACTTGCAGCAGGCGCTCCGGCTTGAAGGGCTTCACCATGTAGATCACCGCGCCGGCATCGTGTCCGGTCTTGAAGTCCTGCGGGGCGCTCTGCGCGGTCAGCAGGATCACCGGAATCTTTTCGTAGCGCTCATCGCGCTTGATGATCTGGCAGACGTCGAATCCGCTCATGCCGGGCATATTGACGTCCAGGACCATGGCCGCGGGAACCGTCTCGCGCAGCAGGGTCAGCGCGTTTTCGCCCGAGTTCGCGGTCTTCACCGCGTAGCCGTTGCGATCCAGCAGCAATTCCACGATGCGGAGTGTGGCCGGATCGTCGTCCACCACGACGATCAACGGGCCTTTCTCGTTGGACGTTTTCCTGGCGTCTGCCACGAAGCCCCCGGCCGCTCGGCAAAAGGTGAGGCTACCCTTCTACGCAGCCAAAATCAATCTCGGCGGGAGCCGGCACGGCCGCTGCAAAACCGCCGGCCCTTCCTGGCCCGCTGAGGCTATAATGGGCGCCTTTCGATGGGGGGGATCATGCGAAGAATTCCTGCGATCACTCTGGTGTGTGCCCTGGCCGTTCCCACGCAAGCCTTCCGGGCCGACGATGTGGTTCTGGCAGGATACGGCCCCCAGTCCAGCCGTGCGGAGCGCGAGTGGGAGGCGAAGCTCCGCGCCATCCCGGAACCGGCTACGCTCCGGGAGAACATGCGCCGGCTGAGCGCGCGCCCGCATCACGTGGGCTCCGCCTACGACAAGGAGAACGCGGAATGGATTCTGGCCCGCTTCCAGGAATGGGGTTGGGACGCGCACATCGAACGCTTTGACGTGTTGTTCCCCACTCCCAAGGTCCGCGTGCTGGAGATGGTCGCGCCGGCAAAGTTCACGGCAAAGCTGGAGGAGCCGGCGCTGGCCGTGGATCCCACCTCGAACCAGAAAAGCGAGCAACTCCCTACCTACAACGCCTACTCGATTGACGGCGATGTCACCGGACCTGTGGTGTTCGTCAACTACGGCCTGCCCGAGGACTACGAAAAGCTGGAGCGGCTGGGCGTCTCCGTGAAAGGCGCCATTGTGATTGCCAAGTACTATCGCTCCTGGCGGGGCATCAAGCCGAAAGTGGCCGCGGAGCATGGCGCCATCGGCTGCCTGATTTATTCCGAACCCCACGACGATGGCTACACCCGCGACGATGTTTTCCCTCAGGGTCCCATGCGCAATCCAGACGGCGTGCAGCGCGGCAGCGTCATGGATTTCGCGTCGTCCTGGCCCGGCGATCCGCTCACGCCGAATGTGGGCGCCACGCCGGGGGCCAAACGCCTGGCGCTGAAGGATGCCCCCAGCATCACGAAAATTCCCGTGCTGCCCATTTCCTATGGCGACGCCCAGCCGTTGCTGGCGCAACTCCACGGGCCCATGGCTCCGGACGCCTGGCGCGGCACCCTGCCCATTCCCTATCACACCGGGCCCGGCCCAGCCACGGTTCACTTGAAGCTGGAGTTCAACTGGGACATCAAGCCGGTGTACGACGTGATTGCGAAGATTCCGGGCAGCGCGGCGCCGGATGAGTGGATCCTCCGCGGCAACCACCACGACGCCTGGGTGAATGGAGCAGAGGACCCGGTCTCGGGCCAGGTGGCGTTGCTGGAAGAAGCTCGCGCCCTGGGCCTGCTTTACAAGCAGGGCTGGAGGCCACGGCGCACCATCCTCTATTCCGCGTGGGACGGCGAAGAGCCCATGCTGCTGGGCTCCACCGAGTGGGCAGAGCAACACGCAGACGAGCTGCGGCAAAAAGCCGCGGTGTACATCAACAGCGACACCAATGACCGCGGCCTGCTGAACATGGGCGGATCCCACACCCTCGAGCAATTCGTCAACGGCGTGGCCCGCGACATTGAAGATCCGGAAACCAAAATGAGCGTGTGGCGCCGCATGCAGCTCGCCGGGATCGCCGCGGCCGCCTCCCCGGACCAGCGCAAAGAGCTGCGCCAGCGGGCGGACTTGCGTCTCGAGGCCCTGGGCTCGGGCACCGATTTCACCGCTTTTCTGGATCATCTGGGAATCGCTTCTCTGAACCTGGGCTATGGCGGTGAAGACGAGCAGGGAATTTATCACTCGATCTACGACGACTTTTACTGGTACACGCATTTCTCCGACGGCGATTTCGTTTACGGCCGGGCCATGGCCCAGACCGCGGGCACCGCGGTGATGCGCCTGGCGGACGCGGAAGTGCTGCCCTTTGACTTCGTGGATTTCGCGGACACCATGCGGCAGTACTCCACGGAGCTGAAGAAACTCCTGGCGGACCAGCAGGCCGCCATTGCCGAACGCGACAAGGAACTGGACGAGGGAGTGTTTCAGGCCACCCTCGATCCGCGGCGTCCCACCGTGGCCCCAGCGCGGGAGCAGGCCCCGCCCTACCTGAACTTCGCGCCGCTGGAGAACGCCCTGGACGCGCTCACCCGCAGCGCGGAGAACTACCGCAAGGCCCTGGCCCAGAGCCGGGCGGCGCTGGGCGCGCAGGCCAGCTCGGCCGCGCTTCAGGCCCTCAATCTCCAGCTCATCCAGAGCGAGCGCCGGCTCACCAGCGCGGATGGACTTCCCCGGCGGCCCTGGTACAAGCACCTCATCTATGCGCCGGGCGTCTATTCCGGCTACGACGTAAAAACCATGCCCGGAATTCGCGAAGGCATCGAGCAGAAGCGCTATGCCGAGGCGGATCAGGAAATCCTCCGGGTCGCTCAGGCGCTCGAGCAGGAGTCTGCCCTGATCGAAGCCGCCTCCCGGCAACTCGAAAAGCTCAGCCCCTGAACCAGGGATGGGGTATCCGGCAAAGGGGAAATCTGCTAGTATGTATCGTTCCCTGGTAAATCCTGGTTCATCGGGAGTGTGTAATGGCCCATCGGTGTGAGCTCTGTGGTAAGGGCCCCAGTTACGGAAACGTGGTGAGCCACGCGAATAACACGCGGCGCCGCCGCTGGAACGCGAACCTGAAAAATGTCCGCGCAGTGGTTTCCGGTGTTCCGCGCCGCGTGCGTGTGTGCACCACCTGCCTGCGATCCGGCCGCGTGACCAAAGCCGCCTGAAGCCCTGCCGCCTGGAGAATCAGTGCGCCGTCACCTCTATGCAAGTCTTGCGCTGGGGTTGGTGCTCGCCGCCGGCGTCTCCTGCCGCCGGCACGAAGCGCCTGCGGCCGACGTGTGGGCGCGCGTAAACGGCCACGAAATCAAGCACGAAGAAGTGGACAAGTATTTCCGCACCCTGGTGATGCAGCAGGGCCAGGAGCCCTCCGCGGAAGAAGCCGCGCTGCTGAAGCTCAACATCATTGATGAGCTCGTGAACAACGAGATTCTGTTGGAGCGCGCCCGCGCGCAGGGCCTGGAGGCCAGCGACGGTGAGGTGGAAGACAAGTTCACCGAGCTGAAAAGCCCCTACACCGAGGAGGAGTTTCAAAAACAGCTCCGCGAGCGCGGGCTCACCGTAGACGACCAGAAGCGCTCCCTGCGCGAGCAGCTTTCCATCCAGAAACTGGTCAACCGCGAGGTGGTCAGCAAGATCACCATCACCGACCAGGACATCAACGACTATTACACCGCCAATCAGAGCAAGTTCAACGTGGCCGAACCCCAGTTCCACGTGGCCCAGATTCTGGTCACCCCGGTGAAAGACCGCCAGCTCCGCAACCGCAAGAACGACGATGCCACCAGCGACGCCCAGGCCCAGAAAAAGGCGGAAGCCCTCTTGAAGGCCATCGATGCCGGCGCCGACTTCGCGCAGGTGGCCATGGATTATTCCGAAGATCCTGCGAACTCGGCCACCGGGGGTGATTTGGGCTGGATGCCGGAATCTTCCCTGCGCAACCCGCGGCAGGAAACCTCGGAACTCAGCCGGGCGGTCCTGGCGCTGCGTCCGGGGCAGGTGAGCCCGGTGATTCACACCCGCGACGGCAGCTACCGCATTCTGAAGCTGATTGCCCGCGAGGGCGCCGGGCAACGCTCGCCGGCCGATCCCCAGGTGAAAGAAGCGATCCGCAGCACTCTGCGCAACAGCCGCGAGCAACTCTTGCGCGCCGCCTACATCGCCGTGGCCCGGGAAGAAGCCCGCGTGGAGAATTTCTACGCCCGGCAGGTGCTGGAGTCCGCCGGCCGTGTTCCGGCCAGCAGCGCAAAGCCCCCGGCCGCACCCGCCAATCCCTGACCCCGGAATGCTTCACTTTCCCGGAGGCGTAAGCTTTCCGGTTTCATTTCCGATCAACACCGCGCTGCGAATCTGGGAATAGAGGTCGGCCAGCGCGCCCGGCGTGTGCGGGATCAGAATGGTGTTGGAGCGGGAGGACGCGCCGATTTCCTTCAGCGTGTCCAGATACTGCGTCATCACCACCAGCATCATCACGTCTTCCGCGCGGGAGCCGGGAACCGCCTGGGTAAACGTCTCCACCGATTCGCGCAGGCCGTCAATAATGGCCTTGCGCTGGTTGGCGATGCCTTCCCCTTGCAGTTTCTTCGATTGCGCCTCGGCTTCCGCGTTTTTCACCGCCATGATGCGCGCCGCTTCGCCCTTGGCCAGCGCCGCCTCCTGCTCCCGCCGCGCCGCGTTGATGTCGTTCATCGCGCTTTTCACTTTCTCCGCCGGAATGATATCCGTCACCAGGGCTTTCACAATCAGGTAGCCAAACGTCTCCATGGTCGCGTCCAGCTCTTTCTTCACCGCCAGGGCGATGTCTTGCTGGCTCTCGTAGGCGGTGTCCAGGTCCATCTTGGGCACGTGGCCCAGAATCACGTTGTACACGTAGGCCTCGATCTGCCGCTGTGGGGCCGCCAGTTTGTAGTAAGCCTCGAACACCTTGTTCGGCAGCACCTGGTACTGCACCGCCACCGGGATCTTGACGAACACGTTGTCCTTGGTCTTGGTTTCGATGGGTATGGCCACCTGCTGCACGCGCATATCCAGTTTGCGCGTCGTTTCGATGAACGGCAGCTTGAACGCCAGCCCGGGTTCAGCCACGCGGTCGAATTTGTTGAAGCGCTCCACCACTGCGCGCTCGGCGGTGTTGACGGTGAAAAAGCTGCCGCCCACCACCATCAGCACGAAGACGACGATTACCGCCAGGACGATTAGGGTCACGCCTTCCATGTCGATTCCCTCCTTTCAAGGAGAGTGGTGCCGTAGTGTAGCGCCAATTCTCCGGACTTTTGCACCCCACAGTTTGTGATTCGGGCTGGATGGAGAATTGCCGTTGCCAGGGTGGCGCAGACGGCCGCCCGGCAGGGACCGGGTGCTTTCCCCAATCCACGGGACGGTGCGGCTAGGAAACCACGGCCAGCACTTCGCCCGCGTTCACCGCCTGGCCTTCGGCCACCAGCAGGCGCTCGACCGTGCCGGTCTTCGGCGAGCGAATCTCATTCTGCATTTTCATCGCCTCGACCACCAGCAGGCCGCGCCCGGCTTCAATCTTGTCGCCCTGCATCACCAGCACGCGAACCACTTTTCCGGGCATGGGCGCGAGCACTTGCTGGCGCCCTTCCGCTTCCACCCCGGCGCCGCGTCCGGCCCCGCGCCAGCGCCGCGGATCCACTACCCGCGCTTCCATGCGGCGCCCGGCGATGGAAACGATCAGTCCCGCCGCGGCCGCTTCCACGCCCACTTCGCAGCACGCCCCTTCCAGCAGGATCGAGTACTGGCCGGGACCGATTTCCACCGCGTCCGCTTCCACCGCGCGGCCATCGAGCCTCGCATGCAGGCGCCGGCCTTCGCGCGTGAGTTCCAGGTCGCGGGTCTTTCCACCGAGTTGGATTTTCAGCTTCATTTGAAGCCGGTCCCAGGGTATGCGGTCCGGAGCGGCAGATCAGTGCAGGCCGATTTTCGCGAGCATCTTCTCGAATCGCGGGTCCGCGCGCAAGGGATCCATGTACTGCGATACATTCGCAAAAACCAGGAAGAAGTCGTGTTCCCCGTAAGCCTTGTCCAGCCATTGAAAAGCCTGGTCCTTCTCGCCGAGTTGGGCATGGACACCGGCAATCCAGAAACGGTCCTGCACGCCATCCGACGAGGGCTGTTCGAGCTCGGCGAGGATCTGGCGCGCCTGCGCCGGCTGGCCACACTTGGCGTAGATGTGAGCCAGCCCGGGCCCATCGCCTCTCCCGATCTGGACCACAGCCTGCTTCATCTCCATGAGCGCCGCAGCGCAATCACCTTTCTCCTCATACGAGAACGCCAGATGTATGCGCGTGTATCCACGGTTTGGATTCACGGTGAGGATTTGCTGAGCTTCGGTAATGGCCTGGTCATAGCGGCGCGCCAGGTAGAGGAGCCGGGCGATGTTCGAACTGATGACCAGCGAGAGAGGCGAAAGATCGTGGGCGAGGCGCACTTCGCGGATGGCCTCATCATGCCTGCCGGCGGTGGAAAGGTACTCCGCATATCGCAGGTGGGTGATGGGATTGTTGGAGTTCAATTCGAGCGAGCGGCGGAACTCAGCTTCCGCACCGGGCCAGTCCCAGTCGTAATGATGTTTTACGTAGGCGAGTGCGGTGTGGGCCTCCGCGGATGAAGGGTCGAGTTCGAGCGCCTTGCGCGCCGCGGCGCTGGCGCGCGGAAAAGCCTCGCGCGGCGCGAGCACACTATAGTTCGCCAACAGACTGTAAGCATCCGCCAGGCCGGCGTATGCGGGGGCGTACCGCGGCTCCGCATCAATGGCCTGCTGGAAGAATTGCGCGCCCTTGAGCAGCGCGTCGCCCTGCTGCTTGCCGAGTTCATTCCGTCCGCGCAGGTAGGCGTCGTAGGCTGAGGGATCGATCCGCTCCCGGCCCGCGGGCAGTTGTCTCTGTCCCGGTCCGAGTTGCCCGTGCAACTGCCTGGCTACGTCCTGGGCGATTGAGTCCTGAATCTCGAGGATTTCGCCGCGGTCGCGCTCGTAGGTCTGGGCCCACAGGTGCGTGTCTGTGTGCGCCTCGATCAACTGCACCGTCACACGCACCCTGCTGCCGGAGGCGACCACGGATCCTTCCAATACCGCATCCACTTTCAGTTCCCGCGCGACCTGGGGAACGGATCGCTGCGAACCCACGTACTGGAGCGCGGTAGTGGCAGAAACAACGCGCATCGAGCCAAGCCGCGCCACCTCTGCGGTGAGTTCGTCCGTCAAACCCGCAGCAAAAAAATCCTGGTCCGGAGTCCCGGAAAGATTGCGAAGCGGCAACACCGCGAGGGAGTGGATCGTAGCCGGTCCTGTGCCGAAGATGCGCGAGCGAAAATTTCCGGGATCGAGCGCGAGCACAGCCGCGGCCAGCAAGAGGCCCGCGATCACCGCCGCCGTCAACCCAAGGCGGTTGCGAGGCGTCGCGGTGGGCAACGCCTGTCCAGCAGGCGGGGCTCCGCCGGCCGCGGCCGCTGGCGCAGGAAGCGCTTCGGTGGCCGCCGCGGAAGGTTCGATGAGAGAGATGGGCGAAATCAGCCGGTAACCCATTCCGACCACGGTTTCGAGCACGCGGGGCTGTTCAGATGGGTCACCCAGGGCTGCGCGGATTTTTCGGATGGCGTTATTGATTCCCCGCTCGGCATCCACGTAGACGCCGTCACCCCAGAGCCGTTTTTCAATGGCGGCACGCGTCACCAGCCCGCCATTTGCGCGCACCAGTAGCGTCAGCAACTCCATCGGCTGGCGTTCCAGGTGGGTAGGGGAACCGCCGACGCGCAGCTCGTAGCGGACTAGATCCAGCTCGAATTCAGGTGGTTGCGGCGAGGCGGCCTGGCTCATGGAAGGGGCTCCGGCTCAAAAAAACGTCCGGGGAAGAGCTGGGGCGCCAGCTCTGGTATCAATTGTAACCCTATTCGCCTGAAACAGTTGCCGGGATACACAAAATTGAGACGAATTTGAGGCCGTCAAGATTCCCTTTTTCAAACCCTGCCGCTAGCTTTCTGTCGAATCGAAGTCCCCCCGGAGGCTCGCCGCCGGGATCGTAATTACGGCATTACGAAGCCTGCAACAGCGGCCACTGACTTTCGATAGCTACGAAAGGAGTCCAGGCCTCATGATGCGTTCAGGGATAAGGACCTTCTCAACGACAGCGCTCTGCTTGATCGCTGTCCTCCTTTCAAACGCCCGAGCGGGTGGCGAGGAGCATGCCCGCACCCCGGTCAAGGCGGCTCAGCAGCAATCCAGTAGTGCGGCCGAGGTCTGGCTCAGCCTGCTGGTGAGCCCGTCCACGGTTGCACCTGGAGAGCTCGCCGTGCTCAGCGGCGCCGTGTACAACGACGGCCCGGATGTGCCGCGGAACACGACGGCGATCATCACCATTCCCTCAGGACTGAACGTGCAGGGTTGCAATGTCCCCAATGGCGGGCTGATCTGCACGGTCGCGGCAGGGACCGTCACACTTACCGCGCCAAATCTGTACGGCGCCCTGCAATTCACCGTGGCGTTGAAGGCGTCGGAGAAATTGCTGCCGCCCCCCTGCCCGCCGGGAACGCAGCCAGCTCTTTGCGTGACCGGCGTCCCGTTGACGATTCAGGGGTCTGCCACGTCCGAGCTTCCCAACCCTTACCCACAATCACCAGCCGTGACTGGGCTCCTGGTCGCAGTTCCCACTGCGACGGCCCAAATGTCACTCTCGGCGACGCGGCTGAATTTCGGCTACCAGCCATTCAACACTTATAGCAGCGCGCAAACGGTGACCATAACTAACTCGGGAACGAGCGGAGTAACGCTGCAAGGTCCTTTTCTGGAAGGGGACTTCCTAGAGTGGTCGAATAGCTGCCTGCCCAACTACTACCTTTCTCCCGCATCGCTGACCAGTCTGGCTCCGGGAGCAAGCTGCACGATTGGCATCTCTTTCTTTCCCCAACACCTTGGCGCTGACTCAGGGAAGTTGGTGTTCACCGAACTCCCACTCAACTCTCAATCGCCGGCGATCGGGCAGCAAGTGGTGGATTTGCGTGGACAGGCTATTTCCATCCAGTTGTCCGGCCCGGACCCCGTCCAGGGCACCGTGTTGCTGGGCACCACGGCTCAGATGTACGCCTCACTCACAAACTACGGCCTTGTGCCAGCCAACATAAATTCGGTTCGTGTGAGTGGAGACGATTTCTCGTTGGTGAACGACGGGTGCACTGGTCAATTAGCTCCGCAGGCGAGCTGCGCCATTTTGATTGCGTTCACACCCCGAGAGGCGGATCTGCGCAAAGGCAAATTGGTGATCACAGATGACGATCCCGCCAGCCCACAGAGCGCACCGCTCAGCGGGACGGGAACAGCAATTCAGATCTCGGGCGCAACCGGCAATTGGCCCTCTGAATTCTTGTTCGGCAGTGTCTACCTCGGCGTCTCCACGCCGGACTCGGTGGTCCCCATTCGAAACGTATCCCGGAAGCCCGTCCAGTTTGATGGAATCACGGTCTCGCCCGATTTCCATGAGCGTGACGATTGCCCGAAAGCACTGGAGGCTGGAGCGTCGTGCACCGTACGCGTGTCGTTCAGGCCCGGGGCAGACGGCGAGTACGATGGCACGCTCACAATCACCTACGAGGACCCCGCGAGCCCCAAAATCGTGAGCCTCATCGGCGAGGGTCTAGGCATCAAGCGCAACAAGATCTTCGTTCACTACGACTACATGGTGGCCGCAGACCATACGCACGACCCCGAGGTCGCGGGCCCGGGGGCCATGCAGTTGGTGGTGGATGCTTTCGCCGCGCACGGCGTGGAGCTGGTGATTGACCCGAACCACTCGGCCATTCCCGAAGTCCCATTCATCGATTTCGATTCCTACGGCACACCCTGTGTTGGGGACGGAACGCACGTTACCTTTGAAACTTTGCGCGCTGCGTACTACACGCCAAACCGGGCCAGCGAGCATTACATGATCTTCGGTCACGACAATACGCTGGGCTGTATCCCTTTCGGCTTTTCCGGAGTCGCGGATTTGCCCGGCCTGAATTTCGTCGTCACGCTCGGGCGCGAACAGGGTCCCATTCAGGGGGCACCGAATTTCGTTACCTGGGTTGCAGGCACTTTCATGCACGAGCTGGGACACAACCTCGGGCTGCATCACGGCGGCAACGGGGATGACACGAATTGGAAGCCACACTTCACCAGCATCATGAACTACAACTACCAGTTTCTCGGGATCGTACAGGGGGAGACACCGGGCTCGACTGTGTTTAAGGTCTGCCACGCGGACCCCGATTGCCCGTCGCTAAGCAGATGCCTGGGCCCGGCCTCCGGGGGGAATTGCCGGCGAATCGATTATTCATCGCAACTGCTGCCCACGGGCGGAGCCACGCCGGGTGTGCTCGACGAAAACGACCTGGACGAAACCGCAGGCCTGGGCTCCGGAAACACGGACATCGTCTATTTCAGCGATGGGATGTGCGATATCGGCTATGGATTCGGCGTTGCCGGGAGCCAGGGTCCGATTGATTGGGAGGGTGATGGAGCAGCCACGAATCCCCACGCTCAGGTGGACGTCATCGCTCCGTGGTGGGCCAGCCAGGGGATTTACTGCCCCACGAGAATCTATCAGAAGCTTGCTGGCGGAAACGATTGGGCGTTCTTGCAACCCGGTGGACAAGTAGCAAGTGTCGCCGGCGCCGAGAAAGCCGCCAAGAAGCAGGGTGACGGGGACAGAGCAGCCACCGAACTGGACCCCGACGACATCCCCGGGCCCACTTCGCGCCGCTGGCGTTCGCCTACCTCCGGCCCCGAATTGAGCCTGGACGAAGCACAGCAACGCCATGTGCTCCATTCTCCTGTGAATGCCGTCGTCCGAGTAAGCCCGGGCTGCGCGCAGCCGGAAAAACCCGTAGCGCCCGGCACAAATGGCCTGCTCACCGTCGCCGTGATGGGCAGCCCGAATCTCGACGTCAACGAAATCGATCCCTCTAGCCTGCGATTGCACGGCGCGGCGGCAGTAACCACGCAATTCTTCGATCTTAACGGCGATGGCTATCCGGATCTGGTGGCCACGTTCGAAATGTCGGCCATGCGCCTGCACCCCAGCGCGAAAAAAGTTCGGCTCTCGGGATGGCTAAAGGACAGCCGCATGCTTTTCGGCGAAGACGCCGTCCGCGTCGTTCCCAACATGGCGGCTGAACCCCCGGCCTGCCGTTGAGCAAGCTGGAATGAAGCGCGTCCTAGCATCGGCAATCGTGACGGGAGCGAGCCTTCTCGTCTGCTCCGGGTGCACCGCCTTGAATCAGAGCACGCAACCGGCGCAGATCGCTGCGCTCGGATTCACGGCGCAGCCCAGCGCAACGCCGGTGAGCGCAGTAATCACTCCCGCGGTGATGGTGCAGGCGTCCGATGCCATGGGGCATGGCGTGCCCGGCGTCGCGGTGACGATCAGCATCGGCACCAACGCCGCGGACAACGGCGGCGTATTGCCCAGGGCGCAGGGGGTGCTCACTGGGACGCTCGCACAGACCACCGACTCTCAGGGCCATGCGGTGTTCAGTGACTTGCGCATCGACTGGCTGGGCAAGGGCTACACGCTGATGGCCGCAGCCACCTCGCCCTCCGGAATGATTTCCGCCACCTCCGCACCCTTCGATGAGACTCGTGTGGGCGACGCCTGCCTCGGCCCCGCCCCAGCCTGCTCTTCGGGCTGCGCCGACTCAGACGGCGACGGCTTGAACGATGCGTGGGAAATCGCGGGCGGGATCGATTACAACGGCGACGGAAAGATTGACGCGCAGCACGATCTATTGCTGCCCGGCGCCGACCCCAAGCATCAGGACGTGTACGTCCAGTACGACTGGATGGACTACGGGCCGCCCGGCAACGCCTGCAACGCCGACGCGGACTGCGCGTCGCTCTCGCTCGGCCATGCCGGAGAAACATGCACCGGCCCGCAGGTGATTCCCACCGCGGCGGGAAGCTGCCAGTTCGCCTGTTCGCAGGACTCCGAATGCACGGCACGAGGATCCGGCCATTCGAAGGAGCAATGCTCCCAGAACGTCTGTGTGCACACGCACGATCCCGAAACGCTCAATCCGCAGGCCTTGCAGGCCGTGGTCGATAGTTTCGCGGAACACGGCATCACACTGCACCTGGTTCGGGGAGATGCCCTGCCACATTCCCTGGTGGTCTCGTTCCGCGCCCAGGGGGTCATGACGGATAGCTGCGAAGGGGGCAGCGTGGCTTCCGGTTCGGCGGGCGCCGGGAAATATGCGGAGAGCCTGTACGACCTGAAATCCCGCAGCGCGATGGACAAACGGAACATCGCCTATCACTACGCCCTGTTCAGCCACTACAGCGGATGCGATTCAAAAACCGATTGTCTCGCCTGTCCCGCGGCGCTGAATCCAGACGGAACTGTGAAGAGCCAGCCCCTGGCGGGTGAATCAGGTCTCGCGGAAGTATCAGGCAACGACTTCGTCGTATCGCTGGGCAACCGCTACCAGGATTTGGGACACGAGCCGGCGATCTACGATCTGGGCAGCACGTTCATGCACGAGTTGGGCCACAACCTCGGCCTGCGTCACGGCGGCGGCGTGGACACGCCATGCGTGGCCCCCGGAGATGCCTGTCCCGGCTCCGGAATTTGTACTGCGACCCCCGTGGGAAACCGGTGCCTCCAGGGGGAAGACATCAACGCGAAACCCAACTACCTGAGCGTGATGAATTACCGCTATCAATTCACGGGAATTCAATCGGCGGACAGCGCCGGCGGCACCGTCCCCGTCTCGCAGCGGCTGGATTATTCCACGCAAACGCTTCCCACCGGAGGCAACACCCCTGGATTTCTGGACCAGTCAACCTCGGCCAACCAGCCGGGAGCCGGCGATCCCGGCCTGGGACTGAACGAGCCCGCCGGACTCGGCGGCGGAGCGTCCAACGCGGACATCTTCACGTTCACCAGCGAAAAGGAAGCTGGCATTCCCTTGTCCGCTCCGGTGGAGGGCGCGGTGAATTGGGATGGCGACCCCATGAGCGGTCTGCTGCAAACGAATGTTCAGGCAGACACCAACTGTGGCCCCGCGGGCTTCGGAGATCATCCCTGCACGCCGCTGTTCTTCGCCTACCCCGAGCTTCGCGGCCACACGGATTGGACCGCGAACGGCTGGAACGAGTTCACTTACGGCTTCCAGTGCACCCCCTTCGGCGGGCCGCAGGGAGACGGAGCCCCCGCGGAGGGCATCACGCAGAGCGAGTTGACCACGGAGGCCGCAGTGGCCGCCCACGTGGATCTTCCCATTCGTGGAATACAAATTGCGCTCCAATCCGGGTGCTCCGGGCGGAGCTCGCCAAACTCGCTCGTCCACGCCGGCCTTCTGACGCTCACATTGAAGGGTGAGGCCGGCCTGAACGTGGCGGACGTTGATCCGGCAAGCCTCGAGTTTCACGGAGCCCGGCCGCGGAGCGTGGCCGTGATAGACGTGGATGGCGATGGCATCCCGGATCTGGTGATCGAGTTCGCTCCGGCGGAAGTGCGGCTTCCGAAGACGGCTGCGCGGGCGCGGTTGACGGGCTGGTTCAAGAACAGCCAGGCGTTTGTAGGCGAGGTAGATGCCGGCCCGGTTCGCGATGCCGCCGCGCCAGCCCCGCAGTGTGGGACAGGAGCGCACCCATGAGGCGGCGCACGATCCCGCACATCTTCGTGCTGCTCGCTGCCCTCGCGCCCTGCTGCGCGTGCGTGGCCATCAATCAGACCACCGGACCCAATCCCCCCACCACGGCTGCCTTGAAATTTACGATGCAGCCCGGCGCGACTCCCGTGGGCTCACCGATTACTCCCGCGGTGGTAGTGCAAGCGCTCGACGCCGGCGGACAGGGCGTTGAGGGAGTCGCGGTGACGATGAGCATCGGCACCAACGCGGCGGACAACAGTGGGTTGCTGCCCAATGCTCAAGGGGTGCTAAACGGCACTCTGACGCAAATCACCGACGCGCAGGGAGACGCAACCTTCGAGGATCTGCGCATCGACTGGCTGGGCAAGGGCTACACGCTGGTGGTGGCAGCGACTACGGCCGCAGGCACCATCTCCGTCACGTCCAATCCATTCGATGAAACACGGGTGGGGGATGTGTGTCTTGGGCCGGCGCCAGCGTGCTCCTCCGGCTGCGCGGACTCGGACGGCGACGGCCTGAACGACGCGTGGGAAATCGCGGGTGGCGTAGACCTGAACGGCGATGGGCGGATTGACGCGCAGCATGACCTGCTGTTGCCCGCTGCGGACCCGCACAAGCCCGACATCTTCGTCTGGTACGACTGGATGGACTACGGCCTGCAGGAAGCTCCGTGCAGTCAGGACAGCCAGTGCACGGCGCTGGGGGGAGGCCATCTCGGAGAAACCTGCACGGGACCAGAAGTCCTTCCCGACGAACCGGCGAGCTGCGTTTATACCTGCGAGGCGGACACGGACTGCACCACCCGATTTCCCAGCGGGACACATGCCGGGGACCGCTGCGTGCAGAACCAATGCCAGCACACGCACGACCCGCTGGCGCTGGATGGGCCAAACGCGTTGGCGCCGGTAGTGGACCGCTTTGCTGCGCACGGGATCAATTTGCATCTTTTGCGCGGGAAGGCGCAGCCTCACTCGCGCGTGATCTCTTACCGTCCTGCGGAGCAGATGGACGAGAACTGCGAGGGCGCCAGCGTGGCGGCGGGAACCGCAGGCTACGGAAAGTACGCCGTGTCTCTCTACGACACCAAGCCGCGGAGCAGCCCGGACGCGCTCAACCTCGCCTATCACTACGGTTTGTTTGGACACTACGTCGGGTGCGACTCGGCGCTGCACTGCACGCAGCCGCAAGACGGGGGAACCAGCGACTGTACGGACCCAAACATCACTCAGGGCCTGTCAGGGCTGGCCCGGGTCTCAGGCCATGATTTCGTCGTGGCGCTGGGAGGGCTGATCAACGACGAGGGATTTTCTCCGCACTACATCGAGCAGGCGACAACCATGCACGAACTGGGCCACAACCTGGGGCTGCGACATGACGGCCACCTCGATTATGCGTGCAACGACATCGCGCCGGGCCCGCAGTGTCTGGGCCAGGACGTCTGCGTTGACCTGGGCGACGGCGAAGGACGCGTATGCCATGAAATCACACATGAAATGACCGGGATTGAGGAGCCGAATTACAAACCCAACTACCTCAGTGTGATGAATTATCGGTATGAGTCCAACGGAATCCAGATAGCGGACGTCCCTGGATCGACCACAGTGTTGACCTGCAAAGCGGACTCTGATTGCGGCGCCGACGGCGGAATGTGTCTTTCCTCCGGCCTCTGCGTGCGGCTGGATTACTCGCGGCAGACGCTTCCAAGCGGGAGCAACACACCTGGAGCGCTGGACGAGAGCGATCTCAACGAGCCGGCGGGCCTCGGTTCCGGCACTGCCGACCTGTTCACCTACAAGAGCGGAGCGTGCGGAATTCCCTGGACGACCTCGCCGTCGAGCGGTCCGGTGGACTGGAACGGCGACGGCGACCTGACCGAAGTCAGCGTGCAGGCTGATGTCGCGGCTAAAGTCGGACAGAACACTTGCACCACGGACTACGTCGTTCTTCACGGTCATACCGACTGGCCTGATTTGTCAGGCATTCCGTTTAGCTATGGCTTTCAGTGCAAATCCGTGGGCAATCCGACGGGACCTGGCGCTCCGGCGGCAGTCGTGGCCCCCCAAACGAACTCACAGACGACGACAGCGCCCGCAAACGCGAGTTCCACGCGGCCAGGGGCTGCTGCCCAAAAACAGGCACCATGACCCGGGCACACGATCTCGCGCTGATTGCGGTGGCCTGGCTCGCGCCTTGGAGCGGGTGCGCCACTGTGACTACAGGTTCGAATCCGCAGCAGGCTGCGGCGCTGAAGTTCACGGTGCAGCCGAGCACGACGCCGGTGAGCGCGGTGATTTCCCCTGCCGTGGTCGTGCAGGCCGTGGATGCCACGGGACGGGGCGTGGCGGGGGTGCCGGTGACCATCAGCATCGGAAATAACGCACCCGCCGCTGGCCACGCGGACTGGCCGGGAACCGGCACCCTCATTGGAACGCTCACCCGGCAAACCGATGCCAGAGGCCTTGCCACATTCAACGACCTGAGAATCGACTTCGTCGGCGACGACTACACGCTCGTGGCCGGCACGAATGCGGGCAAAGTCCTGCTGACCGCCACCTCGGCTGCCTTTCAAGAGCAGCGCGTGAATGCGTGCCTCGGGCCGGCGGCTCCGGCGTGCGCTTCCGGCTGCCCCGATTCCGGCGGCGACGGCCTGAACGACGCGTGGAAACTCGCGGGCGGCATTGACTTTAATGGCGACGGCATCGTAAGCGCGACGGAAAAGGTGCTTACGAACTTCGATCCGTTTCTTCCCGACGGCACGCCCAATCCGCACCCCAGCGCCCAGATGGGCCGCAAGGACGTTTTCGTGCGTTACGACTCGATGGAGGTGACCGGTTCGGGCGCAGCGTGCGTGACGGCGAGCGATTGCGGCGGCCATTGCTCCGATACGTGGGCCGCGTGCGGCACGTCCGCCGACTGCGCTTCTACGGCCACCTGCATGAGCGATCAGTACTGCGTGGGCCAGTGCACCGTGAACACGTCCCGCGAATGCAACACCACCATCGACTGCGGTGGGCGATGTTCAGTGACCACGGGAATGCTCTGCACGATTGACACCGACTGCCCGGGAGGCGAGACCTGCGACATCCAACCCGGTGAGCAGTGTGTGAATACCACCTGCCGCGGCCACGACGACGCCCCAACGCCCGCCGCGCTCATGGAAGTGATCCAGGCGTACGACGCCCACGGAATCAACCTGCATATTTCGCCGGAGCACCATGTGGTGCCGCACTCCCACGTGGTCACCTACGGCCCGCCCATCGATGGCTGCGCCGCGCCCGCCGGCCACTTGGCGGACTCCGGCCTCGCCGTGGATTTCTACGCGTTGAAGCCCAGGGAAGCGACGGGTGGGGGCGACCAGCGGCCCTTCATTCATTACGCCCTTTTCGGGCACCTAGTGACCTGTTACGGCGCCGCAGCTTGCAACAACGTCAAGATCTGTCCTCCGAATCTGGAGACCGGAATCAGCCCCGTATTCCATATGAGTGGGCTCGCCGAGATCATCGGCAACGACATCATTGTTGCCTACGGCGCGACATTCGACGGGAACGCCGGCAAAGTTAGGCCCAACGACTTGAGCATGGCCGGCACGTTCATGCACGAGTTGGGCCACAACCTCGGCCTCGACCATGGCGGGCCCTACTCCAACAGCGACCATGCGCTGAATTACAAACCCAACTACCTCAGCGTGATGAACTACTCCTTCCAAAAGGTGGGCATCGGCACAGCGGCGGAACCCGGTTCGATTGTTCCTGTCACCACGCGCCTCGATTATTCCGATGCCGCTCTCGCACCTCTCGACGAGAACAATCTCAATGAAACCATCGGTATCAACAGCGGCACCAACGACATCACCACCTACTATTGCCCCGGCACCACCCATGCGCCCGGCACCGGACCCATTGATTGGGATTGCAACGGCGATGGCGGCACAGAGACGCGATCCGGCGACGCGCTCGGAGACCTCTACGTTGAAATCGACAATAACAGCTCAGATGACGGTTTTATGGGCGGGTACGCTGACTGGCCGAATCTGAACTTCAGCTTTCAATGCGACGCCAACGGCCATTACGGCGATGGCGAAGCGAAGGCGGGCATTACCTCTCAGGAACTGGACCCGGAGACAGCCGCTGCGAAGCACGTCTTGCTTCCGACCAAAGTGGCCGCGATCGGCCTCGGCGCGGCCTGCCCCGCAAACAGCAATGCCGCCGGGGCGCGGCCCGACGGAACGGTCACCGTGACACTCTTCGGCGACGGCGGCTTTGCCGTGTCGGAGGTGAATCTCGGTAGCCTGCATTTCCACCACGCCACGCCTGTGGCCAAATCATTTATCGACGTAAACGGCGACGGCATACCTGACCTGGTTCTGGAGTTCCGGCGGAGCGAGATGAGAGTACCCGCCGCGGCCACGCGCGTCCACCTGACCGGCTGGCTGCGCAACAACCAGGAATTTGTGGGCGAGGTGGACGCGAACGAGTTGCGCAACGCGAATTCGCAATCAGCACAGTGCCCTCTTGGAGGAAGACCATGAAGCGAGCTACTGCGATCCTGTCCCTGGCCATCCTGATTTTCTGCGCCGCGAGCTTCGCGCGCGCGCAGAACAAGCCGGGCGCTGCCGGCGGAGCGGCGAGGCCCGAGGAAGCTGCCACGGCCAAATCCGGCGAAGCCATCAGCCGCGACCAGGCCGACGCGATATTGGGCGAATTACGCGCCATTCACTTGCTGCTTGAACGGCAGGAATTGCGCGCCGCCGCGGCCCAGCAACCGCGCGCGCCCGCCCCGCCGGAAAGAGTGAGCCTGAGCCTCGCCGATGCCAAGCAGTGGTACTCACAGGGAAAAGAGGACGCGCCGGTCACCATCATCGAATTCACTGACTACCAGTGCCCGTACTGCCGGCGCTTCGACCAGAGCACCTTTGCCGACCTGAAAAAAAATTACATTGAGACCGGCAAGGTCCGCTTCCTGGCACGCGATCTGCCTCTGGACTTCCACACCAACGCGCAGCGCGCCGCAGAAGCCGCGCGGTGCGCCGGCGACCAGGGGAAGTTCTGGGAGATGCGCGGCGTGCTTTTCACGGCCGGCGGCGAACTGACCCGCGAGGCCATCCTCAAAGATGCCCAGTCGCTTGCGCTGAATGAAGAAACGTTTACGTCCTGTCTCGATTTGGAGAAACACAAAGCCGAGATTCAGGCGGACCTCGCCGATTCCGCGCGCTTGCGCATCACCGGCACCCCCACTTTTGTGATCGGCAGGAGCGGGAAAGACGTGTTGGAAGGCGTGAAAGTGAATGGCGCGTTGCCGCTCGCCGCCTTTGACGCCGCCATCCGCCAGGCGCTGCGCACGGAAGCGGCGGCACTTCCGGCCGGAACGCCTTGACCGCGCCCGGGTTTACGCGCAGACAGCCTTCCGGGCGCCGGCGTCCCGCGCCGGCTTGAAACTCAAAGCGTAACCGGCAAGTAAGCCGGTGCGCGGGCAGCCGCACTGGACCAGCCACAGCATGCAGCGATCGAATAGGCGGATGGACGGTGTGGTCAGGAATTCGCGTTAGCTGCGCGGATCCCTCGCGATTCCTGCGCGGCGGCCTTCCTGTTTCCACCGGGAGGCTTTTGCATCCTCCGGGCCATTCCCAGCGGGCGCGCCGCTACTCGCACCGTTCGAGGAGAGATGGAATAGGGCTGCGGCCAGCACCGCAGCCGTTTCCGCAGGTTCCGGCAGGGTGGGTGCGCCGGGCTTGGCGCCGGCCGCGGTGCCGCGCGCCAGCCATTCGTCCAGCCAGCGCGTGTAAATCTCGGCGCGCTGATATTCGGGGTCGGCCAGGAGGCGCCGGAACAGGCTCAGATTCGTCTGGATTCCGCCAATGGCGTACTCCTCCAGCGCGCGGCGCAGCCGGGCAATGGCCTCCGCGCGGTCGCTGCCCCAGGCGATTAGTTTTCCGAGCAGCGGATCGTAATCCGTGGGCACCACCCAACCGGGATACACGCCGTCATCCAAACGAATTCCCGGGCCCGCCGGAATGCGCCGCGAAAGAATTTTGCCCGGCGAGGGGAAAAAATTGTTGTCCGGATCCTCGGCGTAAATGCGGCATTCAATAGCATGGCCGTGCAGCTTCACGTCTTCCTGGCGGAAGGGCAGCGCTTCGCCGGCTGCCACCCGCAGTTGGAGTTTCACCAGGTCGAGGCCGGTCACCATTTCCGTCACCGGATGCTCCACCTGAAGCCGCGTGTTCATTTCCAGGAAATAGAAATTGCGCTGCGCGTCCACTAGGAATTCGAGCGTCCCGGCGTTGGTATATTGCCCGGCGCGCGCCAGGCGCACCGCCGCCTCGCCCATGGCCCGCCGCAGGGCCGTGTCCACCATGGGCGACGGCGCCTCTTCCACCACTTTCTGGTGGCGGCGCTGCACGGAACATTCGCGCTCCCCCAGATACACCACGTTTCCGTGCGTGTCCCCGAACACCTGGATCTCGATGTGCCGCGGATGCTCCAGGTATTTCTCGATGTACAGCCGGCCGTCGCCAAACGCATTGACGGCTTCCGAAGCCGCGTCGCGCCACGCGGAGGCCAGCTCCGCTTCGCTTTCCACGCGGCGCATGCCCTTTCCGCCGCCGCCGGCCACCGCCTTCAGCAGCACCGGAAATCCCGCCTGGCGCGCAAAGGCAGCCGCTTCCCCGGCGTCCGCCAGCGGTTCGAGCGTTCCGGGAACCATGGGCACGCCCGCGGTGCGCGCCACGTGCCGCCCGGCGGTCTTCGAGCCCAGCCGCTCCATGGCTTCGGGCGTGGGGCCGATAAAGGTAACGTGGTTTTCCGCGCAGGCCCGGGCCAGCGCCGCATTCTCCGCCAGAAAGCCGTAGCCGGGATGCAGCGCGTCGCAGCCGGCGCGGCGCGCCACGTCCATCAATTTGTCGATGCGCAGGTAGCTCTCCCGCGAGGGTGCCGGGCCGATGGCATAGGCTTCGTCCGCCAGGCGCACGTGCAGCGAAGCGCGGTCCGCCTCGCTGAACACGGCGGCGGCGGGAATGCCCATCTCGCGGCATGCGCGCTGGATGCGCAGCGCGATTTCCCCGCGATTGGCGATCAGCACTTTGCGGAACATGGCGGTCCCTGCGTAGAGGGGCGAAAATCGTATCACACGCCCGCCGCCAGCGTCGGTGATTGACAGGTTGGACTGCCCTCCTTAGACTCGTGCGGCGCTTGGAGGAGAAATCATGAAATCTCGCATCGCACTGATTGCTGCGTTGCTCTTTGCGCCGGCCCTCATTTCCCAGGAGCGCACGATTGCGCCAAACGAGAATCTGGTCGCTGAGGGCATCCCGAAAATCCCGGCGTCGCTGGCCGAGGCCGCGGGGCGGTATGGGGATTTCCGCACCGCGTCGCTCGTGGACTGGGATCCACTGCATCGCAAGATGCTGATCTCCACGCGCTTTGCAGATACGTCGCAACTCCACCTGGTGGATCGTCCCGGCGGGGCGCGCCGGCAGCTCACCTTCTTTGCGGACGCCGTGGCCGGTGGCCATTTTCAGCCCAGAGGAGGCGAGTACCTGGTATTCGCAAAGGACGTGGGCGGCGGCGAGTGGTACCAGCTCTATCGTTATGATCTGGCCTCCGGCGCGGTCACCCTGCTCACCGACGGCAAATCGCGCAACCTGTTCGGCTCGTGGTCTTCCAGCGGCAATCAGATCGCTTACGTTTCCACGCGGCGCACCGGCCAGGGCACCGATGTTTGGGTGATGAACCCAAAGGACCCAAAGTCCGACCACATGGTCGTCGAACTCCAGGGCGGCGGCTGGTCTCCGGAGGACTGGTCCCCCGACGACAAGTCCATCCTGCTGCTCGAAGAGCTGTCCATCAACGAGTCCTACATCTGGCTGGTGAACACCGCCACCGGCGAGAAGACTGCGTTTACTCCCCGCGACGCCGCGCAGAAAATCTCCTACGGCGAAGCGCGCTTCAGCAAAGACGGCAAGGGCATCTACACGGTCACGGATAAAGGCTCGGAATTCCACCGCCTGGCCTACTTGGATCTGGCCACCAAAAAGGAAAAGTACCTGACCACCGCGATTCCCTGGGACGTAACGTCCTTCGATCTCTCGCACGACGGCACGCGCATCGCCTTTGAGACCGATGAAGACGGCGTGAGCAAGCTGCACGTGCTCGATACCGCCACCGGCAAGGAACTGCCGGTGCCCAAACTGCCCGTGGGCGTGATCGGCGGACTGCGCTGGCGCCCCAACGCCCTCGAGCTGGGATTCACCCTGAACACCGCGCGGGCCCAGTCCGATTGCTACTCGCTCGACGTGGCCACCGGCAAGCTCACCCGCTGGACCTTCAGCGAATCCGCGGTGAAGACGGACGCGTTTCCCGAAGCGGAGCTGGTGCGCTGGAAGAGCTTCGACGGAAAAATGATTTCCGGGTTTCTCTATTCGCCGCCCAAGCGCTTTACCGGCAAACGCCCGGTGCTGGTGGTGATTCATGGCGGGCCGGAGGGCCAGTCCCAGCCCATCTTTCTGGGGCGCAACAACTATTTCTTGAACGAGCTGGGCATCGCGCTGATCTACCCCAATGTGCGCGGCTCGACCGGATACGGGAAAACGTTTTCGCTCCTGGACAACGGCTTCGGCCGCGAGGGCACCTACAAGGACATCAATGCGCTGTTCGACTGGATCGCCTTACGCCCGGACTTGGACGCGGAGCGCATCGGCGTCACCGGCGGCAGCTACGGCGGGCACATGACCCTGGCCATTTCCACCTTCTACAGCGATCGCATCCGCTGCTCCGTGGACGTGGTGGGCATGTCCAACCTGGTCACGTTTCTGGAGCACACCGAGGCCTACCGCCGCGACCTGCGCCGCGTCGAGTATGGGGACGAGCGCGACCCGAAAATGCGCGAGTATCTCGAGCACATCGCCCCCATGAACAACATCGAGAAAATCCGCAAGCCCATGCTGGTGGTCGCCGGGAAGAATGATCCGCGCGTGCCGGTCAGCGAATCGGACCAGATTGCGGCCGCGCTCAAACAGCAGGGCACGCCCGTGTGGTACCTCATGGCCAAAGATGAAGGCCACGGCTACCGCAAAAAGGCCAACGCCGACTTTCAGTTCTACGCCACCGTCGAATTCCTGAAAGACTTTCTGCTCAATTAGGAGCGCCCCATGCCGCCCACATTTGCCAACGTCAAGATCTGTTACATCGAAATGCCGGCGGCGGACATTGCGGGTTCTTCCGATTTCTATCAGAAGGTGTTCGGCTGGAACCTGCGAAAGCGCGGCGACGGCAGTGTGGCCTTTGACGATGCCGAGGGCGAAGTGAGCGGCACCTGGGTGCTGGGGCGCCCACCCAGCGCAAAGCCCGGCCTCTTGTTTTACATCATGGTGGACAGCGTGGCCGCCACGGCTGACGCCGTGCTCGCCCACGGCGGCGAGATCGTGCAGCCCATGGGCGCGGACGCGCCGGAAATCACCGCCCGGTTTCGCGATCCAGGCGGCAACGTGATCGGCCTCTACCAACAACCCGCCTGAGGCGCTTCCGGGGCAGGACCGCCGCTACTACCCCGCGGGTCAATCCAAGTCGCGTTACGCGCCGCTCCTCTGCCGGCGGTATCGCCGGATCAGATTGTTCGTCGAGCTGTCATGTCCCAGAGTCGGCTCCGCAGCGTTTTCCAGTTCCGGGATGATGCGCTGCGCCAGCGCCTTGCCCAGCTCCACGCCCCACTGGTCGAAGGAATTGATCTGCCACACCGCCCCCTGCGTGAACACGCTGTGTTCGTAGAGCGCCACCAGTTTGCCCAGCGCCTCCGGCGTCAGCCGGTCCACCAGGATGGTATTCGACGGGCGGTTGCCCTCGAACACACGGTGCGGCACCAACCAGTCCGGCGTCCCTTCCGCCTTCACCTCCGCGGCCGTTTTCCCAAAGGCCAGCGCTTCCGCCTGCGCGAACACGTTGGCCAGCAGAATGCCGTGATGCCGGCCCAGCGGATTCAGCGTCTTCTGAAAGGCGATGAAGTCGCACGGGATGATCCGCGTCCCCTGGTGAATCAACTGGTAGAAGGAATGTTGCCCGTTGGTTCCCGGCTCGCCCCAGTAGATGGGACCGGTGTCCGCGCTCACCGGAGTTCCCTCCAGCGTCACGCGTTTTCCGTTGCTCTCCATGGTCAACTGTTGCAGGTAGGCCGGGAAGCGCTTCAAGTATTGTTCGTAGGGCAGCACCGCCACAGTTTGCGCGCCGAAAAAGTTGTTGTACCACACGGCCAGCAGGCCCAGCACAACGGGAAGGTTGCGTTCGAACGGGGCGGTGCGGAAGTGCTCGTCCATCTGGTGGAATCCGCCCAGCAGCGCGTGGAAGTTGTCCGGCCCGATGGCCAGCATGGTCGAAAGGCCGATCGCGGAATCCATCGAGTAGCGCCCGCCCACCCAGTCCCAGAATCCAAACATGTTCGCGGTATCGATGCCGAACTTGGAGACTTCCTTCGCGTTCGTGGAGACCGCCACAAAATGCTTGGCCACGGATTTCTCATCGCCCTGGAAGCCGGTCACTAACCAGTTGCGGGCGGTGTGCGCGTTGGTCATGGTTTCGAGCGTGGTGAACGTCTTGGACGAGACGATGAAGAGCGTTTCCGCCGCATCCAGGTCCACCACTGCTTCCGCAAAGTCCGTGCCATCCACATTGGAAACAAAGCGGAAGGTCATGCTGCGCTGGCTGTACTGCCGCAGCGCCTCGTAGGCCATCACCGGGCCCAGGTCGGAGCCGCCGATGCCGATGTTCACCACGTTGCGGATGCGCTTTCCCGTGTGGCCCTTCCACTCCCCCTTGCGCACGCGGTGGCAAAATTCGGTCATCTTGTCCAGCACCGCGTGGACTTGCGGCACCACGTTCTCGCCGTCCACCACAATGGACGCGCCCCGGGGCGCGCGCAGCGCCACATGCAGCACCGCCCGGTTTTCCGTGATGTTGATCTTTTCCCCGCGGAACATCGCCCCGATCCGCGCCCGCAATCCGCAATCCTCCGCCAGGCGGATCAGCAGTTTCAGCGTGTCCTGGGTGATGCGGTTTTTCGAGTAGTCCAGAAAGATTCCCACCGCCTCGGTGGTCATGCGCTCGCCGCGCTTGGCATCCTCCGCGAACAACTTTCTCAGGTGCATCCCGCGCATCTTCCGGGCATGGGCTTCCAACGCTTTCCATGTCTTCATCTTCGTCAGTGTTTGACGGACGCTCTTCTTCGCGGTCTTCGTCTTGGTGGTCTTTTTCGCGGTCATCGCATCTCCTCGAAATCCCAGCACGGCTTTCTCTCGCCGCGGCGCCGGCCATGGCGGGACCACGCCGGCCCATAACGTACATCCACCCCCATGGCGATGCAATGCTCCCCCACCCGGGCAGCGTGATGCAGCTCATCCGGGACACGCCGGCCGTGGGTCCGTTTGCCGGGTGGCACAGACATTTTTGTCTGTGCGGGCGCGCAACTCCATCAAAACGCGCCAGCAGCGGAAACGGACCTACAACCCGCACGCAACACCTGTGGCGTGTAACCGGCCTTTTACGTTAGAATCTAAGTTTCGCCTTCGGCCTAGCGACGCGGCAGTAGCACCCTCCCCGGGCTCCACCGGGGCAGGGAGCCCGCCCCGGTGGGCAAGCCGTGCAGACCGGCCGAGGCAGGAGCCAAGCACATGAAACCCGGAATCCATCCTGACTACCACGAAGTGACCGTGGCCTGCGCCTGCGGCCACACCTTCAAAACCCGCAGCACCCACAAGGGCAACATCCTGAAGCTCGAAATCTGCTCGAACTGCCACCCGTTTTTCACCGGCAAGCAGAAACTCATTGACACCGCCGGGCGCGTCGAGCGCTTTCAGAAGAAATACGCCCAGAAGCCCAAGGCCTAGCGGTTTTTCCGGAGTGCGGCGGCCTGCCTGCCGAAGCCTTGGCGCAGGCAGGTTCGACGCCGCTCCTCTTCGCTGCCTCTGCCGCGATCGATTTCCCAGAGCCGCGGATCAGGCCTCGGCGCGAAAATTGGCGTTTAGCCGCGGCACTCCAAAGCCGTCCCTGCCTTTATTCGGTGTAGAATCATCGCTCCAGATGGCCGCGAACCCTCTTCGCTCACAACCAGCGCCCGCACCAGAAGAGAGACAGGAAAGTTTGTCCCCCGTGGAGACGGCTGAGCCGCGCGTGACGCTGCGCAGCTGGTTCGCGCAGCCCTACGACTCCGCCATCGCCGCGGCCCGCACCTGTTACGCGCCGCGGCTCATCTCTCCCGCTGACGTCACCGACAAGCAGCGGCTCACCATCGGCGCCGCCACCTTTTACGCCGGCCACCACACCGTTTTTCAGCACGCGCATTTCGAGTTCGGCCTGGAAAACGTCAGCCGCCAGTTCGTCTGGTCGTTCCTGCACGCGCATCCTTTCTACAACTCCGAGCAGCAATCGCAGCGCTATGTGAAGATGGACCGCGCGCGCGCCTTCGTGCCCGCTGCTTCGGAACGCTTCGGCCCGGCGGAACGCGCCATCTACGAAGCGGCCATCCACAAGGCGTGGAACGCCTACCGGGAAATCACCCAGCTCCTGGTGCCGGATGCGCGGGCCATCCTCGCAGACATCTGGCACATCGGCCCGATGTCCCATCCCAAGCGGCGCGACAAGGTGGAGAAGCAGGCGGAGAAGCGCGCCTTCGAGGTGGCGCGCTATGCCCTGCCCGTGGCCGCGTTCACCACCATGGTGCATACGCTTTCCGGAATCGTGCTGCACCGGCTCTGGCGCATGCACCGCGCCTGCGACACACCCACGGAGGCCCGCGCGGTGGTGGGCGAAATGGTGGCGCGGGTCCGCGAAGTGGACGCGCAGTTCTTCGACCGCTTCGACAATGAGCCGCTCGAAGAGTTGCCGGAGTGGGATCCGCCGCGCACCCCGGGCGACGCCTTCGCCCGGGAGTTTGACGCCGCGCTGGAAGGCCGCACCTCGAAGCTGGTGGATTTTTCTCCCCGCGCTCCGCAAGTGATCGCCGAGGCCTACCGCGCCGTGGTCGGGCAAACGCGCGAGGCGTGTCCGGACGCTGAGGCCATCGACCGCCTCATGAGCCCCGAGCGCAATCCCTACCGGTTGCAGACCCTGGACATCGGCGTCCACGCGCCCATGATGCGCGCGCTCCAGAACGCCGCCTACACGTTCGCAAAAAAGATCT
>Ga0335085_10003365_pt1 | contig 27827 bp, 21 predicted proteins | sample Lox_Sample_45_FD_206712 | JGI IMG/M metagenome (GOLD analysis project Ga0335085, IMG submission 206712) | Soil microbial communities from Loxahatchee National Wildlife Refuge, Florida, United States - Lox_Sample_4.5 | ecosystem: Environmental > Terrestrial > Soil > Wetlands | place: USA...
CGGACCAGCGTCACTTGCACGAGCTTGCGCTCACGGCCGAGCGCGTGCGCTATGCAGCGGGCGAGGTGGGTGTGGAGCAGCTCAGCTCCGCGGTCGCGGCGGGGCAGAGCCTGCTCGATCATCTGAGCGCCGCATCGGGTACCTCGGCATGAAGAGCGGCACACCGGGCCAGGAGCGGCGGATCACCTTGCTGTGCGCGCTCGGTGCGCTCGCGCTCTTCGCCGCCATGTTCCTGCGCGGCGGTGCCGGCGCGGGAGCGGCGCGCGATATCGCGCGGCCGATCACGGCCGAGCGGCGCGGCAACGGCTACTTCGCCGCTCTTTCATGGCTCGATGCCGCGGGTGTGCGCGTCGTCTCGCTGCGCGATCGTTTCGATGTGCTCGGCAAGCGCACGGACCTGGCCCCCACCGGCAATCTGCTCATCGTCACCTTGCCGGCGACGGCGCCGTACCGGACCGAGGAGTTCGTGCCGCTCGATCATTGGATCCGCGCCGGCAACACGCTCCTGGTGCTCGCCGCGCTCGCCGATGCTCCGGACTGGGCGTTCGGCGCCGGGGGACTCGTGCCTGCGGATGTGAACCTGCTCACGGGCTTGAGCTTTCAGAGCGTGCGCCTGCGCGCGCAGCGGGCCGCTCGCCATGCGCCGGATGCGCCTGAACAGCCGCGCGTCACGGCGAGCGAGGCGTTTCGCTTGCTGCGCGAGCCCGAGCGCTCGGTGCTGCTGCCGAACGGCAGCCACGCATACTTTCGCAACCTGCGCGAGGCCGTGGCGCTGTCCGACTATGCGCACCAGCCGTGGGCGCTGGAAGTTCCCTATGACGGCTTCGCGCTCGAGCTGGCGCACGAGCGCACGAGCGGCGCCGGGGTACTCTGGATGCGACCGCTCGGTGCGGGCACGATCATCGTGAGCGGTTACGGCAGCCTCTTCACCAATCGCGCGCTTGGCCTTGCGAGCAATGCGACGCTGCTCGCCAACCTGCTCGCCGTGCACCTGGCGCCACGTGGCACGGTGCTCTTCGACGATGGCCATCAGGGACTTGGCGCGGCCTACGATGCACAGAAGTTCTACCGTGATCCGCGTCTGTATCTCACGGCGGCGATCGTCGCCGGAGTGTGGCTCGCCTGGGTGCTGGGCGGAACGCGCTTGAGCGCGCCCCGGCCCCGCGTGCCGGCGCCGCGCGAAGCCGATCTCGTGCAGGCGACCGGCAGCTTGCTCGCGCGAGTTGTGCGCACGGATGCCGCTGCCCGCACCCTCTTCGAGCATCTGCTCACCGAAGTGCCCCTGGGCGGCGCTAGCGAGCGCGGTGAGGCGCATGCCTGGGAATATCTCGAACGGCACCCGCGTGTGATGCGGATCGATCTCGAGCAGCTGCGCAGCTGGTACGCGCAGGCCTATGCCGGGCAGCGGGTTCCCTTGCGCAAGCTGCACAACCTCATCCTCCGTATCGAGGGACAGATCCGCCCATGAGCGAGGCCATTCAGGCACTGGAGCGGCACTTGCGTGGCGAGCTCGCGCACGTGCTCGTCGGGGTCGAGGACGCCGTGTGCGCGCTCACCATCGCGCTCATCGCCCGCGGCCACGTGCTCGTGCAGGGGGTTCCCGGCCTCGGCAAGACGCTGCTCGCCAAGTCGCTGGCGCGTGTGCTGCGTGGCGAGTTCAAGCGTATTCAGGGCACCCCGGATCTCATGCCGAGCGACATCACCGGCGTGCACATCTTCGATGAAGCCCGGCGGCAGTTCGTGTTTCGCCCGGGGCCGCTGTTTGCCGATGTGGTGCTCGTGGACGAGGTCAATCGCGCCGGGCCCAAGACGCAATCGGCGCTGCTTGAGGCGATGGAGGAGCGCCAGGTGAGCGTGGAGCGCGAAGTGTTCGCGCTCCCGGAGGACTTTCTCGTGCTCGCCACGCAGAACCCGCGCGAGTTCGAAGGCACCTATCCTTTGCCGGAGTCGCAGCTCGATCGCTTCATGTTGCGCATTGACATGGGCTACCCGCAGCGCGAGCTCGAGAGCGAGATCCTGAACCGCTACGGCGCGCGCATCGCCGCGGCCTCCAGCGCGCCGGTCGAGCTCGCACCCCTCGAGCGTCAGCTGCTCTCGAGCGCGCGCAGCGAGGCCGAGCAAATTCATGCATCGGAGGCACTCACCGGGTACGTGCTCGATCTCGTGCGCGCCTCGCGCGAGCACCCGCGCATCTCGCTCGGGCTCTCGACACGCGCTGCCTTGGCGCTCGTCAAAGGAGCGCGGATCGCAGCCGGGCTGAGAGGCGCGGACTTCGTCGCGCCCGATGACGTGAAACGGGTGGCCGTGTGGGTGATGGCGCACCGCCTCGTTCCCACTCCCGAGGCCGCGCTCGAGGGAGTGAGCGACCGCCATCTCGCGCGCGCCCTTCTCGATGACACGCCCGTGCCGCGCTGAGCGCGGCGAGGCGGGCAAGCGCTCATGCACCTCGCGCAACGCACCTATATCCTGCTCGTCCTGACTGCGGTGCTCGCGATCGCGGGTCTCTGGTCGAGTGCTCCAGAGCTTGCGGGTTTGTGGCGCTGGCCCCTGGGACTGCTGCTGCTCGGTGTCGCGCTCGAGAGCTGGTGGATGCGCAGCATGCCCGTACGCGCCGAGCTTTCCAGCGCGCCACGCGGCTTTCTCGGCCGACCGCAGCCGGTGGCGTTTGTCTTTCACAACAGCGCACCGCGACCGCTCGCCATCGAGTACGTCCCGGTCATGCCGCCGGGCTTCGAAGGCCCGAGCGGCACACGTCAGCTGATCGCTCCGAGCCATGCCATCGCAAGCGATGCGCTCGTGCTCACGCCGGTGCGTTTGGGTACCCACGCCTGGCCGGCGCTGCCGGCGCGGGTCCTCGGCCGGCTGGGTCTGATCTGGTGGTCGCACGAGCAAGCGCTCGCGCGCAACATCGTGGTCGCCCCGGATGTGCTGCACACCGCTCGCGCACGTGCGCGCGGAATCTCAAGCGGCAGCCGGCCGCGCCGCGCGGCAGGTGCCGGCTCGGAGCTGCATCAGTTGCGCGGCTATGTGCCCGGGGATCCGCTGGCGCGCATCGACTGGAAGGCGACCGCGCGGCTGGGAAACCTGGTGAGCCGCGAGTTCAGCGAGGATCAGCATCTCGACATCCTCATCGCCATCGATGCGGGACGTGCGAGCCGCGTGCGCGCGGGGCCGCTGGACAGACTGGGACTCTATGCCAACATCGCGGCGCGCTTTGCGGAGACTGCGACGCCCAATGATGATCGCGTCGGCCTGCTCGTGTTCTCCGACCGGCCGCTGGCCCTGGTGCCGCCGACGCGTGGGCTCGAGGCGATCGTACGTGTGCGCCGAGCGCTCGAGGAGCTCGCGCCGGAGCGCACGGAGTCGGATCCCCTCGCCGCGGCCGTGCGCATCCGTGCGCTGCTCAAGCATCGCAGTCTCGTGGTGCTACTCGCCGATTTAGCCGATGCCACGCTGGCCGAGGCACTCGCGCGCGCGGTGCGACTGCTCTCGCCACCGCACCTGGTGGTCCTCGCCGGTGTGCACAGTCCCCAGATCGCCGCGCTCGCGGCGCGGCCCGCGCGTGGTTGGCGCGATCCTTGGATCGCACTCGCCGCGCGCGAGCACGAGGAGCGTGCCGCACGCCAGCGCACGCTTTTGCGAAAACTCGGCGCACCCGTGATCGCCGCTTCCGAGGAGCTGCTCGAGCGGGCGGTGCTCGAGGAGTACGAGCTGCTGCGGCGCTCGCGGCGCATTGGGTGAACTGGTTCTCAACGTTTCGCGGCCGTTGCTGAGCGGAACATGAGCAAGCTGCGCGCGGTCGGCTGCGCTGCGGCCCGCGCGCACCCGGTCACACGCGCAGTCAAGCTCCCGTGATAACCATCACGGCGGCATCGGTGTGCAGTGCGCTCAGATAACTGCGCCCAATTGTCGCTGGGCCGCCCGTGGACACTGTCCACTTCATGCCTTCGAAGGCCGCATGCACCGAGTCACGCTCGCTCAGGCAATACGTCGCGCCGTACGCCATGTGGCCACACTGCTGCTGCTGGCAGCCGCACTCGCTGCGGTGGCGCAGTCGGGCTGGCAGAGCATTGTTTCCGCCGAGCTGCTCGCCATCTACAAGCAGGCGACTTCCAGCACCTCGTCGCGACAGATTCAATCGACGTCGTCGTCGCACGTTGATGCAAGCGGCAGGGTTCAGGTCGATGTGGTGTTCGAGTGCGCGCTCGCACCTCCCACCAGCGCCTTGAGTGCGGCGGGCCTCGGCATCAATGCCAGCGTGAGGGTTGCGCCGCTCTGCGTGGTGGAAGGATGGGTGCTGCCCGCGGCGCTGCCGAAGCTCGCGGCAGTCTCCGGCGTTCAGCGCATCAAGCTCCCGGTGTATGCGCGGCATCGCGAACCGAAGGTTTCGGTCTCCAACAAGAAGGCGCGCGTGGCGCAGGCGCTGCCGCAGGCCGCGGGCGCCCCGGCGATCGATGGTAATGCCGTCAGCATCATGCATGCCGATCAGTTCATCGCGAGCACGCAAGTGAACGGCAGCGGCGTCACGGTCGGTGTCATGTCCGATAACGTCTCGAGCATCGCGACGATTCAGGCACGCGGTGAACTGCCCAACGTGAACGTCCTGCCGGCAAGCCCCGGCGGCAGCCTGAATTCCAACGCCGGCGATGAGGGCACCATGATGCTGGAGGAAGTCCACGCAGTGGCCCCGGGGGCGAGTCTCGCGTTCTGCTCACCCGAGACCGACGTGGAGTACCTCGGTTGCCTCGCGCAGCTCACCGCTGCCGGCGCGACGATTCTGGTGGACGATCTGACCTATCCCCAAGAGGACCTGATGTCCGCAAACGGGGCGTTCGCGGGCGGCGTGCAGAGCTTTCTCGCGCAGAACGCCAACGTGCTGCTCTTCACCGTGACCGAGAACTACAACGGATCCTACTGGGAGGGCAGTTACAATCCCGTCTCGATCGCATCCTTGAACATCGGTATCACGAGCATCTTCTGCCCGACGAGCAATCAGGTCGATTACTACCTGAACAGCTTTGCCGGAGTCGAAGGTGAGGCGCTCGCCGTCGGCCTGGCCAATACGTACAACGTGACGCTGCAGTGGGCCGATCCTTTCGCTCAGAACGCGAGCAACTTCGACCTCTACTGGATCGATACCGTCACCAATGCGAAGGGCTGCCTGGGATCTGCGGGCTCTTCGGCCACGTTGTTCGACTCTCCGATGGCGTTCACCACGGACACGTACGATGTGTATGTGGCAACCCCCGATGCCAGCATGGCGGGCAAGTACGTGAAGCTCTGGATTGGAGGAGACGGCGCCACCGCGCTCTCGGGCGCGACGCCCGGAAGCATCGTGTCACCTCAGGCCTTCGTGCCGGGCGTCATCACGACGGGCGCTACGAGCGCTGCGGACGGCATCGGCAACACACTCGAGCCGTATAGCGGTCAGGGACCCATCCATCTGGTGTTTCCGACCGGCCTGTCTCTGCAAGCGCCCAGCCTCGTCTCCCTCGATGAGGTGTACGTGGACGCCGCGGGCACGACCTTCACCACCGACGCAAACGGTTTGTTTCCGGGTACGTCGGCGGCCGCGCCGAATGCCGCGGCCGTCGCCGCTCTGATCCGCTCGGCGTTTCCGAGCCTGACGCCATCGCAACTGACGAGCGCACTGCAGTCCGGAGCGGTTCAGCTCGGAAGTGTCGTGCCGGATGACAGGTACGGCTACGGCCGGGTAGATGCCGTCGGATCGCTCGATACCCTGCCCGCTCCGACGATCACGGCGCTCTCCGACATGACGATCGTGGGCGGCACGAGCTCCGCGCCCACGGGCCTGACGCTCAGTGGTCTCGGGAAGCTCGTCGTGAGCGTTCAGTCGAGCAATCCAGCTTTGGTTCCTGCTGCGCTCGTTGCAGCGGGCACGGCCGGCGTGACGCTCTCGCCGGGATCGTGCGGCGCTCGCGCGACCTCGTGCACGATTTCGGCAACTCCGGTGATCGGTGAGGTGGGCACGGCCACCTTGACCGTCGTGGTGAGCGACGGCGCAAACCGCTCGGCGCCGGCGCTGAGCACGATCACGGTGACGGCACCCGCTCCCCCGACGCTCAGCCTCACAAGCGGAGGCGCGCAGACTTTCATGGAGGGCGGAGCGGCGAGCCCGATTTCGTTCTCTCTCATGGGGACCGGTGCGCTCTCGGTCACCGCGAACAGCAGCAACGCGACGCTCCTGCCGAACTCCGCCATCTCCTTGAGCAGCGGCTGCGGCACCAGCACCAAGAGCTGCACGGCCACCCTGAGGGCTGCATCCGGGGAGTTCGGCTCGAGCACCATCACCCTGACGGTCAAAGACCCCTACGGACAGAGCGGCCATGCATCGGCGGCTTTGACGATCAACGACCCGCCGCCACCGAGCAAGTCGGGCGGTGGGTGCTTGGGTCTCGAGGAATTGCTGCTCCTCGCTGCTGCCTTGCTGTTGCGATCTGCCGGGCGCAAGCCGCACGCGACAGGCTGAGCGCGCTGGGGCAATCTTGGCCCCTCCCATCGGCGTAGCTGGAGGAGACGGGCATGGTGCGCTTGGACCATCTGAGCATTGCGGTCAGCCATTACACTCGATCGCGCGACTGGTACGTCGCGAATCTCGGACTCAAGGTCGAATTCGAGCTGCGCGAGCGCAAGACGGTCGCCTTGCAGGATGATGCCGATTTCACCTTGTTTCTGGTCGAGAGCGCGCAGCCGCACTCCAACCCGGCGTGCACGCTGACCTTTCAGGTCGATGACGTCGAGGCGAAGCACCGCGAGCTCTCCGGGCGCGGACTGGCATTCGAGCAGGCACCGCAAAAGCTCCTCTGGGGCTACGGCGCGGAGCTGCGCGACCCGGACGGCTACCTGCTCCATCTCTGGGACGAGAAGTCCATGCGCGAGAAGGGCGGATAGGGCTCCCAGCTTGGGCGCCAGCTCACCGCTGTCATCGTGACCGATTGAACCAGGCGCTGTGCTTTTTGCCCAACACATGTGGGCGTAAGATTGTGCTTTCGGGTCGAGGGGGAGCCGATGAGGCGCATAGTGATGTCGATGGCGGGGCCGGTCGCGATCTGCCTCGCCGCCCTGTTGTCAGGATGCGGGCCGGAGGCCGGGCAGCCCCCGGAAAAGGCCGCTGCGGCGCCCGCGCCGGCTCCGGAGAGTCCCTACGCAGCGCTATCCAAGCTTCCGGACTGGAGCGGTGTGTGGGAGCCCGCGTTCATGGTGCGTCCCACCCCGGGTCAAGCCCCGCCCGCGCCTCCGAAACTGACGCCGGCCTACGCGACTCAGTACGCCAAGTATCAGGAGAAGAATCGCACGACGCCCGGCATCAACTTCGTGTCCTCGGTTGCGAGCTGTGTGCCGCCCGGCGTCCCGCAGAGCATGCAGGAGCCGTATCCGATCGAGTTCCTCTTTACCCCAGGGCGCGTGACCATTCTCATCGAGACCTATTCGCTCGTCCGCCGCATCTACACCGACGGCAGTCCTGCGCCGGCCGACCCCGATCCGACCTACCAGGGAACCTCGGTCGGACACTGGGAGGGCGACACGCTGGTGGTGGAGACCTCCGCCATTCTTCCCGAGACGAGCCCGCTGAATGGCATCAACGGCCACAGCGACAAGCTGCATATCACCGAGCGGATGCGGCTCGTGAAGCCGGATACGCTCGAGATCACGACCACACGCACGGATCCCGCGGTGTTCGTCGAGCCGTACACGACGACGGCCTACTATCAGCGGCATCGCGACTGGAAGATGATGGAATACGTCTGCCAGCAGAATAACCATGACGCCCTGGACGAGCACGGCAATCCCGCATTCAGTCTCAAGCACAAGCCCGGAGGCTAGTAGTGACGCTCCGACGATGGTTTCTGCCCGCTTTCCTGTGCGCCGCCGCGCTCATCTGCGGGTTGCCCGCGAGTGCACACCACTCGACGGCGATGTTCGAATGGGGCAAGGAGAAGTCCTTGCACGGCACGCTCGAGAGATACGAGTGGACGCAGCCCCACACCTTTCTCTGGGTGATGGTCCCCGGTGCGCAAGGCAAGATGACGGAGTGGGGTCTGGAGGGCATGAGCCCGAGCTATCTCGGCCGGCGCGGCTGGAACAGCAAGACACTCACCCCGGGCGATAAGATCACGATCGTCTACTACCCGTTGAAGGACGGCAGACCCGGCGGCTTTTACGTGCGTGTCACCCTGCCGGACGGCCGCACCGTAGATGCCCTGCCACAGCGCTCGGGGTAAGCGACTGCGCTGCCGTACCCGCGCGAGGCAAAGCGAGCCCGGCGGCGCGCTCTGAGCGCCGGCGGGAAATGCTCGTATGAACGAGCGCCACGGAGTTTCAGCGGGGGAAGCGGCGGAGAGTTTCTGCTCCGCTCCACTTTTGCTGCTCGCTGATCAGCGCCACAGCGAAGAGGAGCCGAGCTACCCCGCGCTCGGTATCGCCCCGCGGGCCGGTTCCAGGGGTCCTTCACGCTCCGCAGGCACGGCGATCCGTGATATCCGCTCGGGATATGTCCAGGAAAGAGAGAGCAGTTCATGAGCAAGCAGCACAACGCGCGATGTGACCAACTGATCAAGGTCGCGGCGCATGCGCACGACATTCCGTACCAAGCGTTGCTCAAAGTGTGGTGGCAGGAGAAGGTTCACAAGCGCTGATCGGCTCACAAAGGTCAGGTTGCAACCGTGCATTAGGACCCCAGCGTGCGTTTGCTGCTCATCGAGGACGATCAGGAAGCCGCGCAGTTCGTGCTGAAGGGACTGCGGGAGAGCGGCTATACGGTCGATCACTCGGCCGACGGCCGCGAGGGACTCTTTCGTGCCACCGAAGGCGGCTACGACCTCATCATCACCGATCGCATGCTGCCGCACATGGATGGGCTTGCGCTGGTCAAGTTCCTGCGCGAGCAGGGCGCGCGCACGCCGGTGCTGGTGCTGAGCGCGCTCGGCACCGTGGACGAGCGCGTGCAGGGCCTCAAAGCCGGCGGCGACGACTACCTCTCCAAGCCGTTTGCTTTCTCCGAGCTGCTCGCGCGCGTCGAGGCGCTGCTGCGCCGGAGCGCGGCGGCCGACAACACCGCGCCCACGCGCCTCAAGGTCGCCGACCTCGAGATGGATCTGCTCAGCCGGCGCGTGATGCGCAGTGCTCGCGAGATCGAGCTCACCGCGCGTGAGTTCAAGCTGCTCGAGTTCCTGCTGCGCCACGCCGGTCAGGTCGTCACGCGCACGATGCTGCTCGAAGGCGTGTGGGATCTGCAGTTCGACCCGCAGACGAATCTCATCGACGTGCACATGAGCCGCCTGCGGCACGCCGTCGATCGAGGCTTCACCAAGCCGCTCATCCACACCGTGCGGGGAGCGGGCTACGTGATCCGCGATGAAGATAAATCCACTTAGGACCTCCGCATTTCGTCTGGCGCTCGGCTACGGCGTGATCTTCACGCTCGGCGTCGGTGCGCTGCTCGGCACGATCTATCTGCTCACGGAGACCATTCTCTCCAATGAGATCGACGCGGTGATCACCGCGGAGCTCGAGGGCCTCACGGACGAGTACCGCAGGGGCGGCCTCATCGCGCTCGCCGACGAGCTCACCTGGCGCTCCGACAGCTGGGGCCGCACGGGCGCCGTCTACCTGCTCGTCGATGCCAATCTGCAGAAGGAGGGCGGCAATCTCGCGCGCTGGCCCTTCGACGGCGTGCCGGGCGAGGCCTGGAAGCAATTCAACATCGAAGCGCGGGGCGCGAACGATGATCCGGTGGTGCACCCGGTGCGCGCGAGCGTGATGCTGCTGCCCGACGGGCACCGGCTGCTCGTCGGTAGCGACATCGGTCAGCAGCTGCGCCTCGCGGCAACCTTCCGCAAGGCGACGCTGTGGGGCATCGGGCTCACGGCTTTGGTGGGTGTGCTCGCCGGTTACTGGTTGAGCCGCAGTCTGACGCGGCGCGTGCAGCAGGCAGCGGAGACGTGTGATGCCATCGTCGGCGGCGATCTGTCGCGGCGATTGTCGGTCGCGGGCTCGAGCGATGAGTTCGATGCGCTCGCGCAGGCCGTCAATCACATGGTGGACAGACTGGCGGAGAAGACGCAGGTGCTGCGCGCGAGCTTCGACAGCGCGGCGCACGATCTGCGCGCGCCACTTTATCGGTTGCGCAGCCGGCTTGAGGATGTCGCGCGCGGCTCGACGGCGGATGCCAGCGTGCGCAGCGGTATCGAGGCCTCTCTGCAGGAGCTCGAGCACGTGCAGCGCACGCTTGCCACCTTGCTGCAGATCGCGCAGGCCGAGTCGGGCATCTCGGTCGCGAACAGCGACCCCGTCGATCTCGCCGAGCTCGCGTGTGACATGGCCGAGCTCTACGAGCCTGCGGCACGCGAACGCCACCTCGAGCTCACGGTGCACACGGATCCCAAGTGCGAAGTGCGCGGCAATCGCCAGCTCCTGGCGCAGGCCGTCGCCAATCTCGTGGAGAACTCACTCAAATACGTGCCCGCCGGCGGCCGCATCGAGGTGCAGGCCAAGCACACGGGTCCGCACTCGCGGCTCGTCGTCGCCGACAACGGACCCGGAATTCCGGACGGCGAGCGCACGCACGTGCTGCAACCCTTCGTGCGTTTGCCGGCGGCGACCGCCACGAGCTCAGGTACGGGGCTCGGCTTGAGTCTCGTAGCCGCGATCGCGCGGCTGCATCACGCGCAACTCGCGCTCGAGGACAACAGCCCCGGGTTGCGTGTCGTCATCGATTTTAACGCGGCGTAGCCGCAGCAGCCTTTGCCGTCTGCTGCGGCGGTACGCTCGGTGCGTGCTTCGCCGCGGCGCAGCTGCGCATGTAGGCGTCGCGCTCCTTGCCGTGCAATTGCTTCGCGTGGGCGGCCGCGGTGCATTGATGCATGCGCGTCTGCAGCGCCTTGGTCATCGGAGGTGCCGGGACCGCGACGAGCGGCGGACGGGCGGTCACAGGTTGCGCGGCCGTGACGACGTCGGCGGAGCGAGCCGCCAATGATCCGAGAATCAGGAGCGCGCACGTGGTGGCCAGCGCGCCGATGCGAAAATGCTGCAGTGAGCTCACGATCCTTGAGAACGCCCGCGTGGCCATCGAGGCTGCGCATTGCAGCCCTCACACGATAGCCGGGGCAGCCTGTCAGGGTGCTTAAGCCGGCATTAAGAATGTGTAAGGCTCGCGGAGCCTTTCGGCAGGTGACTTAGAAATTCCGTGAGCAGGTCCACATTGAGGGGCTTGACCATGTGCGAATCGAAGCCGGCCTCGCGCGTGCGGCGCCGATCCTCGTCCTGGCCCCAGCCCGTGAGCGCGACCAGCACCACGGATTTGCCCCACTCCTGTGCGCGGATGCGGCGCGCCACCTCGTAACCGTCGAGCTTCGGTAATCCGAGATCGAGCAGCATGACCTCGGGGCGGCAGTCCGCGGCCACCTGCCATGCGAGCTCGCCGTCGGCCGCCGTCTCCACGTGGTGGCCGGCCATCTGCATGAGCGCCGCGAGACTCTCGAGCGCATCACGATTGTCATCCACGATGAGAATGCGACGGCCGGGCACGGAAACAGCCTGGCCGTTGGATAGCGCAGGCAGCTCCTCCTGCAGCAGCGACTCGGCGAGCCGCGGCACGCGGAGGACGAACTCGCTGCCCGCGCCGGCTCCGGCACTGTGCGCCGTAACCGTCCCGCCATGCATCTCGATGAGCTTGCGCACGAGCGCGAGCCCGATGCCGAGGCCGCCCGGTGAGCGCTCGCTCGCGCGCTCCACCTGAGTGAAGAGATCGAACACCTTCGGCAGCTGATCGGCAGGAATGCCGATGCCGTTGTCGCGCACGCGGATCTCCGCCCACGCGCCCTCGGCGCGCGCGCTGACTTGAATGCGTCCGCCCGCATCGGTGTACTTGGCCGCGTTCGAGAGCACATTGGCCACGGCCTGCGTCAGGCGCGTCAGATCGCCCTCGACCAGCATGGCAGCCGCGGGAACATCGAGGATCAGTTCCTGGTGCTTCTCCGCGATGAGCGGCTGAACCGTCTCCACCGCCCGGGCGATGAAGTCGCTGACCTCCAAGGGCTCGCGCGAGATGTTGATCTTGCCGCGCGTGATCCGCGAGACATCGAGCAGATCGTCCACCAGGCGCGTCAAGTGTCCGACCTGGCGCTCGATGATCTCGCGCGTCCAGGTGCGCTGCGCATCACTCAGATCGGCCCGACGCATGATCTGCACGGCGTTGCGGATGGGGGCGAGCGGGTTGCGCAGCTCGTGGGCGAGCATCGCGAGGAACTCGTTCTTGTGCCGGTCCGCTTCCTTCAGGACCTGCTCGACGCGCGCGCGCTCGGCGATCTCGATCTGCAGGGCGCTGTTGGCCGTCTCGAGCTCGAGATTCGCCTGACACAGCACGCGATTGAGCTCCTCGAGCTCACGGGTCTTCTCGGCCTGCAGGCTCTCGTTCGCGCGCATGAGCTCGTCGTTCGCGCGCTCGAGCGCCTGGTTGAGGAGCCGCAACGCGCGACCCTTCTGATGCAGCTCCACGAGCACGGCGACCTTGCTGCGCAGGATCTCGGGCACGACCGGAACGTAGACGTAATCGACGGCGCCGAGCTTGTAGCCGCGCAGCCGGTCGAGCTCGGTCACGTGCACGCCGGTCACGAAGATGATCGGCGTCTTCTCGAAGCGCGGATGCTGGTGAATGAGACCCGCGGTTTCGAAGCCGTCCATGCCCGGCATGCTCACATCGAGCAGGATGACGGCGAAGTCATGCTGCATCAGCTTCTCGAGCGCCTCGAGCCCGGAGTGCGCGACCACGAGATTGTGGCCGAGCCCGTGCAAGATCGTTTCGTAGGAGAGCAGCCGCGCCGGCTGATCGTCGACCAGCAGGATGTTGACCTTTTCGCCCATGCTCGGCAGCACGGTGCTCCCTGAGCCTTCCGCACCCTTCAGCGGTGCAGCCACATGCGCACCAGCGACAGCAGTTGCTCCGTGTTCACAGGCTTGGCGACGTAGTCGGAGGCGCCCGCCTCGAGGCACTTCTCGCGATCGCCCTTCATCGCCTTGGCGGTGAGGGCGATGATCGGCAGCAGGCGGAACTTCGGATTCTCGCGAATGCGACGGATGGTCTCGTAGCCGTCCATCTCCGGCATCATGATGTCCATGAGCACGAGCGCGAGCTCCTCGGTCGCCTCGACCAGCTTGATCGCATCCTGCCCGTTGGTGGCGCTGATCACCTCCATGGTATGGCGCTCGAGCAGACTGTTGAGCGCGAAGATGTTGCGGATGTCGTCATCGACCACCAGCACCTTGCGACCTTGCAGGGCTTCATCGCTGTTATGCAGCGCTTCGATCATGCGCTGCTTGGAGGGGGGCAGATCGGCGAGCACGCGATGCAGGAACAGTGCGGTCTCATCGAGCAGCCGCTCGGGTGAGCGCACGCCCTTCAGGACGATGCTCTTCGCCTTCTTGCGCAGCTCGCTCTCCTCATCCGCCGACAGCTCGCGCCCGGTGAAGACCACGATCGGCGTGTTGCGCAGCCGCTCGTCCTGCTGCACCTCGCTCAGCAGCTCGAAGCCCGACATGTCGGGCAGCTTCAGATCGAGCACCATGCAATCGAAGTCTTCCGCGCGCATGGCCGTGAGCGCCTCGCGGCCCTCACCGACGGTCGTGATCTCCACGTCGTCATGGCGGATCAGCTCGGCGATCGAGAGCTGCTCGGCCGGATCGTCCTCGACGACCAGAAGCTTGCGGACCCGCGCGCGCGAGAAGTTCTTGATGCGCTCGAGCGCGACCTCCAAGCCTTCGGTGGTCAACGGCTTGTTCATGTAGGAGAAGGCACCGCGCTCGAGGCCGTACTGCCGTTCCTCCTCGACCGTGAGGATCTGCACCGGAATGTGGCGCGTCTCGGGATCGCGCTTCAACTGATTGAGCACCGTCCAGCCGAGCATGTCGGGCAGGAACACATCGAGCGAGACGGCGGTCGGCTTGTACTTACGCGCGAGGGTCAGGGCATCGGCGCCGTTCTTGGCGACCAGTGCCTTGAAACCGCGATCGCGCGCGAGGTTGAGCAGCACCTTGGCGTAGTGCGGATCGTCCTCGACGATGAGCAGCACCGCATCGCTCGGCTGCAGCAGGTCGCGATCGTCGGGAATCTCCTCGGTACGCACGGGCAGCACGATGGGCTGGAACTGCACGGCGGGTGCCGCCGGGCTCGGCGCCAGCTGCGCCGCGCCAGCCTTGCTGTAGGCAGGGCCCGCGTACACGAGCGGCAGATACAGCGTAAAGGTGCTGCCGCTGCCGGGCACGCTGCTCAAGCGGATCTCACCGCCGAGGAGGTGCGCGAGCTCGCGGCTGATCGCAAGGCCGAGGCCGGTACCGCCGTACTTGCGTGCCGTGCCGGCATCGGCCTGCTGGAACGCCTCGAAGATGATGCGCTGCTTCTCGAGCGGGATGCCGATGCCGGTGTCGCTCACGGAGAGCTCCACCACGCTCGGTGCCTGCGTGAGGATCGGGTGATCGGCGCTCCAGCCGCCCATCGCGAGCCCCACGTGCAACCGCACGCCGCCGTGATCGGTGAACTTGAAGGCGTTCGAGAGCAGGTTCTTCAAAACCTGCAGCAGGCGCTTCGAGTCCGTCGTGATCGCCCGTCCCAGCTTCGCGTCGAAATCGGTGGCGAAGGAGAGCTTGCGCGAGTCCGCCTCGTGGCGGAAGTTGCGCTCGATCGTCTCGCGCAGGTGCGCGAAGGAGAGCTCCTCGCACTCGACGGTGACGGTGCCCGACTCGATCTTGGATAGATCGAGAATGTCGCTGATGAGATTGAGGAGGTCGGTCCCGGCGCCGTGGATGGTCTTCGCGAACTCCACCTGCCGCCCGGACAGATTGCCCTCGTTGTTCTCGGCGAGCTGCTGGCCGAGGATCAGGATGCTGTTGAGCGGCGTGCGCAGCTCGTGCGACATGTTCGCCAGGAACTCGGACTTGTAGCGCGAGGTGAGCGCGAGCTCGGTCGCCTTCTCCTCGAGGGCGCGGCGGGCAAGCTCGATCTCCTGGTTCTTGCGCTCGACCTCGGCGTTCTGCTCGGCGAGCAGGCGCGCCTTGGTGGCGAGCTCCTCGTTGGTCTGCTGCAGCTCCTTCTGCTGGGTCTGCAGCTCGATCGCGAGCTGCTGCGACTGCTTGAGCAAACCCTCGGTGCGCATCGTCGCCTCGATGGTGTTGAGCACCACGCCGATGCTGCCCGTCAGCTGCTCGAGGAAGGAAAGGTGCGAGGCGGTGAACTCGTGCAACGAGGCGAGCTCGATGACCGCCTTCACCTGGCCTTCGTAGAGCACCGGCAGCGCGATCACGTTGCGCGGCACGGCCTCGACGAGCCCGCTGCGCACGCAGATCGCATCGCGCGGAATCTCCGCGAGCAGCAAGCGCTGCTTCTCGGCCGCGCACTGGCCCACCAGGCCCTCGCCCAGCCGATAGAGCCGCGGCTCGCTGCTCTGGTTGGGATCGGCGTAGGCGGCGAGCTGCTTCAGGTGCGCCGCGCCGTTGCCCGTTTCCATGACGTAGGTGATGCCCTGATGAGCGTTCACGAGCGGGGCGAGCTCGGAGAGCAGCATCTGGCCCACCGTGACCAGATCACGCTGGCCCTGCATCATGCGACTGAACTTCGCGAGATTGGTCTTGAGCCAGTCCTGCTCGGTGTTGCGCTCGGTGGTCGCGCGCAGGTTACCGATCATCGCATTGATGTTGTCCTTGAGGTCGGAGACCTCGCCGCGCGCCTCCACCTGAATGGAGCGGGTCAGATCGCCCTTGGTCACGGCGGTTGCGACCTCGGCGATCGCGCGCACCTGCGTGGTGAGGTTCGCCGCGAGCAGATTGACGTTCGCGGTCAGGTCCTTCCACGTGCCGGCGGCGCCGGGCACGTGCGCCTGGCCGCCCAAGCGGCCCTCGACGCCCACCTCGCGCGCGACCGTCGTCACCTGGTCGGCGAAGGTGGCCAACGTGTCCGTCATGCTGTTGATGGTGTCGGCGAGCGCTGCGACCTCGCCCTTGGATTCCACGGTGAGGCGCTGGCGCAGATCGCCGTTGGCGACCGCGGTCACCACTTTGACGATACCGCGCACCTGGTTGGTCAGGTTTGCGGCCATGACGTTCACGTTGTCCGTCAGGTCCTTCCAGGTGCCGGCGACCCCCGGCACCACGGCCTGACCACCGAGCTTGCCTTCGGTGCCGACCTCGCGTGCGACGCGGGTCACTTCCGCGGCGAAGCCGTTCAGCTGATCCACCATCGTATTGATGGTTTCCTTCAACTGCAGGATCTCGCCCTTCACATCCACCGTGATCTTGCGCGAGAGGTCACCGCGGGCGATGGCGGTGGCGACCTCGGCGATGTTGCGCACCTGGCCGGTCAAGTTGCCGGCCATGGAGTTGACGTTGTCGGTGAGGTCCTTCCAAGTGCCGCCCACGCCGGGCACGATCGCCTGGCCGCCGAGCTTGCCGTCGCTGCCGACCTCGCGCGCGACGCGCGTGACCTCGGCCGCGAAGCTGTTGAGCTGGTCGACCATCGTGTTGATGGTCTCCTTCAGCTGCAGGATCTCACCGCGCACGTCGACCGTGATCTTGCGCGAGAGGTCCCCGCGGGCGATGGCGGTTGCCACCTCGGCGATGTTGCGCACCTGGCCGGTCAGGTTGCTCGCCATGGAGTTGACGTTGTCGGTCAGGTCCTTCCAGACACCGCTCACGTCCTTCACCACCGCCTGGCCGCCGAGCTTGCCCTCGGTGCCCACCTCGCGCGCCACGCGCGTCACCTCGGCCGCAAAGGCATTCAGCTGATCGACCATCGTGTTGATGGTCTCCTTCAGCTGCAGGATCTCACCGCGCACGTCCACCGTGATCTTGCGCGAGAGGTCCCCGCGGGCGATGGCGGTTGCCACCTCGGCGATGTTGCGCACCTGGTCGGTCAGGTTGCTCGCCATGGAGTTGACGTTGTCGGTCAAGTCCTTCCAGGTACCCGCAACGCCCGGCACGGTCGCCTGGCCGCCGAGCTTACCCTCGGTGCCGACCTCGCGCGCGACGCGCGTCACTTCCGCTGCGAAGCCGTTCAGCTGATCGACCATCGTATTGATGGCCTCCTTCAGCTGCAGGATCTCGCCCTTCACATCCACCGTGATCTTGCGCGAGAGGTCCCCGCGCGCGATGGCGGTCGTCACCTCGGCGATGTTGCGCACCTGGCCGGTGAGATTGGTGGCCATCGCATTCACCGAGTCGGTGAGATCTTTCCACGTGCCGCCGACGCCGGGCACGTAAGCCTGGCCGCCGAGCTTGCCCTCCGTGCCCACCTCGCGCGCGACGCGCGTCACTTCGGAGGCGAAGGAGCGCAGCTGATCGACCATCGTGTTGATGGTCTCCTTCAGCTGCAGGATCTCACCGCGCACGTCCACCGTGATCTTGCGCGAGAGATCGCCGCTCGCGATGGCGGTTGCGACCTCGGCGATGTTGCGCACCTGCCCGGTCAGGTTGCTCGCCATGGAGTTGACGTTGTCGGTCAAGTCCTTCCAGGTACCGGCGACGCCCGGCACGGTCGCCTGGCCACCGAGCTTGCCTTCCGTGCCGACCTCGCGCGCTACGCGCGTCACTTCCGCTGCGAAGCCGTTCAGCTGATCGACCATCGTATTGATGGTGTTCTTCAGCTCCAGGATCTCGCCCTTCACATCCACCGTGATCTTGCGCGAGAGGTCGCCGCGGGCGACGGCGGTCGTGACCTCGGCGATGTTGCGCACCTGGCCCGTGAGGTTGGTGGCCATCGCATTCACCGAGTCGGTGAGGTCTTTCCAGGTGCCCGCGACGCCGGGCACCACGGCCTGGCCGCCGAGCTTGCCCTCCGTGCCCACCTCGCGTGCGACGCGCGTCACTTCGGAGGCGAACGAGCGCAGTTGATCGACCATGGTGTTGATGGCTTCTTTCAACTGCAGGATCTCACCGCGCACGTCCACCGTGATCTTGCGCGAGAGGTCACCGTTGGCGACCGCGATCGTCACCTCGGAGATGTTTCTGACCTGACCGGTGAGATTGCTCGCCATCGAGTTGACGTTGTCGGTGAGATCCTTCCACACACCGCTCACGTCCTTGACCTCGGCCTGGCCGCCGAGCTTGCCTTCGGTGCCCACCTCGCGCGCGACGCGCGTCACCTCGGCTGCGAAGCCGTTCAACTGATCGACCATCGTGTTGATGGTCTCCTTGAGCTCCAAGATCTCGCCCTTCACATCGACCGTGATCTTGCGTGAGAGGTCGCCGCGGGCGATGGCGGTTGCGACCTCGGCGATGTTGCGCACCTGACCGGTCAAGTTGCTCGCCATGGAGTTGACGTTGTCGGTCAAATCCTTCCAGGTACCGGCGACGCCCGGCACGATCGCCTGACCGCCGAGCTTGCCCTCCGTGCCGACCTCGCGCGCGACGCGCGTCACCTCGGAGGCGAACGAGCGCAGCTGGTCGACCATCGTATTGATGGCCTCTTTCAGCTGCAGGATCTCACCGCGCACGTCCACCGTGATCTTGCGCGAGAGGTCGCCGTTGGCGACGGCGATCGTCACCTCGGAGATGTTGCGCACCTGACCGGTGAGGTTGCTCGCCATGGAGTTGACGTTGTCGGTCAAATCCTTCCAGGTACCGGCGAGCCCGGGCACCACCGCCTGGCCCCCGAGCTTGCCTTCGGTGCCGACCTCGCGCGCGACGCGCGTGACCTCGGAGGTGAAGGCATTCATCTGCGCGATCATCGCGTTGACGACCGTCGCCGAGCGCAGGAACTCGCCCTCGAGGGGCAGGCCGGCCACATCGAGCGGCATGGTCTGCGAGAGATCCCCCTTGGCGGCCGCCGTGATCGTGCGAGTCACCTGCGCGATCGGCCAGAGCAGATCCTCGACGAGGGTATTGACCGAGCCCACCATGGCGTTCCACGCACCTCCGCTGCGATGGCCTTTGACCCGGTGATGCGTCTTGCCTTCCTTGCCCACCGCCTGGCCGACGCGCTCGAGCTCCTGCGCCAGGAGCTGATTGGAGAGCACGATCTCGTTGAAGGTATCGGCGATCTTGCCGGCGAGCCCCGTTTGATCGCTCGGCAGACGGACCGAGAAGTCACCGTCACGCACTGCCTGGAGCGCGCGCAGCAGGCCGCGCAGGTCCAGCTGCCCGAGCTCGGCGGCAGCCAGTTGTCCGTTTCCGGTAGCGGGTGTCGCGCGGCGGCGCCCAGAAGTCTGCGTAGTCATCAGTGACTCCAGATCGAATGCATGGAGGGAAGTGGCGGAGCGAGCGGGCGAAGCTCGGCGACAGGATGCGCCGGAAGCATCACAGCGGATGTGGCAATCATGCAGTCACTCGAGAACCACGCGCCGGCCCCCCTGCACGGAAGCGCACCGCCCCGGGCCGCGGCCGCGGAACGGCTCCTCGTACGACTGCTATACCCCCGCAGAAACGTTCTTTTGACGGCAGCTGAGCTGCCTGCGGCGCACCATAGCAGAAGCGGAAAGCGGCGCAAACTCCCGCTGCAGTAGCGTCGCGTCCTAGCCACAGGTCGATTGTCCATAACGCGCCGCAGGTCGCCGGGGTCCCGGATCCCGCCCACTGACTGCTAGGCCGGAATCGGCTCGGGCGCGCGGCTCTTGCCGAAGAGCCAGCCCTTGAGCAGTGCGACCATGAAGAGCCAGTAGCCGACCCCCACGGTGAGCCGCGTCCAGAGTGGAAAGTCGGGATCCGGGGAGATGTAGCCCTCGATGAGTCCGCAGCCGATGAGCAGCAGCACGCAGGCGCACAGCAGCTTCCCGGAGCGCAGCGCCGCGCTCTGGAACGACTGACTGCGACCGCCGGCGCCGGGACGGATGAGGGCCTCGCCGACGGCGGCGCCCGCCGCACCCGACAGGCACATGACGGACACCTCGACACAGCCATGTGCCACGATGAAGCTGAACAGCCGCCCGGCAAGATCGTGCTGCGCCGTGAAGGCGAACACCGCTCCGAGCATGAGCCCGTTCAGCGCGACGATATAGAAGGTGCCGAGGCCGAAGAGAAATCCCGCGCAGAAAGCAAAGAGGCTCACCACGATGTTGTTCGTGAAGACCTGCGCGGAGACGACCGAGGCGGGTGCAATGCTGAGCAGGCCCTCGGTCCAGAGCTCGCCCCGCTCGACCCCCGCGATCATGTCGGGTGAGGCAAAGAGCGCGATCAGCTCCGGATAGGTGTGCACGAGCGCGAAGCCTGCGAGCCCGCAGAGCGCAAAGAGCACCGACACCCAGGCGATGTAGGGGCGCAGTTCGCGCACCACCTGCGGGATCTGATCGCGGAACAGGCTCCAGAGCGCATAGAGCGGATGCGAGGCCGAGCGGTGCACCTGGGTGTGCGCCTCGGCGTAAGCGGCCTCGAGATATTCCCGGGTGCGGCTGTCGGGGATCAGTCGACGCGCGCTCGCAAGATCGCGGGCGAGCAGCCGGTAGTCCTCCACCGCCTGCACGGCATCGGTCACTTCTCGTGCGCCGCCCATCGCGAGGCGCTGCAGCCGCGCGCTCGCCGCGCGCCACAGTGGCGCACGCTGAATGAGCGCCCGCGCGAGTGCCTCCTCGCGGCTCGCCTCGCTCATGAGGTCCCCGCGGCCATCAGCCGCTCGAGCTCGCCGCGCAGTGCGCCCTCGTCCTCGGGGCGGGAGCTGTCGGGGGCGGCGGTGTCGAGGATCCGCCGCGCGAGGCGGCGCCGTGCCTCGGGTGCCAGCTGCTCCCAGCGTTGCAGCAGCTCGCCAACCAGCTCGGCTTGCGCTGCGTTCGCAACGCCCGCGACCGGGAGCGCGGGCAGCTGCGCACGAGCGCTCTCATAGACCAGAAAGGTCCCCGCGGCGAGATCGCCGATGCGCACCTGATCACGGGTCAGCAGCGTACTGATCAGCCCGACCGTATAGGCGAACGGAAAGGAATCGATGAGCCGGAACACGTTGCGGGCGAGGAGGGCACCGACCGAGGGCGTGCTGCCGCTGCGCGCGACGATGCGCACGCCCACCATGCGCTTGCCCGGGGTGCGGCCGCGCATCGCGATCTCGAGCACATAGTGATAGAGAAAATAGATCGCTGCGCTCGGTACGAGCACCGCGACGAACCACCGCGCACTCGGCACCAGGGGTGCGCGGATGTCGAGCCGGCGGTTGTAGATCGCTGCGGCGATGACATACCAGCTCATCGCGAGGATCAAACGGATCACCCAGTCGAGTACGAACGCGGCGGCACGCGCTCCGGGGCCTGCGACCCGCAGATGCACATCGACGCCCGTTGCGCTGTCGATCACGAGGGCGGGCGTGCTGCCCGAGGCCTCGAGAGAGCTCACGAGGCGAGGCCCTCGGCCACGAGCTGCTCGGCCTGGTGCTCGCGCTGCAACGCCGTCACGAGCTCATCGAGTGCGGCGCCATCGAGGATCTGGGCGAGCTTGTAGAGCGTGAGGTTGATGCGGTGATCGGTGACGCGACCTTGCGGAAAATTATAGGTGCGGATGCGCTCGGACCGGTCGCCGCTGCCGACCTGCAGCCGGCGTGACTGCGCCTGTGCGCTCTGCTGCCGCTCCTCCTCCGCGGCGCGCAGGCGCGCGGTCAGCAGCGCGAGCGCGCGCGAGCGATTCTTGTGCTGCGAGCGCTCGTCCTGGCATTCGACGACGATGCCCGTGGGCAGATGCGTGATGCGCACCGCGGATTCGGTCTTGTTGACGTGCTGCCCGCCCGCACCCGAGGCGCGGTAGGTGTCGATGCGCAGCTCCGCGGGATTGAGCTCGAGGGCCTCGGCCTCATCGAGCTCGGGAAAGATCGCGACCGTGCAGGCGGAGGTGTGAATGCGCCCCTGCGCCTCGGTCGCAGGCACCCTCTGCACCCGGTGTGTGCCGGACTCGAAGCGAAAGCGCGCGAAGGCACCCGTGCCCGCGATGCGCAGGATCACCTCTTTGTAACCGCCGTGCTCTCCCGGACTCTCGCTCAGCACCTCCACCGCGTAGCCCTGCGACTCGGCGTAGCGGGCATACATGCGCAAGAGATCGCCGGCGAAGAGTGCGGCCTCGTCCCCGCCGGTGCCGGCGCGGATCTCGAGGAACACGCTCTTCTCATCGCGCGGATCCTTGGGGATCAGAAGCTGCTCGAGCTGCTGCTGCAGCACCTGCAGCTTGTCCTTGAGGCGTGCGACTTCCTCCTCGCCGAGCGCGCGCAAGGCGGCATCCGCATCGGTGCGCAATTCTTCGGCCGCGCCGAGATCGCCCGTCAACCTGCGAAACTCTCCGTAGCGCTCGGCGAGCGGCTGCAAACGCGCGTACTCCTTGGACAGCTCGCGGTACTGCGGCGAGCTGCCGGCGATATCGGGCGCGGCGAGCAGCCGGCCGACCTCTTCGAAGCGGTCGACCATCTTGTCCAGGCGCTGGCGGATGGATTCCTTCATTTGCGGCGCGGCATTCTCCGGGATCATGCGCAGCCGCGAAAGAGGCTCTATAGTGACGCGCATGAGTGTTCCACGAAGGATCGTGACCACCGTGGGCGCGGTGGTTCTCGTCAATCTCACCACAGCCTGCCAAACGGCGCCCCCAGCGCGGGCACAGACTCAGCCGGTTGCCGATACCAATGCCCAGACGGTGGTGGCGGAGATTGCGCTGCAAAAGGGCGACTGTCGCAGCGCCTCCGACACCTATGCCGCGGCAGCGAGCCAGGGTCCGGTGACGCTCGCGCGGCGCGCGACCGAGGTCTCCTTTGCGTGCGAGAACCTGCCGGCCGCCTGGCAGTCGGCCAGCCGCTGGCACGCGCTCGCCCCGCAGGACAAGGATGCCGCGATCATGTATTCGACGGTAGGGCTGCGACTCTATTACATACCGCAGGCGCGTACGGCCATGCAGCCGCTGCTGAAGACCCCCGATCTCAAGTCGCAGCGCTACCTGGTCTCCGTCATCGACCTCGTGACGCAGGAGAGCGGGGATGCGACCGCGACCTTCGCCGCGCTCGATGACAGTCTCGATGCGAAGAAGAGCTCGGCGCTCGTGCTCGCCGCCTTCGGGCAGCTCGGCATCCAGGCCTTTAACTTCAATCGCGCCGACAAGCGCCTGCAGGAAGCCCTCGAGCACGATGCGAGCTCGGGAGTCGCGCTGCGGCTGCAGGCGCACCTGCGCGTGTTGCGCGGGGATTCGAGCGGCGCCATCGCCGCCGCGCACCAGGCCATGCAGGAGGACCCCGCCGGCAGCACCTTCGAGCTGGCCGAGGTGTACACCGAGCTCGATCATCTGGAGGAGGCGCGCACGGAGCTCGAGCGGCTGCGCGGCACGAACGTGAATCCCGCCGAGATCGATCGCCGGCTGGCGCTCCTCGCCTATGAGAGCGGCGATCTGCCGGAGGCCAAGCACCGCTTCGCCGATCTCGTCGATCGCGGCGAGGCGAGCGATGCCGCGCTCTTCTATCTCGCCGACATCGATGCGCGCTCGGGCGACCGGGATGCGGCGCTCGGGGCTTATCGCCAGTTGAGCGACTCCTCGATGGCGCTCGCCGCCTGCACGCGCGCGGCCGGCATTCTCTTCGAGCAGGGCAAGCGCGGCGAGGCGCTCGAGCTCATGGACAGCTACGAGAGCCAGCATCCGGAGAACTCCTTCGATGTGGTGCTCGGCAAGGCGCATCTGCTCGCCGATCACGGCGGGGCGATGGACGGTGTGGCGCTCCTCACCACGGCACTCGAGCGCTTTCCGCATCATCCGACCCTGCAGTACGAGCGCGCGGCGCTGCTCGAGCGGGCCGGGCATGTGAGCGACTCGGTGAAGGCTTTCGAGCAGCTGCTCGCAGAGCGCCCCGAGGATCCCAACGTGCTGAACGCGCTCGGCTATACGCTCGCCGATCACAATCTCGAGCTGCCGCGGGCGGAAGGCTACATCCGGCGCGCGCTCGTCACGACGCCCGATAATCCGGCCGTGCTCGACAGTCTCGCGTGGGTGCGACTGCGCCGCGGCGACGTGCGCGAGGCGGTGCCGACCCTCGAGCGCGCGTACGACATCAATCGCGATCCGGACATTGCGGCGCACTGGGGTGAGGCGCTGTGGATGAGCGGCTCGAAGCCCAAGGCGCGCGAAGTGTGGGCCGCGGCGCTCGCGCGCCATCCGGACTCGGAGCTCCTCAAATCGACCCTGCACCGATTGCTGCCGCCCGAGCATCCTTGATGCATCGAGCCGGCGGCCCGATGCGTCGGGCTCCCTTGGCGCTCGAGGCACTTGCGGCATTGACTCTGCTGGCCGCGTGCGTCTCGACCCCGAAGAAGCCCGCGCAAATCCCGACGACGCCCTGGCCCGAGCGGCGCACGCAGCTGCAGACGCTCGATCCCTTTCAGCTGCACGGGCGAGTCGCCGTTGCCGCAGGGAACGAGGGCTTCAGCGCGCACCTCGATTGGGAGCAGCAGGGCATGCGCAGCGCGCTGCAGCTGAACGGCCCGCTCGGCGTCGGCGGCATCAAAGTGATCGCAAGCGGTGAGGATCTCAATGTCACGACCTCGCGCGGGGAGGCGCTCGATGCCGACGCGGCGCGCACCGCGCTCTCGAACAGGCTCGGTTTCGATCCGCCGCTCGCGAGCCTGCGCTACTGGGTGCTTGGTGTTCCCGATCCCTCCCATCCTTCCGTCGAGACGCTCGGGCCCGACCAGCGGCTCATGACTTTGGAGCAGGATGGTTGGCACATCATGTACAGCGCCTACATGAGCGGCCCCGCCGGCTACGCCGTGCCGCAGAAGATGTCCCTGCAGCGCGGCGCCGTGCGCGTGCGGCTGATCGTCGACAATTGGCAGGCCTAGCCGAGCGCCCCATGGGCGAGACCCTCTGGCCCGCACCGGCCAAGCTGAATCTCTTCCTGCACGTGACGGGCCGGCGTGCGGATGGCTATCACGACCTGCAGACGCTCTTCCAGCTCATCGATCGCTGTGACACCGTCGGTATCACGCTGCGTGAGGATGGCGTCATCGAGCGTACGGCAGGTCCCGCCGAGGTGGCACCGGAGGCGGATTTGACGGTGCGCGCGGCCCGCGCGCTGCAGAGTGAAGTCGGGGTGCGGCTCGGGGCATCGCTGCGCACTGTCAAACGCATCCCGCTCGGCGGAGGTCTCGGTGGGGGCAGCTCCGATGCGGCGACGGTGCTCGTGGCGCTCAACCGGCTCTGGGGGTGCGGCCTGCCGGTTTCGCGCCTGGCCGAGCTTGGCCTCGCCCTGGGCTCCGACGTGCCGGTCTTCGTTCAGGGCGCAACGGCCTGGGGGGAGGGTCGGGGCGAGCGTCTCACCCCCGTCGAAACCCCCGCGCGCTGGTTCGTGGTGGTGCATCCGGGGGTCTCCGTCGCCACCTCCAGGGTGTTCCAGGCGCCTGAATTGACACGAAATTCCTCCCTCATCACAATACGCGCCTTTTTCGAGGCAGGTGGCCGCAACGACTGCGAGCCGGTCGTACGGGCGCTCTTTCCGGAGGTGGGCGAGGCACTCGACTGGCTCGCGCGATTCGCTCCGGCGCGGCTGACCGGTACGGGATCCTGCGTCTTCGCCAGTTGTGCGAGCGCGGCGGATGCCGAGCGCATTGCCGCGCGGGCTCCCGATCGTTGGCGCAGCTTTGTCGCCCGCGGGTTGAATGAGTCGCCCTTGAAGGCCAAGCTGAGAGAGCTGGGATCGGCCGCGGGCTAGGGTGAGCCGCCGGACGGCGCGCGATCGGGCAAGATGCTCGGACCGGAAGCAACACCAGGGAGGGTGATCCTTAAATTGCATCAAATGCTGGGGTGTCGCCAAGTGGTAAGGCAGCGGGTTTTGATCCCGCCATTCGGAGGTTCGAATCCTTCCACCCCAGCCAGGCCATCGAACGATGAGCGATGACACGATCGCACTGTTCGCGGGGAACGCCAACCCGCAGCTCGCACACGAGATCGCGCGGCATCTGACGACGCCGCTCGGGCGCGCCTACGTCGGACGCTTCAGCGATGGCGAGGTGAACATCGAGCTGATCGAGAACGTGCGCGGGCGCGATGTGTTCATCGTGCAGTCGACCTGCCCGCCCGTGAACGATCATCTGATGGAGCTGCTGGTGATGGTGGATGCGTGCCGCCGTGCCTCCGCAGCGCGCATCACGGCGGTGGTGCCGTATTTCGGCTACGCACGGCAGGACCGGCGCCCGCGCGCGACGCGCTCCGCGATCACCGCGAAGCTGGTCGCGAACATGATCTCGAGCGCGGGGGTCGATCGGCTGCTGACGATCGATCTGCATGCCGATCAGATCCAGGGATTTTTCGATATCCCGGTGGACAACGTGTACGCATCGCCGGTGTTGCTGGGCGATGCCTGGAAGCAGGGCTACCCGCACATGATCGTGGTGTCGCCTGATGTGGGCGGTGTGGCGCGCGCACGAGCGCTCGCGCGCCGCCTGGACGATGCGGATCTTGCCATCATCGACAAGCGCCGCCCGCGGCCCAACGAGTCGAAGGTGATGAACATCATCGGCGAGGTGGGTGGCAAGACCTGTGTGCTGATCGATGACATGGTCGATACCGCCGGCACCTTGTGCCAGGCGGCGGAGGCTCTGAAAGAGGAGGGCGCGCTCAAGGTGGTGGCGTACATCACGCACGCGCTGCTCTCGGGTGAGGCGGTGGAGCGCATCACGCGCTCGGCGCTCGATGAGCTCGTGGTGACCGACACCATTCCGCTCGCGGCCGCCGCGCAGCGCTGCGGGCGCATCCGCCAGCTCTCGGTCGCCGCGTTGCTCGCCGAGACCATTCGGCGCATCAGGGACGAGGAATCGGTGAGCTCGTTGTACGTGGATTGAGAGCTCATGAGTGATGAGCTTTGAGTTTTGCGTCTTGAGTTTGTGAGCTGTGAGTAAGCGTGAGGTGTCCTGGTCGCGGGGCATCTCTGGTGCAAATACCTGAAATACCTGGAGTCAAGCAAACATGCGCGTTTCATTCACTTTCGGCGCGGACCGCCGTGAACAGCAAGGCAAAGGTGCGAGCCGCCGCCTGCGTCACACCGGCAAGGTCCCCGCAATTCTCTATGGCGGCGGGCAGCCGCCGCAGGCACTCGTGCTCGATCAGCAGAACCTGCTGACGATGATCCGGGACGAGAAGTTCTACTCCTCGATCGTGCAGCTGAAGATCGAGAACCACACGCTGCCGGCCATCATCAAGGACGTGCAGATGCACCCCGCGAGAAACGTGGTGGTGCACGTCGATCTGCAGCGGGTGGTGGAGAACGAGAAGATCCGCATCCATCTGCCCATCCACTTTCGCAACGAGACGGTGGCCCCCGGCGTCAAGACGGAGGGCGGGATCGTTTCGCACATGCTCACGGATGTGGAGGTTTCCTGCCTGCCGAAGGATCTGCCGGAGTTCCTGGAAGTCGACCTCATCGACATGAGTCTCAATGACACCAAGTTCCTGGCCGACATTCCCCTGCCGCCGGGAGTCGTGATCACCGACCTCGTGCACGGCCGAAACCGCCCCGTGGTTTCGATCCACAGCCCACGTGCCGAGGAGCCCGAGGCAGTGCCCGCGGAGGCTGCAGCGGCGGTGCCTGTCGAGGGCGCCCCTGCAGTGCCGGGCGCTCCGGGTGCACCGGCTGCTCCGGGCGCACCCGTGGCCGCTCCGGGTGCTGCCCCGCCGGCGGATGCGAAGAAGGAAGCAGCCCCTGCGAAGAAGGAGAAGGAGGGCAAGAAGTAGGTCGCGCTCGCAAGCGTCTGCATCCTCATCATGGCGGGCCTGGCTCTCAAGATCATCGTCGGGCTCGGCAATCCGGGCGATGAGTACGCTCGCACGCGTCACAACGCAGGCTTCTGGTTCACGGACGAGATCGCCCGCCGCCACGGCGGGCGCTTTCGTTTCGA
>Ga0335085_10003366_pt1 | contig 27821 bp, 21 predicted proteins | sample Lox_Sample_45_FD_206712 | JGI IMG/M metagenome (GOLD analysis project Ga0335085, IMG submission 206712) | Soil microbial communities from Loxahatchee National Wildlife Refuge, Florida, United States - Lox_Sample_4.5 | ecosystem: Environmental > Terrestrial > Soil > Wetlands | place: USA...
GTCGCCGCACCGGTCCTGCTCGCCGTCGGGTAACCGGGGGAACCTCTCCTGCCGAGATTCTGGTCAGCGGTCGCCCGGGCGCGAGTCCTCGCATGGGCACCGCTGGCCCGTCGGCGCCGGCGCGACTTGGCGCTGGTGCCCGCACGATCGTCGACCAGTCGTACTCGTCGAATCGCCGCGACCACCCGCACCGCTGGCCGGGCCTACCCATCCAAGCATCACTTCGCGTCGGTCAAACAGCGCAACGCCATCGTGCCGGCACGCTTCGATGGCCCGGGTGGAGGGGCGCGTGAGCTAGGAATGTCGATAACCCGAACGTGTCAGGCGGTGGTCGCCCGCGTAGTCATTGCCGTGCTGGCCGTCGCTATCCCGCTCGCGGTGCCCTTGCTTACGCATGAGGCGCTGGCGACGATCAGCGCGGACCACGCGGGCCCCCTGACCGCTCGCATCGTGCATCAGGACCGACGCCCCGCGGCCACATCACCCGCTCTGCCAACAAAGCCAGTGAAGATGAATGCTGCCGCCGGAATTTGGCTTCGGTGTCAGCCGTGTACCAGCAGCGCCGATGGTGAGGTCGCCGTCGGCGCGGCGAAACCGATTCTGCTCCGGGTAGGCTCCTGGCCGGAGCAGCCTCCGGCCGTTGCGTTCTCAGGCGTCGACCAAGGGAGGGAGTCTTCGCCACATAAGAGGATCCGGAGTTAGCGCAAGTCGACCGTTCGAGGACAGGAAGGCGGCCGTTTACGCGCGAAGCGCATAGCCACCAGACGCGTCTCACCTCGTGGGGTGCGCCGGGGGTAGTGGCGGCCGCCCGCCCGGACCCATGAAGGCGAAGACCTGGTCGGTGCCCGGAAGAAGCAGGAGGCCATCGCCGACCGACGGCGTCGGGAAGTGGTTGGCATACCCGCCGAAGGGGATCGAGACGACCTCCTTACCGTTGGCCGGGTTCAGGCCGTGGACCGCGTTGTCGCCTCCAATCGTCCAGACCAATCCATCCGCAATGATCGGTGCGCCAGCGGCGCCGTCGTTATCAGTCCACAGCCGTTTCAGGTACGGCGCCTTCGCCAGAACCTTGATCGCCGTCACGCCATCCGGGCAAGGTACGTACACGACCGAGCCGTTCACTGCGTGTCCACCGTCGGGGTCGCCACTGCACACCGACAGCGACGCGACCTCGCCCTCCTCGCCGCCGAGATGTCCCTGACGCAACAGATACCCGATGTCCCTCTTGCCAACCTGGAACACAAAGCCATCCACCAGCGCAGGGTCCCCGGTCCCCAGGTCAAGATCGTCCCCGCTGAGCGTCTGCCAGTCCTTGGGGTAGAAGATCGACTCGAGATGCATGGTCGGCGATAGCTCAAGCACCGCGTCGCTGTCGTCATATCGCTGGCCCGCGCCCAGGTTGTAGCCGTCGGCGCTCGCCACGTAGACGTTCCCGTGAGGGTCAACGACCGGAGAGCTGCCGCCCATCCACACCGCCCCCCGATCCTTGCCGCCACCGATCTGGAGGTAGTTCAGGCCTCCTCCCGTCTCCGGCATCGAGACGACATAGCCATGGGCAGGACCGTTGGGGCCGGGACAGTCGCCTGAGTTCTGACCGTAAGCGATGACCACAAAACCGTGGTCGAGCGCCAGCCCCGGCCGCTGCAGCTGCGCGAGCTGGTCCTCGCCCGCGTTCGGCATCGCCCGCTCGTCCAGCTCGACCTTACCGGTGAACAGATCGAGCCCGAATAGACGATGCGACGCTTCCACCCCACCAGACGCAGACGGGCCGCGTATCAGGGTGTCTGCGTCGACGAAGATCTCGTGGCGCTTGGAGTCGATCACAGGCGTGCCCGTAATGCCGACCTCGGGCGAGATATCGCCGCAAGGCAGGTCACCAGATGGCACCGGCCTCGCCAGATGGCGTGACCACAGGATCCGCCCGCTGCGCGCGGCCAACGCGTAGACAGTGTCGTTCTCGGTCGCCGCGACGACGCGGCCGTCGGCGACGAGCGGCTCGCCATACAGCTGCCCGTCCAGGACCGGCGAGGTCCAGGCTTGCCGCTGGAGTTGCCCCGTTTTCGACGACACTTGAACGCTTCCGGTCGTAAGCCGGGGAAAGCGAGGTTCACGTGCCGAGAACGAGGCCGCCGTATCCGGAGGAGTTCCGTCGTGAGGCGGTCCGGTTGGCGCTGTTGGGCGATAAGCCCCAGCGTCAGTTGGCCAAGGATTTGGGTGTTTCTGATGTCTCGTTGAGGCGGTGGGTGCAGGAGGAGAGGGCCGCTCGGGGCGAGCGGCCGGGTGGCCTTTCCAGCGACGAGCGTGAAGAGCTGGGCCGGTTGCGGGATGAGAACGCGAAGTTGCGGATGGAGCGGGAGATTCTGCGAAAAGCGGCGGTCTTCTTCGCGAGGGAGGACGACGGGCGGTAGGCGAGCGCTACTCGTTTATCGCCGCGGAGAAGACGAACTTTCCCGTCGCTGTGATGTGTCGCGTGTTGGGAGTTAGCCGGACTGGGTTTCACAACTGGGAGTGTCGGGCGCCATCCGATCGCGCGCTCCAGGACGCGTGGCTGACCGACAGGATCACGCAGATCCACCAGGCCAGTCGCGGCGTGTATGGGGCGCCCAGGATCCACGCCGAGCTCCAGCTCGAGCACGGGATCCGCGTCGGGCGCAAGCGCGTCGCGCGGCTTATGAAAGCCGCCGGTATCGCCGGCGTCACGCCCCGGAAGCGTTGGAAGACGACGATCCGGATCCCGGGGATCACACCCGCCACCGACCTGGTCGAGCGCCAATTTCGCCCTGATCGCCCGAACATGCTGTGGGTCGCGGACATCACCTACCTGCGTACCGGCGAGGGCTGGCTCTACCTCGCGGCGGTCCAGGACGCCTACTCGCGGCTGATCGTGGGCTGGTCGATGGCCACCCACATGCGCTCAAGCCTGGTCGTCGACGCGCTCCAGATGGCGCTTGGCCGCCGGCGACCGGACGCCGGGCTGATTCACCATTCAGACCAAGGCGGCCAATACGTGAGCCTGGCGTTCGGCCGCGCCGCGCACCAGGCCGGGATCGCGGTCTCGATGGGTTCCCGCGGAGACGCGTATGACAACGCCGTCGCCGAGACGTTCTTCGCCACCCTCAAGAAGGAACTCGTCAACCGCCGCACCTGGCCCGACCGGCTCGAGCTGCAGTCCGCCGTGTTCGAGTACATCGAGGCGTTCTACAACCGCCAGCGCCGGCACTCCACCCTCAAGATGCTCTCCCCAGCCAACTACGAACAGCTCCAACTGTCTCCGCTCGGCGGTTGAAGCAATGGCTCGAACACGACAAAATCAACATCAACAACCAACCCCCAGGTGTCACGCAAACCGGGGCAGGTCCACGGCGGCGCGATCGCGATCGCCCAAGAGGAATCGTCACGAGCGCGGCGACCGGACGCGCGCTTTGCCACGGTTCCGATGGTCGCGTCGACTGCGTTGGTCGTGACGTCGGGACCACCGAACTGTGCTCCCCACAACCGGCGGCTGCTGACAGACGACCGCCGGCTCGCGGCGCCGCGCTTCCCTGAACGGACGCAGCGGCCTGGTGGCGTGGCTTCGGAGAATCCACAGAAGCGTGGAGCGGAAGCGGCCCCATCACTTTCGAGAACGCGGAGAGGTGCGTCGGGACGGGATCCGGTGTGCAGCTGCGCCGCGAGGGTCGGGGCAGGAGACGGGCGACTCGGGCGAGGCGTTTCGGCGTACTGAGGTGCCTGGGCGTCCGCGCCTTTGACTTCCACAGAGCCTGCGCCAGCGCAGGACACGGGGCTCGCGCTCGCAACCTGCGCCTCTCACGGCGCGGATGATGGACCACGGCTTGGGCCTGGCAGCGGAACACTACGCAAAGCGAGATGGACTCAAAGGAGCAGCGCTCCGCCCTGCGGGCGGCGGTATATCGTGGTGACGGACGGGCTGTCGTCGACCTGCTCCGCGGCGTCGGCGCCGATAATGATTCGCTGCAGCTGGCTGGCGACGGCGTCATCGCGGCGGTCATGCAGCGCGTGGATGGAGCCGCCGAGCTGGCTCGCAAACTCGTGGTCGGCCTCCGGCAGCGAGGCTGGGACGGGGATGATGAGCTGGCCGAGCAGCTTGAGGCTCAGCTCGGCAGCCGGCCGGCGGCGATGCTGCGCGCCTTGCCCGTCGACCTTCAGGAGCTGGCCGGTATCCTCGAGGGCAACCCCCTGAGCGTCGGGGGCCGCATCGATATCAGGACCGGTGAGGTCTGGTCTCAGGCAGCGATCGAATATGCCGTGGAGACCGGGGAGGAAGACGAGGATGCCGGTGATGATCCCGAGCGGTGGCTGGCGGTCCACGGCGAGGGCTCACGCGAGGGCTACCGGGACATGGAGCGGTTCATCGCCTCCGTCGAGGACCCGGGCCGGGCCGAGCGCCTGGCCATCGCGATCAGAGGCCGCGGCGCGTTTCGCCGCTTCAAGGACGAGCTTGCCCGCTGGCCCGGCGAGCTTGAGCGATGGCACACATTCTCCGAGGAGCGCCAGCGCGGCCGCGCGCGATCATGGCTCGCGGCGTCCGGCTACCGCGTACTGCCGGTCGACCACCGCGATTCCTAAGAACGGGCCACCAGCGTGCTATCAGCCTGAGCAAGGCACATCTCCAGGCCGCGCGGAGGGACGCCAGACACACGCCGGAGCGTGAGGCCGAGGGTGTCCTTCAATCGCTTTTGTTCCATCGGGCATCGCGGGGCCTGCGAGCGCAAAAGGCGACATTCCGCGTCCTGGCCGACGGCGGCCCGGATGTCGACGCGGCGCTCGCTTCCGCGGTGGGCTGCTCGCCGCCGCCGAGGTCGCTGACGCCGCCCCGGCCACCGCTCTCAGACCAGAAGGTCCATCCTGCGCGGCTGCCGCGCTGCCCAGATTGAATAGCGGTAGCGCTAGCCGGGCTGACGACGTCGGAATCGTGGCTGCTTCGCGCCGTGGGCGGAGGTCCTTCTCTGGCTGCCGAGGGTGCCGGGCGGTACTTGCAGCTACCTGGCGTTCCTGCCAACTCGGACTCGATTCGAGCGGACCGGCCGCGGGACCGCAGCTTCCGCGTGCGCGCTATCCGCGCGCGAGGGAGGTGCGCGACCAGGGCCACCGAGATCCCCGTCGTGACATCAAGGCAGCTCCGGCTCTTATGAGCAGCGCCAAGGCCGCCGCCGCGCTGCTGCTCGCACAGACAGGGGCGATCGGCCGAGGGCGCTGGTCCTCGTGTTAAGCGAAGGCCTAGATAGATAGCGCCGATCACGTCATGCCGGGGCCTACTTCGCCGTTCACGCACCAGTCTCGGTCAAGCCGGCTTGGCCGCTCCGACTAAAGCTGAGGAAGGAGACGAAGGGATGGTCCGGGAGATCCACCGCTGCCGTGCCCCTTGCCGGCGAAGCTACGTGGAGAATACGGACGCGCGCGTTGGCGCCGGAGGTGTACGTTGGTCCAAGTGTGCGTTGGGGATCCGCCCGGCGAGCGGGTGGTGCGAACCGAGCGCAATGTGGGTCCCTGTCAGGAGCAGCGCGGGTGAGCACCGGAACAAACCGGAGGCTGCATGAGGTTGAGGTTCAGGCGCTGGATGGGGCTCGGCTCGAGTCGCTAATCGGGCTTGAGCGGATGGCGCGCTACGAGACGGTCATCGATGCCACGCAGGAGGCGCTGGCGGGGCATTCGGTGTTGAACGTCAATTCCACTGCGACCGGTGGCGGCGTCGCCGAGATGCTGCAAACGCTTCTGGCGTACGCGCGTGGCGCGGGCATCGACGCGCGTTGGCTGGTGATCGAGGGCGACGCCGAATTCTTCGCTATCACCAAGCGAGTCCACAACGGGCTGTACGGATCACCGGGTGACCACGGACCGCTGGGCGACGCCGAGCGGGCGCACTACGAGCGGGTGCTGCGACGCAACGCCGATGAGCTGCTGGCGCTGGTAAGACCCGGCGACATCGTCCTGATCCACGATCCCCAGCCCGCCGGGATGCTCGAGACGATCAAGCGAGCGGGAGCTCGCGTCGTCTGGCGCTGCCACGTCGGCCGCGACGAGCCAAACGAGTGGACCGAGCGTGCGTGGGCGTTTCTCCGCCCGTACCTGCTAGATGCCGACGCATACGTCATCTCGCGGCCGACGTTCGCGCCGCCGTGGGCGGACGCCGGCAGGATCCATGTGATCCCGCCGTCGATCGACCCGTTCTCGGCCAAGAACGAACCGATTTCCCACCGCAACGTCCGCCTGGTGCTGAGCTACGCGGGGTTAATTGACGACCCGGGCGAGCCACCCGCTGTTCCGTTCACGCGGCGCGACGGCTCGGCCGGCCGGATCAACCGCCACGCCGACATCGTGCAGAGTGGCCCCGCTCCGCCCGCGTCGGCGCCGCTTGTCGTGCAAGTATCGCGCTGGGACCCGATGAAGGACATGCGCGGCGTTATGGACGGATTCTCGAAGCACGTCGATCACGCACTCGGCGCCCATCTCATCCTGGCCGGACCGATCGTCACCGGGGTCGCGGACGACCCGGAGGCGGCGCAGGTCCACGACGACTGCGTCAGGCGGTGGCGGCGCCTTCCCCACGCTATCCGCGGCCGCGTGCATTTGGCCTGCCTGCCGATGGCCGATCCAGACGAGAACGCGGCAATCACCAACGCCCTGCAGCGCCACGCCAGTGTGGTAGTGCAGAAGAGCCTGGCGGAAGGGTTCGGCCTCACCGTTGCCGAGGCAATGTGGAAGAGCCGGCCAATCGTGGCGAGCGCCGTCGGCGGCATCCGCGATCAGATCATCGACGGCGAGCATGGGCTGCTGATCGACGATCCCCGGGACCTTCGCGGCTTCGGTTTGGCCGTGGAGCGCCTGCTTCGCGATCGAACAGAAGCGGCGCGCCTGGGCGCGAACGCTCGCGTGCGAGCACTGAACGAATTCCTCGGCGACCGCCACCTCGAGCAGTACGCCCAGCTATTCGCTCGCCTGAGATAGACCCGGCGACATATGACCACGATTGGACGAGCGACGTGTCTCTCCTTGCCAGGAGCCTGTGCCACGGTCCGCGCCTCGTGGGTGAGCGCCCACATACCTTTGCTATCGACCGGGGTTTAAAGGACCCTTGCGTGGCACCGGCGGCGACGGCATCATCAGCAGCTGGGATGCCGCAGTCGTCGGGATTCACGGTCGCGGTCACCGGCGCAACCGGTGAGCTCGGGAAGCCGTTCGTCCGCGCGCTCGAGCAGTCGCCCGAGGTGGCACACGTGCGAGCGATGGCGCGACGGCCGTTCGATCCCGGCCGGCTGGGCTGGCGCAAGACCGAGTACCGCCAGGGTGACATCCTTGACCGGGCGGCGGTCGAGCAGTTGGTCGGCGGCGTGGATGTCGTCGCGCATCTGGCCTTCATCGTCGTCAAGGCGAGCTCCCGGAGCTACGAGATCAACATCGAGGGGTCCCGGAACGTGTTCGAGGCGACGGCGGCCGCCGGCATCCCCCGGCTGGTCTACACCTCCTCGCTCGCGGCCTACGGCTACCACCCTCACGCGGGGCTGCTCACCGAGGACACGCCGACGCGCGGGACCGAACGGCACGCGTACTCCCGGCAGAAAGCCGATGTGGAGCAAGTTCTGCGGGACGCACTCGCCGGCTCGACTACCGACGCGTACGTGTTCCGGCCGTGTGTCGTGGCAGGTCCCGACGCGCCGGCGCTGCTCGATCAGATTCCGTACCTGCACCTGGAGCATGCGCTGCCCGAGTGGGCGCTTAGGGCGCTGCGGGCCATCCGCGGGCTGAGGCCGGTGCTGCCCGATAATGGGGTTCCGTTCCAGCTCGTGCACCACGATGACGTCGCGGCGGCGCTCGTGGCCGGCGCGGTAGCCCGAGGCGCGCCCGGGGTCTACAACCTAGCCGGGCCGGGCGAGGTTCACTGGTCGGACGTCGCGGATGAGCTGGGGTGGTACAGCGTGCGGATCCCGAAGCGTGCGCTCGATGCCACCGCCACCATGGCCGGCCGCATCCCGGCGCTCGAGGTGCAGGCTGGGTGGCTCGAGGCGATCCGCGTGCCGATGCTGATGGACTGCAGCCGCGCCCTTCGGGAGCTCGGGTGGCGGCCGGCCTACGACGCGCGGCAGACCCTTCACGAGCTCGTCGCGGCGTATCGCTGACGCCGACCGTCCCTGTTGGACAGGCGGGCCGACGCCCGTCTCAGGCGGACTCGATCCGCCGTTTGAGCTCGCCGGCGCGGGCACCGATGAGCATGTCGCGCAGCACGTCGATCAGCGGCCCGCGGATCACCATGCCGAGTATCCGTCCCAGTTCGACATCGAGCGAGTACGTGGCGCGGGTGCGCTCGCCACCGAGATCCTCGAGTTGCCAGCCTCCGTGTAGCGACTTCAGCTCGCCCTTTTCCTGATCCATCCGGACCGTGGTCGGGCGGTCGTAGGAGATCCGCACGGTCGACTTGACCGTTCGCACCTTGACGTCGGTGTCACTCTCGCAGCGGATCGCGCGGCCCCTGCCGTCGCGCTCTAGGGCGCGGAGCGCCTTCAGCCCGCCCTGCCACTCCGGCGCCTTCTCCACGTCCTCGACCACAGCCCACACCTGGTCCACGGGGGCGTCAATCTCCGCGGTCGAGCTGCCGGTGATCGCAGCCATCGACCCGCACGTTACACGGCGGTGAAGAGGCCCCGCATGCACTCGCGCAGCCGCGGCACGCCTGCGCGCCGGCGAGCACGCGGCAAGGGCCGTGGAACACGTAGTTCACACGGATGGACGCGCACGTCTCCACCGATCACGGGCAGCCGGTCGGCGCTTAGCCTGACGGTGACGGCGAAGCGAGGAGTTGCCGTGCCCGCAGATCAGCTGACCGCCCTGGACGCCACCTTTCTCGAGCTCGAGCAGGACGACGACAGTGCGCTGATGCACATCGGTGGCGCGCTCGTGTTCGGTCCGCTTGACGGTGGCGGGACGCCGACGATCGATCAGGTGCGCGAGCATGTCGCGGCGCGGCTGGACCGACTGCCCCGTTATCGGCAGAGGCTCTCCACCCCCCGCACGGGGGGGTTCGTGTGGCCGTCGTGGGAGCGAGATCCCCAATTCGACCTCGACGGGCACATCCGCCACGCCACGCTGCCCGCCCCGGGGGACGAGCGGGCGCTGCTGGAATGGATCTCCGACTTCTATTCGCACCGCCTGGACCGCAGCCGTCCGCTATGGGAGATCACGCTGCTCGACGGCTTGGCCGGCGGCGGCTGGGCGCTCGTGTGGAAAACCCACCACTGCATGGCTGACGGGGTCGGCACTGTCGGGGTCGTGCATCTGCTGCTCGATTCCGACGCCGGCCAGGGTTTGCCGGCGCCCGACGGGGCGGCTGCATCGGCCGGCGCCGACGAAGGCCAGGGCTGGCTCCCGCGTCCGCCCGGACTGGTGCGCTGGACGGCGAGCGCAGGTCTGATGGCGGCGCGTGCGGGGACAAACGCGCTGCTTCACCCCCTAGACACGCTGGAGCGCTCACGGGCCATCGTTGACCTCCTCATCCGCGACGAGTTGATCGCGGCACCGCAGAGCAGCCTTAATGAGCCGATCGGTGCCACGCGCAGGATCGCCACTGTCCACGTTGAGCGCAAGCCGCTTGAGGAGATCCGCAGCGTGCTCGGGGGCAAGCTCAATGACGTCGTGTTGTATGCCGCTACCCGTGGCCTGCGGGCGCTGCTGCTCGCGCGGGGCGAAGCGCTGCCGCGGCAGGGACTGCGCGCGATGGTGCCGGTGAACATCCGGCAGACCAAGAAGGACGGTGAGCTCGGCAACAAGGTGTCATCGATGTTCGTCGAGCTGCCGGTGGCCGAGGCCGATCCGGGACGCGCCTACGAGCTCGTGTGTGCCGCCTCCGAGCGGCACAAGGCGGGCGACCAAGCGCTCGCGAGCAGCGTGCTGGTCGGCTTGACGGAGCTTGCGCCGCCGGCGTGGCACGTCAGCCTGGCGCGGCTGCTGTACGCGACCCGGCTGTTCAACGTCACCATCACGAATGTTCCCGGGCCGCCCGGACGGCTGTATTCCTTTGGCACGCCGCTGACCGACATCGTGCCGATCGTTCCGCTCGCCGCCGACCACGCGGTCGGCATCGCGGTGATCTCCTACGCTGACCGAATGACGTTCGGCTTGATCGCCGGTCGCGCGAGCGTGCCCGACCTCGATGTGCTGAGGGACGGGATCGCCGCGTCTGCGCTCGAGCTGGCGGTGCTGCTGCCGCGGCCCCGGCGAGCGCGGACGCATGGCCGCCCAGCGGCTGGAGCGAAGAAGACATAACCCGCAGCGTTCCGGGGACGGATCGGCGCGCAACGTGCGAAGCAAGAGTGCAGCCTTCTACGGATTGCAGGACTCGCCGCTTGATTGAGAATCCGCCAATGGCCGAGGTGGAGACGAGCGTACGCGGCGTCGAGCACTGGATGGCGCTGGAGGGCGGCCGTGACGGGTCGCCTGGCGGTAGAGCATGGCCGAGCCGGTTCGCTGCGATCGGCGCGTACATTCCCGAACCGCGGCTGACCACAGATCACCTGATGGCAACGACGCGCTATGAGACCGACATCGAGCTTGAGCGGCTGACCGGGGTGCGCGAGCGCCATGTGGTGGGCAGAGGCGATGACTCCTACACGCTGGCTCTTGGGGCGGCGCGTGACGCGCTGGCGCACGCGGATTTCGGGGCTGAGGATCTGGACATGCTGATCGTGTCGAGCATCAGCCGGCACGTGGGGGGTGTCTGGAGCACGCAGATCGAGCCGCCGGTGAGCGTGTCGCTGAAGCACGCGCTCGGCGCGGAACGGGCCGTGAGCTTTGACATCTCCAACGCGTGCGCCGGGATGATGACGGGTGTGTTTCTCCTCAACGACTTCATCCGCCAGGGCCGGATCCGGCGTGGGATGGTGGTCAGCGGGGAGTACATCTCCGAGCTCGGGCGCAACGCTGCTCAGGAGGTCCGTGACGTGATGAGCGACCAGCTCCCGTCGCTGACGCTGGGCGACGCCGGTGCAGCCGCCGTGCTCGAGCGGGCGCCCGACGGTGACGGGGGCATCGACGTGGCCGGATTCACCACGCTGTCCGAGCACAGCCGTCTGTGTGTGGCGTTCCCGTCGAAGATTGGCCCCGGGACGACGATGCATACGAACGGTCGCGAGATCCATCGAGTGGGTGTCGTCGAGGCGGTGCCGCTGCTGCGCGAGGTGCTTGATCAGGCCGGGCTGGAATTCGACGAGATCGACTATTTCATCCCTCACCAGACCTCTGCCCGCGCGATCAGGAAGGCGATGGTCGAGTTCGCCGAGCAGCTCGGCGGCACGCCGCGACATGTCGTCGTTACCGTCGACGAACTGGGGAACACGGCGTCCACGACGCACTTCGTGGCTCTGTGGAAGTACCTGAACGAGGGCCGCTTTAGCGAGGGCGACCGGGTGCTGCTGCTGTCGCTCGCGTCGGGTCTCGAGGTCGGGATCGTGATCTTCCGGGTGGGTGATCTGGTGAGGCGAGGGTATGGGCACGATCGTTGAGGCCACCGCGATCGCCACCGTGGACGATCAGTCGCTGTCGTCGAGCGCGATCGGGCTGGCTGACGCGGCGGCGCGGGCGTGTCTGGAGCGCGCCGGCCGAAGTCCGGGCGACGTCCAGCTGTTGATCAACGCCGGCGTGTATCTGGATCGGAACATCAGCGAGCCGGCGATCGCGGCGCTGATCCAGGAGGACATCGGCGCCAATCCGGAGATTACGCCCGGCGGTGGTCAGGGCACGCTGTCGTTCGATGTGCGGAACGGGGCCTGCGGGATGTTGACCGGGATGTATGTGGTCGACGGGTTGTTGGCCTCGGGCACGATCCAGTGCGGGATGGTGGTGGGCGGCGATGTCGATCCGGAGCCGGGGATCTCGGAGGGTTTCGGCTTTACGGCGGCAGCGGGCGCGGTCCTGCTCTCACGCGACGATGCTCGGCCCGGCCTCACCGCGTTCAAGTTCAAGACGTTTCCGGAGTTCGCGGAGGAATTTCGCAGCTACGTCTCCTGGCAGGACGATCCAGCCAACGGTGGTGGCCGGAACATGCTCACCGTCGAGATCGACGAGCGCTATCCGGCACACGCGCTGGAGTGCGCCGAGGCGACCGTCCGGGAGCTGGCTTCCGAGACAGGGCTCGAGCTGGGTGAGGTCGACCTGCTGATCGCCACCGCCTCGGTGCCCGACTTCGCCGCCGCGCTCGGACAGAGGCTCGGGATCACGCAGGCCCGGATCGCGTCGCTCGCAGACGGGTTCGGCGGTGCCCATACCGCGGCGCCTGCGATCGCGCGAGAACCCGTGCAGCCGGCGCCGGGAACGTCGCGCACCGCGCTGGTCGTGTCCGCGGGGGCGGGGATTACGGTCGTCGCCGCGGTCCACCGCATTTGATCGGCCCGCGCGTCGCCGACCCTCAAGCCGCGCGGCTGCAGGCGCTGCTCCCGCTTGCGCCGAGCTCGCCGCCGCGGATCCCGCCGGCCCGGCCGCGCCAGCTGAGACCGCTGGCCAGGATCGTCGCGCAGCTCACCGGCCGGCTCACCGGCGGCGGCCCGCCCAACATCTTCACCACGCTGGGCCAGCACCCGCGCCTGTTCGGTGCCTGGCTGTACTACTCGGCGCGTCTGATGCCGTTCGGCCAGCTGCCCCGGCCAGACACCGAACTGGTCATCCTGCGGGTGGCCTGGCGATGCGGGTCGGTCTACGAATGGCGCCAGCACGTCCCGCTCGCCCTACGGATCGGGCTCACGCCCGAGGAGATCCGCGCCGTCGCTGCTGAGGACTCAACCAACGACCTCAGCGAACGCCAGCGAACACTGCTGGCCGTCACCGACGACCTGCTCGGAGAACGCGCGATCTCGGAACCCACGTGGCGCAGTGTCCGCGCGACCCTAACCGACCGCGAGTTGATCGAACTGTGCCTGCTCGTCGGGCACTACCAAGGTCTCGCGTCAGCAATCGGCGGGCTCGCGATCGCGCCCGAGATCACGCAAGAACGCGTGACGACGCATCCACCGCCCGATCCACCCGGCGCGATCCTCGAAGACCAGACGGTGATTGAACTAGGGAACGGAGAGTGAGCTGAGATGAGTACGACAGCGCAGGCGGCAACTGTCACGCAAGCGTTCCAAGCGACGGCACGTGCCCACGCCGACAAGCCGGCGCTACGCGCCCACCACGGCGGGGTCGAGTGGAGCTGGGACGAATACCGGGAGCGGGTTCGCAGGTGCGCGGCTGGGTTGGCCGAGCTGGGCGGACGGCGCGGCGACACACTCGCGTGCTGGCTGACCAACCGCCCGGAGTTTCACGCCGTGGACACGGCCGCGGTGCACGTGGGGATGGCGTCGTTTTCGGTCTACCCGACGTATACCGCCGAGCAGGCCGCCCACGTAATCGGCGACGCCGGCGCCCGCATCCTCGTCACCGAGCCGGCGTTCCTCGAGCGGGGCCTGGCGGTGCGCGCACGCGAGACGACCGCGCTCGACACCATCATCTTGATCGACGCTGATCACGAGGCGACGCTGGGCTGGAACGCGCTGCTCGATCATGGCTCCGATCGCTTTGACCTCGAGGCGGCCGCCGCGGCCATCACGCCCTCCGACCTGCTGACGCTGATCTACACCTCAGGGACGACCGGTCCGCCCAAGGGCGTCGAGCTCACGCACGCCAACGTGATGGCGACGCTGACGGGCGTGACCGAGCGGCTGCGGCTGACCCCCGGGATGCGGGCGATCTCGTGGCTGCCGATGGCGCACATCGCCGAGCGACTGTGCACCAACTATCTGCCGAGCATGCTCGGATGGGATGTCACGACGTGCGCGGACCCCCGGGCAGTTGGGGCGCTCCTGGCCGAGGTTCGTCCGCAGTTCTTCTTCTCCCCGCCGAGGATGTGGGAGAAGCTCCGCGCTTCGGTGCTCGCGCGGTTCGACGGCAGCGTCGAACTCGCGGCCGCGGACCGCGACGGCGTGGTCCGCGGCCTCGGCCTCGACCAGATCCAGGTCGCGGTCGTCGGCGCCGCGCCGTGCCCCCCGGAGGTGATCGGCTTCTGGCACGCGCTTGGGATCCCGCTCGGCGAAACCTATGGAGGCTCTGAGACAACCGGCGTCGCGACGCTCAACCCGCCGGACGCGATCAAGGCCGGGACGGCCGGACCGCCGCTGTCCGGCGTCGAGGTGCAGCTCGCCGCGGACGGCGAGGTTCTCGTCAGGGGTCCGGTCGTGATGAAGGGCTACCGCAACCTGCCCGAGCAGACCGCGGAGGCGATCGACGCCGAAAGCTGGCTGCACACAGGTGATATCGGCGCGTTCGACCAGGATGGATACCTGCGGATCGTCGACCGGATCAAGGAGATCATCATTAACGCCGCCGGCAAGAACATGTCGCCCGCCAATATCGAGGCGACGCTCAAGAGCGCCTCGCCGCTGATCGGCCAAGCCGTCTGCATCGGCGACGGCCGTCCCTACAACACGGCCCTGATCGTGCTCGATCCGGATGTGGCCGCCGGGCGCGACCCGCACCACCCCGAGACGGTGGCGCTGATACAGCAGGCGGTGAACGCGGCGAACGAACGCCTTGCACGTGTGGAGGAGATCAAGCGCTTCCGCATCATCGAAGGTGACTGGCTGGCCGGTGGCGACGAGCTCACACCGACGATGAAGCTCAAGCGTCGGCCAATCGCGGATAAGTACGAAGCCGAGATCGAGAAGCTGTATGCCGCACGACCATGAGCGCCGAAACGACATCGTGAGCTCCGCAGCGGAGCTCTAGCGTGAGCGACTCGGCCGCACCGCGGGTGGCCGTGCGCGGACGCAGGACCGTCACCCTGCGCGACGGCTCTCGGGTGACGCTGCGAGAGATCGCGCCGAGCGACAAACCGCTCCTCGCTGCGAGCTTCGAACGTCTCAGCCCGGAGTCGCGGTACCGTCGATTCTTCACGGCCAAGACGCGATTGTCGGAGGCCGAGCTCGACTACCTGGTCAACATCGACCACAACGACCATGAAGCGGTTGTGGCGATCGATCCCGTCACTGGAGACGTGGTGGGTGTCGCGCGCTACATTCGCTCGGGCGAGGAGCATGCGCTGGCCGAGGTGGCGGTCACGGTGGCCGACCACTGGCAGGGGCGCGGCCTTGGGCGTGCCCTGATCGGGCGCCTTGACCTATCTCGCCCGTCGGGCGGGCGTGAGGCGCTTCAGCGCTTTCGTTCAGCGCGACAACCTGGCGTCGCTCGGCCTGGCCGCCGGTGCAGGTGGGCAGGAGCAACGAGCCCACGGAGGCGAGATCGAGCTGGTGGTCGATCTGCCGCCTCACCGAGGGATCGGAGCGCAGTTGGCGCACGCGCTTCGGGCGGCTGCCGCGGGGAGTCTCGTGCCGGCGCGCACACTGATCGACTGGGTCGCCGATGGGGTTGGCGTGAGCCCGCCGCCGCGCTCGGAGCTCGGCGGCCCCCCGGATGCCACGACGGCGGACCGCGAGCCGCTGATCGATCGCTGGTGAAGGGCTGAGGGACTCGCTGGTGGGTTGTCCTGGGCCTAGTCCCGGCGGCGCGCCTCGGCTCGGGGCCGGGGACCAAGGGCGTCGCGAGCGTAGGCAATGAGCGCGGTGCGGCCGAAACCGATGATCGCCGAGTCCGGCTCCGGTCCCGCACGGAACGCGAGGTCGAGGATGCGGTCGCCAAGCTCGACCAACAGCAGAAGGATGCGCGGGTCGGTGTCGGCGCGGATCAACTCTGCGGCGATCAAGGCCTGGCGCATGCGCTCGGCGAGCAGGCTCATGCGCTGGCGCACGTGCGCAAGGACCGTTGGGGAGGTTCGGCCGTGGAGCCAGAGCCGAGCAGCGGCTCGGTGCTCCCGGTAATACGCAATGTGTAGATCGAACTCGTGATCGATGAGATCTTCGCTGGAGGTGATCTGCCAGGTGCGCTCCGCCGCGACCGCCCGAGCGTCAAGGTCCGCGAGGTGGCGTTCGAGCAGCTGGTCGAGGATCTCCTCCCGGTGGGCAAAAAAGCGGTACAGAGACGGGTACGCCACGCCCGCCCGCGCGGCGATCGCGCGCGTGGTCACCGCCTCCACGCCGGCCTCATCGATGAGCGCGGCCGCGGCGTCAAGAACCCGGGTGACGGTCTCCCGACTGCGAGCCTGGACCGGCTCGCGACGTGGGCGAGTGGCGGCGCTCATGAGCATGATGCTCGCAGACCGAGTCGTCGGCCACGGAGCTTGACACAACGGCGCACGACCAGATACTGTAACGCGAGTCGTGTTCGCGTTTTTGGCCTGTGTCCTCCGTCGCGACCGCGATCCGGCCGAGCGCGGAGTACGAGGCGCGTCCGTCAGCGAGTGGGTCGTGCTCCAGCCGGAAAGCTCGGCCGAGCCGGTGGAGGCGTGAGCTTGCTGCCCTCGGCCCAGGTCCGGATCGCGATCGTCGGGGCGGGCTTCTCGGGCCTTGGCATGGCGATCCGTCTTAAGCAGGCTGGGATCGAGGATTTCCTGGTGCTCGAACGGGAGCGCGACGTCGGCGGAACGTGGTGGCTCAACACCTATCCCGGCTGCCAGTGTGACATTCCGTCGCATCTGTACTCGTTTTCGTTCGCCCCCAACCCCGATTGGAGCCGGACCTACTCTGAGCAGCCGGAGATTCAGGAGTATCTGCGCGACTGCAGCCGCCGGTACCAGGTCGAGTCCAAGATCGCCTTCGGGTGTGAGGTGACCGCCGCGGCCTGGGATGACGAAAGCGGTTTGTGGCGGCTTGAGACTTCGCAAGGCTCACTCCGGGCCGACATCCTGATCGCTGGGGCTGGCGCGCTCGCCGTCCCCGCGATAACCGCGATCGAAGGTCGTCGGGACTTCGCCGGCATTTCGTTTCACTCCGCACGCTGGAATCACGACGTCGATCTCACCGGCAAGCGGGTGGGCGTGATCGGGACCGGTGCCTCGGCCATCCAGTTGGTGCCGAAGGTCCAGCCCAAGGTAGCCGCGCTGTACCTGTTTCAGCGCACCGCGCCTTGGGTGTTGCCGCGCACCGACCGCTCGATCACGGAGCCTGAGCGGCGACTGTACCGCCGCGTTCCGCTTGCGCAGAAGCTCGTCCGCGCCTCGGTGTACGCCAACTTCGAGTCTCGCGCCGTCGCGATGACGGTGGACACGCGCCTGCTCACGGGCTACCAGGCACTCGCTCGCTGGCACATGCATCGGCAGGTGCGCGACCCCCACCTGCGCGCCAAGCTTCAACCGAGCTACTTGATCGGCTGCAAGCGGATTCTCGTCTCCAACGACTACTACCCGGCGCTGGCCCGACGCAACGTCGAGGTCGTGACCGAGAGGATCGAGAAAATGACCCCGCGCGGGATCATCACCAGCGATGGGCGTGAGCGCGGACTCGACGCGGTCGTGTTCGCCACGGGCTTCGAGGTCGGCAATTGGCCGACGCTTGGCTTCATCCAAGGACGCGATGGAGTCACCCTGGCGGATCGCTGGCGCGAGCGTGGCGCGCAGGCGTTCCTCGGCACGGCGGTGAGTCGATTCCCCAATTTCTTCATCCTGCTGGGACCGGGCACCGGCCTCGGACACAACTCGGTTGTCTACATGATCGAGTCCCAGATTGGCTACGTACTGGACTGCCTGGGCATGATGGACGCCCGCCGGATCTCCACGGTCGAGGTGCGCCCCGAGGCGGAAGCGGCCTACGACGCCGACATCCAGTCCCGCCTCGGCAACACCGTGTGGGCATCGGGATGCGCCAGCTGGTATCTGCATGCTTCAGGGCGCAACCCGGCGCTGTGGCCGACCTTCACCTTTCGCTACCGCCGGCAGATGCGGCGCTTCGACCCGCGCCCGTACAAACTGCGAGCAGGCTCGCCGCGAGACGCTTCGCTCGTCCCGGATCGAGGAGGACTGGATGATGTCGTCGTATGACTACGTGATCGTTGGCGCTGGTTCGGCGGGATGCCTGCTGGCCAACCGGCTGAGCGCGGCAGGCGCCCGGGTGTTGCTGCTCGAGGCGGGAGGGTCCGACCGCCGGCCGGAGGTGAGCGTTCCGGCGGCGTTCCCGAACCAGTTCCAGACGGCGCGAGATTGGAATTACATGTCCGAGCCCGAGCCGGCGCTGTTCGGACGGCGGCTATCGCTCCCGCGCGGCAGGATGGTCGGCGGCTCGTCCTCGATGAACGCGATGCTGTACACCCGCGGTAACCCGGCCGACTTCGACGCGTGGGCGAGCGAGCATGGCGCGAGCGGCTGGAGCTACGCCGGGGTGCTTCCCTACTTCAAGCGTCACGAGTCGAACGTGGAGATTCACGACGATTTCCACGGCAGCACCGGGGAGTTGCATGTCACGCAAGACCGGTGGCTCTCGCCGCACTGGGACAAGTTCATCCAGGCAGCCGAGACGATCGGGATCGCGCGCAACCTCGATTACAACGGCGTCTCGCAGGACGGGGCGAGTCTGTTTCAGACCACCACCAAAGAAGGCAGGCGCTGGAGCGCCGCCAATGCATTCCTGCGCCCCGCGCTGAAGCGCAAGAACCTGGAGCTTGCCTCGAACGCGCTCGTGCACCGCGTCGTGATCTCGGGCGGCCGCGCCGTCGGCGTGGAGTACGAGCAGCGAGGAGCACATCAGGTCGCCCACGCGGAACACGAGGTCGTGCTCAGCGCGGGCGCGTATGGATCGCCTCAGCTGCTGATGCTGTCCGGGGTCGGCCGGGCGGATCACCTGCGGGAGTTCGGGATCGAGCCGCACGTGGACGCATCGAATGTGGGTTTGCACCTGCAGGAGCATCCGGCTGCCTTTTGCAACTGGCATTCCAAGGATCCGCGAACGCTCGATGACGCCGCTCAGCCGCGCTACCTGCTGCAGTGGCTGGCGAGCAGGAAAGGGAAACTGACCTCGACGGTGGCCGAGGCGGTGATCCATTGGCGCTCGGACCCGAGCCTAGTCGCGCCGGACTTCCAGATCTACTTCGCGCCGGTGTACTTCTGGGAGCACGGGTTTCGCAAGACCGGGACGCCCGCGATCACGATGGGGCCGGTATTGCTGGCGCCCGAGAGTCGCGGCGAGGTGCGGCTGCGCTCGGCAGACCCCGCCGATCACCCCAGGATCCTCAACAACCTCCTCTCTCACGACGCGGAGATCGACGCGCTGCTCAACGCGCTCGAGCTGATCGAGGAGCTTGCCAGCAAGCCGCCCCTGGCCGGTCTTCTCGGCGAGCGCCTCAACCCCGGCGCCGGCGTGCGCAGCCGCCAGCAACGAATCGAGTGGCTGCGCGCCACCGCCGAGCACCTCTATCACCCCGTAGGTACCTGCCGCATCGGCCCGCCCGACGACGGCGTCGTCGACCCGGAGCTCCGCGTGTATGGCATCGAGGGATTGCGCGTGGTCGACGCATCGGTGATGCCGCGGATCACATCTGGCAACACGAACGCGCCGACCTACATGATGGCCGAGCGTTGCGCCGCGCTTATCCTCGGCCACACGCAGGCGACCGCCGGCACCCAAGAGCCCGCTGCGGCTGCATAGCCAGCCGGTCTATGGCCATGCTTCGGATTACGCTGAACGACGACCCCGCGGGACTACTGCTCGCCGGACACTGGTAGTTCGCCAGACCAAACAGCCAAGACCGGAGTGACGTGGTGACTGAGATAACTGATCGTGTCGTCGAGACTGGAGCAACGTCGGAGACCATGTTCGGGAGCTTGGTGTCATGATCGGTTCCGGCAGTGGTACGGCAGTCGTGAGGGTGCAAAACCCCGCCACAGGCCGGCTGCTCGCTGACGTTCCGTCGCTCGATCGCGAGGCAACGCTGAAGCTGGTTGGCCGCGCCCGCGCCGCCCAGGCCGCTTGGCGGGCGGCCGGTTTTGCCGCCCGCGGAGCGCTTATGCGCGACATGCGCAAGTGGCTGATCGACAACCGCCGGCAGGTTATCCAGACGTTGGTTGATGAGAACGGGAAGCCCTACGAGGATGCCCAGCTCGAGTTCTTCTACTGCGCAGACGCGCTGGGATTCTGGGCCAGGCAGGCGCCGAAGTGGCTGGCTGACGAGCGGGAGCGTCCCCACTCGCCGCTCCTGCTCGGCCGCAAGGTGATCAACCGCTACATCCCCTACGGCGTCGTGGGCGTTATCGGCCCGTGGAATTATCCGTTGCTCAACAACTTTGGCGACGCGATCCCGGCCCTGATGGCGGGAAACTCGGTTGTTCTCAAGCCAGCGAGCATCACTCCTCTTAGCTCGCTGCTGATGGCGGAGGGGATGCGCGTGGTGGGCGTACCGGAGGACGTATTCCTAGTGGGGACTGGATGCGGCAGCACGATCGGCCGCGCGCTGGTCGATTCGGTGGACATGCTGCACTTCACTGGCTCCACCCAGGTAGGCAAGCAGTTGATGGAGCAGGCTGCCAAGCGGCTGTTGCCTGTGACCCTGGAGCTCGGCGGCAAAGATCCGATGATCGTGCTGCGCGACGCGAACCTCGAGCGGGCCGCGAACGCAGCCGTGTGGGGCGCGCTGCAGAACGCTGGCCAGACATGCATCTCGATCGAACGGGTCTACGTCGAGACCGATGCTTATGAGCCGTTCCTCGCCAGGGTCCTCGAGAAGGTGGCGCGGCTGCGGCAGGGCCCGCCAGATGGCCCCGGGGACGGTCGATATTGGCGCGATCACATCTGCCGAGCAGGTCGACGTCATCGAGGAGCACCTTCGCGGCGCGGTCGGGAAAGGCGCCAGGATCGAGACGGGAGGCAAGCGCCTTTCCGGGCCAGGCTGCTTCTTCGAGCCCACGGTGCTAACGAACGTCGATCACTCGATGAAGATCATGTGCGAGGAGACCTTCGGCCCGATTCTCCCCATCATGCGAGTGGGGAGCGAAGAGGAGGCCGTGCGGCTGGCGAACGACTCGAGCATGGGGCTTGACTCGAGCGTGTTCGCCGGAAACCCCTCCCATGGCGAGCAGGTCGCCCGGCGAGTCCAGAGCGGCGCGGTGATCGTCAACGACGTGATCGCCAACTACCTGGCGATGGAGATCCCGATTGGGGGCGTGAAGGATTCAGGAGTCGGAGCCCGCCACGGAAAGATCGGGATTCAGAAGTACTGCCAGCGCCAGAATCTGGTTGTCACCCGGGTGGGGCGCAACCGCGAGCTGTACTACTTTCCCTATACAAAGGCGGCGGCCAAGCTCACCTAATGGCTGATGGTGGCGCTCTACGCACGGGGCAGCCGCCGACGGTGATCGACCGGCGGCGGTGCGGGCAGCCAAGCTGCCAACGATCGCCGGGCCTCTACGCTCCGCAACTGAATCCGTCTTCGCGCGCCGACGACGCGGCCACCCTCCTTGTCAAGGTCAGGGATCGTCGGTAGTTGTCGATACCATGCTCCACGGAGCCCACCCGCTCCGGCCGTTTCGGTAGTCCGCTGGCGTCCCGAGCTCCGGCCGGTGGGTACAGCGAGGCTCGGCCGTCACAGGTGCGACGGTAGGGGGGCGCGGTGCCAGCGCACTCCGCTCGAGGTCGCTCCGGTAGAGCGGAGCACGACCAGGGAGCGGGCGGCGGCCTGCAGCTCAGCCGCGCTGCCCAGGTCCTGGGGCGGGTAGTCGGGGCGGCTCGTGTCAATCTCCAGTCGCCACGTGGCCGCCGGCGCGGCGAGCAGTGTGAAGCAGACCGGCTCCCAATGGGCGTTGAACAGGACGAGGAACGAGTCGTCGACGAGGGGCATCCCGAGCGGATCCCTCTCGCGAATGCCCAAGCCGTTGAGGAAGACGGCGAGCGACCGGGCGTCGCCCGTCCGCCAGGCAGCGTCGTCCATCTCGGTGCCGTCCGGCTTGAGCCACGCGATGTCGTCGAGGTTCGACCCGCGAACACGCTCTCCCTGGAAGAAGCGACGTCGACGAAGGACAGGGTGCTCCCGACGGAGGCGCGAGAGTCGCTGGACGAACCGGAGGAACTCGCGGTCGGCGTTCTCCCAGTCGACCCAGGAGGTCTCGTTGTCCTGGCAGTAGGCGTTGTTGTTGCCGCGCTGGCTACGGCCGAGCTCGTCGCCGTGGAGAAGCATCGGCACGCCCAGCGAGAGGAGCAGCGTCGCGACGAGGTTCCGCCGCTGCCGGGCGCGGAGGACATCGATCTCTGCGTCGTCGGTCGGTCCCTCCGTGCCGCAGTTCCAGGAACGGTTGTCGTCCGTGCCGTCCTGGTTGCCCCAGCCGTTGGCCTCGTTGTGCTTGCTGCTGTACGAGACGAGGTCGGCGAGGGTGAAACCGTCATGAGCGGTCACGAAGTTGACAGAGGCAGAGGGCCGGCGCCGCTCGCTCGCGTAGAGGTCGCTCGAGCCGGTGAGCCGGTAGGCGAAGTCAGGCAGGGTCGCCGCATGGCCGCGCCAGTAATCCCGGATCGTGTCGCGATAGCGCCCGTTCCACTCCGACCAGAGGGGCGGGAACGCGCCGACCTGATACCCGCCCGGGCCGACATCCCACGGCTCGGCGATCAGCTTCACCTGCGAAACTACCGGATCCTGCTGGACGAGGTCGAAGAAGGTTGAGAGGCGATCGACGTCATGGAACTGCCGCGCCAGCGTCGCCGCGAGATCAAACCGGAAGCCGTCGACGTGCATCTCCAGCACCCAGTAGCGCAACGAGTCCATGATCAGCTGAAGCGTCGCCGGTTCCCTCACGTTCAGCGAGTTGCCGGTGCCGGTGTAATCGACGTAGCGGGACGCGTCGTCGCCGAGCCTGTAGTACCGCCCGTTATCGATGCCGCGGAAGCTGAGCGTCGGCCCGAGATGGTCTCCCTCGGCGCTGTGGTTGTACACGACATCGAGGATCACCTCGATCCCCGCCGCGTGAAGGGCACGAACGAGCGCCTTAAACCCCCAGACCTGCTCGCCGCGATCGCCAAGGGCGTAGCCGTTGTGCGGAGCGAAGAAGCCGATCGTGTTGTAACCCCAGTAGTTCCGGAGGCCGCACGCGCGGAGCGCCGCCTCGTCGAGGAACTGCTGCACAGGCAACAGCTCGACCGCCGTCACACCCAGCCGCTGCAGGTGCTCGACGACCGGCGGGTAAGCGAGCGCCAGGTAGCCGCCACGCAGGAAGTCCGGCACGTCAGGGTGCAGCTGCGTCAGACCCTTGACGTGGGCCTCATAGACGAGGGACTCCGCGTACGGCGTCCGCGGTGGAGTGTCGCCGGACCAATCGAAGAACGGGCTGACCACAACGCTCGTCGGCACGTACGGCGCCGAGTCCGCGTCATTGAAGCTATTCGGATTGCCGGAACGGTAGCCGTAGACCGCTTCGTGCCACTCGAGCCGCCCGGAGATCGCCTTCGCGTACGGATCCAGCAGAAGCTTGTGCGGGTTACAGCGCAGCCCCTGGCCCGGGTCGTACGGGCCATACACCCGGTACCCATACCGCTGCCCCGGCACGACGCCCAGAACGTACGCATGCCACACGCCGCCATCGACCTGTCGCAACGCGATCCGCGTTTCCGCACCGTCGTCGGCCAGCAGGCACAACTCGACAGACTCCGCAACGCCCGAGTAGAGCGCGAAGTTGACGCCCATCCCGTCGAACGTCGCACCAATCGGATACGGCGCGCCGGCATAGACGCCAAACGCCGGCGGGGGCGGCGAACCCGTCAAGATGCCACCCGCGGCGCGCTGTCGGTCCCCCTCAGGGCAACCGACAGCCAAGCCGTCCACCGCCCAGGACGAACCGACCCACAGGCCCCCGAACTCGGCTTCGAAGGCGCCCGACTGGAGTCGGCCGCGGGAGCAAGACCGAAAACGAACGCGGTGCCGGGCTGCATCAGCGCGCTGTCTTCATTCTGCTCCAGTTCCAGGAAGACGCCGTCGAGAGGGTCAGCTTGTTCGCGGGCACGGCAACTCCTCGCTGTAGCGCATCGTCAGCTCTGTGCCGTCGCTCGCGGCTCGGCCCGGAGCCGTCGCCGATCGCGGTAATAGATGGCCAGGCCGATGGCTGCCGATACCACGCCGAGCAGCAGGATCACCAGGGGGATGGTGGTTTCGACCGCGTCGATGCTGTTGGCCTTGCTGTTGGCGTACGAGGCAAAGTCGGCGACCGAGGCGGGTGTCTGCCCGTAGCCGAACGTGAAGACGGTTGCGGTGGGCGGGCTCTGCGCGAGCTTTGCCAGGATGGACGCGGCCGTTCTGATCACCGCTGAGCTCCGATACTGCGGCTTGCCCAGCACTGCGCCGAACTGTGTCAGCGCTGCGAACTGCGGCTGGACGCCGAGCGTCTGGTTGATACGGTCGAGCGAGACAATCGCGCCCGTGGTCGGCTGCACGAGCAGTCGCGTGTTCACCGAGACCACGTAGCGAAGACCGATCGGCCGCGCCAGCGCGGACTGGATCAATCCGCGGTCGGAGGGTGACAGCCGGGGCAACAGCGCGGTGCTCAGCTGCGCCGGATCAAGCCCCAGCGCCTTCAGCTGCGGCGCCAAGCCCTGGATCGTCGTCTGCGTGGGCAAGCCGAGCGCCTTTAGCTGCGCGAGGTAGTACGGTTGCGCGGGCACGTCGGCGAGCTGGCCCTGGAGGGAAATCAACGTCAGGCCGTCACGGCTGACGCTCGCGCCTTGCTGACGGAAGGTGTACGAGCGTCCCACCTCGTTCTTCCAGACCTGATACGGGCCGGCGCCCGTGTCAAAGGGGAAGTTGATGGAATACGCTGGCGCACGATTAACGACGTTCATAGGCGCGTAGGCATAGGACTTGCTGCTCGGCAAGTTCTTCACTGTGCTCCGGTCGAGTACGTACTGCTGCTGCAGATCCTGCTCGGGAAGAGATCCGATCTTCTCGACGTCGTCCTCCTTGACCACGGCCTCCGAACTGGTCGAGCTGACCACATGGACGTGGCGGTGGATCGACAGCGGCAGCAGTTGGGGCCGCCCCAACGGCGCTCCCGTCGCAGGATTGACAAACAGCGAGAAGCTTCCCGTCGCCACCGCAGTCTTGTTCAGATCGCTCGGATATTTCACGAGCTGACCCGGCGCGATCAGCGCCCACAGACCCGCCAAGACGGCCAGCACGGCCCCGATTGCGACCAACACCTTCGTCACGGTCCGCATCTCACACAACCTCCCTCATCAGGTCGGCCTCCGGCACGCGAGTCGAATCTAGGAGCCTATCTGCGAGGGCGGCTCCCGCCATCGCGGGATGAGTGCACCGTGATGCGTAATAGGTACTTATGCGGTGACCCTCGTCCGACGCCGGTCGCGAGCGCTCCGCGGTCCGTCAGCGACGCGCATCCACCGGCATCTGACGAACGCGCCGATGACCATCGCCTTCACACGCTCCGTCGCATCAGCTTGATCCCGCCCGGAAACAGGCTCGACACGAACGTCTCGGCCGCCTGGCGCACCTGCGGGATCTCGCCCTCAAGCTCCCCTCGGCGGTCTGCACAGTGCGAGCACGGAACCCGCCTGCATAAAGCACGAGCTGCGCCAGATGCGCCACGCAGGGCAGCCGCGCGATCGTCAGCAACTCCTCGCTCGGCGGCCTCGTTGGGCTACCGGCCGCGCCGCATACGACGCCACCGAGCCGGCGTCATCGGCCTCACCAAGAGCGCCGCGCTTCGAGTACGCCCCGCAGGGCATCCGCATCAACGCGATCTGCCCGGGGCGCGATCAACACCCCGATGGTCACCGACATGATCGCCAACGGCGAGCTCGACAGGGACGAAGTGATCGCCAACCAGCCGATCGTTCGCCTCGGGCGAGCAGATGAGATGGCCGCGACCGTGCTGTGGCTCTGCAGCTTCGGAGCGAGCTTCGTGCTCGGAGTCGCCCCCTCCCCGTCGATGTCGACTACACCGCGCGCTGAAAGATCGAGGCGCCGGGAGGACCGCCAGAGAGCCGCTACGAGGCTTCCCTGCAACTTCGCGCCGGGCAGAGTCCCAGTTCCCCTTACGAGGCGAGCACGACGTGACGACGTCTGCTTCGCCTGGGCGAGCGGAACCCAGCACGAGCTCGGTCAGATGATCCAGTTGGACAACGGGCGCGAGTCTGCGAGCTCGTCGCCGTCAGGCTGCTTCGCCTGCGGGAAACCGCAGCGGGCGTTAGCCGAGTTCGATCGAGCCTGCAAACGCCGGGCGGGCAACGAGCGACGACGTCGTCCACGGCCGCCACTCCGCGCCCAAATCGTCGGGGCGTCACCGCCTCGTGCAATCGAAGTGCGGCGCGGGACGCAGCTCGGCTCAGCCAGGGGTCGTTGGCTAGGACGAAGGGCCGCGACGGGATTGGCGACCGCCGCGCTTGCGGTCGCGTGGATCGAGTCCCGCAACTGCCCGTGCGCGCTCGGCCGGTTCGCGCAGCACGCCGATCGTTCGTTCGAAGAGCTCGGCCTGGCCCTTTACGAGCCCGGCGGTCTCCTCAAGCGCGCGCCCGGCAGCCTCGAGCGCTTCTGCCTGCCCGCGCAGCATCGACCCGCTCTCCTCGAGCAGGTCAAAGATCACATCGATCGGCGCGAGGAGGTGACCCGCCAACTGCGTCTGGAGTCTGCGTTCGCGCTCGATCACCTCCTGCACAAGCTCCAGTTGGCGCTGCATCGGCTCGAGCAGCTGACGCGGAAGCTCTGCACGGCCGCCGACCGACGCCGCCGAGGCGACCACCGAATCCATCAGCTTCCGCCACTCACCTAGCAGCTCCCGGCCGCTGAGCTCAGGCACTCGACATCACATCTGCCATGATCGCATCGAACACACGCGCCGACCAGGCATGTGAGCGCTTTCCCTTCGCGCCAAGCCGGGCGCTCTGGTTGATGGCTGCGCTTTCCCCGGCTTACGCCTGGCAGGGCCCAGGTGTCCTCGAGACTGGGCCATCGTCAAGGACGAGGTCGAGGAAGCCGACGCCGGGGACGTGTTGTTGCGTCCGCACCGAGAACCAGTTGGTGGACACGTCGGCTCGCAACCCCAGCATCTCGTTCGCGCCTGACCCGGCCAGGGTGGGTACCCGACATAGCATCGCGGCGGTCACTTCGGTGAGAAGGTCTTCGCCTGCCCATCGCGCGCGAGCACTGGGATGGCGACAGAGCAGATCGACGACGTAAGACCGGGCGGTGCGATGGCCCCAGAATTACCAGCTGGGCAGGAGGGCGAACGGCGCGAGCGCGTCGTGGCGCAGAGCTTATAGGTGACCTGCGACGTGAAAACGCGGTCGAGACTCAGATCGCGCCCGCATCCGTAGTGCGACAGCGAGCAGCAGCACTGCTGGTAGCCCGTCAAAGCAGCCGGGGCACGGACGCGACCGCTTCAGGCGTGATTCGGCCGTCGGCCATTGGTGCCGGTGACGACTGCTGTGATCGCGGCCGGTCGCGGAGCTCACGAGCTCGTTGGCGAACGGGCCGCGCGCCAGGCGGCGCCCGGTGCTCACGATGGCTCCCCCACTGGCTGCGATAGTCGCGCTCACGGCGTGGCCGTGACCGCCGGCGGCCCGAAATTTGGGCCTCGGTACGACGGACGGCTGCTGACAGACGACCGCGGGCTCGCGGCGTCGCGCCTCCCCGACGGACGCGATGGCAGAAGCGTCGCGGCGACCTTAGCCGCTCCCGTTCACAGGCGGTCAAACGCCAGCCCGCGTTCGTGTGTCAACGGCATTGACGCCCGAACGCTCAGGCGCCGCCGAAGGCGTCCGCGACGGCCACCGCCCAGCTCCCGTACAGATCGATGACAGTGGACGGCGTAGGCCATTCTCCGGCTCGTAGTCGTTTGAGCGCTTCGGCGCCGCGCCGGCGTGCGTGGGTGCGCGACCAGTCGTAGGACGACGGCGCAGCGCCGTAGCGCGCTCGCCACGCGCGCATCGCTTCGCGAACCCGTTCCCGCGTCCATTGCGGCGCAATCGCGCCGG
>Ga0335085_10003367_pt1 | contig 27813 bp, 26 predicted proteins | sample Lox_Sample_45_FD_206712 | JGI IMG/M metagenome (GOLD analysis project Ga0335085, IMG submission 206712) | Soil microbial communities from Loxahatchee National Wildlife Refuge, Florida, United States - Lox_Sample_4.5 | ecosystem: Environmental > Terrestrial > Soil > Wetlands | place: USA...
CCCGCCGTCGTCGGCCACGGTCACGATCGCGCTGAGCTGCCGGGTCACCCGGCGCAGCGCGGACAGCGAGGCGAAAAGACCGTGCCCGCCGCCGAGCGCGGCGACCTTGGGGTTGAGCGGCCGTACCACGGGCACCAGGCCAGGAGATTCTCCCGGCATCACTCGCGCCCCAGGTCCCGGTGCAGCACCTGGACCGCCGGTCCCTTGACCCGGAGCTGGCTGGCGATCTGCTCGGCGATGGCCACGCTGCGGTGCTTGCCGCCGGTGCAGCCGATGGCCAGGGTGGCGAAACGCTTGCCTTCCCGCTCATACCCGGCCAGCACCACCCGCAGCGCGGACAGGTAGGAATCCAGGAAATCGGCCGCCCCCGGCTGGCGCAGCACGTAGTCCCGTACCCGCTCATCCAGCCCGGTCAGCGGGGCCAGGTCCGGGACCCAGCGCGGGTTGGGCAGGAACCGGCAGTCGGCCACGATGTCGGCATCGACCGGCAGCCCGTACTTGTAGCCGAACGAGACCACGTTGACCCGGAGCGCGGCGGGCTCCTCGGCGCTGAACGCGTCGTGCATCCGGGCCCGCAGCTCGTGCACGTTCAGCGCCGAGGTGTCGATGACCAGGTCGGCCTCCTCACGGACGCCGCGGAGCAGCGTCCGCTCGGCGGCGATGCCGTCCACCACCCGGCCGTCCTCCTGCAGCGGGTGCGGGCGCCGGACGCTCTCGAACCGGCGGACCAGGGTGTCGTCGCTGGCCTCCAGGAACACCACCCGGGGGCGCATGCCGCGCGCGTCCAGCTCGCCGATAGCCGACTGCAGGTCGGTGGAGAACGCCCGGCTGCGCACGTCCAGCACGGCCGCGACGCGCGGCACCGCACCCATGGCCCGGCTGGCCAGCTCGATCATGGTCGGCAGCAGCCCAGGCGGCAGGTTGTCCGCGACGAACCAGTCCAGGTCCTCCAGCGACTTGGCCGCAGTGCTCCGGCCGGCCCCGGACATCCCGGTGATGATCACCACGTCCGGCGTGTCAGCCCCGGTCACCCGCGGCCCCGCCCGCTCAGCCCGGGCCGCCCCAGCCTGTCCGGCCATGCTCTGGCCGACCGTGCTCTGTCCCGCCGCGCCTTGTCCCACCGTGCGCTGCCCCGTCGTGCACTGTCCATCCGTGCATTGTGCCGCCGCGCGCGACTCACGACGCCCCCCTGTCTGCGACGTGGCCGTCCCCGTGGCCACCGCCCTGCTCATTATCCGTGCCATTCTCCGCGCCGCCAGCGCCCCGGTCCAGCTCAGCCCGGTCCGGCCCGGGCGCGTCAGGCCGCAGCGCGGCGAGCACCGCCGCCGCGACCCGCGGGCCGATGCCGGGCAGCCCGGCGATCTCTGGCTCGGTGGCGGCAGCCAGCTTGCGCACCGAACCGAAGTGCCGTAGCAGCGTAGCCCGCCGGGCCGGCCCCAGTCCCGGGACCGAGTCAAGCTCGCTGACCGTCTGGGCCTTTGACCGTTTCGCCCGGTGGTACGTGATCGCGAACCGGTGCGCCTCGTCCCGGACCCGCTGCAGCAGGTACAGGCCCTCACTGGTCCGCGGCATGATCACCGGCGCGTCCTCGCCCGGCAGCCAGACCTCCTCGAGCCGCTTGGCCAGGCCGCACACGTCCACGTCGTCGATGCCCAGCCCGGCCAGGGCCCGGGCGGCCGCGGCCACCTGCGGCTGGCCGCCATCGATCACCACCAGGTTCGGGGGGTAGGCGAACTTGCGCGGCCGCCCGGCCAGCTCGTCCGCGCTGACCTGCTCGCCGTCGACCTCGGTGTCGCCCAGCGTGTCCAGCTCGCCGGTCTCCTCGCGTTCCTCCAGGTAACGCCGGAAGCGGCGGGTGATGACCTCGTAGATGGACGCGACGTCGTCCGTGCCCCCGTCGCCTTTGATGCTGAACCGGCGGTACTCCGACTTGCGGGCCAGCCCGTCCTCGAACACCACCATGGACGCGACCACGTGCGTGCCCATCAGGTTGGACACGTCGTAGCACTCGATGCGCAGTGGCGCCTCGCCCAGGCCGAGCGCCTCCTGGATCTCGTGCAGTGCCCGGCTCCGGGTGGTCAGATCGCTGGCCCGGCGTGTCTTGTGCAGCGCCAGGGACTCCCCCGCGTTCCGGGTCACGGTGTCCAGCAGCGCCTTCTTGTCGCCGCGCCGCGGCACCCGCAGGCGGACCCGGCTGCCCCGCCGGGCGCTGAGCCACTCCTCCACCGCTTCGGTGTCCGGCGGCAACTCCGGGACCAGCACCTCCCGCGGCACGCCGGACTGCCCGCGGGACGGCCGGGTCAGGTGCTTCGGATCCAGCGGCCCGCCCGCGTCGCCGCGGCGGCCGCGCCCGGCTGGGGCGACCGGCTGGTCGCTGGCCACGCTGTCGTCGCCGTACACCTGGCCGAGGAACTGCTCCACCAGCTCGCCCGGGGTCACGTCGTCGACCTTGTCCACCACCCAGCCGCGCTGCCCGCGGACCCGGCCGCCGCGCACGTAGAACACCTGGACCGCGGCTTCCAGCTGATCCTCGGCCAGCGCGATCACGTCGCAGTCGGTGCCGTCGCCGAGCACCACGGTCTGCTTCTCCAGCGCCCGCTGCAGCGCCTTGATGTCGTCCCGCAGCCGGGCCGCCCGCTCGTACTCCTCGGCCCGGGCCGCCTCGCGCATGTCGGCTTCCAGCCGCCGGATGAACCGGTCGGTCTGGCCCGCCATGAAGTCGCAGAACTCTTCCGCCAGCACCCGGTGCTCGGCCTCGCTGACCCGCTGCACGCAGGGCGCGGAGCACTTGCCGATATAACCGAGCAGGCACGGCCGGCCGATCTGGCCGGCCCGCTTGAACACGCCGGCCGAGCAGGTCCGCACCGGGAACACCCGCAGCAGCGTGTCGACCGTTTCCCGGATCGCCCAGGCGTGCGAGTATGGGCCGAAATACCGCACCCCGCGCCGCTTGGCGCCGCGCATCACCATGACCCGGGGGTATTCCTCGTTCATCGTGACGGCCAGATAGGGGTAGCTCTTGTCGTCCCGGTACCGCACGTTGAACTTGGGATCGAACTCCTTGATCCAGGAGTACTCGAGCTGCAGCGCCTCCACCTCGGTGGCCACCACGGTCCAGCTGACCTCGGCGGCCGTCCGCAGCATGGTCTGGGTCCGCGGGTGCAGGCTGGCGAAGTCGGCGAAGTACTGGTTCAGCCGGGACCGGAGGTTCCTGGCCTTCCCGACGTAGATGACCCGGCCGTGGTCGTCACGGAACCGGTACACACCGGGCGACTCCGGGATCGACCCCGGGGCGGGCCGGTAGGACTGCGGATCTGCCACGCAGCAACTCTATGCGCGCCCAGCGACGGCGGCGCGGGCCGCGAGCGCGGCGCCCCGCGCGCCGGCCATGTCCAGGTCCGGCACCAGCGCGAACTGCACCACGCGCAGCTGCTCTGGGCGCAATATCGTGTGCGTCCGTACCTGGTCCAGGAACCATTGGCTGAACGCCACTCCCGCCTCGACGACGCCGCCCCCGACGAAGTAGGTGCCGGGGTCGGTGAACATCGCCGCAATGGAGAATGTGCGCCCCAGCGCCATGGCCTGCTGCCCGAAAATCCGCCGGGCCATCGGGTCGCCTGCCGCGCCGAAGCCGCGGACCAGCTTGGCCGCCTTGGCCACCGGTTCCACCGCGGCCAGCTCGTGCTCGGGGTACTGGGTCAGCCAGTACGGCAGCAGGTTCTTCTCGATCCCAGTGAGCGACGCGATGCTTTCCGCGTCGCCGAGCAGGCCGCAGTTGCAGGCCGGCACCGGCTGCCCGTCGGCGAGCAGCCCGTCCAGCGGGATCTGCACGTGGCCGAGTTCGGCGGCCATGCCTGCCGCCCCGCTGACCACCTGACCCGCCTCGACCAGGCCGCCGCCGAGCCCGGTGCCGACGATGGCCGCCACCGAGGAGTGCTGCCCGGCCGCGTCGCCGAACCTGGTGTGGTGTGCGTACAGCGTGGCCGCGTTGGCGTCGTTGGTGTACACCACCGGCAGGCCGAGCCGTTCTTCCAGCGCGGCCCGGATGTTGAAGCCGCCCCAGTCCGGGTGGCCGAAGTTGGTCGCCCCCCGTGAGGACAGCACGCCGTCCGCGCTGGCCGGCCCCGGGGTGTCCAGCCCGACCGCGCGGACCTCGGCCAGATCGACCCCGGTGACCTGGAGGACCTCACGGAACGAGTCCTCCAGCGCCGGGATGGCCACGGCCGGCCCTTCCCGCACCCGGCTGGGCAGCTCCAGCATCTGCCGCACCAGGAAACGCCCCTCCGGATCCAGCACGGTGGCGTTGTTCATCGTGCCGCCATTGTCAATGCCGACAATGACCGACCGTGCCGAATATGCCATGCCGCGCCTTTCCGCCAGATCACTGGCTGGCAGCGTAGCGCCTCAGTGGGACGCCGATAAGCGCCACCACGTCACTCTTCGAAGGCCGACGCTGGGGGGCAGGCGCACATCAGGTTGCGGTCGCCGTAGGCCTGGTCGATCCGGCGCACCGGGGGCCAGTACTTGGCCCGGCGGTCCCCGGCCAGCGGGTAGGCCGCCTCTTCCCGCTCGTACGGGTGCTTCCAGTCCGCCGCGAGCAGCATGGATGCGGTGTGCGGGGCATTGCGCAGCGGGTTGTCCTGGCTGTCGTACTCACCGGAACCGATCCGGTCGATCTCCTGCCGGATCGCGATCATGGCGGCGCAGAACCGGTCCAGGGTGGCCAGATCCTCGCTCTCGGTGGGCTCGATCATGAGCGTGCCGGCCACCGGAAAAGACATCGTCGGGGCATGAAATCCATAGTCGATGAGCCGCTTGGCCACATCGTCGACGGTGACCCCGGTCTGCCGGGTGAGCGGCCGGATATCCACGATGCACTCGTGCGCCACCAGCCCGCCCCGGCCGGTGTACAGCACCGGGTAGTGCGGGGCCAGCCGGGCGGCCACGTAGTTGGCGGCCAGGACGGCCACCTGGGTGGCCCGGCGCAGCCCCTGCGCGCCCATCATCCGGATGTAAGCCCAGGAGATGGGCAGGATGCCGGCCGAGCCGTATGGGGCCGCGGCCACCGGGCCCGCCTCGCGCCCCGGCAGGTACGGGGCCAGATGTGACCGGACCGCTACCGGGCCGACCCCGGGGCCACCCCCGCCGTGCGGGATGCAGAACGTCTTGTGCAGGTTGAGGTGCGACACGTCGGCGCCGAACCGGCCCGGCCGGGCCAGGCCGACCAGCGCGTTCAGGTTGGCGCCGTCCACGTAGACCTGGCCGCCGGCGTCGTGCACCGCCGCGCACACGGCCTGCACACCTTCCTCGAACACCCCGTTGGTGGACGGGTAGGTCAGCATGATCGCGGCTACCTGGGGCCCGCGGGAGGCCAGCTTGGCAGCCAGGTCGGCCTGGTCGATGGCGCCGTCGTCGGCGCACTTGACCACCATCACCCGCAGCCCGGCCAGCACGGCGCTGGCCGCGTTGGTGCCATGCGCGGACTCCGGGATCAGGCAGATATCCCGCCCGGCCTGACCGCGGGCGCTGTGGTAGGCCCGGATGGCCAGCAGCCCGGCCAGTTCGCCCTGGGAGCCCGCGTTGGGCTGTACGGACACCGCGTCATACCCGGTCAGCTCGGCCAGCCAGCGCTCCAGGTCGCCGATCAGCTCGGTGTACCCGGCGGCCTGCCCGGCCGGCGCGAACGGGTGCAGCCCGGCGAACTCCGGCCAGCTCACCGCCTCCATCTCGGCCGCCGCGTTGAGCTTCATCGTGCACGAGCCGAGCGGGATCATCGACCGGTCCAGCGCGATGTCGAAGTCGGCCAGGCGGCGCAGGTAGCGGAGCATCGCGGTCTCGCTGCGGTGCTCGTGGAACACCGGGTGATCCAGGTAGCCGGAGCTGCGCAGCAGCGCGTCCGGTAGTACCGCGCGCCCATCGGCCAGCGGGAGAGGCCCATCGGCCCCGGCTACCGCGGCGGCCACCTCAGCCAGGTGCGTGTCGGTGGTGGTCTCGTCGCACGCGATCCGCACCGTGTCCGGGCCGGCCAGCTGCAGGTTGTAGCCGGCCTGACGGGCCCGCTCCACCGCCGCCCCGGCCGCACCCGGCAGGCTGACCTGGACCGTGTCGAAGAACCCGGCCGGCGCGGCGGCCACCCCGTGCGCGCGCAGCGTGGCGGCCAGCCGGGCGGCCCGCTGGTGTACGTTCCGGGCGATACCGGCCAGCCCGTCCGGGCCGTGGTAGACCGCGTACATGGCGGCCATGACGGCCAGCAGCACCTGCGCGGTGCAGATGTTGCTGGTCGCCTTCTCCCGGCGGATGTGCTGCTCGCGGGCCTGCAGCGCGAGCCGGTAGGCGGGCTTGCCGTCGGCGTCCAGTGACACCCCGACCAGCCGGCCGGGCAACTGGCGGCGCAGGTCGTCGCGGACCGCGATGTAAGCCGCGTGCGGGCCGCCGTAGCCCATGGGCACGCCGAACCGCTGGGTGCTGCCCACCGCGATGTCCGCGCCCTGCTCGCCCGGGGGGACGAGGAGGGTCAGCGCCAGCAGGTCGGCCGCGACCGCGGCCAGTGCGCCGTGATCGTGCGCGGCCGTGATGACCGGGGCCAGGTCGCGGACCTGGCCGCTGGCCCCGGGATAGGGCAGCAGCACGCCGAACAGCTCGCCGGCCGGCTGCGCCGCGATCAGCCCGGGGGTGACCGCGCCGGTCACCAGCTCGATGCCGAGCGGCTCGGCCCGGGTGGCCAGCACGGCCAGCGTCTGGGGCAGGCAGTCCGTGTCGGCCAGGAAGATCCGGCCCTTCCCGGCGGACCGCCGGGCCAGCGTCATCGCCTCGGCCGCGGCGGTCGCCTCGTCCAGCAGCGAGGCCCCGGCCACCGGCAGCGCGGTCAGGTCCTCGACCAGGGTCTGGAAGGTGAGCAGCGCCTCCAGCCGGCCCTGGGATATCTCCGGCTGGTACGGCGTGTACGCGGTGTACCAGGCGGGGTTCTCCAGCACGTTGCGGCGGATCACCGCCGGGGTGATGGTGCCGTAGTAGCCCAGGCCGATCATGGACTGGGCGACGGTGTTCCGCGCGGCCAGCCGGCGCAGCTCGGCCAGCGCCTCGGCCTCGGACGCCGCGGGCGGCAGGTCCAGCGGCCGCGGATCGGCCAGCCCGGGCGGCAGCGCCGAGCTGGTCAGCTCATCCAGCGAGGCGTGCCCGGTCACCGCGAGCATGCGCTGCTGCTCGCCGGCTGAGGGGCCAATGTGTCGTGCGGAGAAATCCACCGGAGCCTCCAGAGGGGAGCCGCCTGGCACTTCCGTGCCCTGCCTGGTCCTCCCCCTCTGTCGTCAGCAGATGACGCGCGGACTCCAGAGCTGCCTGTCCCGTCCGGTCCTGGTTGCCTGAGAGGTTCCGGGGAGGTTGCCCCTTCGGCGCCCCGCGCTGGCTGCGCAGGGACTCTCCCAGACGGTGTGATCAGCTAACGCTCAGCCTACCCTGGGTTCCGGGGCGGCGGCCGCCGCCACTCGCGCGGAGCGCGATCGGGACCGTCTAACGTCCCAAGCCCGTTCCGGCCGGCTACGCCGGCCTCGGCCGGAGGGCGATCGGGGGGGTTCCGGGGGGTCGTCCCCCCGGGCTAGCACAGCTCAGCCAATCTTGCGGGCGCGCCGCTGGGCCAGCTCGTCGCCGTGTCCCGGGGTGGCCTCGGTGCCCTCGGCAGGGCCTTCGGCCTGCTCCGCGGGCAGTTCGGCCAGGGTCCCGTCCACTTCCTGCCAGATCCGGCCGAGCGCGATGCCGAACACGCCCTGGCCGCCCTGCAGCAGGTCCACTACCTCGCCGGGGGACGTGCACTCGTACACGCTGACCCCGTCGCTCATGAGCGTGACCTGGGCCAGGTCGCTGGTGCCCCGGCTGCGCAGGTGGGTGACCGCGGCCCGGATCTGCTGCAGCGAGATCCCGGTGTCCAGCAGCCGCTTGACCACCTTGAGCACCAGGATGTCCCGGAAGCTGTACAGCCGGGCCGAGCCTGAGCCCTGCGCCGCCCGCACGCTCGGCTCCACCAGGCCAGTCCGGGCCCAGTAGTCGAGCTGCCGGTAGGTGATGCCAGCCGCGGCGCACGCGGTCGGGCCGCGGTAGCCGATGCCCTCCGGCCGGGTGGCGAGATCCTCGCCGAACAGCAGGCCCTGCTCACCGGCCTGCTGCATGGCCGCGCCACGCTCCGCAGCGCCAGCCGCCGCCTCGTGGGCGCCTGGCGTCTGCTTGCTGCCCTTGCTTACCGCCACGCCTGCCTCCACCCGGAGCTGACCACCCTGGGGGTACTTGTCTGGCACGGTAGGCCGCCAGCGCTCATCGAGTCAACGATCGCACACGGCGCGTCGTGGGGGGACCTCAGGTGGCCCGGCCGAAATCCTCGGGGGTGATCGTGTCCAGGAACTCGCGGAACTTCTCGACCTCGTCTTCCTGCTCGTCGGGGATGGCCACGCCGGCCTCGTCGAGCACCTCGTCGCTGGCGAAGATGGTGGCGCCGGTGCGCAGCGCGAGCGCGATCGAATCGGACGGCCGGGCGCTGACTTCCTTGCCGTTCGAGAAGATCAGGTCGGCGAAGAAGATGCCGTCCCGCAGCGCGGTGATGTTCACCGTCTGCAGCTGGACCTCCAGCGCTTCCAGCACATCACGGAAGAGGTCATGGGTCAGCGGCCGGGCGGGCACCATGCCCTGCTGCGCGAACGCGATCGCGGTAGCCTCAACCGGCCCGATCCAGATCGGCAGGTACCTGTCACCCTGCGTCTCCTTCAGCAGGACGATGGGCTGGTTCGTGGGCATCTCGACCCGGACGCCGACGACCTCCATCTTCCTCACGGCGGCTCCGTCCTCACATGCGCCTGACGCGCTGCCTCAGGCATGGACCTGCTGGGCACTCCCTAGCCAACGTACACCCCATCAGGCACCGGACCCGGCGGCGGCTGGGCCGGCAAATCCGTTCCCGGCGTATCCGCCGGCGGCCCGGCCCGGCTCGGGCAGCTGGCCGGCCGGCAGCCCGGCTACGTCCAGCCCGGCCTCGGCCAGGGCGTCGCCCATGAGCGACGCGTGCAGCTGCAGGCACAGCACCGCGACCTCCCGGGCCGTCAGGGCGGCCCGGTCCCGTGAGCCCGGGCTGCGCTGCCGCAAGGTGGGCGCCACCACCTGCTCGATCAGCGCGGTTTCCCGCTCCACGGCAGCCCGTACCGCGCGCAGGTGCCGGGCCTGCACGCCGTACTCGGCCAGCGCCACGATGATCCGCGCCGCGGTCACCGCGTCCGGTTCGTACTGCCGGCCGGTCGTCCGGAGCAGGCCGAAATCTTCCAGTTCAGCCAGGAGGCCCTCATCGATCCCGGCCGCATCGAGCAGCTCCCGCCGGCTCAGCGGGCGGGCGGCCGGCCGCCCGGGGCCCTCCAGGTCCGCCTCGGCATCCCCATCCGAGGCCGCCAGCCGGTCCTTGATCACCCGCAGCGGCAGGTACTCGTCGCGCTGGGCGGTCAGGATGTACCGCAGCCGGGTCACGTCGGCGGCCCCGAACCGGCGGTAGTTGGATGGCGACCGGGCCGGCTGGATCAGCCCCTCGGCCTCCAGGAAACGGATCTTCGACACGCTGACATCGGGGAACTCGCCCCGGAGCTGGGCAAGCACCTCACCGATGCCGAAGCCGGCCCGGGCGGGCTGCGCGCTCATGCCCCGACCTGCGCGCCTCCGCCGCCACGTTCCACCTGGGGCCGACGGCCGGTCAGGAAGACCAGCCGGAACTTGCCGATCTGCACCTCGTCCCCGCCGATCAGGGGGGCCTCTTCGATCCGCTCCTGGTTGACGTAGGTGCCGTTCAGGCTGCCGACGTCGCGCACGGTGAACCGGTCGCCGTGGCGGTAGAACTCGGCGTGCCGCCGCGACACCGTCACGTCATCAAGGAAGATGTGGCTGTCCCGGTGCCGGCCGGCCGTGGTGATGTCGCTGTCCAGCAGGAACCGGCTGCCCGCGTTGGGGCCGCGCTTGACCACCAGCAGGGCGACGCCGGGCGGCAGGGTTTCCAGCGCCGGGTCGGCAAATGGCTCGTCGCCGAACTCGGGCTCGGCCGCGGAGTCCCCGCCCAGCGAGATGATGGACGTGGTCTCACCCGGTCGGTCGGCACCCGGGCGCGCCAGCATCGTCCCGCAATGCAGGCAGAAGCGCGCGTCGTCAGGATTGGCCTGACCGCACCGGGTGCAGTAGATGCTCGGCATGTCGTGGCCCAGCCTCTCCTCTGCTGGCCATGGGCTCTGGGCGGGTACCACGTCGGACGCAGCCCGGTCCCCGTGTACTTGCTCGGCTGATGCGGTCCACGCTACCTGGGCCGCACCCGGCCGGTCCATGCGCCACGCGCGCCGGCCGGCCGGGGTGAACCGGGCCCGCCAGCCGCGGCGTCGTCCCTGGCCAGGGGACGAATCGCCACCCCGGGATCCGCCCGGGGCGTTATCGTGCCGCTGCCGCCACATCCTGGCCGCACCTCCGACGCATGCACCCCTCCGCTTGGGGATTGTCTCACGGGGGGCGGTTGCCACGCTGGACACTGAGCTGGCCAGCCTACCGGGTTCGGCTACCGGATCGCTCCGGCCCTCAGGCCCCTTTCAGCTAACAGATCAGCTAACAGACCGGGTCAGCTGCCGGACCGCTCGGCCACCGCCGCCCACTCGTCGAGCAGTGCCTGGGCGGTGTCCGCGTCCGGGCCCTCGGCCCACAGATGCGTGACCGCGTCCGATGGGTCCGGCAGCACCAGCACCCAGCCGCCGTCGGGCTGCACGATGCGCACCCCGTCGGTGGTGTCCACCTTCCGGTCCCCGGCCGCCTCCACCACGGTGCGCATCACGCTGCCCTTGGCCGCCCACGGGGTCGGCATCGAGCGCTTGAGCAGATGCGCGGCCGGGATCCTGGCGTCGATCTGGCTCAGCGACAGCCGGGTCCTGGCGACCAGGCCGAGCAGCCGGGCGAACGCCGCGATGCCGTCCAGCGTCCGGCTGAACTCGGGCACCACGTAGCCGCCGCGGCCGTCGCCGCCGAAAATTACATCGTCCGCCGTGGTCGCCTCGGTCAGCCCGTGCAGCGAGGTGGGCGTCCAGTCCACGTGCACGCCGTGGAACCGGCACACCTGCTCGGCCACCCGGGTCGTGGTCACCGGCAGCGCCACCCGCCCGGCCCGGCGTTCCGCGGCGATCAGGTCCAGCACCACCAGCAGCGCCCGGTCGTCGCTGATCATCGCGCCCTTGTCGTCCACCAGCATGATCCGCTCGCCGACCTGGTCGAAGCGCACGCCGAACGCCGCACGGGACGAGGCGACCAGCTCGGACAGCCGCTGCATGCCCGCCCGGACCTGGGCCAGCCCCTGGGTCGGGGTGGCCTCGTCCAGCCGGTTGTTCACCACCAGCGCCTCGACCCCGAGGCGGCCGAGCAGGCTGGGCAGCACCAGCGACACGGTGCCGCCGGCGCAGTCCACCACGACCTTCAGCCCAGCCTCGCGCACCCCGGTCATGTCCACGCTGCGCGCCAGTTCCTGGGCGTACGACTCGACCACCCGGGACGGGTAGGTCAGCTCGGCGATCTCGCCCGGGAACGCCCGCCGGTACTCCTGCCGGGAGAACACCCGCTCCAGCTTGCGCGCGGCGGCCTGGGACAGCTCGGCGCCCCGGTCGTCCAGGAACACGATGTCGATCGACTGCGGGTCGCCCGACGTGGTGCGCAGCGCGATGCCGCCCGCGCACGAGCTGCGCGCGGTCTGGAACCTGGCCACCGGCAGCGGCTGGGCCTCCAGGTCGACCACGTTGATGGCACTGGCGTTAAGTGCGCATTGCACGGCCCGCTTGAGCGCCCGCGCCGCGCGGGACACGTCACGGGACGTGGTGACGACCGACCCCTTCCGGAGCGTGGTCGCGTAGGCGCTGGACAGCCGGACGCACAGCTCGGGCGTGATCTCGACATTGACCAGGCCGGACACCCCACGCGGGCCGAACAGGGTGCGCTGGCCGCGTGACTCCCAGATGACGCTGGTGTTGACCACCGCGCCCGCCTCGATGGTCTTGAACGGGTAGACCTTGACCCCGGCGGACAGGTAGGCCTCCGGCTCGATCACGCACTCGTCGCCGACCACCGCCCCTTCCTCGATGCGGCCGGACGGCATCACGTCGGTGTTCTTGCCGACGACGCAGCCGCGCAGGGTGACCCCCTGCCCGACGTACACGTTGTTGTGCACCACCGCCCGGTGCAGGAACGCGCCCTCCTTGACCACCACGTTGCTGCCCAGCACGGTGTACTCACGCAGCTCGGCGCCGGCCTCGACCTTGGCGTAGTCGCCGATGCACAGCGGCCCTGACAGCACCGCCTCCGGGTCCACCTCGGCCCCCTCGGCCACCCACACCCCGGGCGACACCTCGAACCCGTCGATCTCCGTGTTCACCCGGCCGGACAGCACGTCGGCCTGGGCCTTGAGGTAGCTCTCGTGGGTGCCCACGTCTTCCCAGTAGCCGTCGGCGATCCAGCCGAACAGCGGCGCGCCCCGGTCGAGCAGGGCCGGGAACACGTCACCGGACCAGTCCACCGACTCCCCCGGCGGGACCTCGGCCAGCACCTCGGGCTCCATCACGTAGATCCCGGTGTTGACGGTGTCCGAGAACACCTGCCCCCAGGTCGGCTTCTCCAGGAAGCGCTGGATCCGGCCGTCCTCGCCGACGATGATGATGCCGAACTCCAGCGGGTTGGGCACCCGGGTCAGCCCCACCGTGACCAGCGCCCCGGCCTCCTTGTGCGCCCGGACCATGGCGGTCAGGTCGATATCGGTCAGCGCGTCACCGGAGATGACCAGGAACGGCTCGTCGCGCAGCGCGTCCTCGGCGTTCTTCACGCTGCCCGCGGTGCCGAGCGGCGCCTCCTCGGTGGCGTACTGCAGGCGCATGCCCACGTCCTCGCCGTCCCCGAAGTAGTTGCGCACCAGCGAGGCCAGGAACTGCACGGTGACCACGGTCTCGTCGAAACCGTGCCGCTTGAGCAGCCGGAGCACGTGTTCCATGATCGGCTTGTTGCAGACGGGCAGCAGCGGCTTGGGCTGGTTGGCGGTCATCGGCCGCAGCCGGGTGCCTTCTCCCCCCGCCATCACGACGGCCTTCACCGGTGCCAGGTCTCCTTCCAGGTCATCCGTGCCGTCAGCCCATCCTCCCCGATGGCAGGCTGGGCCAGGCACTCGCTGCCGGGTGCCTCCATCATGACCGGCCAGTAACCGGCCGGCCACTACCGGTCTGGTTACCGCCTGGCCGGCCCCGGGTGAGCTGCCGGGCCTGCGCCAGATACAGTCCCGCCGCCCACCAGTACAGCGCGGTGCCCCACAGCCCGAACGCCCAGCCGGCCACTTTGGCCACCTCCGCGGCCGTGCCGCCATAGGTACCCAGCAGCAGCAGCGGGAACGCGTACAGCAGGCACAGCGTGGCCGCCTTGCCGACGAAGCTGACCTGGAGCGGCTCCCAGCCATGCGCCCGCAGCCGCAGCAGCGCCACCCCGAGCACCAGCTCCCGGCCGACCAGCACGCCGACCAGCCACCACGGGATGATGCCCCGGATGGCCAGCGTGATCAGCATGGCCCCGATGTACAGCCGGTCGGCGGTGGGGTCGAGCACCTGGCCCAGGCGGCTCTCCTGGTGCCAGGCCCGGGCGATCTTGCCGTCCAGCCAGTCGCTGGCCGCGGCCGCGCCCAGCAGACCCACCGCCCAGCCGTCCGCCTTCGGGCCGAGCACCAGCCAGACGAACACCGGGACGCCGGCCAGCCGGGCCATGCTGAGCAGGTTGGGCACGGTCCAGATCCGGTCCGGCAGCCTGCCGTCGGCCGGGTCGGGCACAGGCTCAGCCCGCTGGCCGCCGGCCGCCTCGGCGGCGGCATCCGGCGCGCTGCTGCCTGTGTCCAACGGAGCGGCCCCCTTGCTCGCGGTACCCACCCGCCGCCGACCCTACCTGGGGCGGGAATCCGCAGCGACCTGGGCTGCCTTGGTCATCAGGTACTGCTGCTCGCGGACGTTGCCGGCCCGGGCCGCGGCGGCCTGGAACCCGGCCCGGGCGCCGGCCTGGTCACCCGCCTGTTCCAGCAGGTGAGCCCGGACCGACAGGTACCGGTGATGCTCGCCGAGCTGGCCCGCCACGGTGTCCAGGATGGCCAGCCCGGCCGCCGGGCCGTCGGCCATGGCCGCCGCGGCGGCCCGGTTCAGCGTCACCATCGGGTTGCCGGTCATCCGCTCCAGGACCCGGTACAGGGCCTGGATCTCGGCCCAGCCGGTGTCCGCGGGCCGGGCCGCCTGGTCGTGCAGGGCGGCGATGGCCGCCTGCAGCTGGTACTCCCCGGTCGGCCCGTGCCGCAGCGCCTCGGTGACCAGCGTCAGGCCTTCGGTGATCAGGGCCCGGTCCCAGCGTCCGCGCTGCTGCTCGGCCAGCGGGATCAGCTCACCGCCGGGCCCGGTGCGGGCCGGCCTCCTGGCCTCGGTCAGCAGCATCAGGGCCAGCAGCCCGGTCACCTCGGGGTCGCCGGGCAGGCTGGCCCGCAGCATCCGGGCCAGCCGGATGGCCTCGCCGGACATGTCGGCGCGGGCCAGGTCGGGTCCGCTGCTGGTCGTGTAGCCCTCGTTGAACAGCAGGTAGAGCACGTGCAGCACGCATCGCAGCCGGCCGGCCTGCTGGTCCGGTCCCGGCAGCCGGAACGGCTCCCCGGCCGCCTTGAGGGTGGCCTTGGCCCGGCTGATCCGCTGGCCCATGGTCGCCTCAGGCAGCAGGAACGCGGCGGCGATCTCCCGGGTGGTCAGCCCGCCCACCGCGCGCAGCGTGAGCGGGATGGCCGAGCCCGGGGCCAGCGCCGGATGGCAGCACAGGTACATCAGGATGAGCGTGTCGTCCTGGCCGGGCGCCGGGCCCGGGTCAGTGAAGGGGGATGGGGAGGTGGGCGGGCAGGACGCGGCCAGCAGCTCGCGGCGCCGCCGGGCCTCGTCGCTGCGGTACTGGTCGGTCATCCGGCGGGCGGCCACCCGGATCAGCCAGCCCACCGGGTTGCCCGGCGTCCCCTCGGCCGGCCAGCTCAGCGCCGCGGCCAGCAGCGCCTCCTGGACCGCGTCCTCGGCGCTGGCGAAGTCCCCGTACCGCCGTGTGATCACCCCGAGGACCTGCGGCGCCAGCTCACGCAGCAGGTCCTCGGGGCTGGTCACGGTGTCTTCCTTTCGCCTCCGGCGCGCTGAGATCCGCCTCCTTCCCTCGTCGCTCGTCGCTCGTTCCTCGCTTCCTCGCTCCCCATCAGTCGGCGGCGCGCGCCTTTGGCGAAGGCTCAGAGCTCCGGGCCGGGAGCGGAAAGCACCTGGCGGACCTCGATGGGCTGGCGGATCGGCTGCCCGGCCGGGCCGGGCGCGGCCGAGACCTGGGCGGCGATCTCCATGGCCCGGCCGGCCGACTCCACGTCCACCAGCCGGTAGCCGGCCAGCAACTCCTTGGACTCCGGGTACGGGCCATCGGTGATCACCGGGGCGGTGACGCCGTCGGACACCACGAACCGGGCCTGCTCCGGCCCGGCCAGTCCCTGCGCGTCGACCAGCTCACCCCGGCTGGACAGCTCCTGGTTGAGCGCCTGCTGGAACTCGATGTGCGCCTTGATGTCCTGCGGGGCCCACTCGGTCATCGGCAGGCAGCCCGGCTCCACCGGCCCGTAGTTCTGCAGCAACATGAATCGCATGGCCCTATCCTCCCTGGTCGCAGCGCCCCTCGGAAGCGCTCTCAGGGTGATGCCGGAGCAGCCGGATGGTTTTCGACCGAGTGAGCCGGCTCAGATCGGGTAGGGGCCGCCCAACTGCACATGCCGATATTCCGACAGGAGCAGCCTCATGCTTACCTTGACCGACAGTGCTGTGACGGCCATCCGCAACCTGACCTCGCAGCCTGAACTGCCCGAGGACACTGGCCTGCGCATCATGGCCCAGCAGGAAGGGGGCCCGGCGTTCCAGGTGACGCTGGCCGAGAGCCCGGTGGCCGGCGACCAGGTGATCGAGACGTCCGGGGCCCGGGTCTTCCTGGAGCCCGACGCCGCGGTCGCGCTGGACGACAAGTCGCTGGACGCCCAGGTCGACGACCAGGGCACGGTCGCGTTCACGCTGGCCGACCAGGCCGTCTGAACCAGCCCAGCTAAAACCAGGCCGGTGGCCGGCCGGCCCGCGCTACCGCCTGCGGGCGGTCAGTGCTGGCCGGTCCACTCCGGCCCGAACGACGTCCAGCCGTCTTCCCAGCCCGCCAGCCGCCGCCGGTCCAGGTGGCGGCGGATCACCAGCACCACCACGACCAGCAGCGCGATCAGCAGCAGGACCGTGCCGATCGCGGCCAGCACCGCGCCGCTGGACAGCTGGCCCGGGTCGATCCGGGCGCCGGTCAGCCCGCCGGACCCGTCGGTCCACTCACGGAGCACCGTGCCCGCCTTGGTGCCCGCGCTGACCAGCACCGTCGCGATGTGCTTCACCCCGGCCGAATCGGCCCACCAGGCCGGCTCGGACACCAGGTAGGCCGAGGGGTTGGCCGGCCCGACCGGGGCCGGCGCGCTGTGCAGCAGATGCGCGGTGACCGGCCGCTGGGCCGCGGCCGCCACCCGGGCGGCATGCGCGGCGCCGATCCCGGCCCAGTGCCCGACGGTCAGCGCGGCCGCCGGGATGCCCGCCGCGAACAGCGCGAACAGCACCACCAGCAGCGCCCGTTCGAGCCGGTCCGCGCCGCGGCGCAGCGGGTTGCGGTCCGGCCAGATCCGCCACAGCAGCCGCCGGGCCCGGCCGACGCCCGGCGCCCCGGCCGACGCGGCCATCACGTGCCTGCGCTCCGCGGCCATCAGGCGCCCTGCCACAGCATGGCGATGCCCTGGCCGACGCCGATGCACATGCTGGCCGCGCCGCGGGCCGCGCCACGCCGGGTCAGCTCGTGCAGCAAGGTGGCCGTGATCCGCGCCCCTGAGCAGCCCAGCGGGTGACCGATGGCGATCGCCCCGCCGTTCACATTGACCCGCTCCGGGTCCAGCTTCAGCTCATCGCACACCGCCACGGCCTGGGCCGCGAACGCCTCGTTCACCTCGATGAGGTCAAGCGAGCCGGCGTCCCAGCCCGCCCGGCCCAGCACTTTTCCCAACGCCGGCACCGGGCCGATGCCCATGTAATCCGGATGCACGCCCGCCGCGGCGGTGCCCGCGTAGCGGGCCAGGGGGCTGGCCCCGGCGGCCGCCAGCGCCCGCTCGGACATCAGCAGCAGGCCGGCCGCACCGTCGTTGAGCGGCGAGGAGTTACCGCCGGTCACGGTGCCGCCGGTGCGGAACGCGGGCTTCTTGCCGGCCAGCTCGGCCAGCGTGAGGTCGGCCCGGATGCCTTCGTCCTGGCTGACCGGGCCGCCCGGCGCCTCGACCGGGACGAGTTCGGCGCCAAACCGGCCGGCCTGCTGGGCGGCGGCCGCCCGCTGGTGGCTGCGCAGCGCGAACTCGTCCTGGCGCTGGCGGCTGATGCCGTACCGCTCGGCCACGTTCTCCGCCGTCTCACCCAGGCTGATCGGGGGGTACAGCTCCTTCATCAGCGGGCTGACCAGCCGCCAGCCCAGCCGGGTGTCGGCCACGCCCGCCTCGCGCGGGAACGGGCCGTCGGCCCGAGGGAGCACGAACGGCGCCCGGGTCATCGACTCGGCCCCGCCCGCCAGGATGATGTCCGCTTCGCCCGCCGCGATGGCACGGGCCCCGCTGGCGATGGCCTCCATCCCGGAGCCGCACAGCCGGTTCACGGTCGCGCCGGGCACTTCGACCGGCAGGCCGGCCAGCAGCACGCCCATCCGGGCCACGTTCCGGTTGTCCTCGCCGGCCTGGTTGGCCGCGCCCCAGTACACGTCGTCGATCTGGCCTGGGTCCAGCCAGGCGTTGCGGGCTAGCAGCGCCGTGATCACCTCGGCGGTCAGGTGGTCCGGCCGTACCTGGGCTAGCGCGCCCTTGATCTTGCCGACCGGGGTACGGCATGCGTCTACCGCGAATACCGCCGTCATAGTGTGCCTCCTGCTGGGCCGCCGTAGCCTGCCCCGAGGCTACCCGCGGCTCATCCGGCCAGTTACCGCGCGCACCTGTTACCAGAACGTGATTTAGCGCACAAAGCCTTTAAGCACGGGGCCTTTAAGCACGGGGTCTTAACGCACAGGGCCTTGACGCACGGGGTCTCTTAGCTCACTGAGTCACGGCTGGGCCGCCGGCTGCCCGCCGCGGTCCATGGCGCGCGGACGGCCAGCCGGATGCCGCTGACCGAGCCGGCCAGCGCCAGCGCGGCCTGATAGCCGTCCGGCGCGGGCAGCGAGATCAGCGAGCAGCCGTGCGCCTCGGTCGCCGCCACCAGCCGTTCCGGGCCACCGGGCACGGCCGGGCCGACCGGCCCGTCCGGGCTGCCCAGCACGGGGAACGCGCCGATGCCGTGCCCGATGCCCTCGCCGCTGCACTTGAGCACCGCCTCGGCCCGCACCCACCAGCGCATGACCAGCTCGTGCCGGGCCTCTTCGTCCAGCGGGCGGCCCCACTCCGCGTCGGCCGCGTTCATGTCCGCGGACAGCGCGCACACGCAGCCGGTCGGCTGCTGTTCCACATCCACGCCGACCTGCTGGCCGGCCACCGCGATGACCACCGCGTCCCCGCTGTGCGCCAGCGAGAAGTGCAGCCCGTAGCCGAACGGCAGGGCCGGCCGCCCGTTCGGCTTGCCGCACCGGGGGCACGGCTCGCGGCGGAAGATCAGGCTGGACGGCGGGATGTCCACGTAGCCGGACAGCACCCGGCGCAGCATCACGTGGGCCGCGGTGTACCGGCGCCGGTCGGAGCGGAACGCGAACGACGCGGCCCGCTTGTGCTCTTCCAGGCTGAGCTCGGCCAGTTCCGGGCGGCCCACGGTGACCGTGCCGATATCCAGCCACCACACATCGGCGCAGCCGGCTGGCGGGACCGGGAGCATCAGGCCCCCCCGTTGACGGATCGGTCGGACACGATTTGGTCGGATACGACTCTGTCGCATACAAACGCGCTGAGTGTACCCAGCGTGGCGAGTGCGTCCAGATTGAGATCCTCGGCCGCCACATCCACCCCGAACCGCTGCCGGACCTGGCGCAGCAGCAGCGTCCCGGTCAGCGAGTCCAGGCCCACCCCGCCGCCGAACAGCGCGGTGTCCAGGGTGGTGGCGGCCAGCTCCGGGCGGCCGGTGGTGGCGGCCAGCAGCCGGCGCAGCTCACCGGCGACGTCGCCCACCCCGGCCTGGGCGCCGGGCCCCGGGCCGGTCATGCCTCACCCGGCACGGTCACCCAGTCCGGCAGGGCCGGCCGGGGCGCGCCCAGGTCGCTGCGGAACACGATGCGGCCAGACACGGGCCGGCCGGGGCTGGCCGCCTGGTCCGCAGCGGCACGGAAGCCCGCCCGGGCCAGCGCGAGCCGGAGCGGCACGCTGCGCTCGCTGACCGGGCAGGGCACCTGGACGGCGGCCGCGCCGTGCCCGGCCGCGCGGCCGGACAGCCAGGTCAGCAGGCTGTCGATCACGCCGCGGCCGATGGCACGGCAGGACATCATCAGCAGCGGCACGGTCCACTCCCGGTCCTGCCGGTTGATCACGCACCCGCCGACCAGCCCATCGTCGGCGAACCGGTCCCGCAGCCGCACCGTCATCACGTCGGTGTCCGGCGCGCCGAGCAGGGCGCGGAGCGACTCGGCCGGCAGGCCGTGGCCGGCCGAGTTGAACTGGCTGGTCCGCTCGGACAGCTCGTGCAGCCGTGGGACGTCGGCCGGGCCGGCCGCGGCGATGGTGACCTCGGTCTGGCAGGCGCGCAGGAAGTCCTCGTGCGTCCCGGCGAAAGCCTGCTCGGCCTGCTGCCGGCGGTGCCGCTGCCGGTACAGCCCGGCCCGGTGGCGGGCTTCCTCGGTCACGTCGGCCGGGCTGAACTCCGGCCAGCCCACGGCCTCCGCCGCGTCCTCCGGTGAGAGCACCCGGACCCCGGGCAGCGCCGCGCCGACCTCGGCCCGCTCGTACGGGTCGTCGTCCACGAACGCCAGCGTGTCCACGCTGATGTCCAGGCCGGCCGCGATCCGGGCCAGCGCCTCGGATTTGCGGCCCCAGCCGCACTCGGCCGCGACGAACACGCACCCGGTGGCCTGGGCCGCGTACTCGGCCGCCTCGGGCGGGTTGCGGGTGGCGATGGCGTGCACGATGCCGCGGCGGCCCAGTTCGGCGGCCACGCTGGCCAGCCCGGGATCGGCGGGCGGGCGGTCCGGCAGCGATTCCAGGTACGTGCCACGCAGCAGGGTGTTGTCCAGGTCCCAGACCACGCACTTGACCAGCCCGGCCGTGCTCATGACTGCTCCCGGCACAGGTCCCGTTTCTCCATGGTGATGTGCGTCGCCTCGAATCCGAACTTCCGGTACACGGCGCGCATGCCGAGGTTCCTGGCGTGCACCTTACCGGTGAGCTGAGTGAAACCGGCGTCGGCCGCCGCACTGAGCACAGCTGTCATCAAGATTTCAGCGACCTGTGCGCGCTGCGGTATGTCGGCTACAGCCAGTGAGCGGAAATTCCCGTACCGGGCGCCGGTCAGCGAGTTGGTCCGGCCCGACAACCAGGCCCAGCCGACCGGCACGGCCGGGTCGTCCGCGGCCGCCGCGACGATGGTGACCTCGCCCGGCTTGCCCAGCGCCCCGGCCACCCGCTTGCGGTGCAGCGCCGGGTCGGTGATGGCCTCGTCGCCGAACGAGATCTCGGCGATCTCCACCTCGAAACTGGCCAGCCGGTCGAGGTCGGCCTCGGTGGCCGGGCGGATCAGGTAGCCGGTCACTGGCGTTCGAGTCCCTGGTTCTCTAGTCCTGGGCGCTCCAGGGCCATCGGCCGGAACACGGTGCCCGCGCAGTCCGGGCAGCCCGCCGTCTTCAGCGCGCCGATGTGCGCCCACTGGGCGCCCGGGCCGACCAGGTGCACCGCGGCGCAGCCGGCGCACCGGTACGGGCGGGTGATCACCCGCCCGTCGGCGGTGTACAGCGGGCCGTCGTACCGGCCGCTGACCAGCGGGGCGGCCCCGGCCACGGTGCGCAGGTGGAACAGGTTGCTGGTGCTGCCCAGCACGCCCGCCCCCAGGTACTCGTTGAACCCCGGCAGCAGCGCCCGGACCGCCAGCCCGAGCCGCGCGATCAGCGCCTGGGTGCGCAGCGTCTCCTCCGGGCGGCGGGCCCCGAACGAGAAGAACACATGCTGGCCCGGATCGGTGGTCAGCGCGGCCACCGCCCGGGACAGGAACAGCTCGGCCCCGGCCACCGTGTACGGCGGGTCGGTGAACGCCACCTCGAACTGGCCGGCCAGCCGGGACGGCAGCGGGTCACGCAGGTCGTGCTGGCACAGCTCCACCTCGAACCCGGCGCCGGCCAGCTGGCCGCCGAGGAACGCGAGCAGGTCGGCGTCGGTGTCCAGCACGGTCAGCCGGCGGATACGGGCCGGGCTGCCGGGCAGCGCGCAGAACGCGGCCAGCGCCACCGAGGTCAGGTCGTCGTCGCCGAGCAGGATGATGGCCTTGCCGTCCACCGCCCCGGCCTCGTGCATCCGCAGCACCCGGCGGATCTTGGTGTCCACGGTGCAGTGCGTCTGGTCCAGGTCCAGCTTGGCCCCGGGGATGCCGGCCGACCGCTGCTCCAGCTCGGCGGCCAGCGCGCCGGCGGCGTCCGGGACGACCACACCGCGGCCGTCGCAGGCCGGGCAGCGCCCGGACAGCGCGCTGTGCCCGCCGCCCGGCCCGGGCGCGTGCAGCGCGGCCCGGCCCGCCTCGGTCAGCCGGACCGGCCGGCCCCGGTCCACCACGCCACGCTTGCGCAGCTCGTTGCAGACCGCGGTGACCAGCGGGATGGGCAGCTCGGCCAGGCGGCTCACCTCACGGGTGGCCACCGGCTCGCGGCGCGCGATCACGCGCATCACGTCCCTGACCCCCGACCGGCCCTCAGCCAGCCCGACCGCCGAGGCAACCTCGGTGACCACTGCGTCAACATCCATGCGGCACTGTTTCTGACTCGGCTGGGCCGGTGACAGGTACGGTATCCTCCCACATCATGCCGGGCAACGGAGCACTCAGCGCGCAGCCTGCCGCGGGCCCACCGCAGGCGCGGCCGGCCAAGGTGCTGCACGCCATCGACGCGGCCAGCTCACCGGCCACCCCCGTGACCGACCTGGCCCAGCTGACCAGCGCGGCGACCCGCGCGGTGGCCGCCGGGCAGGGTCATGTGCTGAGCACCAGCCACGTGGTGTTCCCCAACGGGGCCATCACGCTGGTGCTGATCCTGGCCGAATCGCACCTGAGCATCCACACCTGGCCGGAGGAGGACCTGGTCGCGGTGGACCTGTTCAGCTGCGGCGCGATCGACGCGGACCGGGTGATCAGCGAGCTGGCCCGGCTGCTGCGGCTGGACCGGATCACGGTCCGCGCCGTACCCCGCGGCCGGCCCGGCTGATACCCCTGGTCAGGCTGGCTGGGTCAGGCTGGCTGGCTCAGGCTGGCTGGGTCAGGCGGGCACGGCCAGGGACAGCGCGAACCGGTTCAGCGGGTCGGCCAGCCAGGAGCGAAGCTCGAAGCCCGCGGCGGCCAGTTCGGCCTCGACGCCAGCCCGGCGGAACTTGGCCGACACCTCGGTCCGCCACTGCTCGCCCGCCGCGAAGTGGACGGTGAGCCCGACGCCGGGTAGCTGCACCGTCTGTTCCTCGGCCGAGCGCAGCCTCATCTCGATCCATTCGTTCTCCGGGTCCCACACCGCCAGGTGATCGAACAGTTCCGCGTCGAAGTTCGCGCCCAGTTCGGTGTTGAGCACCGACAGCACGTTCTTGTTGAACGCCGCCGTCACCCCGGCCGAGTCGTCATAGGCGTCCAGCAGCACGGCCGGGTCCTTGACCAGGTCGGTGCCGAGCAGCAGCGCGTCACCCGGCTGCAGCCCGGCCCGCAGCCGGGCCAGGAACGCGGCCCGCTGGCCCGGCAGCAGGTTGCCGATGGTGCTGCCCAGGAACGCGACCAGCCGCGGCCCGTCCGTGCCGGGCAGGCCGAGGTGCTCTTCGAAATCGGAGACCACGGCCCGGACGCCCAGGCCCGGGTAGCTGGCCTGCACCCGGCGCGCGGCCGCGACCAGCGCGGTCTCGCTCACGTCCACCGGCACGTAGCTGCGCAGCGTGCCGGCCTGGCGCAGCGCGTCGAGCAGCAGCCGGGTCTTCTCCGACGAGCCGGAGCCCAGTTCCACCAGGACGGCGGCGCTGGTCGCGGCGGCGATGCCCGGCGCGGCCTCGAACAGGATGGACCGCTCGGTCCGGGTCGGGTAGTACTCCGGCAGCAGGGTGATCTTCTCGAACAGCGCGCTGCCCCGCTCGTCATAGAACCACTTGGGCGGCAGGTACTTGGGGCTGGCGGTGAGGCCGGCGCGCACGTCCGCGTGCAGCGCCTGAGCCAGGAAGCCGTCAGGCAGCATGCGGTCGATGTTCAGTTCGCTGCGGGTGTCGGTCACGGGTAGGGGATCCTTCCATCGTCCTCGTTGACTGTCTTCATCGCGCTAACTTCGGCCGCGCCCGGCCGGCCGGTGAGCACCGACCGGTCCGGCACGGTGATCCAGCCGGGCTCGTCGTCGCTGGGCTCGGAGCCCACGGTGAGCTGCCCTCCGGCCGCCCGGTAGCACAGCGTGTCCCCGGCCGCGGTGGCCGCGACCTCCTGGCCGTCGGTGAGCAGGAAGTTGAACCGGCCGGTGATCCCGTGCGCGTCCAGGTCCGCGATGGTGCCGGCCAGCGAGTCGGCCAGCCCGTCGCCGGCCCGCAGCCGGTGCAGCACCAGCGCCCAGGCCAGCGCCGAGTCGGTGCGCGCCTCGAGGTCGAGCAGTTCCACCGGCGGCAGCGTCGCGGCCAGGGCGCCAGTGGCCCGGGGCCAGTCGTTCAGCCTGCCGTTGTGGCTGAAGAGCCAGCGGTCAGCGGCGAACGGGGCGGCAGCGGCTTCCCCGGGGGCCGTCCCGTCGGTCGCGGAGCGGACCGCGGCCAGCAGCGCGCGGGTCCTGGTCACCCGGATGAGGTCGGCGAACGAGGCGTCGGCCCAGATCGGCCCGGCCCGCCGGTAGCGGGCCGGCACCGGGTCACCGGGGGCGTACCAGCCGATCCCGAAGCCGTCCACGTTCACCGTGCCATGCCGTTGCTGGCGCGGTGCCCAGGACTGACGGACCAGCCCGCAGGGCGGGTCGCTGAGCACCGCGGCCAGCGTGGCCGGCGGACCCAGATAGGCCAGGTGGCGGCACATACGGGCCGGTCACCTGCCTGCTGGTGGCATTGGCTGTGGTGCGCCGTCGCGGGCGGTGCGGAAGCCGGCGAAGATCTGCCGCCGGATCGGGTAGTCCCAGTTGCGGAACGTGCCCCGGCAGGCCACCGGGCCGACCGCGAACGAGCCGCCGCGCAGCACCTTGTAGTCCGGGCCGAAGAACACCTCCGAGTACTCCCGGTACGGCCAGGCGGCGAAGCCCGGGTAGGGCAGGAAGTCGCTGCTGGTCCACTCCCACACGTCGCCGATCAGCTGCCGGGCGCCGCACGGCGCCGCGCCCGCCGGGTAGCTGCCCGCCGCGGCCGGCTGCAGGTGCCGCTGGCCCAGGTTGGCCATCTCCGGCGTGGGGTCCTGGTCACCCCACGGGAACCGCCGGGACCGGCCGGTGGCCGGGTCGTACCGGGCCGCTTTCTCCCACTCGGCCTCGGTGGGCAGGCGGCGGCCCGCCCACCGGGCGTAGGCCTGCGCCTCGTGGCAGGACACGTGCATGACCGGCTCGGCGGGCGGCACCGGCTCGGTGACGCCGAACCGGCGGCGGACCCAGCCGGACCCCTCGCGGCGCCAGAACAGCGGCGCCTCCAGGCCGGCCTTCTGCCGGTGGGCCCAGCCGCCTGCCGTCCACCAGCGCGGGTCCGCGTACCCGCCGTCGGCGATGAACGCCTGGTAGGCGGCGTTGCTGACCGGCACGGTGTCGATGTAGAAGGACGGCAGGCTGACCTGGTGCGCGGGCCGCTCGTTGTCCAGCGCCCACGGCTCGGCCGAGGTGCCCATGGTGAACGGGCCGCCGGGCACCTCCACCTCGGCCGGCAGGTGCAGCGCGTCCGCGGGCGGCGGCCCTGGGGGCGCCGCGGTCAGCACGGCCGCGCCCTTCCGCAGCTGGTGGGTGGCCAGCATGGTCTCGTCGTGCTGCTGCTCGTGCTGGGCCACCATGCCGAACGCGAAGCCCTGGCTGACCAGCCGGGATCCGCTGAACGCGGCCGCATCGAGCACATCGAGCACCCGGCCGCGGACCTCGTGCGCGTAGGCCCGGGCCTCGGCCGGGGGCAGCAGCGGCAACGTGGGCCGCTCCACCCGCGGGTGCTCGAACGCGTCGTACAGCGGGTCGATCTCCGGGTGCAGCGGCTCCCGGCCCCCGACCGCGCGCAGCAGCCACAGCTCCTCCTGGTTGGCGATGTGCGCCAGGTCCCAGACCAGCGGGGACATCAGCGGGGAGTGCTGCTGCACCAGGTCGGCGTCGTCCACCGCGTCGGTCAGCAGCTGGGTGCGCTCCCGGGCGGTCAGCAGGTTGCCTGCGATCAGCTCGCGGAGCTGGCCGTCTCCGCCGCCCGCCGCCGGGCGGGTCGCGTCCGGGGTCGGCGTGGCTGTCATCTGTGCTCCTCCTGGTGGTCGGTGTCCTCGGGCAGCCTGATGTCGTGCAGGTAGCGGATGAAGTCCGCCGGGCTGTCTGCCCTGCCCGCCTCGTCGAGCAGGTCGGCGGCCGGGCACCGGCCGCGCAGCACATAACGGTTGATGTAGGCGGCCACCGCGTCGCGCACTTCGGCCGGCGCGCCCAGCCGGCCCAGCGCCTCGTCAGCCGCGGCGAAGCACTTGACGGCGGCCGCGGCCAGCTGCGGGTCTTCCAGCCCGAACCGGGCGGCGCGCAGCCACAGCTCGTCCGGGGTGCCGCACAGCGGCGCGGCGGCCGCCATCGCGGCCTCCGCCGCCACCGGGTCGTCGAGCAGCGCGGACACCACCGCGGTGGGCACGATCCAGCCGTCGCCGGGCTGCGCGTCGATGACCCGCAGCTCGAAGTGGCCCTGCGGCCGGACCGGCGGGAACAGGGTGGTCATGTGATACGTGAGGTCGTCGGCGGTCGGGCCAGGGCTGGCCGCGCCGCGGATCCAGTTGCGGAACGTCAGCCCGGACGGCGCGACCCACCGGGTGGACCCGGGCTCGCGCACGCACATCACCTGGGCGTCCAGCACGTAACGGGCCCACGCCGCCCGCGGGTCGCCGTCCTCGCGCCAGCCGTTCCCGTTGCCGTTGCTGAGCGGGGTAGGCACGGCGTTGGCCGGGGCGCGGGTGCGGCCCGGGTCGAGCCGGAACCAGACCGCCTGCCGGGTCGACTTCCAGCCGGACGGGCGGCCACCGCGGAACGGGGAGTTGGCGAACGCGGCCACCAGGACGGGGCCGAGCGCGTGCAGCAGGTGCCACCGCCAGCGGAAGCCCGCGGGCCCGCCGCAGTCCTCTCCCGCGTCCACGCACACCTGCACCGACGCGGTGCTGCACATCATCACGCGGCCCCACGGGCCGCTACGGTCGAAGAATTCCTCCATGGCCGCGTAGCGCGGCTGATCCAGCACACGCCGGGGCGGCCGGAGCGGGTCGAGGCCATGCCCCGCGAGGCTGAGCCCGGCCGGCGCGATGGCCTGCCGCACCGCGGCGAGGTCAGTGCGCGCGGCGGTCACGCAGCCGCCCAGGCCGGACGCGGGCGCGGAGCTGATCTCGACCTGGCCACCGGGTTCGGTAGTCAGCCGGCCACGGCCAGGGAGCGCTCCGGGCTGGTCCAGGCGGGCGAGGGCCCGCGCCACCCGCTGCTGATCGACGGGACGAGCCGGGTCGCGGCCGTCACAGACCAGCCACTCCAGCTCGACGCCGACCTGCCCGGGTGGGCCGGTCTTGAAGCAGATTCCATGGACCTGCTCTTCGGCCTGCCGCTCAGTCAGCGGCGGGCCAGCCAAGCGAGCATCATTGCCGCGCTCAGAGGTCATCTATGCGCCCCGTCCGGGCCGGGTTCGTGACCGGCCACGTTGTAGGAAACGAACTCCCTGCCGCTGCAATTCCGCTCGGAAATTCCACCCTGCCATACCCTGGTAACCCCAGCCCATGCGCCCCACGGGGAGGCCGCTTTGCCCGAGCTCGCGGTGGATATCGTCGTCGTTGGCATGGGCCCAGGCGGCGAGGACGCCGCCGAGCGGCTGGCGGCCGCGGGGCTGTCCGTGGCGGGCGTGGATGACCGGCTGGTCGGCGGCGAGTGCCCGTACTGGGGCTGCGTCCCGTCCAAGATGATGATCCGGGCGGCCAACCTGCTGGCCGAGGCCCGCCGCGTCCCGGGCCTGGCCGGGGCCGCGGCGGTGCGGCCGGACTGGGCGCCGGTGGCCCGGCGGATCCGGGTGGAAGCCACCGACGACTGGGACGACAAGGTGGCCGTGGACCGGTTCACCGGAAAGGGCGGCCTGTTCTTCCGCGGTCACGGCCGGCTCACCGCCCCGGCTGAGGTCACCGTGGGCCATCAGGTCCTGCGGGCCCGCCGCGGCATCGTGCTCAACCCGGGGACCGAGCCGCTCGTGCCGCCGATCGGCGGCCTGGCCGGCACCCCGTACTGGACCAACCGGGAGGCCATCGAGGCCACCGGGGTGCCCGGGTCGCTGGTGGTGCTGGGCGGCGGGCCGGTCGCGGTGGAGCTGAGCCAGGTGTTCTGCCGGTTCGGCGCCCGGGTGACCGTGCTGGAAGACCACCCGCGCCT
>Ga0335085_10003369_pt1 | contig 27795 bp, 29 predicted proteins | sample Lox_Sample_45_FD_206712 | JGI IMG/M metagenome (GOLD analysis project Ga0335085, IMG submission 206712) | Soil microbial communities from Loxahatchee National Wildlife Refuge, Florida, United States - Lox_Sample_4.5 | ecosystem: Environmental > Terrestrial > Soil > Wetlands | place: USA...
CGACGTGCGGCTCGAGCAGGCCGCTCGCGTGATCGTCCTCACGGGGCCGAACATGGCCGGGAAATCCACGTTGCTGCGACAGGTGGGGCTCGGCATCGTGCTCGCCCAGATGGGATCGTTTGTGCCGGCCCGCGCCGCGCGAGTGGGGGTGGTCGACCGCCTGTTCACGCGCGTCGGCGCCGCCGACAGTCTCGCGCGCGGCCAGTCGACGTTCATGGTCGAGATGAGTGAGACGAGCGCTATTCTGCATGGCGCGACCGGACGGAGTCTCGTCCTGCTCGATGAAATCGGCCGGGGAACGTCGACGTACGACGGTGTGGCGATCGCGTGGGCCGTTACCGAGCATCTCCACAACGCGGTCGGGTGCAAGACCATCTTCGCCACGCACTATCACGAGCTGACCCAGCTGACCGAAGAGCTGGCGCACGCCCGGAACTACAACGTGGCGGTGCGCGAAGTCGGGGATCAGGTCGTGTTCCTGCACCGTCTCGAGCCGGGCGGGGCGGATCGATCGTACGGGATTCACGTCGGCCGGTTGGCGGGCCTGCCGGCTCCCGTGGTGATTCGGGCGGCCCAGGTGCTTGCGTTACTCGAGGCCGGACACCACGTCGCGAGCCACCAGCCCCCCGTGCCACCCGATGCCCAGCAGCTCGGGCTGTTTTCCGGCGGCACTCATCCAGTTATGCTCGAGTTGAAGGATCTGGACGTGAACTCGCTGTCGCCGCTCGAGGCCCTGAATCGTCTGGCAGGATGGAAACGACAGCTCGAAGGCTCTGTATGAGGGCGCGGCACGCGGCCATTCTGCTCGTGGTCGCACTCGCCTGCCGCAAATCCGAGCCGGTGGAGCAGGCGCCGAGCCGTCCGGCCACGCCCGCCCCTCCCGACCAGGAGGCGCCCGTCGCCCTGAACGGCGATGCGCCGATTCAGTATCCACCGCGCCTGTACGACCAGAGAGTCGAAGGGGATGTCGTACTGCGGTTATTCGTGGATTCTACGGGCCACCTCGCACCGGACTCGTCGCGCGTAGCGGAATCGAGCGGCTATCCCGGGCTCGATTCCGCGGCGCTCGCGGGCGCCCAGAGGCTGCGCTTCGCGCCGGCCCGGCGGCGTGGAATTCCGGTAGGAGCGACGTTCCTGCAGCCAATCGAGTTCCGCCGCCCGCGTGGCCGTACGGGCCGCGCCGGGCAACCGGCCACGGCTGACGTCCCCGGCCCACCTCCGGGGCGACAAGACAGCACGCGGGCGGAGAGTACCAAAGCCGACAGCACCAAAGCCGACACCGCACATGCCGTCCCACGCTAAGCCATACGCCAACGTCCTCGAGACGATCGGGTGGACTCCGCTCATTCGTCTCAACAAGCTGACGCAGGGAATCCGCACGCCGGTGTACGCCAAGGCCGAGTTCTTCAACCCGGGAGGCTCGGTTAAGGATCGGATCGGCATCGCGATGATCGAGGCTGCAGAGCGCGCCGGACGCCTGAAGCCGGGAGGGCTGATCGTCGAGGCGACGTCGGGCAATACGGGCGTTGGCCTCGCGATCGCGGCCGCGGTGAAGGGATATCACTGCATCTTCACGATGCCGGACAAGATGTCACAGGAGAAAGCGCGGCTGTTGCGCGCGCTGGGCGCCGAAGTCATCATCACCCCGACGGCGGTTCCCCCCGATCATCCCGAGAATTACATCGTCAAGGGCCGAGCGATCGCGGCCGCGCATCCCAACGCAATCTTCGCGGATCAGCACTACAACCCGGTGAACCCCGAAGCGCACTACCGGACCACGGGCCCTGAGATCTGGGAACAAACCGAAGGCCGCGTAACGCATTTCGTCTGTTCCCCGGGAACCGGCGGCACGGTGAGCGGCGTGGGGCGGTTTCTCAAGGAGAAGAATCCCAAGATCCGCGTCATCGCCGGCGATCCTGTCGGATCGATTTACATGGCCTATGCGCAGACGGGTGAGCACGCGGAGGGGCATCCCTATAAGGTCGAAGGCATCGGGGGAGACAAGCTCCCGACGGCGCTCGACTGGCAGGTGATCGATGAATGGATCGCGGTGAGCGATAAAGACGCCATGCTCATTGCGCGCCGGCTTTCCCGCGAAGAGGGATTGTTCACCGGCGGCTCGACGGGGGTCAATCTCGTGAGCGCGCTCGAGGTGGCGCGCCGGGTCGACGATCCCAAAGCCCTGGTCGTCACCGTCCTGGCCGATACGGGCGAGCGATATCTATCGAAGGTGTACAACGACGAATGGCTGCGCGAAAATCAGATTCTCGATTCCGAGCGCACTACCGTCGGGCGGCTGGTGGGTGCCAAGGGCAATGGTGCGCCACCACTCATCCATGTGGCGCCGCAGGCCACGGTGCGGCAGGCCTTGAACCTCATGAGCACTTACAATGTCTCGCAGCTTCCCGTGCTTGACGGCGGCGACGGCGTCGGAGCCATCTCGGAACAGGCGCTGATGGCCAGAGCCCTCGAGCACCCCGGCACGCTCGATCGGCCCGTGGGAGAACTCATGGATCCCCCATTTCCGGTCGTCGATGCCGAACTGCCGGTGGATCGTCTCACCACGCTGCTCTCGCGTGAAACGCCTGCCGTGCTCGTGCGGCGTGACGGCGCCATCGCGGGAATCGTGACGCGCTACGATGTGCTGCATCAGCTCGCGGGGATTCGGTAATGCGTGTGACCGTGCTCACGGGAGGAGCTACTCCCGAGCGCACCGTGGCGTTCGCAGGCGCGGCCGAAATTGTCGCTGCACTGCGACGTCGCGGCCATCAGGTGTGCGTGGTCGATACGACGCAGGGCACCCTGTCCGAGGCCGAGGAAGCGCGCCTCTTCGGAGGCGGGAGCGCCATGGTGGGACGCGAAGCGCCGGAGACGGGCGACCTGGTCGCGCGGGAACAAAACATGCTCTCCAGTGGCTTGGCCGGGCTCCCCGCGGTGCGGGATGCCGAGGTGCTGTTTCTCTCGGTACACGGCGGACGTGGCGAAGGGGGAACATTGCAGGCCGTCCTCGATGTCATCGGCGTGCCGTACACGGGGTCGGGCCCGATCGGCAGCGCGCTGGCGATGGACAAGGACCTGGCAAAGCGGCTGTTCCGCGCGAGCGGCGTGCCGGTGCCCGCATGGTTCATGGCGCCGGTTGGTGCGGAGGACATCACCACCGCGCTCGGCTGGCCGGTGATCATCAAGCCGTCGAAGGGTGGCTCAACCGTAGGGCTGTCGCTCGTGAAAGACGCAAACCGCCTGGACGATGCCGTGCGGCTGGCAGCCCGCTACGATGACGAAATCATGGCGGAACAATTCATTCCGGGCCGCGAGCTGACCGTTGGCGTGCTGGGCGACGTGCCGCTGCCGGTAGGAGAAATCGTTCCAAAGCACGAGATATTCGACTACGAGTGCAAGTACACGCCCGGCATGTCGCAGGAAATTTTCCCCGCTCCACTCGAGCCCCGCGTCGCGCGCCAAGTTCAGGAGCTCGCGCTCGAGGCGCATCGCGCGCTCAAGTTGGGTGGCTACTCCCGTATCGACTTCCGTCTCAGCCCCGACGACGACATCTTTTGCCTGGAAGCGAATACGCTTCCCGGCATGACACGCATGAGCCTCCTCCCGCAAGCGGCCCGCGCCGCGGGGATCGAGTTTCCGGAGCTATGCGAGCGTATCGTAAAGCTCGCACGGAACCCGGAAGGCGTGCGCGGGGGATAACCCACCGATGGAATCGCAGCGCACATTTGGCTTGAGCCCCTGGGTTCGGCGCCTGCTCGTCGCCAATCTCGTGGCCTTCTTGTGCCAGAAGACCATACTCGTCGATCCGCGGTTTCAGCAGGTGCTCGAGTTCGATCCGCTGTCCGCGCTGTCGCGTCCGTGGACGTTCATCACGTACATGTTCCTCCACTCGGGCCTCTTGCACCTGGCGTTCAATCTGCTGGCGCTGTTCATGTTCGGACCGCCGGTGGAAGAGCGCATGGGCGGCCGGCGCTTCATCCTGTATTACTTCCTGTGCGGGCTCGGGGGCGCGGCGCTGTCATTCGCCTTGATGCAGCTCAAGCCGGTCGGCCCGATCGTGGGAGCCTCGGCCGCGGTCTACGGCGTGCTGCTCGCATTTGCCTGGTACTGGCCGGATCAGCCGATCTACATCTTCCCATTCCCCGCTCCGATTCGCGCGAAATGGCTCGTCACGTTCGCCGTGGGGATTTCGTTCCTGCTCGCGTTGCTCACGCTGTCCGATGGGGTGGCGTACCTCGCCCACCTCGGCGGGTTCGGGGCCGGATTTCTCTACCTGAAGTCGTCCGCCTGGTGGCTGGCACGCGCCGAGCGGCGGCTGCGGCGGACGCCGGAGGCGAGCGTGGTCGTGCAGTCGGCGCGCGTCGCCGGTGGCGGATCGAATGAACCCCCCAAACGCCCGCGGCCTCCGGCGCGGGATGCCGCACAAGCCGAGATCGACCGCGTGCTCGACAAGATCTCGGCTCGCGGCATCGACAGCCTCACCCCCGCCGAGCGGCGGTTCTTGAGTGAAATGAGCCGGAAGATGCGCGACCGGCCCTAAGCGAGACCTGCGGCACCCGGTGCGGCTTGTTTCGGGCCGCGCTGCTTCCCAAATTGGACGCCGTTCCGGCGCCCATGCTCATCAATCTGGTTCCAGAGTTCCAGGCCGTACTCGCCTCGCCTGATCCCGTCGCGGCGTACGGGCGCTACTTCGAACGCCACCACGCGATCCTCTCGAGTTATTGGCGCAACTACGTCATCGATCCCGGGTCCGCTCAGGCTGAATCCGTGATCGCCGCGACGGTCCGGGCAGCGCGCGGCGATTTGCTCGAATTACTGGCGGACGTGGATGTGGCGCGAATCGCCGAAGAGGGGCTGGAACGGGCACTCGAGCGCTGCGAGGCGGACTGCCCGGTCGATGTGTATCTGATGGTCGGTGTGGGAGCGGCGAACGCGGGCGAGCTCGTAGTCGGGGGCCGGGGAGCCGCCTTTGTGTGCCTCGAACATTTCACCGGTCGCGCCAATCCGGAGACGTATGGAATGGGCCTCGCCCCCCATCTGCTCCCCCTCTGGATCGCGCACGAAGTGGCCCACGCGGTACGCTACACTTCCCGTACGAGCCGCGCTGATCTGAGGCGGCTCGTGGCCGAATCGGGCGCGTACGACTACTGGGAGACGGGCAGCCGCGCGACGTTACGCGAGCTGCTCGTGAACGAGGGCCTCGCGGTCGCGGCCGCCCAGGCGGTCGCTCCGGGGTTCGAGCCGTGGGAATACTTTGGTTTTACGCGGCGCCAGTACCGCCGCTGCCGCGAGCTGGACGCGTTTCTGCGCCGGGTGATGCGGCCACTGCTCGACGAGCGCGGGCTGGGCCTGAGGCTGCGATTTCTCTCCGGCGGCACGCGCACAGCGGCCCGAGTCATCGAAGGGAAGGTGTTGCCGGAACGGGCGGGTTATTATTTCGGCCTGCGATTGGTCGAGTCGTACATCGCCGCCGAGGGAATCGCGGCCGCGGTCCGCGCCACGGCGGGCGATTTCCAGAATGCCGATGACCGGCTGCTCGGTGCACAGACGGCGTGAAATCCAAAGGGCGGAGCGTAAAGACACCGCCGGACATGGAGCGTCGTAGCAACCGTCCGCTTCGTGAGGTGCTCGAGGAACTGCTGCAGCACGCGCGGGAGGTCGCGCGCCGCGCGCGAGTCATGACCCCCGCCGAGCTCGAATACTCCCAACAGCGACTCGACTGGCTCGCGGACGAGGTGTGGCGCGTCGCGACGGGTGGTGAACCGCCGCCGTAACGGCCGTTTTTCCCCACCTTGACACCCCGGAAAACGCCCGGCACGTTAGCGATTCCAGCAACGGTTACCTAGAGCTACCCGCCTCTGCGGGACCGCGTGGCCTCGGATGATCGCGCCAGCCGCGCCGCTCCGATACCGCTTCGACGAGGACCACTTCCGGATCGGGAGGAGTTATGGCAGCAGATTTCTTCATCGGCGAATCACTGGTTGGCGATGGCAATGAAGTCGCGCACATCGACTTGATCATCGGCTCGAAGCAAGGGCACGCCGGCCAAGCCTTCGTCAATGCGCTCTCGAGAAACACCGACGGATTTACCACGCTGCTGGCGGTCGTTACGCCCAACCTCCCCGCCAAGCCTGACACGCTGCTGTTCAACAAGGTGACGATCAAGAACGCCGGCCAAGCCGTGCAAATGTTCGGGCCGGCGCAGGCCGCCGTCGCCCGTGCCGTCGTCGACAGCGTGGCGTCGGGCGTCATCCCGCGTGACAAGGCCGACGACTACTGCATCCTCGTCGGCGTGTTCATCCACTGGCAGGCGAAGGACGACAAGAAGATCTTCAAGTTCAATTATCAGGCGACGAAGGAATCGATTGAACGCGCCCTGCGCGGCCAGCCGAAGCTCGACGCGGTCATCTCGGGCGCCAAGACCGCCACGCATCCGTTCGCGGGCGGGGCAGACAAGGCCTGATCGCACCTCGACCGGGGCACCACCGGGTGGGGGCGGGTAAGCGCGCTCCCACCCGGTAGCCGTTCATGCGCAAACTGCTGCTACAGCTCGACAGCTCGCGGCTGCCGAGTGTATTCGATCGCGTCGTGGCCCACGACGCCGGTGCCGAAGACGTCATGAGCTATGGCGGCGTCGTCGAAGCCGACGTTCGCGATCTGATCCATGGCTGCATTTTCACCCGAGGCCCCAAGGACCTGAAGAACACCGCCGTGTTCATCGGCGGGGCGGACATGACGGCCGGCGAAGGCCTGCTGCGCGCCGCCCGGAAGGCGTTTTTCGGTCCATTTTCCGTATCGCTCATGCTCGATTCGAATGGATCGAACACGACGGCCGTGGCTGCGGTCGTGAAACTCCTCGAAGCGGCGGGCGAGGTGCGCGGTGCCCGTGTGGTGGTCGTCGCGGGAACCGGACCCGTCGGTCTGCGCGCGGCCGGCCTGTTCGCCAAGCAGGGCGCGGATGTCCTGATCACGTCACGATCGGCCGACAGCGGCGCGCGCGCCGAACGGACAGTCACCCAGCGATTCGGCGGTTCCGTGCGCGCCCGAGCCGTCGTGAGCTCGGCTGAGATCGGGCAGGCCATCGAAGCTGCCGCCGTCGTGCTGAATGCCGGGCCCGCGGGGGTCCCGCTGGTGCCGCACGCGGCCTGGGCCGGTCGGGCCGGCTTGCGCGTGATCGCCGACGTGAACGCGGTTCCGCCCCTCGGCGTCGAAGGCGTCGAGCCGAACGACGACGGCCAGGTGAAGGATGGGGTACGGTGCTTCGGCGCGCTCGCGATCGGCAGCTTCAAGATGAAGCTGCATCGGGCGTGCATCGCCCGACTGTTCGAGCGCAATGACCTCGTGCTCGATGCGGAGTCGATCGCCGAGCTGGCGCGAGATCTCGGGAAGCACCGCTCGTAATCCCATGCCCCGTGTCATCGGGATCGACCCGGGGACGAAGAGCATCGACGTCTGCGGGCTCGATGATGGACGAGTGTTCCTGGACCGGAGTTTCCCGACTGCGGAAGCGGTGCAAGATCCACAGGTGTTGCTCAGGCTGCTGCACGACGCCGGACCAGTGGACCTCGTGGCGGGGCCGTCCGGATACGGATTGCCGCTCGTCCGCGGATCGGCGGTGACGGAGGACGAGCTGCGACTCGCCTTTCTCGCCGCCCCCGGGGAGGCCGGAGAGGGGGGGATTGGCGGTATCCGCGGTCTGGCGCGCACCCTCGCCCGTTCGGCGCTGCCGCTCGTGTTCACGCCCGGCGTCATTCACCTCGCGTCGGTTCCGGCACATCGCAAGGTCAACCGCATCGACATGGGTACGGCCGACAAGGTGGGCGCGGCCGCCGTGGCGATTGTCGATGCGTGTCGACGGGCGGGATCCGATCCGGGTGCGGTGTCGCTCGTGCTCGTGGAGCTGGGCGGCGCGTTCACGGCGGTCTTGGCTGTCCGCGAAGGCCGCATCGTCGACGGGATCGGGGGCTCAGCGGGGCCGCTCGGGTTCCAGGCCGCCGGCGCGCTCGACGGTGAGGTCGCGTTTCTCGCAGGCGAAATTCCCAAACGCATGCTGTTCGGCGGCGGCGCGAGCACCGTCGCGGGCTGGGGCAGGGGCGTCGGGCCCGAGCGGTTCGAGTCGGCGGTGAGCCCGAGCGAGCTGCTCGCGCTCGACGCGTTGCTCGATCAGACCGTGAAGGCGGCGGTGGCGATGGCGGTCTCGGTGGGACAGCCGTGCGAGTTCGTGCTGTCGGGCCGACTCGCGCGTGTGCCGCGCGTCGTGGCTGCTCTGGTTGCGCGACTCCAGCCCTTTGGATCGGCGCGCCTGCTCGAAGGTTTCGCCGGGGCGAAGGAAGCAGCTCAGGGAGCGGCCTTGCTCGCGGATGGCCTGGCCGGTGGCGCGCACCAGGCGCTCGTTGACCGGCTGGGGATCCGGGAGGCGAAGGGGACCGTCCTCGATCATTTGTACGTCATTCCCGTTGTTACCGCACGTCAGCGGCTCGGGCTCGGCTGAATGGCGCGCCGGCCGACGGTGCTCATTGCGGGAATCTCCACGCGCGGCCTGGTCGACTCGGCTACTCGCGCGGGCTGGGATGTCGCGGCGATCGACGGCTTCGCGGACCTGGATCTCGCAGAGCGCGCGACGCACGTCGTGCGCGCGCGGGCGCCTGGAGCGCGCTTCTCGGCCCACCGGGCCGCACTGCTCGCGCAGGGCATCGCGGCAAATTTGGTTGCCTACTCGGCGCCGTTCGAGAACCACCCCGCGGCAGTGGAGCGCCTGGCGGTGAACCGAACCTTGTTGGGCAACTCACCCGACACACTCCGAGCGGCGCGCGATCCGGTGCAGTTGAGCCGCACGCTGCGGCGCCTGGGACTCCCCGCGCTGCGCGTGCGCACGACTCCACCCGTCCATGGCGATGTGCGCTGGCTTGTGAAGCCACGCCGGTCGGGCGGCGGGCATGGAATCGCGTTCTGGAATTCGCGGGGCGATCGGTCGAGCCACGCCCCGGGGACGTATTACCAGGAGTACGTCGCCGGAGAACCGGGGTCGCTGCTCTTCGCGGCGGACGGCGAACGAGCCGTACTGCTCGGAATGACACGACTGCTCGCGGGCGATCGAGCCTTCGGCGCCGCTCCGTACCGCTACTCGGGAAACATCGTTTGCTCCGAAGCCCAGAGCGTGGCGCGCGTGGAGGCGGGCCGGAACCTCGTGGATTGCATAACGCGCGAATTTGGCCTGGTGGGAGTGAATGGCATCGACGTCATGTGGCGAGGCAGCGTTCCGTACGCCCTCGAGATAAATCCGCGCTATACGGCGGCCATGGAGCTCCTGGAACGGTCGCTCGGCGTTGCCGTGTTCTCGATTCACGTCGCTGCCTGCTCGGGCACCCTCCCCCGGCGGGTGCGGCGCACCATGCTCGGAGCCTCGGGGAAAGGCGTCGTCTACGCGCGTGAGTCCGTGATGATCGGTGACACCACCATGTGGCTTCGAGACCCCACGGTTCGCGACATCCCGGCGCCGTTCTCCCGCTTTTCGCGCGGCGACCCGATTTGCACCGTATTCGCCCATGCGTCCACGCTCTGCCGCTGCCACGAAGCGCTCGTCTCGCGCGCGCGACAGGTGTATCGCGAGCTCACGACCGCGGGCCGAAAGCGTCGACTCGCATGAACGCGGTGCACGAGCACGTCACGTGTCTCGGCTGCGGCTTGAGCTGCGACGATCTCACCGTCACCACCGAGAACGGCCGGATTACGGACGTGCGGAACGGCTGCGATCTCGGTCGCACCTGGTTCGGCACCGGCGTCGTGCCGGACGAGGTGCGCTCGCGCGACCAACCCGTCACACTCGAGCGCGCGCTCGCCGATGCTGCCCAGCTGCTGGGCAGCGCGCGCCGGCCGCTCGTGTATCTCGCGCCGGAGCTGAGCGTGGACGCGCAGCGGACCGCGGTCGCGATCGCCGATCGGCTCCGGGCTGTGCTCGACAGCAGCACTTCGCTCGCGGCGGAGCAGGTGCTGGCGTCGCAGCGGCGGGGCAGGATCGGCGCCACGCTGGGCGAGATCCGGCGTCACGCGGACCTGATCGCGTTCTGGGGCGTCGATCCAACCGAGCACTGGCCCCGTTACGTGGCGCGGGTTGTGAATCCCGACAACGTGCCGACCCTCGTGGCGGTTGACGTTGGCAGCCGCCGCGGGCTCTCGCTTGCTGGGGTGCGATTCAGCATCGAGCGAGATCTCGAAGTGGCGGCCTTGGGAGTGCTGCGAGCCGCCGTCCTTGGGCGCGCGCCGCTCGTGCCGGATCAGCTCAGGCCATTCGTGGACCTCGCCCAGCGGATGTTACGCGCCACCTACGTGGTTCTGGTCCACGACAACGAATCGAGCGAGTCGAGCCGCGATCCCGATCGCTCCGAGGCACTCATCGCGCTTGCCCAGGCCCTGAACGGCCCGACGCGGGCCGCCCTCTCATCGCTCACGGCGGGGGGAAATCGATCCGGCGCCGCTCAGGTGCTTGCCTGGCAGACGGGTTTTCCGATGGCGGTCGACTTCGGGTCTGGCAGTCCGGAATATCGGCCCGACGAGATTGTCGACGGCCAGGGTTGGGACCGGGAGCTTGATGCCCTGCTGATCGCTGGCGATCCGGGTTCACTTCCGCCCAAGCTTGTCGCCGTGCTGAGCTCGATGCCCACGGTCTTCATTGGGCCGCGGGCGAGTGCGGCACGAGTGAAACCCACGGTGGTGGTGGACACTGGCGTGCCGGGAATTCATGAAGCCGGGATGGCCTTCCGGATGGACGATGTTCCGTTGCCGCTCACAGCCGTGCTCGCAGGCAGCCCTCGTTCCGCAACAGGCGTCCTCGGCGCATTGCTCGAGCGCCTGGGCACATGAGGTGAGCGTGGCACTCCGGATCGCGGGGGGGACGGTCTACGATCCTGCCAACGGCATCGACGGCTCAGTGCGGGACGTTTGTATCGAGAACGGCGAGATCGTCGCCCAGGTCGCGGCCGGTGCTCCCACGCTCGATGCTCGAGGTATGGTGGTCATGCCCGGCGGTGTGGATATCCACGCGCACATCGCGGGGGCGACCGTCAATCACGGACGCCGGCTCCTGCCCGAAGAACACGCGGCGGATCGGGAGCGTCGACCGTTGAGCGAGGGGCGTTCCGGAACCGGGGGAACGCTGCCCAGCACGTTCACGACGGGATATCGCTACGCCGGGCTGGGCTATACGACGGTCATGGAAGCGGCTGTGGCGCCAATCGCCGCCCGGCAGGCCCACGCGGAGCTCGACGATACGCCGATTGTCGATGCGGGCTGCTTCCTGCTCATGGGCAACAACGAATACCTGCTCGACCGCATCAACGAAGGCGACACTGCCGTCACGCAGGACTTCGCGGCCTGGCTATTGGGAGCGGGTGGTGGATACGCGATCAAGATCGTGAACCCAGGAGGGCTGGCGGCGTGGAAGAGCGGGCAACGGAACGTCACCGGCATCGATGATCCCGTCGGCTCGAGCCGCGTCACGCCTCGCAAGATTCTCGAAACTCTCGCTGCGGCGGCACACGGCCTCACGCTGCCGCATCCGGTCCACATTCACTGCAACAATCTCGGCCGACCCGGAAATGCCGCGACCACGCTCGAGACGATGCGCGCCCTGGATGGCCGGCGCGCGCACTACACTCATCTCCAGTTTCACAGCTACGGCGAGGGATGGAAGTCCCGGGCCCGCGAGCTGATCGAGTACGTCAATGATCACGCGGAGGTGAGCGTCGACGTGGGCCAGGTGATGTTCGGGCCCGCCACGACGCTCACCGCCGATGCTCCCGTGGAATATCTGCTGCATGCAAGCACCGGACGAAAATGGACCAACATCGATCTCGAGCTCGAGACCGGATGCGGCATCGTTCCCTACTCGTATCGCGAGCGAGCGGCAGTTGCGGCGCTGCAGTGGGCCGTGGGGCTCGAGCTCTTCCTGCTCGCTCGAGATCCATGGCGGGTCGTGCTCTCGACCGACCACCCAAACGGGGCTTCGTTTCGCTCGTATCCGGAACTGATTCGCCTCCTGATGGACCGGGCGTACCGCGATGATCAGCTAAAACGGGTGAACCAGAAACTGCTCGGAGGTGGCGCGCTGCTCGATGGGCTCAGCCGCGAATACTCGCTCGCCGAAATTGCGATCATCACTCGCGCGGCTCCGGCGCGCCTGCTGGGCCTGCGCCGCAAGGGACACCTGGGTGTGGGTGCCGATGCCGACGTGACCATCTACACGAGCGAGGCGGATAGGTCCCGCATGTTCGCAACGCCGCGATACGTGCTCAAGGGTGGTACCGTGGTCGTTTCGGAAGGCGCGCTGGTGCGCGCTCCGCGAGGCCGCCGCCTGCACGTTCGGCCGGCGTACGACACTCGCGTGCTGCCCGGTGTGAAACGCCACTTCGAGCAGTTCGCCACCGTGGCGTTCGAGAACTACCCGGTACGCTCGATTCCCGACGCCCCCCTCGGCTCCTGACATGCGACTCAACGGGGTCTTGATCGAGGACACGTTCGCCGAGGCGTTCACGATGCGCGCCTCGCGCGTGGTGATCACCGCCAAGACGGAGCGCTGGGCCCGCGAGGCGGCTGTGAAGCTCACCGGCTTTGCCACCTCGGTCATTGGTTGCAAATGCGAGGCGGGAATCGAACGCGCCGTCGGAACGGAAGCGACTCCGGATGGGCGGCCGGGAATCAGCGTGCTGTTGCTTACCATGGACAAGGAGAGTCTGCCCACGAGACTCATCGAGCGGCTGGGGCAAACGGTGCTCACCTGCCCGACGACGGCGTGCTTCGATGGGCTGCCCACGGCTCCGGACCGACTTGGCGTCGGGAAAGCGCTGCGCGTATTCGGCGACGGGTTCCAGGCGAGCAAAGTGATCGCGGGGCGCCGCTACTGGCGTATTCCCGTCATGGAAGGCGAGTTCCTGATAGACGAGACGTTCGGAATGCAGAAGGCAGTCGGCGGCGGCAACTTTCTCATTCTGGCGCGCGATGCGGACGCGGCACTCGCGGCCGCCGAGGCGGCGGTGCTGGCGATCGAGCCGCTGCCCGGCGTGATTCTGCCCTTCCCGGGCGGAATCGTGCGCAGCGGTAGCAAGGTTGGATCGCGACGCTACAAGAAGATGATCGCGACCACGAATGACGCCTTCTCGCCCACACTGCGACCCCTCACGGCGAGCGCCCTCCCGGAAGGGATCGGTGCCGTGCTCGAAATCGTGCTCGATGGTCTGGACGGCGGGGCGATTCAGGAAGCGATGCGGGCCGGGATCCGCGCGGCATGTGGGACAGGAGATGCGGGACGCGTCATCTCGATTTCCGCGGGCAATTACGGCGGCAAGCTCGGGCCCCATCATTTCCCGCTGCGTTCGATCATGGCGAGCCAATGAGCGATCGCATCGTGCTCACGTTACGCCAGCCGCTGACAAGCGCCCTTGATGCCTCGCGCATCGCGGCGGATCGCCTGGCCGATCGCACGAGCGCCGAAATCGCGGCTCTCCCATTGCGCTACGACGGACAGCCAATGCCGCTGGGTGAGCTGTTTCGCGTGGAGGGCGAACGCTCGCAGCATCTCGTCCTCGAAGGTGACCTCGAGCGCGCCGCGGGAATCGCGACTGCCCAGGCGCGCGGGACGCTCGTCATCGAGGGTTCGGTGGGGCCTGACCTGGCGGCGGGGCTGATGGGAGGGAGTGTCCTGGTCCAAGGCAGTGTGGGACCGAATGCGGCCGGTGCACTGCCTGGAGCGTCGCGTGGCGTGACCGGAGGCGAGGTCGTGATCCGCGGCGGTGCGGGAGCGGGGGCGGCGGCCCGCATGCGCCGGGGCATCGTGGTCGTGATGGGCGCTGCGGCGGCGGGCGCGGGGCGAGGCATGATCGCCGGTACGCTCCTGATCGGCGGCAGGGCGGCGCCGCCCGTTGGGCGGTTCCTGAAGCGCGGCTCGATCATCGTCCTGGGCGGTGTGGAGTCGGACCCGCTGTTTCCCTATGCCTGCACGTACCGCCCGCCTCATGTGCGGGTCCTGCTGCGCCATCTGCGCGCGACCTATGACCTCTCGCTCACAAGCGAGCACATCGGCGGATCGTATCGTCGCTACTGCGGGGACATGGCGGAGCTCGGACGTGGCGAGATCCTCGCGTGGAGCGCCGCGTGACGACATTGCAGGTGAACGAACGCTCCGCCGCGATTGCCGATCGTCTGGAGCAGCGCGCGGATGTCGCGCGCGTCGCCGTTCACCGGCTCGGCAACGGATGCCGGCTGATCGATGCTGGAATCGACGTTCCGGGCGGGTACGAGGCAGGTCTGGCGCTCGCGGAAATCTGCATGGGCGGGTTGGGTCGAATCGCGTACACGTCCCTCGCCATCGCCGGCGACCAGTGGCCGGGGGTGGTCGTCACGACCGATCATCCGGCGGTGGCGTGCATGGCCTCTCAGTATGCCGGCTGGGTCGTTCAGATCGACAAGTATTTCGCGATGGGCTCGGGACCGCTGCGAGCGCATGCTCGGGTCGAAGGCGAGCTGTTTCGAAAATTGGGCTACGGCGAGCAGGCGCAGCGTGGCGTCCTGGTGCTCGAGACCCGCACCCTGCCCACCGATGCAGTCGTTTCCTGGGTGGGGGAGAAAGCGAGGCTCGCGCCCGCGAGTCTCACACTCGTCGTCGCCCCGACGGCGAGTATCGCTGGCGGGGTGCAGATCTCCGCGCGCGTGCTCGAAACCGGGCTGCACAAGCTCGATGCGCTGGGATTCGACGTCACACGCATCATGGCTGCCGCGGGGACGGCGCCGCTTGCTCCAGTCGCGAAGAACGACCTCCGGGCCATCGGCAGGACCAACGACTGCATCCTCTACGGAGGACAGGCGCACTATCTGGTGCGCGCAAGCGACGCGGAGCTCGAAGCAATCACTCCACGGCTACCAGCGGTAGCGTCCGCGGACTACGGCACACCGTTTTATGAGACGTTCCAGCGCTACAACGGTGACTTCTACAAGATCGACCCGCTGCTGTTCAGTCCGGCCGAGGTCTGGCTCACGAGCACGGAATCGGGGAAGACGCACCACGCGGGCCGGCTCGACCCCGACATGCTGCGGGCCTCGCTCCGGGAATCCTGACGATGCGCGTGCCGATTCTCGCCGCTCGGACCGGGTGGCACACGGCGCAGCTGTGTCGCGCGTTGAGCGAACGCGGGCACGAGGGGCGGGTGGTCGCGTATGAGGGTCTGGTGGCGCGGCTTGGCGGGGGAACAGGGGCGGGCGAAGCGGGGAAGGGACAACCCGGCCTGTGGTCGTGCGATGAGAACCTCGACGCCGCCGGCGCGGTGCTCGCCCGCATCATCCCGGCGGGCTCACTCGAGCAGATCATCTATCGCGTGGACGCACTCCATCGCCTGGAAGAACGTGGCGTGGTCGTGCTCAACCCACCGCGCGCAATCGAGCGCACGGTGGACAAGTTCTGGACCTCGACGCTGCTCGAGCGGGCCGGAATTCCGGTGCCGGAAACCGTGGTGTGTGAACGGGCGGAAGACGCTGTGCGAGCATGTCGCGGCATGGGCGACGTGATCGTGAAGCCGTTGTTCGGCTCGATGGGGTTGGGCATGGTTCGCGTGAGTGACGAGGAAATCGCGTTCCGTGTGTGCCGGGCGCTCGACGCGATTCGCGCGGTATATTACGTCCAACGCGCCATCGATCATGCCGGGTGCGACATACGCGCGTTCGTGGTGGGCGATCGAGTAATCGCGGCGGTGGAGCGACGCGCCGAGGGCGGGGGATGGCGAACCAATCTTTCGCGGGGCGCGCGGGCGTACCCGTGCTCACTGTCGTCCGAATGGACCGCACTCGCGCTCGGAGCCGCGCGCGCCGTGGGGGCCGCATACGCCGGCGTCGACCTTCTGCCCGCGCGCGATGGCCCGACCTACGTGCTCGAAGTGAACGGCATTCCGGGGTGGCGGGGTCTGCAAGCGTCGACCGGCGTGGATGTCGCGGGGGCCATCGTCGATCATCTGCTCGCCCGGACGCCGCCGCGGTAATGTCACACAGTGCCGCGCAGGTAGCCGCGTACGCGCAGCTTGCGTGTCTCCTCGAGGTGAGTGCGCCCAAGCCCGGAAACGTTTCACCAGCTCATACGTTCCGGGACTCGAGCTACGAGGATTTTCTCGCGAGCGCCATCGCCATTGGACCTGCGTTCGCCGGCGCGGGCAGCGAGCCACTCGGCAAAACGATTTGCGCGGCGGTCGAAGCCACGCGACGTTGGACCAGGGCGAATACGAATCTGGGCCTCGTGCTCCTGTTGGCCCCGCTGGCGCGCGCCGCGTTGATCTCCGGAGCCGATTTCGAGTCCAGGGTCGAACGCGTGCTTCTGGAAACCACGGTGACCGACGCCTGTGACGTGTATGCCGCGATTCGTCTCGCGAACCCCGGCGGGCTCGGAACCGTGGCCGAGCAGGATGTCCGCGAAACGCCGTCGGTCACGCTGGTCGAGGCGATGGCGTTGGCGCGCGAGCGGGATGCGATCGCCCGAGAGTACGTGACGCGCTTCGCCACGACGTTCGGGGTTGCCGTTCCGGCGCTGGAGCGCGCCCGGCGCGACGGGCTGATATGGCGCGATGCCATCGTCGAGACATATCTCACGCTGCTCGCGGCCGAGCCGGACACGCTCATTCTCCGAAAGAGGGGCGCACGTGCCCGCGACATCCAGCTACGCGCGCGCACGGTACTCGATGCCGGCGGGGTGCGGCAGGAGGCAGGAAGGCACCTTCTCGCAATCCTGGATCGGGATCTGCGCGACCTCATGAACCAGCTCAATCCGGGTAGTACCGCCGATCTTACCGGAGCCGCGATTTTTGTGGTGCTGCTCGAAGGAGGCTTTCGTGCCGCCGCGTAACGACTTTCGGATCGCGGTCACCAAGGACAATCTGGTTTTCGCATCGGCGCATTTCATCACGTTTCCGGGGCACCGCTGCGAGGCACTGCACGGGCACAATTATCGCACGCGGGTTGTCGTGGAAGGCGGGCTCGATCCCGAGGCGCACTACGTCTTCGACTTCGGGGAGCTGAAGCAGCTCATGAAAGAGCTGATCGACGAAGTCGACCACAAGGTGCTCTTGCCGCTCAACAATCCCAAGCTGCAAATCGCCACGGAGGGCGATGGAGTGAGCGTTGCTTACGAACGCGAGCCTCGCTACCGCTTCCCCAAACGCGATTGCGCCCTGCTCCCCATTCCCAATACGACAGTCGAAATGCTCTCCCAGTACCTGGCCGCGCGACTCCGGAGCGCGCTCGAGCGGCGCGCCGGAAGCGCGGTGAAGCTCGTGGCGATCGAAGTGGAGGTCGAAGAGACGTTCGGGCAATCCGCGAGCTACCGCGAGTCGTTCGCGTGAGCCCGGTGCTCCCACCAGCGGTCGAGCGCGCGGCGATTCAGCGTCCCGTCGTGCAGCGCGCTGCCGACGAGGACTGCATCGCAACCGGCTTGCCGCGCGCGCTCCAGGTCCGCAAGCCCCGCGATACCGCCGCCGGCCTGGAGCTCGATTTCCGGATGCGCTCGGCGCAGCTGCTCGAGCAAGCGCCAGTCGAGCCCTGCCCCGCTCCCCACCCGTGCCAGATCCAGCACCACGACCGACGTCGCACCCGCCCCAACGGCGAGCTCGAGCGTGGAACCGGGAGACGGAGCGTCGCAGGCGGCGCGACCCGGTACTGTGACCGGGATGCCGCCCCGCAGGTCGAGCGAAAACACAACTCGGCTCGCGCCATACGTACGGATGCAATCGGCGAGCAGCGACCAGGATGGCATCGTCTCGAGCGCGATGACGGCGCGGCGGGCTCCGGTCGCGAATATCTTGCCCAGCTGCGCCGGCTCGCGCGCGCCAGCGTCCACGAGCAACGCAGCACACGACGCCAGTGCGCCAATGAGCTGCCATTGCGGGCTTCCGCCTTCGAGCGCATCGAGATCCGCGACGTAGACCTCGTGACAATCGAGTGCCGCAAACTCGCGGATCAGCGCTCGGGCGTCTCCGTCCGTGTTCGGAGCGAGCGCGGACTCGAGCGGCGCGTAGCGTTCACGGACGCCCCCACGCGCCCACACGGCCCGTCCCCGACGCAGGTCGAGCACGGGAATCACGCGCATGTGAACAGTTCCGGATTGGGTCGCGTATGAGTGGGATAATAGGCTGGGATATCGGGGGCGTGAATACCAAGGCCGCCAGGGTCGAGAACGGCCGAGTGGTGCGAGCGGCCGTTCGACCGTACGAGATTCAGCGCGATCCGGCGGCGCTCGCGCCCTTGCTCGAAGCAATGGCAGCGGCGCTGGGCGGCATTCCAGGGGACAGTCACGCCGTCACGATGACGGCTGAGCTGTCGCAGGTGTTTCGCACCAAGCGCGAGGGCGTCGGGGCCGTCCTCGATGCGGTATGCGCCGCCTGGGGGGCGGCGGCGATCCAAATCTATTCTGTCGACGGTGTGTTTCTGGATCCCGACTCGGCGCGGGCCGATGCACTGTCGGTCGCCGCCGCCAATTGGCGCGCGAGTGCCGAGCTCGTTGCATCGACGTGGGCCGACGCCGTGCTGGTGGATATGGGCTCCACGACGACCGACATCATCCCGATCGTCGGGGGACGTGTCAGGGCTCGGGGCAGGACCGACCCCGAGCGTCTCGAGACCGGAGAGCTGGTGTACACGGGAGCAGTGCGAACGCCCGCGGAAGCACTGCTTCCCGGCCTGGCGGCGGAGGGATTCGCGTTGAGCGGTGATGTCTACCTGTGGCGAGGGCAGCTTGCACCAGCGGACTATACGTTCCCCACGCCCGACCGCCGTCCGGCCACGCGCCAGTTCGCGGGCGAACGGTTGGCCCGCGTGATCTGCGCGGATCGGGAGATGCTCGATGATCGCGCCCTCGATGATATCGCGACGCGGCTCGCGCGCGCGCAGCTCGACCGCGTCAGGGAGGGGCTCTCGCGCGTGCTCGCGCGTTGCCCGGAGCTACGCGGCTCGACCGCCGTTCTCGCGGGCATCGGGGCATTCATCGCGCGCGCGGCCGTGGAACAGGCGGGGCTTACGCCTGTTCCCCTGTCCGTCGCATACGGTGACAACGCCGTGCACGCGCCGGCCGCCGCCGTCGCGCTGTTGCTCGCGCGCGCGCTCGAGGTCGCAACCCGATGAGCGCAGCCGTCGCAACCGTCATCAAAGTCGGTGGCGCCTTGCTCGGCCAATCGGGGTCGTTCGAGCTCGTCACCAACTCGCTCACGGCATTCGCCCATGGCCGCCGGGCCGTCGTGGTCCCGGGAGGCGGGCCGTTTGCCGATGCGGTACGGGAGATGTTCAGGCGCATCAAGATTTCGGATGACGCGGCGCACTGGATGGCGGTGCTCGGCATGGATCAGTATGCGCATGCGTTGGCCGACCGAATGACCGGCGCGCCACTCGTGACGGATCGGGCGGAGATCGACCGCGCGCTCGATGCCGGAAAACTCCCCATCCTCGCCCCGTATCGATGGCTGCACGCGGCCGATCCCCTCCCCCACTCCTGGGAGGTCACGAGTGACAGCTTGAGTGCCTGGATTGCCGGGTCGTTGGGGGCGAAGCGCTTGGTTTTGATCAAGCCCGTGCGGGACGAGCGCGCGTCACTGGTCGACGGTTATTTCGCTCGCGCGCTCCCGAAAGGAGTGGAAACGATGGTACTCACCCCGCACGAACTCGGCCGGCTGAGCGCCGCCCTCGACGAGAGCCGGCCGCCGGGAGAATGGCGTCTCGTGAGCGAGGGCTGAGAGCCGCGCCACTCGCAGTTCCGAGATCGGCCCCAGCCTCCCCTCGCCCACCGCGCACGCGGCACCACGTACTCCGGCAATCGCCGCGCCCGCGCGGCGCACGATCGCGATGTCGGCTTCGTCGAGCCCACCAGCAATGGCGGATATGAGCCCTGCCCCGTACACCGCGGCAATCCACGCAGCGAGATCCTCCGCGGTGAGAATTTCGAGCAGACGACGCCGCTTCATTGCGGTGTCGAGCAGGACCCCAGCCGCGTGGATCGCTCGAGCCACATCGAGAATCGTGCTGGGCTCGGGGCTTACCGCCTGCTCCCAGTCAGCATACGCCACGAGTATCACGGGCGTCGTGGCGGCATCACGAGCGGCGTGGGCGAGATGCTCGAGCGAACGCATCGATGCACCACCCTTGCCGGCGAAACCGAGTTTTACAAATGCGAGGTCAGTACGGGCGGGTACTGATGCGCGAACCCGGTGTGCGGTGGTGGCATCGCCCAGAGCGGCGGACAGCGGTCGCCTGGCCGCGAGGACGGCCTGAATCGCATCGAGGGTGGCCGGCGTTACCGGGCCGAGGGCGCCCCGAGCCGGGTCCTTGGCATCGATCACGTCGGCGCCACCCGCGAATGCCGTGGCCGCTTCGCGCGCATCCCTAACGCTGACCAGCAGTTGCATCCGATATCCTTGTGGGTGGCGCGAAATCGCCGATAGGTTACGACCCGGGACCGACGATGTCAAAGAACGAAATCTCGCTTGCCGGCAAGATCGTACTCGTCACCGGCGCCTCGACCGGTATCGGGCGCGCCATCGCCCTCGCCTGCGCGGCCGCCGGCGCGGACGTCGCAATCACGTATCGCGAGAATCAGGAAGGGGGCGAAGCGACCGCCGCTCGGATCCGCGGGCTCGGTCACCGAGCCGAGCTGTTCCAGGGTGATCTGTCGCAGCGTGCCGCGGGGACGGACCTGGCGGCGGCCGCGCGCGCCGCGTTCGGCCGCGTCGACGTGTGGATCAACAATGCCGGCGCGGATGTGTTGACCGAACCAGCCTCCCACCTTTCTTGGATTGACAAGCTCGACCGCTTGCTGCAGGTCGACCTCCGGGGCACCGTGCTCGCCTCCTGGGCCGCGGTTGACCTGATGCGCGGCCAGCCGGGAGGCGGGACAATCATCAACATGGGTTGGGACCACGTGCTCGCCGGGATGAAGGGCGAGTACGCGGAAATTTTCTGCGCGGCGAAGGGCGGGGTGTACAGCTTCAGCCGGGCGCTCGCGCGCACGGTGGCGCCGCACATTCGGGTCAATGTGCTCGCCCCCGGATGGGTGGAGACATCGTACGGGGAAGGGCTCGATTCCACCGTCAAGCAACGGATCACCGAATCCATCCCCCTGAAACGCTGGGGGGCGCCCGAGGACATCGCGTCCACCGCGGTGTTTCTCTCGTCGGATGACGCCAATTACATCACGGGGCAGATGATCATGATCAACGGCGGCGACGTCATCTAGCCGCCAGGGAGGAGAACGATGGCAGTCAAGACCGAACGCACCTATAGCGAGCCGGAGATCACGGAGAAGCTCAAGGCGCTTCCCGGTTGGTGGCTCGAAGACGGCTGGATTCGCCGGCACTACAAGACCGACGGTTGGCCAACGACGCTGATGCTCGTGAATGCGATCGGCTACATCGCCGAGGCCGCGTATCACCACCCCGATCTCGCGGTCACGTGGGGTCGGGTGATCGTGAAGCTGCAGACGCACTCCGCCGGAGGAATCACGGACAAGGATTTCGAGCTCGCCCGGAAAATCGAGGACGCGGCTCTGTGGCGTCCCCAGGGGGGAGCCCTGGAGGGCACGCCCAACAAATTCACACGTTCCGGCGATCCGCGGTGAATCTGTCGCGTGTGCTGTTCGTGACCGGCAAGCTCGCTGAGCCGGCCTTGCGGCGCACGCTCGAAGACATGGCGCCCCCGTTTGCCTGGGAGATCGTGGCGCTCAAGATCACCGTGGCTGCGTTGATGACCACTGCCTGGATCGCGCGATTTCTCGAGGTGCCGGCCGACACCGATCTCGTCCTGATCCCGGGGCTGTGTGAAGGCGAGACGGCGCTGATCTCCGAGAAAACGGGTGTGCCCGTCGAGAAGGGCCCCAAGGACCTCCGCGAAATACCGGAATACTTCGGCCGGTCCGCCACGCCGATCCCGTACGGGGCCTGGGATATCGAGATCGTGGCGGAGATCAACAACGCGTCGCGGCTCACTCGGGACGCGATCCTCGAGGCCGCGGGCTATTACCGGTCGAGCGGCGCGGATCTGATCGACATCGGGTGTACTCCGGGAAAACCGTTCGCAGCGGCAGAGCTCGCCGGTGTCGTGCGGGCGCTTGTTGATGCCGGGATGCGGGTGAGCATCGACTCGTTCGATGGCGATGAGATTCGCACCGCGGTCGGCGCCGGCGCCGAGCTGGTGCTCAGCGTGAACGGCAGCAACGTCGAGATCGTGCGGGAGCTGCGCTCTTCCGGCGCACGAGTGGTGGTTATTCCCGACTTCGGCGCTGGCATGGAAACGATCGAGCCCACGCTGCGCACGCTCGAGCAACACGGCGTTCCCTACCTGCTCGATCCGATCGTCGAGCCGGTCGGTTTTGGATTCATGGCGTCGCTCGAGCGGTTCGCGGATGCGCACCGTCGTTATCCGGACGTGCCGCTCTTCATGGGAATCGGCAACATCACGGAGCTCCTGGCGGCCGACAGCACCGGCGTCACCGCCCTGCTCATGGCGATCTGCCAGGAGGTGGGAGTACGAACGGTGCTCACCACCGAGGTCATTCCCTGGGCCAGGGGCGCCGTGCGCGAAGCGGACATTGCCCGCCGTCTCGCCCATTACGCCGTCACGAACCACGCCCTCCCGAAAGGAGTCGACGATCGGCTCGTGACGGTGAAGGATCCCAAGATCCTCGAGTACTCCGAGGCCGAGCTGCGTGCCCTGCAGCAGCGAATTACCGACCCGAACTTCCGAATCTTCACCGATCGCGAGACGATCACCGTGCTCTCAAGCGAGCTGTTCGTGCGGGGAACGGATATCGACGAGCTGTTCGGCCTACTGGGCGTCACCGAAAGCACGCACGCGTTCTATCTGGGACGCGAGCTCGCCAAGGCGCGGCTCGCGGTGGCGCTTGGGAAGACGTACCGTCAGGAAGGCTCGCTCCGTTGGGGCTACCTCACCCCGCCGGACGAGCGCTCCACGCACGTCAAGGTGACACAGGCTTCCAAGCGCCGCGGGCGGCCGCCCACGGCGCCCGCGCCGGAGGGCGTGTGAGCCGCACGCTGCCGCTCGTGCACGAGATCGTGCCGGCACCCGAGCCGCTCGACGTGTGCGCGCGACTTTCACGCCAGCCGTTTCTTGTCTTTCTCGACAGCGCCCGGCGTGACGCGCGCCTGGGGCGGTATTCGTTCATCGTGGCCGATCCGATTCACCTGATCCGGAGCAAGGGCGCGCTCACGCTGGAGCGCCCCAGCGGGCGCTCTGAATGGAAGCGCGTCTCCGATCCACTCGGCGCCGCGCGGGCGGTGTTGCGCCGGTTCGAAGCGGAGCCGGTAGCGGACCTGCCGCCGTTTCAGGGCGGGGCGGCCGGTTATCTGGGATACGACTGGGGCACCACCCTCGAGCGCGTCCCGCGGGCGCGGTACGATGACCTCGAGATTCCCGACGTGATGCTCGGGATCTACGATTGGGTCATCGCGTGGGACCACGCTGCGGGACGGGCATGGATCATCTCCACGGGAATGCCCGAGCGGGGGGCCGGCCGCGAGGCTCGCGCCGCGAGCCGTCTCGCCCTGGTGCGGCAATACATCGGCCAGCCCGTTGAGGCGGCCGGGCCGTCCCAGCCCGCCCCAGGCCACGAACCGGCTCGTGTTTCGGCGCCCAGTTTTGCGGTCAAATCCTTATCGCCACGCGCTCGCGTGCGCTCGAATTTCACCCGCGCCGGGTACGAGGCAGCGGTGCGGCATGTTGTCGAGTACATCCGGGCGGGCGACATCTTCCAGGCCAACCTGTCCCAGCGGTTCCAGGCCCCGCTGATCGGGACCGCGCTCGAGCTGTATCAGCGGCTCCGGTCCCGCAATCCCGCACCGTTCGCGGCCTACCTCGCGTTCGATGACGTCAGAATCGCGAGCTCGTCACCGGAGCGGTTCCTGCGCGTTGGGCACGGCCAGGTCGAGGCCCGCCCGATCAAGGGAACGAGGCCGCGGGGGACGGGTCCGGAGCACGATGCCGCACTCGCGCGCGCGCTGCACGAGAGCGCAAAGGATCGCGCTGAGAACGTGATGATCGTGGATCTGCTGCGGAACGACCTGTCGCGTGTGTGCCGCCCCGCGAGTGTGCACGTCCCCGAGCTGTTCGCGCTCGAGCAGTACGCGACCGTGCACCACCTCGTGTCTACCGTCGTCGGGGAGCTCGAGCCCGAGCACGACATCATGGATCTGCTCCGCGCATCGTTTCCCGGCGGATCGATCACGGGCGCGCCCAAGATTCGGGCGATGCAGATCATCGCCGAGCTCGAGCCGACGCAGCGCACCGTGTACTGCGGCGCGATTGGGTACGTGAGCCTGTCGCATGCCGCAGACACAAGCATCGCGATCCGCACCATGCTGGTGCGGGGGGACGAAGTCTACTTCCAGGCAGGCGGCGGCATTGTCGCCGACTCCGAGCCGGAGCTCGAGTACGAGGAAACACTCGACAAGGCCGCGGGGATGATCGAGGCACTGGTACCGTGATTCTCCTGATCGATAACTACGACTCCTTCGTCTACAACCTTGCTCGCTACGTCCGCGAGCTAGGCCGCGATGCACTCGTCCGCCGCCATGACGCGATCACCCTCGAGCAGATCGCGGCCCTCGGGCCGTCGCACATCCTTATCTCGCCCGGACCCTGCACTCCGGGTGAAGCCGGAATCTCGACCGACGTCGTGCGACACTTCGGCCCGAGGATTCCGATCCTGGGCATTTGCCTGGGGCATCAATGCATCGGGGCGGCGTATGGAGCCGGCATCGTGCGCGCGGCGACTCCGATGCACGGCAAGGCTTCACTCATCTATCACGATGGCCGCGGAATTTTTGCCGGCTTGCCAATTCCGTTTCGGGCCGGCCGGTACCATTCGCTCGCCATCGCGCGCACCGGCTTGCCCACTCAGCTGCGCGTCACGGCGACGGCGGAAGACCGCGAAATCATGGCGGTCGAGCACACGCGCGATCCCGTCATTGGACTGCAATTCCATCCGGAATCGGTGCTCACCGAATACGGCTATCACCTCCTCGCCGGGTTCCTGGGAGCGGCGCCGCCGACCGGCGGATCGCTTCCGACCCATGCGGACGGCAGTGCGGCTCGTGGGCCCCTGCCGGCGGCGGCCGTGCCGTGATCGTCGAATCGATTCTCACTACTCTCGACCACGCCGGGGTCCCGAACTTCGCACCGATGGGGGTGGAATGGGGCGAAGCAGAAATTGTCGTGAAGCCGTTTCTCGAGACGACCACGTTTCGGAACCTGCAGGCCACACGCGCCGGAGTCGTGAATCTCACGGACGACGTCGGGGTGTTCGCGCGCGCCGCGATCTCGAACGCGCCGTTCCCCGCGTTCCCAGCGGAGCTCGTTCGCGGCGTCGTGCTCGCGACCGCGTGCTCGTGGCGCGAAATCATCGTCCAGACGATCGATGAAACGCCGCCCCGTGCACGCATTCTCACGCGCGTGGTGCATCATGGCGTGCGCCGGGAATTCATCGGCTTCAATCGGGCGAGGAATGCGGTGCTCGAAGCCGCGATCCTCGCTACGCGGACACACGTCCTCCCGGCCGAAGAGATTCGGTCCGAGTTCAAACGGCTGAGTGTCATCGTGGAAAAGACGGCCGGACCCGCGGAGCGCGAGGCCATGCTGCTGCTCACCGAGTTCGTGCGCGCGGCACTGGCGGTCTCCCCCTCCCCCGCTCCCGCCCCCGCGATTTGAGCGCGTCGACCACCACACGGCCGATGCTCGTCGAAGCACCCGCTCGGCTGCATTTCGGTGTGCTGGACCTGCGGGGAGAGCTGGGGCGGCGGTTCGGGGGAATCGGCGCCGCGATTCCCGTCCCGTCGCTGCTCCTGGAAGGCGCACCCGCGGCGCGCTTCACCATCGAGGGGAGCGGACCAGACGTGGATCGCGCGCGCCAGTTCGCGCGCCGGTTTGCGGCGCACTATCGCATAGAGCTGCGCGCGCGACTCACATTGCGCCGCACGATTCCAGCGCACGTCGGACTCGGTTCCGGGACGCAGCTCGCTCTCGCGGTGGCTCGGGTGCTGGCCGAGCTGCACGGGATCGACGCCGATACCACGCAGTTGGCCCGCGCAGTGGATCGGGGCCGGCGCTCGGGCGTGGGCACGTGGACGTTCGCCCTCGGCGGGTTCGTGCTGGAGGGAGGACGTCGCGCTGACAGTGATGGCGTTGCCCCCCTGCTCGCGCGGCTTCCCATCCCACAGCCGTGGCGCTGCGTGCTGGTGGTTCCCGAGGGAGCCCCTGGGCTCGTGGGTGACGAAGAGGCTCGCGCGTTTGCCGAGTTACCTCCGCCCTGCCGCGGTGAAGTCGAGCGCGTCGCCCATCTCGTGCTCATGCAGCTGCTTCCGGCGCTCGCCGAAGCCGATCTGCCGGGGTTCGGAGCCGCGCTCACGGAGATTCAACGCATCACTGGTGGCTGGTTCTCCGCCGCTCAGGGAGGTGTGTACGCCCCGGGGCCGAGCGCCGAGTTGATCGGAGCGCTCGAGCGGGGAGGCGCGCTCGGTGTGGGGCAAAGCTCATGGGGTCCCGCCGTTTATGGGCTCACGCCCGATCCGGCCAGCGCCCAGATCCTCGCGGCGCGGGTGCGCACGGCGCTCGGTAGGACGCCGGGAGCCGTCTACGAGACCGGGTTCAGTCACACCGGAGCCACCATCTTGCCTTCTTGACGGGTGCAGAACCGCGGGCTATAACCAAAATCCCCACACGCTTTTCGTACAGAAGGGACATGCTGTATGTCCGGATTCTGTTGGGAGCGTAGTCCCCCGTTTCGACTCCCCGGGTCGACACCGACCCATAGCCGGACAAGCGCCCATGCTCAACCTCATCTTTTTTCACATGGGGTATGCTAATGAATCAATCCCAATTGTCGTCCGGCAGCCTCGTCGCGAGCTTGATGCTCGTCGCGGCCGCCGTGGGGGCCCAGAACCCCGCACCGGCGAAGCCCGCAGCCGCGGCGCCGGCGAAGCCCGCAGCAGCAGCACCCCAAGGGTCGGGCGAGTGGACGATGCCAGGTCGCACACAGGACCTGCAGCGCTACAGCCCGCTGACCCAGATCACCCGCGCCAACGTCAAAGGCCTGAAAGTCGCCTGGCAGTTTTCCACGGGCGTGCTGCGCGGGCACGAGGGTGCGCCGCTCGTGATCGGAAATGTCATGTACGTTCACACCCCGTTCCCCAACATCGTGTACGCCCTCGATCTGACCAAACCGGGCGCGCCGATGATCTGGAAACACGTACCGTCGCAACCCGCTGAGGCGATTCCGATCGCCTGCTGCGATCTCGTAAACCGCGGCCTGGCGTATCACCCGAGCGGCAAGCTGTTCATCCAGCTGTTGCAGGGCGATCTGCTTGCGCTCGACGCCAAGACCGGCAAGCAGCTGTGGCGGGTACCCAACGCGGATTACAAGCAGGGTTCGACGATGACCAACGCGCCGATCGTCATCCGCGACATCGTCATCGCCGGCATTTCGGGCGGGGAGTTCGGCGTGCGCGGGCGCGTCACGGCGTTCGATGTCAACAGCGGCAAGGAGCTGTGGCGCGGTTACAGCACGGGGCCCGATTCGGAAGTGCTCATCAATGGGACGCCGAACGCCAACTACGAGTCGATGAAGGGCAAGGATCTGGGCGTGTCGACCTGGACCGGCGACGAGTGGAAGCGCGGCGGCGGCACCACCTGGGGTTGGTATTCGTACGATCCCGACCTGAACCTGTTCTACTACGGCTCGGGCAATCCCGGCACCTGGAACCCCGATCAGCGCCCCGG
>Ga0335085_10003370_pt1 | contig 27785 bp, 22 predicted proteins | sample Lox_Sample_45_FD_206712 | JGI IMG/M metagenome (GOLD analysis project Ga0335085, IMG submission 206712) | Soil microbial communities from Loxahatchee National Wildlife Refuge, Florida, United States - Lox_Sample_4.5 | ecosystem: Environmental > Terrestrial > Soil > Wetlands | place: USA...
CCGGGAGCGAGTCTCTGAGATGACCTGCAAGTGTAAATGCCTTCGTGCCAGCCGGTAAGAGAACATTCGGCCCAAGCCCTTACCGCTCGTCCCTGTATTCTTCTCTTAGAGCGAAAAACTGCAACGCTTTGCTGTAAAAATGGACCTCCGCCTTTCCACAGACCAGACCTCACTGCCCTTGGCGACGGAGCAGCGCCTCCGCCAGGCGGTCCAATTTCGCATCCAAGGCGATGTGAAGCTCAGCGGCCTCGCTGAGCTTCGAACCTGCACTGGCCAGCAATTCGTTGATCTGCGCTATCCGGCGGTCAAATTCCTCAAGTGTCATACGTTCGAATATACCCCCTCACCCGTCCGGCCCCGGCTGACGAAAGCGCCGGCTGCCGTCCACCCTCTCCCCCAAGGGGGCGAGGGGATTCCATGCGTATTGGCACCACCAGAGGGACGGCCTCCATTTTCACCCCTTATCCTTTACCCTTCACCCCTTCTTACACTCCGCCATCATCCTAGTAAAAGTATCAAACAGATATCCCGAATCGTGCGGGCCGGGCGAGGCCTCGGGGTGATACTGCACGCTGAATAAGGGCATGTTTCTATGCCGCAGGCCTTCCAGCGTATCGTCGTTCAGGTTCTTATGGGTCAAAATCACTTCCCTCGCCTTCAGTGAATCCGGGTCCACCGCGAAGCCGTGATTCTGTGCGGTGATTTCCACTTTGTGGGTTTCCAGGTTCAAAATCGGATGATTGCCGCCATGGTGGCCGAACTTGAGTTTGTACGTTTTCCCTCCCAGGGCGAGGCCAATGATCTGGTGGCCGAGGCAAATCCCGAAGATGGGCACGCGTCCCATCATGTCGCGCACCGCCTGCGCCGCGTAATCGACAGGTTCGGGGTCGCCCGGACCGTTGGACAGGAACACCCCATCCGGCTCAAGTTCCATGACCTCTGCTGCGGTGGTCATGGCGGGCACGACGGTGACGTGGCAGCCGACATCCACCAGCCGGCGCAGTATGTTTTGCTTAATGCCGTAGTCATACGCCACCACGTGGAATCGCGATTCCATAAGCGGGTGGTTTTCCCCTGCCATAATGTGGCGCGACGGCTCCGTCCACTGATAAGGCGAGCTTGCCGTGACGTGGCTGGCAAGGTCGAGGCCGACCATGCTCGGCGAGGCCTTGGCTCTCGCCACCAACGCCTGCCCGTCGGCGTCAACCGTGGAAATGACTCCGCGCATGGCGCCGTACTTGCGCAGGTGACGTACGAGGGCCCGCGTGTCGATGTGTGAAATGACGGGTATCCCGTAGCTCGCGAGGAAGCCGGAAACTTCCTCTTCCGACCGCCAGTTGCTGGCCAATTCGGAAAGCTCCCGGACCACCAAACCTTCCGCGTAGGGCCGCGCGGATTCACAATCGAGCAGGTTCGTCCCGTAATTCCCAATGTGAGGGTAGGTCAGGATTACGATTTGCCCGGAATAAGAAGGGTCCGTGAGAATTTCCTGGTAGCCGGAAAGAGAAGTGTTAAAAACGACCTCGCCAAAACGTTCGCTGGAGGCGCCAAAGCCGCGCCCCCTGAAAATTCTTCCATCCTCTAGGGCGAGAATCGCGTCCATTCACTCTCCTTGATCGGGAGATCAGGTAGTCCGAATATCGGGTGACCACTAAGCGACCCGCGCCATGTTGGTCTTTTGTTCATCCGATCACCCGGTCGCCCGATCAACAGATTATTTCACCCAGCCTATTTGGCTCAAAGGCCAGTAAACAAAAACCGCCTTGCCGTAAATGTATTCTTGATCGACGGTGCCCCACTCGCGACTGTCATTCGAGGAACTGCGGTGATCACCCAGCACGAAGTAATGATTCGGCTCAACGTGCACCGGCGGATAGCTTTGATCGTCGAGGTAACTCGACGGGACATAGGGCTCGCGCAGGGGTTGGCCATTCACGAGCACGTGCCCATCGCGAATAGTTACCTCATCCCCCGGCAATCCGATCACTCGTTTGATATACGACTTGGAGGTATCGAGCGGATAGCGGAAGACCACCACGTCACCCCGCTCAACGGACCGGAAGCGGTAAAGAAACTTGTTGATGAAAATGCGCTCGTGGTTTTCGAGACGGGGCATCATGCTGGTGCCCTCGACCTGTACTGGCTGGTAGAGAAACACAATGACGATAAAGGCCAACAGCACCGACAGAATAAGGTCACGCAGCCAATAGCGAGCCTCAAAGAGCCATTTGTGTGAAGTGCTCGTCTCTTTTCTTTCGTCAGGCGCCGCCAATTTGATGTGCTCCTGGCCCCACTGATGTTTCGACCTAATTTTATACCATAAACTCGCCGCACCGTACTAGGGCCGCTCCCGGCGGGGCCAAACCGCGAGTAATCTTGCCGGTATGCCCGATCTCGACCGCCGTTTCATAACCCGCGCGAGCACTTTCACCGACTCTTGCTTTTCCCCAACCTTTTGTGTAAAAACAGACCCGGCATCCAAGTTCATATTTATAGCTTGGATTCGAAGGGGCGAAGGGATAAGGGGAACCTCGTATACTCCGTTGGCGAAGTTGGCGGTAGGCGCGCTGGTTGCCGGTTGCACCTTAATCTCCCGCACATCCTTGCAGGCGCAAACTCCCCCCGATGGGGCGCAGCCCGTAATGCCCATCGCCGCCGCGGCACCGGCATATTCAGCCCATCGCGGCCACTGGAATTTCGGCGCGCAGGTGGGATACTCGATGGAGTACGGCTGGGATTGGCACGAGGTTTCGCACATCCAGATGCTCATTGCCCAGCCCCAGATTGGCTTCATCGTGCGGGATTTCCGGCGCTCTCCCGTGCGGCGCTTCGAGTTCATCAACGAGGGAATTCTGGGTGGCGCCATTCATCCCAGGGGGGCCTACCTGCTCGGTGATGCGTTGATCTTCCGGCTTGGAGGCAGAGAGCGTGGCCGGTGGGTTCCCTTCTTTGATGCCGGTATCGGCGTTCAGCGCACGCCTATGAGCGAGCACGTCCCGGAAGTCAACGGATTCACCCAGTTCTCGCCGCAGGGTGGATTGGGGTTGCAGTACTTTATTCGCCCGCAGCGCGCTTTGGTGTTCGAGTGGCGAACCATCCACATGTCAAACGCCAACACCGTTCCTCCCAACATGGGATTCAACAGCAGCATGATTACGGTAGGTTTCCGCTGGCTGCGACGGCCGGAAAGACCGGGTGATCGGGTGATCCGTTGATCGGATGAACAATGGACAACGCCCGCCGAGTTTGTTCTTGCTTACCCGATCTCCCGATCACCGGATCAGCAGATTTCATCCGCAGCCAGCCGATTACCCAAATGTGTCTTTGACTTTTTCGGCGGCGCGACGTTCCAGGGGGTGATTATCAACGCGCACGAAGGGGGCGAGGATTTCCAGCCAGCGCCGATGATCGCGCGACAGCCGGGTGGGAGTGACGACGAAGACCGAGATGTAGAGGTCGCCGTGGCCGCGGCCTTCCAGGGTCGGCATGCCCAAACCACGCAGGCGGAAGACCGAACCCGTCTGGGTGCTCTCCGGGATGCGCAGGCGCTCCTCGCCGCGAAGCGTGGGCACAAGAACATCCGCGCCCAGCGCGGCCTGGGAAATAGAAACTGGTATGGTGTAGTAAAGGTCATTGCCACGCCGTTCGAAGAAGGCGTGCTCGCGGATTTTGAGAATGACGTAGAGATCACCGGCAGCGCTGCCGCGCGTGGCCACACCGCCTTCGCCGGCCACGCGCAGGCGGGTACCATCGTCGACGCCCGGCGGAATCTTCAAATCCAACACTCGCTCCGCGTTCACACGGCCTTCGCCTCGGCACTGGTGGCACGTGTCGCGAATCACCTGGCCCACCCCCTGGCATTGCGGGCAAGTGCGGGTGACGGCAAAGAATCCCTGCTGGTGGCGCAATTGCCCCCGCCCGCCGCAGGTGGGGCAACTCACCGGTTTGCTTCCCGGCTTCGCGCCCGATCCATTGCAGGTCATGCAGGCTTCCCACCGCGGAATCTTGATTTTGGTCTCCAAGCCTGTGGCCGCTTCTTCCAGGCTGATTTCCAAGTCGTAGCGCAGATCAGTTCCGCCCGCGCTACGGCTGCGTCCGCGGCCGGTCCGGCCAAAGACGTCGCCAAAACCAAATAAGTCGCCGAAGATATCTTCAAAATCGGAGAAAATTGTGGAGTTGAAATCCGGCGCCCCGCCCCCGGCGCCGCCCACGGCCGCGTGTCCGAAGCGGTCGTAGGCGGCGCGCTTCTGCTGGTCGGCCAGCACGCTGTAGGCTTCGGTAATCTCTTTAAACTTCTCTCCCGATTCCTCCTGGTTGTCGGGATTGCGGTCGGGGTGGTGCTGCATGGCGAGGCGGCGATAGGCGGTCTTGATCTCCTGGTCGGAGGCTTCCCGGGATACGCCCAGGACCTCGTAATAGTCGCGCTTATGCTTCACTCCTTCCCTCCCACCGCCACCTTGACGACCGCCGGGCGCAGGAGCTTGCTTTTCAGCCTGTAACCGCGCTGCAATTCTTCCACGATCTCGTGCTCGCGGCGGCCCGGGGCATTCACCGTTTCAACCGCCTGATGCAGGTGGGGGTCAAACAACTGGCCGGCGGTCTCGATGGGCGCCAGCCCGGCGCGGCCCAGCACCTCGCGGAGTTGACGGTGAATGAGTTCCAGACCCTGGTAAAAAGCCTCCGGCACGCTTTCGTCACGGTGCTGAAGGGCACGTTCGAAACCATCGAGGGTGGGCAGCAGGGAGCGAATCAGATCCTCCGCCGCATGTTGGCGCAGTTCCTCTTTCTCTTTGTGCGTGCGTTTGCGGAAATTCTCCAGCTCCGCCTGTTTCCGCAGCAGACGGTCGTAAAGATCCTGGCGTTCGGCCAGCGCTTTTTCGTAAGCCTCCGCCAACGCCGCCGGAGGGGCGGCGGGAGCCGCGGCGGCAAGGTCTTCGTTCGCCGGTGCGGATTCGTTCTCCCCGGTTTCGCCGGGTTGGGAAGTTGCCGTCATGTCTCTTTCGTCATCCATATAGGTTCGATGCCATCCGATATCCGGGAAGCCCCCCGGCGCGCGCGGCCAATTCTATCAGGGGGAAAACCAGGTCTAATTGGAGCTGAGCAGGCGGCTACACAAATGGGCCACGTACTCGACAGTGCTCATGGCGCGATCGTACTCCATGCGCATGGGCCCCACCACGCCCAGCGCGCCCACCGCGCGGTTGCGGTAGTGCAGCGGGGCCACCACCAGCGTGCAATGGTGCATCTGCTTTTCGGCATTCTCCCGCCCGATCAGAATGCGCACGCCCGCTTCCGGGGATTGCAGGCAGGCTTCCAGAATCCGTGCCAGTTTGGCTTTCTCCTCCAGAGTCTTCACCAACTCTTTGACCTTCTGCACATCACCAAATTCCGGGCTTTCCAGGACCTTGGCCGTACCGTCCACAATCAGCCCGCCCGTCTCGTCTTCCGAGAGCGCCCCCCACATGAAAAGCGTGGCGACGTTCTTAAGCAGGCGGTCGTATAGAATCTTGTCCTCTTCCATGCGATGGAAAACTTCCAGGCGAATGGTGCCCAGCGACCAGCCATGGAACTCCGCGTTAAGGAAGTCGGCGGCCTGGTCAAGCTGCTCCTGCGTGAAGTCGTCCTCCAGACGGACCACGCGGTTTTCCACCAAATCGGGCTTGGAGACGATTACTACCAGCACGCGGTGGTCAGGAAGGTTGATGAACTTGATGTGCTCCAGCAGCTTTTCTTCCAGCGCCGGCACCAGCACCAGGCCCACGTTGCGCGAAACCTCGGAAAGGGTGCGGGAGGCTTTGACCATGAGACGCTCCAGCCGGTCACCGTCGGAGCGCAAGGTCTGGTCAATGTATCGCTCCGTGTCCGGAGCCAGGCGCGCACCCGTCACCACGCGATCCACGTAAAAGCGATAGGCCTTTTCCGTCGGAACGCGCCCCGCCGATACATGCGGCTGCACCAGAAAACCGCCATCCTCCAGTTCCACGAGGACCGAGCGTATCGTCGCCGAGCTGACCGGAGACGGCATCTGCGCGGCCAATGCCTTGGATCCTACAGGGAAACCGCTGGCGATGAACTGGCGAACTAATGCCACCAGGATTTCCCGGTCGCGAGTTGGCAGGTCAATTTGCCACTTCATTTCGGCCCTAACTGACAAGATATCAAAATGTTCGAGGCTAATGACACCTCAATTCATTCTATCGGCACCGCATCGCGGTGTCAAGATTGGGGACAATCGGACAGATCGTGCCATCGGGCCATCTAAGAGCAATGCTCCAATGAATCATGCAACGATTCGATGAACGTATGACCGGAATCGGGGGTGGAACCGCTGAACTTTGAATGTGAGAAATGACCCGATGCCCATATGACCAGATGACCCAATTTGTCGCATCTAACTCCTTTCCTTTCAATAACTCATCTCAAAAACGTATTAACTTCTTTATTTTCATCAACTCATTGGGAGCACTTTTTTTGCCCCTTTGTTTTCAATCAACTATTGGGAGCAATCTTCATTCTTAACATCTTTTTGGGTCAGGGCTCCATTCCGGACCTTGGCCAGCATATTCGTAAGCCGCCATAATTGGCGGAGGTTGGAGTCTTCCATCCTTTGCATCAGCAGGGCATTCTCGTCCCGGGGGGCCATCAGCGCGGCGATATTCTCGGGTGAGCGGACCTTTTCGCATTCCTCCATGACCGCATCTAAGGCCCTCCGGTAGGGGAACATGACCTCGTCCAGCGCGGCATCGAGCTTCTGGCGGGCCGCTTCCCTTTCCTGCCCGCCAGTTCCCGGAAGGATGGCTCCGGCATCGCCGTTATCGTTGGCCAATCCCGACGCCTTCGAAGCCGCCTCCCCGAAGGACCGGAGAAGAGGGAAAAGTCTTCGGACGTCATCCGGTGGGGTGGCCCCGAAATGGTTCACCAAGGCATCGATTTCCCCGGGCGCAGGAGTGGAATCCTCGCGGTTGAGCATCCTGCCCAAGGCACACAGTCCCTCGTAGATGCCATTAATGTGCAGCATCCTAGGAGCGGCCAGCCTTTCCTCCATTTGCAATCCGCGTTGCACGCGCTTCACGGCCAGGCCGTCCTGCATGCGTTCGGCGCGCTGCATCCGCCACAGGACGCGCCCGATGCGCCGCACCAACTGGCTTTCCAAACCCTCAGCCAGATTATTCTCCAGCGAGGCCATCATGCGTCTGTAATCCGCCGGGTCTTCTCCTAAGGCCACCAAAACCTCTTGCGGCGCCTCAGAATAGAATCCGTGACGCAAATTGGCCCTGGCAGCGCGCGCCTTGCCAGCGGGCGTCGCCGCGCCCCGCGATTTGCGGCCGTTCACGCGATTCGCGGCCAGCTTCTTCCCGGTTGTTCTCCGTTTTGGTGTTAAAGACATAAAAACCTCCGAAGTGCAGTGATTAGTGGAAAGTGGATTGTGGATAGTGGTTAGTCCGTCAGCATGCGGGCTCAGCCTACTGTCATCTGCTTACTGCCTACGGTTCTCATATGGACTGCCTCGACGCTGTGTGGAGGTCCGCGGTCGTTCACGCCAGCCACTATGCGCTGGCCAAAGAGATTAGTATACACACGGTTATTATCTTTGTCAAGAGAAAAATAGCCCAGAGGCTACAGATTGTAGACCCAGACAAGTTGTCATGGTCTTTCATTGTTTGATATTGGCCATAATCGGAGGTTTCGCGCCCTATGAACGTAGGGCTGGTAACACTGAAAAAGAATCCGCCACGGAGGCCACCGAGGTCACAGAGAAACAACGTGGATATAAGCTTTGGGTCACCAAGCTATCGTGATCTCTACCCGCGTAGGTAGCTGCAGTTTTCTCTGTGGTCTCTGTGCGCTCTGCGGTGCACCGAATATGACGTCCTTTCCAGTGTCCACACAGAATCGTTAGCCCTTTCCTTCCAGGCCCAAGCGAGAAATCCTCAATGATTCATTATCGACCATAAGCCAGCGCGGGCGTGACGATGTCTTCCGCAGCCTGGGGCTCGCCGGCCGCGGGGCCGTACCACACACTCCCGCCGAAGGTGGTGATGTAAATTCGATTCGAATCGAGGGGGTCGGGAATGACTCGGTGCCCCCACTTGAAATTGTAGCCGCGGATGCGCTTCCAGGTTTCGCCGCGGTCGGTGGACCGCCAGGCGGAAGACTCAAACCCGCAGGCGTAAAGAACCTTGGGGTCGCGGGGGTCAATTGTGATGTCGTAAACGTGTTGGTCCCGGGCGAGCACGTTCCGCCAGAACTTCCCGCCGTCGGTGGAAATAAAAATTCCGCCGTCCACTGCGGCCTCCGGCATATTGCGACCCCACACTGCCAGATAAAGCCGATTCGGGTCCTCCGGATCAATGGCGAGACCATTCGGGCCGTTGACGCCTTTTGGCAAGGTGATGGATTCCCAGTGCTCTGCCCCGTCGCGCGAACGGAAGAGCATGCCATCCCGGGCGTTGCCGAAGCTGCCATCCTCGCTGCGGCGCGCCAAGATCACGTACAGTGTTCCATTCTTGTCGCGGGCCAGTCGCCAGGCGAAGGGCTCCGTCACAGGCAGGCCCTGGTTGTGGAGCGCCCAGGTTCGGCCGCCGTCCCCGGATTTGAAAACTCCCTTGCCCAAGCCGGTTACGTAAAGCACCCGGGCATCAAGGGGGCTGGCGGGATCCAGCAGAATGTGCGTCGCGGCAGTGGGAGACATTCCCTGGTTGGAGGGCCGCCAGGTCTTACCGCCATCCTCACTGAGGCATACGCCCCCGTCGTACCGCTGGGGAGAGGTGCGGCGCCACATTTTGGGACGCGGCAGGTCGTGCACGTAACTCATTACGCCCCAAGCCCGGCCCTTCGCGGCGGGGTCAAAGGTGATCCAGTAGGTCGTGTTTGTCCACCGGCGCGGGACGCCCTGGGTGGCGCTCGTCCAGCTCTGGCCGCCATTTTCACTGCGAAACAGGCCAATATCCGTGTAGGCAATGAACATTCGGTGCGAATCGAAGGGGTCAAAGAAGACCCCGTAATTGGTGGTCACATCGAGGCCGGTAGAGGTGTAAGTCCCGTCCGGCAGGCGCTGGGAGTAAACGGCGTCCCAGGTCCGTCCGCCATCGAGCGTTCGCATCGTGCGGCCATCATCAGTGCGGTAGCAAATATCGGGATCGTTGGGAGCCACTCCCAGCGAGATGCCCGGCTCGCCCCAATCGGTCCCAAAGCGCTCAGAGATCCAAGCCTCATGGACATTGGCGGCGGGCTGATTTCCTTCTTTCCATACCAGTTCCCAGGTGGCGCCGGAGTCATGGGTCTTTGCCACACCGTGATAGATTTCGCCGCCGCTGTGCAGGTCCTCAAAGGAAACGTAGGCAACGTCCGGATGGTGCAGGCACGCTGCGACGCTGGTCAGTTCAGCCATCGCCGCGCCCGGTTGGTCATTGCGGAGCGGCGCTGCGTCCGCCGTTTTCCAGGTGGCGCCACCGTCCGGGGATATGAAGATGCCGCGTGCGGAACCGCTGCGCCGCTCTCCCTCCGCCACCAGATAAACCACCAATTGTTGCGCGGAAGAGAATCCCGCAGACATATCCAAGGCCTGCCCCACGCCCGCCGGAGCGGAGCCCTGCTTCCATTCGCCGGCTTTGCGGACCGCAACGGAAATCTCACCCAACACATAGAGGGTACGGTCGGATGGCGGCGAATGCGGATCGATGAAGATCTTTCGGCCGCCTCCGGGGAGATCGGCCGCGCGTTGCCAGTGCGCGCCCAGGTCGTTCGAAAGATACAGTCCGGCGCCTGACGCCCCGCCAACCGTCATGTAAAGCTTTTGGGAATCCGCGGGGTCAACGGCGAGAGCCCCGACGCGGCCGGCCGGTCCATGGGGAGTGAGGACCTGGGGACTAGCATGGTCATCCGGCATGATGATCCGGGCGCTCGAGTCGGGAGGATAGACTAGATTCCACGTACGCCCCCGGTCGGCGCTTCGCCACAGAACGTCCGCACCCGCGTAAATCACCCGCGAATCAAGGGGATCGAAGGCAAAGAATTTCACCGGGCTGCGAAGATTAAACATGCGCCAGGATTTCCCCCCATCCTCGGAAATGTAGGCGCCCGTCATATCACAAGCCACCAACACCAGATTCGGATCGTGCGGGCTGACCGCAGGGAAAAATTGCGCGCCCCCGCCTCCCGGCCCCAGAATGCGCCACGAATCGAAACGTGGTGCAGAATAATCGGGCGTAGCCGGCAATTGAGGAATTACGGCCCGAGAAACAAACAGAGCCACAAAGGTCATGCAAAGAATCATAAGTTGGGAAAGAAGTCTTCTCATGTCATGTCCACCTGAGGATTAAGAAAGGTTCCGGTAAATCGGAATTGTCTTTAGAAGCGTCCGCGGAAATTAAAGAGGTCGTCGAGGGAAAGTTGCCAACCGGGGAAGAAGTTGGAAGTGAGGACGTGATGGCCTGCGTAGGTCGCTTCCACGAGGTACTTCGCTCCCCGGAGTGTCAGAACCTCGACGGTCTTGGCTTTAGGATCAATGAACCACACCTCGGGCACGTGCGCCTCAGCATAAATCGGCAGCTTGGTGGCGCGATCGTGTCCGGCCGTGGAAGGGGACAGTATCTCCACGGCGAGGTCCGGCGCACCCTCAATCCAATTTTCCTGAATGATTCCGGCGCGCGCATTGGAAATGAAAATGAGGTCCGGCTGCAAAACCGTCTCTTCTCCAAGGCGCACGTCCAAAGGCGCCAGGCAGACCTCACCCAAGTGGTTCTTGTGAACGTAAGGCCCCAAGCTTTCGTAAAGATTCTGAAGGGCGAATTGGTGCCGCGTCGCAGGAGATGGAGTCCCGTGCACCTCTCCATGTATGAGCTCGTAGCGTTTCCCATCGATGGGAAGCTCGCGGAACTGCTCGAAGGTCAGTTTGGGAACGACTTCTGCACCCATAGTACCATTATACTCCCACGCTCCGCCGGCTTGCCAGCAGGCTGAAGGTCCTCAATCCGCAATTGCACAGATTTCACAGATTTCATTCAAGCAATCTGCGTTATCTGCGAAGTCTGTAGATTCCTTTCGTCCTTAAAGCAATTCAATCTCCAGCTTGGTCACCGATGCGGGTTTGAATGTCCAAGTGAATCGCGACCCCGAAACGCCGGCTGGTTCGGTTTTGGGAATGACGGCTTCGGGGTGGTCAAAATCGTTGTGCGCGTGAATGTCGGGCGCGGTGAGCACCGTAACCTGCGCGGACTTTGCTTCGCCCCCACGCAGTGACACATCCGCCACTCGCGACTCGCTCGCATGGGGATTCACGATGGTAACCACCAGCGTATTCCCATGCCGCGAGGCCGACCCGGCAAGGCCCCAAAGCGATTTCCCTTCTCTTTCAGCCGCCGCGCCGCCCGCAGGCCGAACGCCGTTCGGCCCTACGCTAAAAGAAATCTCGGGGGCGTCGCAAACCATGCGTAGCGAGCGCCCACCCTGGTGCGACTTGTACATATCAAAGACATGGAAAATCGTGGTGGCCACAAAGCGGTCCTCCACGGCCAGGAAGAGCGTATTGATGTTGTTCACCAACTGCGCGTCGTTGCACATGGCCAATTTTTCCGCGTGGCGATTAAAGATGTCGAGGGTAATGGCGGTTACCAGGGCATCCCGGAGCGAGGGAACGTAGCTGAACAGGTACGCCGGGCCGAGCGGGGTGGTCCTGTGCCAGGCGCCCCACTCGTCCACCAGCAGCTTCACCTTGCGCTCCTTGTCATAATCGCCCATGGCCAGCCAGTGTTGGGTCACCAGCGAGTCCATCACGTCGGCCTGCCACAACATCTGGTACCACTCGTCGGCGCTAAATTCCAGGGAGTCGCCTTTACCCGTGGTTCCGCAATAATAATGCATGGAGAAGCCGTAGAGCCGGTCAAGCAGGCGAGGGCTTTTGGCCACAAGGTTTTCCATGAAGCCTCGCGTCCACGACACTTGAGGATCGCGCTCCCCCGCTCCGGGCCCCGACCCGATAAACCGCATCTTCAGGCCATACTCGGGAACCCAGGAGGTGAAGCGGCGAAACTCCACGGCATATTCTTCCGGCCGGAAGTCGCCGCCGCAGCCCCAGTTCTCATTGCCGATACCCCAATAGAGCACGTTGTAGGGTTCGGGGCTGCCGTCGGCGGCGCGCGTCCGGGCCAGCGTGGTGCTGCCCGCGGGCGAGTTGCAGTATTCCACCCACTCGTCAAAATCGTGCGGGGTCAGGCTGCGGACATTGGCGGCCACGTAAGGTTGCGCGCCGCAGAGCCGGCAGAAGCGCATGAATTCCGCCGTACCAAAAGTGTTGGGGTCGTACTTCTGCGGGCCGGCAGGCGCGTTGCACAGTTGCGTGGTGTTATCCCAGAAGTTGGTGCGCACCGGGCGCTGCGCCCGCGGGCCGACGCCATCGCGCCAGTTGTAGCTGTCGGCGAAGCAGCCCCCCGGCCAGCGAATCACCGGGGCGTGCAACTGGCGCATCCGGTCCACCAGCGCCTTGCGGATGCCGCCCACGTTGGGGATTTTGGAGTCCTCGCCTACCCAGATGCCGTTGTAGACCACTCCGCCGATGTGTTCAGTAAAATGGCCATGGAGTTCCGGCGCAATGTCGCCGATGGGCTCGTCGAGCAGAATCTCCACCAAACCGTTGGACGCACGCGCGGAATGCGGGGCCAATCCGGCCGCCGCTACCGCCAGAGTCGTCGAGAGGAATTCTCGCCTTTTCATATTGATCAACCTCCGGAACTACGTCGCCAAAATTTTCGGCGCCAGATTACCAGAGCCGAAACCGCAAGAACAGTATGGGTGCGGGCACCGTACTCTGATCTGTCATTCTAAGCCCGTATTTTGGGCGATGAACCTTGGCAGTTCACGTTGTGCGTCGCCCATCTCAAACTACGGGGGTCCTTCATTACCATGAAAATGGCTGTGCCGAAGGCACCTTGGATCAGTCCAAGGTAAAAGAACTGGCTCCATCCTGTCTATGATGAAAAAATCTGGCTGAGGTTCCAGCCATCCGCGCGGTTCCGGTTTATACTCTACGGTTGACGAATTCGAAGCGTTCAAAGCGAGAGCACTCCCGAGATGACCCCTAGCTCTGCGGTGGAATTCCTGATCTGGCTCCTCATCATCGCATCGATTATAGCGGTGCTGGCGCAGCGAGTGCAGATCCCCTACACGGTAGCCCTCGTCTTCGGGGGATTGCTTTTGAGCCTGATCCGTTTGCCGCACCTGTCTCCGCTTCAGCCCAGCCAGCGCCCCAATTGGCTGACGCCGGACGTGATTCTGATCCTGTTCCTTCCGGCACTGGTCTTCGAGGGCAGTCTCAAGATTGACGGCCGAAACCTGATCCGGGATTGGGCGCCGCTGCTGCTCCTTGCCAACGCCGGCGTGCTGCTGGCAACCTTGGTAACCGGCTCTCTGGTGTATTGGGCAATCGGTCTACCCATCCTGACCGCGCTGCTGTTTGGCGCAATCATTTCTGCGACTGACCCGATTTCTGTGATTGCTCTCTTCAAAGCCCTGAGGGTTGACAAGCGGCTGTCAACCATCGTTGAAGGAGAGAGTATTTTAAATGACGGCACCGCAGTCGTCCTTTTCCAGATCCTCCTCGCCGGCATGGTTGCGGGTAGGTTGGGCATTGCCAGGGGGGTCGGACAGTTCGTTGTTGCCGTAGCGGGCGGAGCGGTATTGGGAATCGCGCTCGGATATGCTGTCAGTAGGATCACCGAAACGATCGATGATCCCCAGGTAGAAATCACTCTCACCATGATCGTCGCTTATGGCAGTTATATGCTTGCTCATCACCTGCATCTATCGGGCGTAATTGCGACCGCATCAGCAGGCCTGATGGTCGGCAACTTTGGCGCCAAGCGGGGCATGAGTCCTCGAACCCAAGCGGCCCTCGACTCATTCTGGGAGTATCTCGCATTTGTAATGAACTCCCTGGTATTTCTGCTGATCGGCCTGGAAGTACACATTCAAACATTCGTTCTTGGATGGCGTTCCCTGCTTCTTGCCATCGCTGCGGTGCTCGTTGGACGCGTGCTGTCAGTCTACGTTCTGCTCGCGGCCAGTAACCTGTTCACGGAGAAAATCCCCGGTCGCTGGCAGCACGTGGTTGTCTGGGGTGGCTTGCGCGGCTCGCTGGCTCTGGCATTAGCCCTCAGCCTCGATAACACTTTTCCGTATCGCCAAGTCATACTGAATTTGGTGTTTGGTGTCGTGGTTTTTTCCATTCTGGCACAAGGGCTCACCATCAGGCCTCTGCTGAGAGTACTCGGCCTCGCCGACGCCGGAACTCCGGCCAGATTGCCAAGGCAGGGATAGTCCGCACAGCTCACTCGTTCGCCAATAGGAGTACAATACCCCATTTCAGGGCGACCACCCCGTGGCCACACGCGGAGCGTCGGCGGCCCTTGCCCTTCCGGCTCTTACAGGAGGATCTATGTCGGAGACTTTGCCAGAAATAATACAACAGCATTTCTTGGTATCCAGTTGCGTTGTCCTGCTGATCATCGCCCTCATCTCACTGGTGTTGAAATCAATTTACAGCATCGGACCAACCGAGGTGGGCCTGGTTCGCAAGCGGTTTGGGGCCGCCCTTCCGGAAGACAATCCCATTGCCTTCCAAGGAGAAGCCGGATACCAGGCAGACTTGCTGATGCCAGGGCTCCGCTTCCAGTTTGTGCTGGTTTATGCCGTCACCAAACACCCTTGGGTGCAGGTACCGGCGGGGCAGATCGGCATCGTCGTGGCACAGATTGGACACCCTTTGCCCATCGGCGCCAAGTCGGCGATTTACACCGAGGCTTTTGGCAACTTCACCGATTTGCGCGCGTTTGTGGAGGGAGCAGGCCCCAAGAAGATCAAAGGTCAGAAGGGCGTCCAACGTCCGGTCCTCCCGCCGGGAACGCTCGCGCCCATTCATCCTGTGGCCTTCCTGGTTATAACCAAGCCGATGGTCTACGGAGTCCCGGTGTCGCAGGAGCTGCGCGGCCGCATGAAGGGAGACCGGCTCAGCTACGTTGTATTCGGCCTGGGTGACTCCGCGCTCGATGTGACGCGGATCGAGCCGCGCGCAACGGAAAGCGGCCATGTGGTGGATATGGTGGGTGTGGTGACCACGCTCGACGGCGACCCTCTTCCCGCTGGCGATATTTCCAGCCGCTTGGGCGGCTTCAAGGACATCGAAGACCTCGAATCTCGTGCGCCGGCGCCTGGCGATACCCAAACAACTTCGCCAAATTCCCAACTCATCGAGACCATCCTGGGCAGCAAGAACGACCAGCACAAATCGTATCAGGATTTCCAGGCGTTTCTTGATAAGGGTGGCAAAATCGGATTACAGCACGACCCCCTGCTCTACGGCGCTTACAACCTCAACCCCTTTCTGGTCCGGGTTGAGCAAGTGCCCATGCTGGTGGTGGAGCAAGGCCAGGTGGCGGTGATCAAGTCCTATGTGGGGTTGCCCACGCAAGATACATCCGGTCCGGAATTCAAATTCGGCAGCCTGGTCAAACCGGGGCACCGCGGCATCTGGGAAGAGCCTCTACGCACCGGCAAGTATCCCATCAATCCGCGCATCTATCAGGCGGAAATAGTTCCCACCGCGATCTTAAAACTGGACTGGGCAAAAGGCGTTACCGGCGCGCATGGCTTGGACGCCCGCCTGGAGCCGATCGTGGCCAAGAGCCGGGAAGGGTTTATCTTTACCCTCGACCTCCAGGTGCTCATTCATGTCCCGGACACTAAAGCCCCACGGGTTATTTCCATGGTCGGCAGTATGTATAATCTGGTTAACGAAGTTCTGCAAGCGGCGCTGGGGAATCACTTCCGCAACAGACTGGGCATGATGGAAGCGGTATCTTTCATTCAGAGCCGCCAGACCGTCCAGGAGGAGGCAACGAGACATCTCAGCGAGCAACTCGCTGAATACGAAGTGGAGACCAAGGGGGTTTATATTCAGGATGTCATTCTTCCCGCACAATTGGTGGAGGTGCTGACCCGGCGCGAAATTGCCAATCAGGAGATTGAAACCTTCAAGATGCAGCAAAAGGCACAGGAACAGCGCGTCGCCACCGAGGCCACCACCGGTAAAGCCGACATGCAACGCGATCTTGCCAAGTCGGCCATCGGCATCGACATTCGCAAGAACAACGCTGACGCGCGCCAACAGGAAGCACGTGGGGAATCGGAATACATCAAGCAGACCGGAACGGCGCAGGCGGATGTCATCCGCGCCCAGGGCACGGCGCAAGCGGATGTGATTCGCGCCCAGGGGCTCTCCAAGGCAGAAGGGTTTCGCGCGCAAAACGAGGCCATCGGCGCCACCAGCACCACACTGGTAAACATCGCCACGGTGCTGGCAGAAAAAGGAATCCAGTTCGTCCCGCAGATATTGGTTGCGGGTGGGGGCAACGCCTTGGACGGCTTGGCCGCGACTTTGACCAAGGCACTGGCAGGCCAGGCGAATCTGCTTTCATCGCCGGGCAAGCCGGAAACACCGGCAGCGCCGGCGAAGACATAGCGTCCCGTTCAGCGTGGGCGATTTGATGTGGCGGCTGGTCTGCAATGCAAGCTCGTCATTTCTTGTTTTTTTAGCAAGCATTTTGGGGCGCGGGTTGAAAGCCGCGGCTTCAATCCGAGGAAACCCTCATCCGCTTCGTACCTCAGCACTTTCTCCCCTGGCAGAAGGTAGGAAATTAAACCGCCCTCTCCGGGGGGAGAGGGTGGCGGCCATGCGCCGGCGGGTGAGGGGTCACGTCGCGCGTCGTGATGGGTCGTCCTCGCCTCGACGTCGACAGACTGTACCGTTTCGGAACCTCCGCGGTGGCGGTGCGTACCAGAAGACCCCTCACCCCCACGACCTGCAAAACGTGGGGCCCCCTCCGCCTTGCGGTCCCCCCGCTCCCCAGGGGAGAAGGGCTGTATTGATTCATTCGGATGACCTCTCCTTATTTTAACGCCTATGCCAGCAACCCCTCGCCCCCCTCAATGAAATTGCCATGAAAAAAACTTCTTGACAACGGCAAACTCTTAGGCTACAATCGATAGCTGAGTATCGGGGCCTAGCTCGTATCTCATCACGCGCCGGGCGGCCCCAAAAGGCATTTATGATGCTGCTTTTCACGCCTCAGGCCACCCATTTTCCATGGCGACTTCATGTCTACCCAGCGACAAAGTGCCCTAAGCTGAGAACATCTTGAAAACAAAGGGCCGGGAGAGTCTTTTTTGCCCGCCAAAGCTGAGAACATACTGAAACAAAGCCACTTACAAACAACCATGGGAATCTCCAAATCGCATGACAAAACGTCCCCCACGTGCGGCGCCAAACCACCCGTAGTGTCTCAGTTTGGCCTTTGTCGCGGCGGTCTGCAACTACCGGTCGGCGCTCATGGGACAAGGTTGATCGCTATGTTTAATACGGAGTCGTCATTTCGGTCTCAGATTTTGTCCCTTCCGTAGGATTGGAACGCATCGGTTTCGTGGTCGAGAACGCACCCACCGCCCGAGCTTTGGGCAGTTGAAGCGTTGCTTCCCTTCCCCCGAATGGTTTGTTATATTGAATCACCTTCGACGAACGATTCGCTCGCGCGGCTGCCATTTGAACCGCGCAGAGAGCCCGGGGTGATACCATGACTCCACCAAAAACCTTTAAGAACTTTATCAATGGTGAGTGGGTGGCCGCGGCCAGCGGCGCAACGTTTGAGAATGTAAACCCCGCCAGCCGCAATGAGCTCATCGGCTTGTTTCAAAAATCCGGCCCCGAGGACGTGGACGCAGCCGTCGCTGCGGCCAAGCAGGCGTACAAATCGTGGAAGAACACCCCGCCTCCCAAACGTGGGGAAATCCTTTATCGCGCCGCCACGTTGCTCCAGGCGAATAAAGAGAACTTTGCCGAGGCCATGACACGTGAGATGGGCAAAGTGCTGGAGGAAACCCGAGGCGACGTTCAGGAAGCCATCGACATGACGTTTTACATGGCCGGCGAGGGGAGGCGGTTGTTCGGCCAGACCACCACCTCCGAGCTTCCGAACAAATTCTGCATGACCGTACGCAGCCCCCTCGGCCTATGCGGACTGATTACGCCATGGAATTTTCCCATGGCGATTCCCTCGTGGAAGATCATGCCGGCGCTGATCTGCGGCAACACCGTGGTCCTGAAGCCAGCCACGGACACTCCGCTTTCCTCGTACAACCTTGTGCAAGTTTTGGAGGAAGCGGGACTGCCTCGCGGCGTGGTGAATCTGGTGACGGGCACCGGCGGCGATGTGGGCAGCCACTTAATCCAGCACAACGATGTGCGCGCAGTTTCCTTCACGGGCTCTACGGAAATCGGCCGCAAGGTTTCCCAAGCCTGCGCGTCAAGCTTCAAGCATTGTTGCCTGGAAATGGGCGGCAAGAACGTCATCATGGTGCTGGATGACGCCAATCTGGATCTCGCCGTGGAAGGCGCGCTTTGGGGCGGCTTCGGGACCACCGGCCAGCGCTGCACGGCCACCAGTCGCGTGGTGGTGCAGAAAGGCGTCTACAAGGATTTCACCGACCGCTTCGTGGCTCGCGCCCGCGACCTGAAGGTGGGCAACGGCTTGGACGCGACCGTGCAGGTGGGGCCGCTCATCAACGAAGCGCAGCGCCAAACCGTTGAGTCTTACGTCGAGATTGGAAAGAACGAGGGCGCCAAACTCCTCTGCGGCGGCGAGCGTCTCACCGGCAGTGACTACGACCAGGGCTGGTTCTACGCTCCCACGATCTTCGGCGATTGCGACCCCAAGATGCGCATCGCCCAAGAGGAAATTTTCGGCCCCGTCGTCTCCGTCATCCCCTGCGATAGCCTGGACCAAGCCATGGAAATCGGCAACGGCGTCGCCTACGGCCTTTCTTCGTCACTTTACACACGCAATGTGAACAACGCTTTCACGGCGATGCGGGAAATGGAAACCGGCATTTTCTACGTGAACGCCCCCACCATCGGCGCGGAGACTCACTTGCCCTTTGGAGGAACCAAACAGACGGGCAACGGCCACCGCGAAGCTGCCACCGCCGCCCTCGATTTCTACTCCGAGTGGAAATCCATCTACGTGGATTACAGCGACAAGCTGCAGCGGGCGCAGATTGATTCTTAAGACCGTCTATTGAGAGCTAATTGCTTTGGATTTCGGTGGGTGCTGGTGCTTCCTATGACGGTGGCGTAGCTTGGGAGACCGGCGGTGAGGGGGGCGTGACGGTGAAATCGCCTCCGGCGGGGCCCGGACTCGCCACTCCTGCCGCACTGTGATCAAGCTCAGGCGGTAGCGGGTGTGAGCCCAGCCCGAGCTTCATCAGCGATTTAGCTTCCGGCAAGCCCGTCGCGGGAAACCCATGCATCGTCTGATAGCGCAGCATGGCATCATGGGTGCGCGAATCCCACTGGCCATTCGTATCACCCTGAAGGTATCCCTCACGAATCAGTGCTTGCTGGATTTCTTGCACCCGTTCCGGTTGTAAGTGAAGGCGCGCCAGGCGCTGCTGACTCGTCAGCGCGCGGGAGTGCTTATTTCTCGAATACTTATTTTGTCCGGTGGAATTCCTGTGCGAGGAAGCATAGGCCGTCGGATGATTCGGCGCATTTTTCGTGGCAGATGTCGAGTGCACGTGCGAGGTCGTATTACTGGCGGCGGAGTGCGCCGAGCCCGAATGGTGAGTTGGACTCCGCTTGGTAGCGGAATGGGAAGTTGTCGTGGGGGGAGCTGCCTTCTTCGCTGCCGGATGCGTGGTGGTCGAGTGCGTCGACCCTGCCGCCTCCTGCGAGGCCGGCTCTTGCAGATTATTCGTTGTCGGGCTGTCGGCAGCGTATGAACCCATCACCGCCAGGAAAACTCCCGTTGACAGAGCCATCAGGAGTCCGCTGGTTTTGTGACCACGAGAATTCAAACTGCTCCTTTCAAAACCGGGATTTAGGAGTTGGCAGGAAATAAGCACCGCTCTTGCCCAATCGTGGTGCTCTTCGGATTCCTTGTCAATTGGTCCTCGGTCCTTCGTTACTAAATCCACGATCCTGAAATCCTTAATCCTCCACCTACGGCAGGCGGTCAGCCAGGAATAGCGTCGTAAAGCTATGCGGACCGGTCCGGCGCGCCACCAATAATACTACGTCCTCGCCAGACTTCAACTGTCCTTGCAACTTATGGTAGTCATCCACGGAAGCCACGATTTTCCGATTGATGCTGAGGATCACGTCACTCCGCTCCACACCCAGATCGGAGGCAAAACCGCTCACTTGCACGTCGGTCACCAGCACGCCCTGCTTGGCTCCAAGGTGAAGTTGAGCGGAAAGCTCCTGGGCCTGGTCCAGGGTCAGGTTCTTGACCGCCAAACCCAAAACGCCACCGCCCTCCGGGCCGGCTTCGGGATTGCCTTCGCCACCCTGGCTGGCGCGGTTCTCCCCGATGATCTGGTTACGGTCGGCCACTTCCACATCGGCGTTGGCGCGCTTCCCTTCGCGGAGGTATTCGATGTGCAGTTTCTTGCCGATATCGGTGTCGGAAACAATGGCCACCAGTTCGTCACCACTGTGCACGGCTTGGCCATTGACGCTCTGGATTACGTCCCCCCGCTTCATGCCAGCGTGGTCAGCCGGACTGTCAGGCTGAACACTGTCAACAACAATTCCATGATCCGCGCCAAAACTGCGTAACAAGGCGGCGCTGGGTTGCGCCTGGAATTGCACTCCGATGGCGCCACGCTTTACCGAGCCACTGGTGACGATGGCGTTATAAACTTTGCGGGCGGTATTCGAGGGGATGGCAAACCCTACACCGTCGTAACTCCCACGCCGGGTGGCAATGGCGGTGTTAATGCCAATCACCTGCGATGCCAGATTCACCAGAGGTCCACCGCTGTTGCCGGGATTGATGGCGGCATCGGTTTGAAGAAAGCGTTTAAACTGGCCCTCAGTTCCTCCTTCGATGTCGCGGCCCTTGGCACTTACAATTCCTGCCGTCACGGTGGAATCGAGACCGAACGGGCTCCCGACCGCCAACACCCAGTCACCCACCCGCATCGAATCAGAATTTCCAAGTTCGGCCGAATGCAGTGGCTTCCCAGTGTCGATCTTGATGACCGCCAAGTCCGTCCACTTGTCGGACCCAACTACCTGGGCCTTGTACTTGGCGTCGTCACCGTGCAAGACAACCGTGATGCGATCAACCGGCTTCTCGCCATAACTCTGAGTAATCACATGGAAGTTCGTGAGAACATACCCATTCTTGTCAAGAATTACCCCCGACCCAAGGCTCTGCTGGCGGAAGCCACCTTCCTCTCCGTGTGGAACCTCCGGCCCCTCCGGACCCCCCTGAAAGAAATGGTCGAAAAAGTCGTTGAAGGGCGAGTCATCAGGCGAATGCGGATTCCGACGGCTGATGTGGACGGTGGTTTCGGTATTGATGTTCACCACGGCATCTTCAACTTTGTCGGCCACCTGGGAGAAGGAGTTGGAAAGCTCGACGGGAGAGGGCACGGGAAGGGCCTTGGCATCTGCGCCTCCAGGAGAGCCTTTGGCTGCCCGTACACCATGGGAAACCACCGTGCCAATCAGAATCCCGATCCCCAGTGTTACCACAATAACCAACGCGGGCAGAACCCGCCGATTGCCTCCACTCATCTTGACCTCTCCCTCAGTCCCAGATTCCCCGATGGCCCGGCATCCTAGAGTATACACCACGGGAGCTGTTCGTGGAGACTGCGCTGCGGTAACCCAGGTGCGGCCCTGCGGACACTGAGGAGGCCGTCTTCGCTCGATGCCCTGCGTGCCCATCTACGTGGATAACACCTTTTCCACCGGTCGCTTCATGTGGAACCTTCCTAACCCTCGACGGGCGACGGCGCTGCCCCGCCCCATACCTCCGAAATGACCATCCCCGCCAAAATCAACGCTGACCCCAGGAGCACCTTTCCCCCCAAATGCTCTTTGGTCACGAGGCGTGAAGTCAAAGCGGCGAACACCGGCTCCAGGGAAAAAATCAAGGCAGTATGTGCTGGCGGAGTGTACTGCTGTGCCCACACCTGGATGCCAAAGCCAAACGCGGTGGCAAAAATTGCGGTCACGGCGATGGCAATTACGAGGCGGGCAGTCCAATGCAGAGTCCACGATGGGGCGAAAGGAACAGCCACCGTTGCCATGATGCCCACTACCAGAATTTGCCCCGGCGCCAAGTGCAGGAATGAAAAGCGGCGCGTGTAAGTCCCCACCAGCACGATGTGAAAAGCGAAAGCCACGGCCGCCAACAGGGTCAGCAAGTCACCGCGATTCGCGGCACCGACCCCGGAGGGAAGGACGAGAAGGTAAAGCCCCAGCAAACCTAATCCTGCTCCACCGGCATTCGCAACGCGCACGGGGTACCCGTGAAAAAGTGAAACCAGAGGCACCAGAATGACGCTGAAGCCCGTAATGAAGGCGCTCTTCGAAGGGGTGGTAAAAACGAGGCCCCAGGTCTGAAAGGCGCAGCCGACAAAGAGCAGAATTCCCAAAAGCAAGCTGGGCAAAAGCGTTTCGCGTGGCAAGCGCCCCCGCGACATGACCCACAACATCATCAGTCCCGCCAGGGTGAAACGAACCGCAATGAAGGGAAAGGGGGAGGCGTCGGAAAGACCGCTTTTAACCACCACAAAGGTCGAGCCCCAGAAAAAGGTGGTGGCAACGAGAAGGAGTTCAGCTTTTGTCCGTAGGCTCAAAGTGTGGAACTCATGAGGGATTGGGGAATTCCCTGTCGGCATCGGTCTCGGGCTGTGGGGAGCGAACGCATCTATTTGGGGTTCTTACCGAAGAAATCGCCCCATAGGGTTACGGGACGAGTATGAAATTTTTGGCCATACGTCGAAAGGTCCGCTGCCACCGGGCGATAGAGCGTGTGGCAGCGCTCGCAGCGGTAAATCTCGGCATTCTTCCCGAATTCTTTCCGGGCTGCTTCCTCTTCCTCGCTGAAAGCGAGCCGCAACGGGTGGTAGTAGTACCAACGCTTCAAGTGCCCAACGCACAATTCGCCCTTCGCATCCTTTTCATCACAGGCCCGCTGCCCAGGCTTCTTGTCTTTGACCTTCAATGTTGCAGTGCTCACTGAGCTTTCTCCATTTTGGATATTGGGTTTGCGATTTTGGGTTGAACTAAGCAAGCCCGCGCATGCGCCGCTTCGGAAACCCCTGATTATTCTACTCGAACCCCTTTCCGAAATCCAAGAGGATGAAGCGACGATGCGTAATCCGATGACGTGGTGATCGTCTTTTTGCCGCTCGCCCGATCTCCGGATCAACCGATCACCGGATGCTGGTACTCCACATTCATCAAACAAAGGCCTTGGGCGGGGGCAGTAGGACCGGCCTGGGTGCGATCGCGCGCGGCAAGAATGCTCGGGATGTCGTTGGGAGGAAGCTTGCCCCTTCCTACCTCGATTAGAGTTCCAACGATGTTTCGCACCATATGGCGTAGGAAGCCCTTCCCCATCACCTCATAGACCAGCATCGAGGATGTTGGCCGCCAGAGGAGGCGAGAGCGAAAAATGACGCGAACCTTGGATTTCATGTTTTCGTCATCTGCTGCGTCGGCCGCAGCAAATGACGTAAAATCATGTTCGCCTTCCAAGAATCGCGCCGCTTGCGCCATTCGTCGACGATCCAAATGATAGGGATAGTGACAAACAAATCGCCACAAAAGTGGCGAGCACACCGGAGTCATCACAATTCGATACCGGTAGGTTTTATGGAGAACGTCGTAGCGAGCGTGAAAATCCGGTGCGACATCGTCTGCAAATTTGATCCGCACGGTGGGCGGGAGCAAGTCATTCAGCGCCTTGACGAAGTTCGTGCCGGGAATGGTGGAATCGGTTTGGAAATTCGCGACTTGGTGCACCGCATGCACGCCGGCGTCCGTCCTCCCTGACCCGCACACGGCTGTGGGAGCGCCCGTCAGCTTTTGGAGAGCATCTTCCAAACAGGCCTGAATAGTAGGAGCGTCGGGTTGACGCTGCCAGCCGCAAAAGTCGGTTCCATCATAAGCCAGAATTAATCCGATGTTTCGCATGATTCTCGTCAGTCGCCACTCGTCACTCGTGATCTTTGCTTTCACTAACTCACTTTCTTTTCATCAACATCGCCAGAGAGTGATTTTAACTCGTTTGGTTTCATCAACATCGCCAGAGGCCGATAAACCGACATTTTTTCTACATTTGTTTTCAATAACATCGCCAGACTCTCCTTCATTTTCTCCCCCCGCGCTTTCTATTACATCGTGGGACGGCGCGTTTTTCAAATTCCTCGATCTGACGCGCACACCGCTTAATATTCCGGTGCAGGTTGGTGATCTGCCGGCCTTCCCGCAGGCCGAAATCTTCCACCTTGGCGACTTGTGCCTTGCTGGTTTTTCCTTCCAGCCCGGCCGGAGAAGAGCGATCTCCTCTAGGACACGCAGTTGATCATCTGTCCCGGCATGCCGATGCACACTCCGTCCGCCGTTACCCGCAATCCCCTCGGTATTTTGTCCTCTCGTGGTGGGAGAATCCGAGAGGCGTATCGCGCCAGCAGGAAACCGGCACACACTGTAAGTGTAGCCTATTCAGTGTCCATTGTCAAGAACTATTTTGAGCCTGCTTGCCCAGCAGCGTAAGCGGGCGGAAGATTCTAGTGTGAAGTACTCGCCGCCGGAGAGAGAGGCGAGTTCGGAAGCGGCGTTCCGCCTTAGAGCATTGATCATCAACTGAATTTCCGGGGGGCAACACAAGAAGAGAGAGTGAAATACCGGCGGCGGGCATGAAAATACCAAGAGGGTCGGGGCGGCAAGCTGCCACGCTGCAATGCTTCGCATGCCGGTGGTAGCGCGGTCCTTTAGCTCAGCACGTGCCGACCGTTCGCCCCGCTTAGGCCGACGACGCAGGGTTATCAGGGATGAGACAAGATTCCTCTTGACCCGAATGCGGGCAACATGCTATTTAACTATCTGGTTAGTTAAATAGATCAACGAATGCGAACACGGGGAGGCCACCGCAGCGGTGATTGTTGCTACCGCCTCACGCGCTCCAAGGTTGTCACTCCGGCGGGGCGGTGATAGACTTCCCGGTCTTGCTTTTGAACGCACTGGCCACCAGGGCTGCGCATTTCCTCGTCTTTGGACCCCGGAGCGGCCGAGCAAGCCAGAGAATGTTTACGGCATTACCGCGCCCGGCGCCCCCAATACCGATAAGCCTGCGCCCATGCCGACCGGCTGACCCCTGCGGCCTCGGGAAGTTCGCCCATCAGGAGTGATCCCCACGGCTGGTAACGATCGGTGAAACTTTGCGTCCAATGGTTGCGTAGTATCTGGTAGTGGTGATGATTCAAGAAACATTTCGCTTTAAGGGAGAAGGACAATCGATGAAGCCTTACCGTCAACGCCTCGTCACCTTTATGTTCGTTGCCAGCATTGTTATCTGCGGGCCTTGCCTTCGTGCGCAGCAGGCCCCATCCGCGCCCGCCGCCGCGCCTTCCCAGAACTTCAGCCCGAGCTTTGGCAACACGCGGTGGTTCCCAACCTTCTGGGACCCCTATCAGACGCCTTGTGTTCCCGAAGCAAAAATGAGCAATTCGGAACGCTTGCACTCCTTGCTCAGCGACGGGAAGTTGCGTCTTTCCATCCAGGACACTATTGAATTGGCGCTCGAGAACAATCTCGATATCGCCGTGGCACGCTATAACATCGCATTTTCGCAGACGGACATCCTCCGCACCCAGGGTGGCGGCGCCGCCCGCGGATTTACCGGGTCATTCCAATCCTCGGCGTTATTCTCGGGTGCGGTCGGTACCGGTGTAACCGCCGGGGGGGGCGGAGTCAGTGGCGGAGCGGGTGGAACGACCGGCAGCGCCACCGCCATACAATTGGGTAGCGGCGGCACGTTTGACCCCGCCGCGTTCTTTAGTTTCGGTTGGAACCAGAACATCACGCCTCTGGGAACCACGGTGGTGACCGGCGTCCCCTTTGTCAATCTACAGGGGTCGAGTTACACTACGGGCATAACCCAGGCATTCCAAACGGGAACCAGTTATCAAGTCGTATTGGGGGGATCGCGCGGAACGACTTCGTCGCTCACCCCGGTCTTTAACCCTGAAGTCCAGACTTTCCTCGGGGTGGGCTTTACACAACCCTTGTTGAACGGATATGGGCGGCGGGCAAACTCCGTGCAAATCCGCATCGCCAAGAACAATCTTAAAATCGCTGATTCCGTCTTTCGCCAATCGGTCATCGGCACGCTGGGCACAATCCTGAACGAGTATTGGGATTTCCTCTCCTTCAAGGAAAATGTCCGCGTGGCAGAGCAGGCCTTGGCTTTTTCACAAAAACTGCTGGAGGACAACAAGAAACAGGTGGAAATTGGAACTCTCGCGCCGATTGAAGTGGTGCGGGCGGAATCCGAGGTGGCCACGGACCAGCAGGCCCTGATCGTGGCCCAGACCACCCTGCAACAGCAAGCCGAACTGATCAAGACGGCGCTGGCGCGGCAAGTCGCCCCGGAGTTGGCTTCCGCCCAAATCGATGCCGTGGACAAGCTCCCTGAACCACGGCCGGACGATGTTCCCCCCTTGGAAGAGGCGCTGCGCCGTGCCTACGCCAATCGCCCTGAAATCGAGCAGACGGAATTGGACCTGAAGAGCGAAGACGTGAACCTCGCTGCCCGGCGCAACGGCCTGCTGCCGTCCTTGAACCTCTTTGGCACGTACGCGGCCGTTGGCTTGTCAGGAAATCAACTGATTTGCCCGGGAGGAAGCTCACCTTACGGGCAGGGTTGTATCGCGGCGGGCGGTGAAGTACTGCCCCCGACGGGAAAGTCATCCAACGGTGTTTCGCAAGCTCTCACCCAAACCTTCCAGGGTCAGTATCCTAACTACTCTTTCGGGGTCAATCTTTCCATTCCCATTCGCAACCGTTCCGCCCAGGCGGACGCCGCGCGCGCGCTTTTGGAACGGCGGCAGATTGAGACTCAGTTGCAGCAATGGAAGAATAATGTCGCCCAGCAGGTTCGTACCGCGGAGATCGGCGTCATTCAAGCCAAAGCCCAGATAAACGCCGCCGAGAAGGCCACCATCCTTGCCCGCCAAACCCTCGACGCGGAGCAGAAGAAATTCCAATTGGGCGAATCCACGGTTTTCCTGGTTATTCAAGCGCAGCGGGATTTGGCCACCGCTCAGGGGAATGAAATCAAGGCGCGCTCAACCTACGCCAAGGCCATTACGGCCTACCAGCAGGCGGTTGGAACTGTCCTTGCCGACTACAATGTTGAATTAAATGACGCCATTCAAGGAACGGTGACGCACGTTCCCAACATTCCGGGCTCGGCGGAAACCCCGGCGCCGGTAAAGCTACAATAGTGAATTGTAAATTATAAATTATGGATGACGAACCGCAATCCACGATCGCGGTCTCTCAGCCGGCCGGGAAACAGCAGGATTCAAATGAGCAACAGCCGTGGGATATTCGAAGGCGTTCGGTGGCTTACGCTCTGCGCGCAATCAAGCTTTTCCGCTTCTTGCCGACACGCAAGGATGCGGCTGGATGGATCCTTGCGAAGCAGTATCTGCCCTGTGCCACTTCCATAGGCGCGAATATTGAAGAGGCTCAGGCGGGCGAGAGCCGTGCCGACTTCATTCATAAATTGGGCATCGCCCAAAAGGCAAGGTAGCGCGGACCTGTTCGTTAGGTCCGCGGCTTTTCGTTGCGACGGACGGGAGAAGCGCGGGCCCCCCAAAAAGGGGCCCGCGACCGGGGAGCAAAGCCGAATTGAGGCAGGGTTGAGAGTATA